>Ga0182018_10000331_pt1 | contig 62040 bp, 51 predicted proteins | sample 812P2MmetaG_FD_120490 | JGI IMG/M metagenome (GOLD analysis project Ga0182018, IMG submission 120490) | Permafrost microbial communities from Stordalen Mire, Sweden - 812P2M metaG | ecosystem: Environmental > Terrestrial > Soil > Wetlands > Permafrost | place: Sweden: Stordalen | collected... | reverse complement strand
TCTGTAGCCGTCACCGCGTCCGGTTCCCGCTCGTAGGCGGCCAATGCTCGAATGAATGCCAGGATCTGCGGAACATCCGCCGCGGTCGCTGTTCGAATCGTGGTCTGCATCCATTTATTCTAGAGTGTGATCAAGGCCACATGCGACCTCGCCCGCTGCACACTACGATGGTCAGGTCACAATGGTGGCGCCCTCCAGCAATTAATCCATCATTGGGGGTATTTGCAACTTGCTCGCGAGCAGAACCGTCCTATGAGTTCAGCTTGAAAGCAGGGCTTCATGGCACTTCAAGGCCAAGCAGGCACCGCACATCCTGCTGCATGCCCTTGTGCTGAATAGGCGATTGGATTTAACTTGGGTCCTGCTGGTGGCGTCGGTTCGCAAAGCCGGGTTCCGCGCGGCAGCTTACTGGTACCCCATACAACCGGCCGCCGGAGCCGAAAATGTTTCGGCAGCTTCAGTTCGGCCTCTGGTTCCTGGCTTCAAAGGCAGCCTTCATTTAGAGACACCTTTGACGCAGACCACGGTTGGCCAGAAAATAAGATTTTTTTGAGCCCGCGGGCAGATTTGTTCCCGCCGCTCCCAAGGAGAAGATGATGAAACGCAACCTTTCACTTTGGCTGGGCACGCTGGCATTCGCCCTCGCGCCCGCGCTTGCGCAGTTGGCCCCACCCAGCGGGCCTATGGGCAAGATTCACGGCCACGTTACCAATCCAACCGGGGCATCGCAGGCTGGCGGCACCGTGAGTTTGGTCGAGGTCGGCCGAGCTTCTGGCCCCGGACTGAGTCAATCTGCAACAGACAAGGGAACTTTCCAGGTTGACGCTAACGGCGACTATTCCGGGCCGGCCTCCCCAGGCTCCTACACCGCAGTCTACCGCTCGCCCGGCATGACGCCGGATAAGCAAGCAGACCACGTCGACGGTGTGAAGATTGTCGTCGGCCAGGACACCCAGCAAGACATCGACATGTCCCGCAAGGAATATGTTGACGCCCTGCCCGCCGACCAGAGAAAGGAGCTCGAAGACCTCAGGAAGCACAACTCCGAGGCCATGAAGGCCAATGAGGTCATCAAGAATCTCAACGCCGACTTGAGGATTGTCACCCAGGACGTCAAGGATGCCGATGCTGCGCATGATGGTGCGGTTCAGGTCCTCGGACCAACCGCTTCCCGCCCCGATCTCGATGCCAAGGAAGCAGAAATCAAGACCGCGAAGTATACCGAGATCGAAACCCTCATGCTCAGGGACACTGCGGCCAAGCCTGACGCTTCCATCCTGTGGGCTCAGTTGGGACTAGCACAGGTCGGCTTGAAAAAGTACGACGATGCCATCACAACGTATAAAAAGGTCCTTGATCTCGAGTCCACATCAAAGAAACCGAATCCCCAGGTCCAGGGCCTGGCAGAAAGCGGATTGGGCGAGATCTATGCACGCCAGGGTAAGGTTCAGGATGCGAACGCTGCCTATGACGCAGCGGCCAAAGCCAATCCCACCCAGGCTGCCTTCTACCTGAAGAACGAAGCCGTCATCTTCTTCCAGATGAACAACGGCGATGCCCAGGTTGCCGTGGCCAACGAAGCCATCGCAGCTGACCCCAACCAACCACTGCTCTACTACCTCAAGGGCCAGGGACTTATTCAAAAGGCCACCCTTGACCCCAAGACGCAGAAGATCGTCGCGCCTCCGGGTTGCCTTGAGGCCTACCAGAAGTACCTTCAACTTGCACCCGACGGCCCTTATGCAGCTGAAGTAAAGGGCATCATTGCAGGCTTCGATCAGAAGCTCGACAACAGCTACAAAGCTCCCACACCCAACAAGAAGAAAGGCAGCTAGTTTTACGGCCTCTATTCACCAAGGGCGTCCGCCGCGGCGGACGCCCTTGTTTTTTTGCACCTGTGCATTCCGCCCGCGTTCCCGCCTTCGCGACCCTCTACAATCCAATCCATGAGCACCGCTCTCCCCAGCTACGATGAAGCTGCCGCGCTGGTTGCCCACCACGTTGCAGGACTTGCCCGATTGCAGCCATCGATCCAGAGCGTCAAGCTTGCAGCAGGAGCCGGTCGCATCCTTGCCCTGCCCCTGCGCGCTGATCAGGATCTGCCGCCCTTTGCGCGATCCACACGCGACGGCTTCGCATGCCGCGCAATGGAAGCCTCAAAACAAGCGCCGCTCAAGCTGGTCGGCGCCACACGCGCCGGAGATGCACCCGCCGGGCCGCTCTCCAAACATGCTGCATGGGAGATCATGACTGGCGCACCGGTTCCAGCAGGGGCAGATGCGGTCATGATGATCGAACACGTCAGGATCGATCACGCAACCGTGGGAGGTGCGCAGGTCAGCCTACTTCCTCCGCGCAAATTGAAACCTGGTGATAACGTAGTAGAGCGAGGCGCGCAAGCTCGCAGCGGCGACGAGCTTCTGCCCGCGGGAACCGCCATCCACTCTGCGCAAATTGCGCTTGCCGCCGCTTGCGGCTACTCCACGCTTGAAGTCTTCGCTCGTCCGCGCGTGGCCATTCTCACCACCGGTGACGAACTCGTGCCCATCAAATCCACGCCCGCACCCGGACAGATCCGCAACTCCAACGCGCCTATGTTGGCTTCAATGGTGGCTGCCGCAGGCGGTGACCCTTGGGTCTTGTCCACCGCCGCTGACAACGCTCAAGCTCTCGATCGCGCCCTCGCCCGTGCGGCAGAGGCTGATCTGCTCATTCTCTCCGGCGGTGTCTCTGCCGGAAAGTTCGACCTGGTCGAGCCCGCCCTCGCTCGAGCAGGCGCGCGCTTCCACTTTACCGGCGTCCGCATTCAACCCGGCAAACCCCTTGTTTTCGGCGACCTGCCAGTCAGGGGCGCGCGCGCCATCCAAAGCGAGCGCAGTACGACGTGCTTCTTCGGGCTTCCCGGCAATCCCGTCTCTTCCGCAGTCACCTTTCTGCTCTTCGCTGCGCCGGTACTGGCCGCGCTTGCGGGCAGTTGTGTAACCGGCCCACGCTTCGCCCTCGCGCGCCTCTCTGCGGAAACCGACAAGCACGGTAAGCCCGGACTCACCCGCTTCCTGCCCGCGTTCTGCACCTTCGGTCAAATCGCCGGCGCCCGGCCTGAAGTCAAACTCGTCTGCTGGCATGGTTCAGGAGACATCGCCGCCCTGGCTCGTTCCAACTGCTTCCTGGTCGTACCTGAAGACACTTCCAGCCTTCAGGCGGGCGCAATCGTTCGCATTCTGCTGACCTGAGGACCACATGCCCAAACCCTCGAAACCGCATCTCTCCCACTTCACCGCATCCGGCCACGCCGCCATGGTCGATGTCAGCGCCAAGCAGCCCACCCGCCGCACCGCCGCTGCCTCCGCATTTGTCGAGCTGTCCGCAGCCGTCCTCTCCGCTCTCCCCGACAATCCCAAAGGCAACCCGCTTGAGGTGGCTCGTTTCGCCGGAATTCAGGCCGCCAAGCGCACCGCAGATCTCATCCCCATGTGCCATCCCCTCCCGCTCACTCACGTAGACGTTCAGGCGGAAATTGTGACGGGAGGCGTGCGCATCACAGCAACCGCAGCGACCACCGGTCCCACCGGCGTAGAGATGGAAGCTCTCACCGCCGCCTCCGTAGCCGCGCTCACCGTCTACGACATGACCAAGGCCCTCGACAAATCCATCGTTATTCGCAACATTCAGCTAGACAAAAAATCCGGTGGCAAAAGCGGAGATTTCACCAGACCCCGCCGCGCCTGATCTGATTGGGCGGCGTCAATCGTGTAAAGTCATGCGCATGATCAAGCTCGGCCATGCACTGCTCGGACTGAACCAGGGCCGCCTGCGCGCACACAGTCATTGCGCCCAGAATCGCGCAGAACTCCGGAGCAGTTCTCAGTATGGCTGCTTCTATTGTCTCGCGATCTTTCCGCCAACTGACGTCACAGAATGGGTGGGCGGCGAAGATACAGCATTGTGCGCGAAGTGCGGAATTGATTCAGTCATTGGCTCCGCTTCGGGATATCCGATCACCGTCGAATTTCTTCAACGCATGCATGACTATTGGTTTTGACCGGGCGAGCCCAAGGCGCGCTATCGGATACTAAAGAACTTCACCAGGACTTCAACCAAATGGCCTTCCCCAACCCCGCCAAACGTACTACGATTCTCCTTCCGCCTGAAGGAGGCTTCATGCCGCGCTCCGCCATCCTCATCTCCATCCTCGCCTTCACTGCCATCGTCCCACTCGCTGCCAACGCCCAATCCGTCTCCGTGTACCAGACCACCCCGGACATGCTTGAAGCGCTCTCGCAGCGCGCCACTTTGCATTTCTCCACAAATTCCACCGCCAAGCTACCCATCCCGCTCATCACCGTCGACGACGCTCAGCGCTTCCAGGAGATCGACGGTTTCGGCGCCTCGCTCACTGACGCGGCTGCCTGGCTCTTCGCCAAAAAACTCACCCCGGCCCAAACTGACGCCGCCTTCAAAATGCTCTTCAGCCGCAAGGATGGCATCGCCCTCAGCTTTCTCCGCCAGCCAGTCGGCTCCTCAGACCTTGCCGTAACCTTCTACTCCCTCGACGATCTCTGCGAGCAGGCAGCTAAGGCCTGCACCACCCCTGCGGGTGTCACAGATCACAACCTCGATCACTACTCCCTTCAGCACGATCAGGAGTACATCCTGCCTCAGCTCAAGAAAGCCCTCGCCATCAACCCCTCCATCCACGTGATGCTCACGCCGTGGAGCCCGCCCGGCTGGATGAAGTCCTCCGGCACCATGCTCGGTTCCAATGCGGAAACCAAGGAACCCTCCAGCCTGCGTCCTGATGCGTATCCCGCGTTTGCCAATTACCTCGTAAAAACTGTCCAGGGCTATCAGGCAGCCGGCGTGCCGGTCTACGCTCTCAGCGTGCAGAACGAGCCCCTCTACGCCCCGCCCACCTACAGCGGGATGCAAATGCTGGCCACCGAGCAAGCCACCTTCTTTGCCGACGCGTTGGGCCCAGCGCTTTCTGCCGCGCACCTCAATGCCAAGGTCATGGCATACGACCACAACTGGGATCGACCAGACTACCCTGAAACGGTCTTCAAAAATCCCAAGGCCTACGCGCTATCCGCGGGAACCGCCTGGCACCACTACGGCGGCAGTCCCTCCATCATGACCAAAAATCATGAGGAGTTTCCGCAAAAGGATCAGTGGGTGACCGAATCGAGCGGCGGGGTTTGGCAGAAGGGCAATGTCCTGGTGGAGGAAGCAGCGGAGTTGATCGCCGTAACCCGCAACTGGGCAAAGAGCTACGTACTCTGGGCGCTCGCCACTGATCAGAACCACGGACCGTTTGTCGGCGGCTGCGGCACTTGCCGTGGTCTGGTCACCATCGACGTCTCCGCGCCGGAAAGAGCCACCGTCAAGCCCGAGCTCGATTATTACGTGCTCGGCCACGCCAGCAAGTTCCTGCTCCCCGGCGCGGTCCGCATTGCATCAAATGAACCCGCAGGAACGGAACTCAAAGACGTGGCCTTCCGCAATCCCAACGGCACTGTCGTGCTGTACACGTTGAATGCCGGCACCAAGGGTCAGGATCTGCGTATAGAATTCCACGGCAAAACCGTGGCCACCACCCTTCCTGCTGGTGCAGTGGCCACGTATGTCTGGAAGCCGTAATCCGTCGTGCACTCTTAGTTTGCCGACGGCGGCGTTGCGCCTGCTGGCGGTGCCCCTGCCGGCGGACGCGGGCCGCCATGCTCGTCGGGAATTACGAACGGCTCGGGGCTCAGGTGGCCGCGATGGCAAGTGCCGCAAGTGACCATCATGCCTGAATTGTCGACCTTGCTAATGTAATTCTTGTTGATTTCTTCTGCCATCAGAATCATCAGGCGAGCTGTCTTTTTTTCCGGTTTGGAGTCGTCGGCAAAGTTGATCTGCGGCCGCCCATTCGGGCCCAGATTGTTGGGATCCGCTGTGTGGCAGGTGTCGCAGTGTGAGCCCAGCGATCCTGAAATCTTCTCCATGATCTCGTGCACCTGCTGCCCTGTCAGGTCCTTGGGCAGCGCCTGCAGATTAGTTGGTGCAGGAAAGCTGCGCATTTGCATCGGCGGACTGCCGGCAGGCGGTGCAGTTTGAGGGGCTTGGGCGACCGCCGTCAGAGCGGAAACAGCCACAACAAGCAGAGCCGTTGCAGCAATGGGGAGAGACAAAAAGGTAGGCTTCAAGGGAAACGTGACCTCGCAAAGTGATATTTCTGATGGACGGAATTCTACCCGAGAAGGACGCGTTTGCCGATTAAACTCTTTGGCCCGGAGACACAAGTGTGCCCCATCAAGGCAAAGCGCAGGGGCCAGTCGACAGCTTCGTGGATGCCGATCCGAGCCGTCACCAGTACCTCGCCCACCGCAAAGCCATCGTCGCGAATCTGCAGCGCCGAGCCAGAATCGGTCAGGTCCACGCCATTGTGGCCCGGCCTCGTGAGCCCCAGTGCCTGGCACAGCCTGCTTGGTCCAGAGGTCAGCAGTCGAGCCGCCGCTCCCGCCTCAAGTCCCCGATTCACGGCCATTTGCGCCAATCCCATCACCGGCTCCAGAGCCCGCAGCAGCACGCACCCCGCATGCCCCTCCACCTCGCAGGAGACGTTCATGCAGGAATACCGGCCGTAAATTGCATAGACATAAGCGTGTCCCGCGGGTCCAAACAAAACGCGGTTCCGGGGTGTAGGACCGCGATGGGCATGTGCCGCAGGATCAGGCGGATCGTTGTGCGGTCCCAGGTAGGCCTCAACCTCCACAATCCTCCCGGCCAAAACCCCTCCCGGCGTATAACAGGCCAGTACCTTCCCTAGGAGCCTCGGACCCACCCTCTCCGGCGACGCCTCAAAGAAGCCCCGCGGAAGCGGATGACCCAACTCGAAGCCCCATCCTGCAAGCAGGGTGCCCCATCCTTCGAGCGCTCGTTGCTCGAAGAGTGGGATGGGGGCATCCTCACCCGCTCGCCACGCTATTTGTGCGTTTTCTTCCATTCCTTGATTAGGGCAAGCACTTCCTCGGCATGACCTTCCGGCACAACATTGGGGAAGATGTGCAGCAGCGTCTGGTCCGGCCCAATCAGGAATGTCGTCCGCGCAATGCCCCACACTTTCTTCCCATACATGTTCTTTTCCTTCATCACGCCAAACTGATTGCAGACTTTCTCGTCTACATCAGCAAGGAGTGTGTACGGCAGGTCGTATTTGGCGCGAAACTTGGCTTGGGCATGCGGCGTGTCGCGGGATATGCCCAGCACCACAGCACCGGCCGCCTGCAGCTTTTTAAACGTGTCGCGGAAGCCGCAGGCCTCGATCGTGCAGCCAGGAGTATCCGCCCTGGGGTAAAAGAAGAGTACAACGGGCTTGCCGGCATAATCAGACAGGCTTGCGGTCTTGTCCTCGTCGGTTTGCAAGGTAAAGTCGGCGACTTTCTGGTTGAGTTCCATGGGGTAATTCCTCGTATGGTAGATAGAGTACCCAGCGTGGCTAGCTGTTTCGATTATTCCCGAGGTAGGCGGCAAATGTCATCGTACAGCACGCGTGGGTTCTTCATGAGACGTAAGCTTATAGCTGTCGCCGGGCTTCTGGCGGCTATGCAGGTCTTTGCACAATACCCGGGGCAGGTCACGAAAAACGGCAAAGACACTCCGGAGCTGAGATCCATCGCAGTCCTCGAGTGGATCGGGGAAGCGGGCAAGCCCAGTCGCAGCCGCCTCGTCCCCGTTGCCGTCCTCGACGGCGGACAGTTGCAGGACGGAGGCATCTACCTCGCACGCCCTGAGCCGCTCTCGCTTGGCAGTGAAACAGAATACGAGCTCGAGCAAAACGGCAAACCCATTGGCTTGTATGACATTCGCAACGCCAACCAGGAGCTGGGCTCATGGGTGGGTTATGGCACGTGGAGGCCCATTCCCGTCGCTCGCCCCAGATCCTCGCCGCAGCTTGCCCGCACCCGAATTGACGACGATGCGCAAAGCGACGAGCCAGTCCTCCATCGCAAGCATCATGCCGATGACAAGCCCAGCAGCGGCTCAGGCAGCAACTCCGGTTCATCCTCAGGCGCCCACACGCAGGACACTGACCCGGTTGCCGATCCAGATCGCCCCACCCTCCACAAGAGCCCCTCAAGCGACAGCACCAGCGGCACGAGCACGAGTCAACCTTCAACCTCATCTTCTGACTCGCCTACTCTTCACCGCCGCGACTCAGGGGGCAGCGATGGGACCAGCGACACCGCGAGCAATGCCGGAGCCACCAACAACGCGCCCGACGACCCCGACCGCCCCGTCCTTCACAAAACCAGGAAAGTGCAGCCAGAGGACAAAGAACACTCGGATTCGGTGGCATCCACTGACCCTGATCGCCCCACGCTCAAACGCGGCAAATCCAGTGGCCCGGCACTCGATGTGCTCCCCAGCCTGAAGGGCCTGCCCCCAGACGTGCAGCAGACCGTAGCCGTCTCTGATGCCAAAACTCATCCCGTGCATCCCTGGACCTATTCATGGTCCAGCCCCGATGATGAAGCGAAGACGCTGTCAGCGCTCGAAGACATCGCGCGCACCGCTCTCGGCATCAACCAGCCTCCGCCGGCACCCAAACGCACTCCGGCCCACAGTGGCACCACGTCTGCCGCGGCTCGCAAAACAAAGCCGGCGCCTCCTCCGCCGGCACCGGCTCCGCTTTCTGGAGAACAGTTTCGCGTCTTCGAACTGGCCTACGGCGCCGGGGCAACTCTGGTCCTCTCGGCGCACACCGACGGTCCCTCGGCGCAGCAGAAGTTTGTCACCATCATCGCCCAGCCTGACCTCTACGGGAATGTGCTGGTGCTTTTCAAGAACGTCACCGATGGCGCTCACCTCGACGAAAAGCCACGCATGCGCCTTGTGGACGCGGTAGACGCCATGGCCGACAATCGCGGCGAGTTGCTCTTTGAACTGCGCGGCGCCACCGAAAGACAATTTGCCCTCTACCGCGTTCTGCGCGGCCAGGCAGAGAAGCTGTTTGTCAGCGGTGGCGGAGATTTCAGCACAGACAACAGGGATTAGCTATTCCCAATTCGTAGCATGCTACTTTTCGCTTCTGCACGGCGCCAGCAAGAAGAACAGTGCCATGCCCGCGTTCACTGCCAGGCTCAGCGGAACGTTCCACCACGTCAGTGCAAAACAAAGTGCGTACACGACAATTCCAAGAAGGTAGCGCTTCCCGGTAACGCGCGCGCCAGTAGACTTTTTGTCGACAAGCCCGCGGCTCGTGCAGGTAAAGAACAGCACGTTGAACAACAACGCCAGCACCAGGTACGAACCGTTGTAAAGAATTGCCGCTTCCCGGAATCGTTCCGTCACCAGTGCTTGTGCCATCAATGAAGTTGGATAGGGAATCCATACCACCCCGAGCAACAGCAAAAGATTCGCCGCCATCAGCGCATCGTCCGAGTGAGTGATGTGAGAGAACAGCCGGTGGTGGTTGATCCACATGATCCCGATCAAAAGAAAGCTAAGCAGAAAGCTCGCGTACCCGGGCCACTGGTTCACGACTCCCTGCCAGAACGGTATCGTTGCTGCAGGCGGCTTCAAGTCCAGCACAAGCAACGTTGCAGCGATCGAAAAGATCCCGTCTGAGAAAGCTTCAATGCGGCCTGTCTCTCGAGTCATTCTGGGACAACCCCACAAACCAAAACCCCTTTGCAGGGTTCTGGAGAACTTGGCGGATGATAGCAGACCATCAGGCACCCTTTTTTATGCTCAATATTGCTCACTTTGGGCGGAATCTTATCGCTTTGGGTACAACTATAGGGGTGGTGCCCGTCGATAGAGTATGTCCTCCTTTACAATGGGAGTAGGGTGGGCATGCTGCCATCCTCCAAGGATTTTCTGTAAATATGGCGACAGTCACAGCCGCTCCTTCCCCTGAAACCGCAACCGTAATTCCAACCATATCGATTCCGGATGTTCCTGCTGCCGCCACCAGCGCAGTGCACGATGCTGTGCCCGCGCGTGGGGAAGTTCGCATGGGGCGCGCCGCCACCGTCGGCGACGGCATCAACTGGTTGACGTTTGGCGTCATCGTTGCCTTCCATCTGGCCGCTGTGGCCGCGCTTTTCTTTTTCACCTGGCAGCGCCTCTTGGTCATGGTTGTCCTTTACGCTCTGTCCATCAACGTCGGCATCGGCATGTGCTATCACCGCCTGCTCACACATCGCGGCTATCAGGTTCCCAAGTGGCTGGAATATCTCATGTCCATCTGCGCCACATTGTCGCTTGAAGGCGGCCCCATCTTTTGGGTAGCCACCCATCGCGTGCATCATCAGCACAGTGACCACGAAGGCGATCCGCATACTCCTCGCGAGGGCGGCTTTTGGGCACACACAGGTTGGCTTCTCTGGGGCAATGCTTTGCACGCCCAAACTGAGGTTCTGGCCCGGTATGTTCCCGACCTAGCCCGTGACAAATTCCACTGCTGGCTAAGCAAGTACCATTGGATTCCGCTCGTCGTTTGCGGCGCGCTGCTCTTTGGCGGCGGCTGGCTCACCGGCGGTCCCGTAAACGCCGTTGGCATGCTGCTGTGGGGAGGCTTCATGCGCGTTACGCTCGGTCTTCACGCCACATGGTTCGTGAACTCAGCTACGCATCTCTGGGGTAGCCGCCGCTTTGAAACCCGCGACGACTCACGCAACAACTGGTGGGTCGCCCTGGTCAGCGGCGGTGAAGGCTGGCACAACAACCACCACGCACACCCCGTCTCAGCGCGTCACGGCCTTGCCTGGTATGAAGTCGACCCCAACTTCTACGGCATCTGGCTGCTCTCCAAAATCGGCCTTGCCAAGAAAATCAAGTTGGCCAAGTTCGATCGTGAGAACCCCAAGCCAGCCGGCGCCTAAGTAGACAACATTAGAAAATATCTACCGAGTGCCCCATCCTTTGTGCGCTTTTGCACAAAGGGTGGGTTGACTTGATTCCCTAAGGAATTGTCCTCTCAGCGGACCAACCGCTGCTTCCCCTCTTGTCTCCACCCGCAGTCCATCTTCCGCCAAACGAAACGGCACAAATGCCCCTCCCTCCGGCGTACCCTGAGCAAGCGCCGCGCGCAATGCAACCGCAGCCTCCGCGTCGCGAGCCAGCATCATAAGAAATCCGCCCCCACCCGCTCCGCTAGTTTTGCCCTATAAATATATGGCCGGGCCCGATCGAGAAACGTATTGATCGGCGCATTCGTCGTGTGTGGGTCGAGCACCTGATTCAACTCCCAGTGCCGATCGAGCAATTCCCCAAGATGCTTCCAGTCGCCTTCGATCATCGCATAAGACATCTCAACCGCCAAAGTCTTGATGCTGTGGAGCACTTGGATCGTCGCCGTCTCGCGCGCCACCGTTCCGCTCCGAATCCGCTTGGGTACCCCATCATCCAGCGTGCAAATCGCCGCGCCTCGTCTGGTGTCGTCAATGGAAACAGCGCGGCGTTCCACAGAGTCGGCGCCTCACCCGAATTCCAAATCTCTTCGCGGCTGAACCCCAACCGCTCCAACGTCTCCAGAATCGGCCGATTGAACCAGGTCGCTTTTTCCAGCACTTGTTTCGGATCGTCTTCCACCCCATACACGCGGACCACCCAGCCAGTCTCGCCGGCCACTTCTACAGGCAGCTGGTGCATCACAGTGTCTTCGGGAACTTCCACCGGTCCATCCAGCAGCGTGAGCCCATGCAGGATGGCACCGCGGCTCGCGTAGACCGGCCCGCTCAATTCGCACTCCAGAATCACGGCTTCATACCCGGCGTGGCATTCATCGCCAACCACGCTGTCCAGGATGCCGCCTGATCCCGCCGCCAGCGACCGAAACGACCGCGTTGTCCCCGCGTGAATAAACTCGCCTTCAACCACGGCACAGTGGAACTCCGCCGGATGCTCCGCAGCCCGCAGAATCTTTCCAAGCTCCAGCCAGAAAACCTCCGCGTCGCTCTCCGGTTTCCACTCGCCTGTCAGCCCGCACGTGATCTGGTCGTAGATATCAACGGCCGGTAACGTTTTGAACTCCGCAAGCTTCGCCAACGCCACTGTCAGATCGGCGTCGAAGCGCAGCAGCCCAATATCGACGGCCACCCGTCCATCCGCCAGCAATCCGCCCGCGGCCTTCACCTCTGCCGCTGTTGGCTTCTGCAGAAATGTATAAACCTGGTCACCGGCTCCAACCACATACACGGCGTGATGGCTGCCTGTCTCCACGTCCAGGCGCATGGCCACTCCCGTCACCCCGCGTCGATCCAATTGCACTTGGCTCGCGTCGAACCGCAACACCACGTCGCCGGAGGCAACCAGCAGTCCGTTGGGAATTCTCTCCGCCCATGCTGCTGACAGCGCCAGCGCCTGGTCAAAAACGGTCGTGGTCCCGCGCGGCTGCGTACGTGAAGGCAGCACTCCAAACAGCTTGCCCCCCCGGCGAATACTGTGGCAGCCGTCGCGAATCGCCGCCGGAGTGCACCAGCAACGCACGGTGCTTGCCCAGAACTCCAAGCGCATGGATGGTGGCTCCGCCGCTGCCTACCCTTCGATCGTCCGGATCTGCCACCACCAGGAACTGGGTACCCTCGGGCAGCATCCCGGCCACGCGCCGCCGCTCGATCTCATCGCGGTACAGCCCCGCCTGACGCGCGGATGAGGCCGTAACCATCACCACATCCCAGTTTTTCAAGTTGGCTCTCCAGAAAGCAGGGCAACGGAAAAATATGCTTCGGGTGCCTCATCCTTCGCCCAGCTTGGGCCCTCGCGGACAGCCCTTCGTCCGTGGGGTGACTGTGCAAAGGGTGGAAGTCCAATCACTTCCGCAGCTTTGCCCTTACCCACAGCGTGCCAAACACCGGCAAAGCCACCACCAGCACCAGCACCCCAGCCGGCAGCCCCACATACCGGTAGCTGTCCGCGTAATTTACCGTGTGTTTTCCGAATATGTTCCAGGCCATCAGCGAGAAGATCGCCACGCATGTCGAAGCAAAAAACGTGAAAAAACCGGCCGCAACTGACAGCAGCAGGCTGGTGAACAAGCCAAAGCCCTTCAGCGGAAATCCGAAGACCGTTCCTTCGCCGTGGCGCAGCATCTTCGCCCCTTCGCTCATCCCCATCGCCTCTGTCGTCTAGAATAACAACTTGATGTCCACCCCTGCACAAATCGAACTGTGGCCCGCGGAGAAGGTAGCCGCGCAAGTTCCTGTCCTTGAAGCCTCAAACGGAATTCACTATGCAGCATGGGGTGAAACTCGCGTGAGCGAGCCCGACCTCGAGCGCCTCGTCGGCGCTGTCCCCGCCAGCCTCTCCGCCGCCCTCAACCAGCGCGCCTACTACTTTGTTCCGCTCGCCATCGCCGACACCGGCGAGGTCATGGTCGCCCCCGGCTACTCCGTCGATCTCGGCGACCGCGCCATCTGCCACCGCAACGCACTCTTCGGTTCCACGGAGGCAGTCTTTCTCTCCACACGCCTCGTCGAGGACCGCTTCGGCCTTGCATTCGAGTTCTTCATCAACGTGGCCCACAACTTTGTTGAAGTTGCCGGCGTGCCTGAGAGCTTTTCTTCCCTCGCCTGGTCGCAGGCCGAGGCCCAGGTCCGCGGTGAAACCAGCCAGGACGCCTGGGAGACCCGTCGACGTGCCCAGGACTCGCGCAACGGGCAGAAGGTCATCGATGAGCGCTCCCGCAGCAGCTACTACGAGTCAGCCTTCTCTGATGCCCTCGCCGTCTACATGCTCTCGCTGGCCGTCGACTTCGACTACCACGACCTCCGCGAGCGCGAGTACCCCTTGCTCGCCGCCCCCGCCCTGGCCGAGCGTCTCCGCCACGTAGCCAGCCTCTTCCCCACCAACCCAGGCTACGAGTTCCAGGTCCTCTATCGCCGCAAGGGCTAAAGCTGCCGGGCGACTCCGGAATCGTCATTTTTGACCTCAGGTCAATACATTCATCCACTTGATTTGCGGTTGTACCCCGTCCGCCGGCCAGATTAATCCTCAGAAAATACTTGGCAGAATCCAACCAGCTATTCGAACAGCGGAACCGCGAACCCAAGGCGACGTCCGATTTCACCGGCGTTTGTTTACCGATCAATATCCCATGTTCAGTGCAGAATGGAATTCAGAGCAGGGGAGAAGGAAAACCTCCAAGCCATTCGGGACAGGCCCACGACCCTTCTCGCTTGTTTTTCTCGTAACACACTTTAAATAAATATGTTAACCATCATTATTTGCGATCAAGAGGCAAACCGTCAGCCTGCCCACTTAGCCGCTCCAGCCCCATCCGCAATCTGACTCACCAAGAATCAGCAAACCCATAGCGCCGTCCTGCAACCTGCCGTCAGCCGGTCCTCGCCTCCAATCCCCGAACTTTTTGCAAACCTCTACAATATTTGCGGCCACCATTCGTCTTCAGCAGTGGGTGGGACGGCCATGAGCGTGACTTCGATGATCGAGCAAGACCGCCAAATCTCCGAAGTCATCGACCAGGAACGGGCACGACTGCGCAATTTCATCCGCACTCGGGTGCCCAACGAATCCGACGTCGAAGATCTTCTTCAGGAGGTCTTCTACGAATTGGTACAAGCCAGCCGCCTGCTCATGCCCATCGACTACGTGACCGGCTGGCTCTTTCGCGTAGCGCGCAATCGCATCACTGACCTCTTCCGCAAGAAGAAGCCGGGCAACTTCAGCGACGCTGCCGTCGAAAGTGATGACGGCGAACTGCTGGAGATCGAAGATCTTTTGCCTTCGCCCGATGCCGGCCCGGAAGCTCTCTTTGTCCGCAGCATCCTTCTAGCCGAGATGGAAGCTGCGCTCGGGGAACTGCCCGCTGAACAACGTGCAGTCTTCGTAGCCCACGAAATCGAGGGCCGCAGCTTCAAAGAGATCTCAGCGGAAGGCGGCGTCAACATCAACACCCTGCTCGCACGCAAGCGCTACGCGGTGCTGCATCTCCGCCAACGATTGCAGAGCGTTCACGATGAATTTACGAGGAAATGAGGATTAGAAAATGAGAAACGATTGGGTCCGGAGAAATAAGTGGATCTTTGTGGCAGCCCCGGTGGGAATTGCGCTCATCGCCGTGCTCTTCGGCGAATTGGTCATGCATCTATGGAACTGGCTTCTTCCGGCGCTTTTCGGATGGCACCAGATCACCTTTTGGCAGGCTCTCGGACTGCTCCTGCTTTGCCGGATGTTCTTCGGAGGCTGGCGTGGCGGCTCTGATCGATCTAAACATCGGTGCGAAAAGCGCAATGCCTGGGAGCAGATGACGCCTGAAGAACGCGAGAAGTTCCGTCAGGATATGCGCGCGCGCTGGAACCGGGTAGGCGCCCCACCCAGCGAAACCAGCGAACCCGCCTGATTCCATTTGGTTCTATAACGTTTGAGCGAATGGTGGAGTGGGCTGCCCAGCCATTGGCAATGCCCATCTCCACCATTTTTAATAAGTGCTATTTACTGGCTTTCCGTCGAACGAATTTCACCAGCGCCTGAATCTGATCGTCATCCAGCTTGCCTCCCCACGCCGGCATGCCCGACTGCCCGTCATGGATCACCTGCGCCAGTTCCGCGGACGATCTCGACTGGACCTCGCTACTGCGCAGATCCTTCACGTGAAGCCGATGCCCAAGGGCAGTCCCCGAGCCATCCTGTCCATGGCAGGTTTCGCATTTCGCTTTGAAGATCTCTGCCGCTGTTTGCTTGCCGGCAGGAGTTTGTGCCGATGCCAGCGGACCAGCCGCCACAATTGCGAAGACGACGACTAGCGCTGTCTTCAGGTTGCCATTACGTCTTAGTGCCCGAAGACACGCGATCATCCTTTAACCCTCCACGTCTTTTTATGTTAAATACGTCTTCCCGCGGCGCAAAGCCCGCCGGAGGCATTCACAGGTTATAAGCCAGGAACCGGCGGACATCCCGGAAATTCAATCAGGAATGAATTGCCAATGTAGCCCAGGTACTTGATTCCAATCTTGCTGGTAAAGAATCCATCCGACGTAAGGTCGCGCAACAACGCAAAGAATTCGACGCCGTGACTCAGCTCTTTGTTCGTAACTGCACTCTTGCGGTAGGCGATCAGGTCCAGGATTTCCTTTTGTTGGCTCGCCTCGCAGTCAATATACGCATTGCCATACCGGTCCGCACAAGCGGAGTCGAGCCACATCAACCCGCCGCCCAACTTCAATTGCTGTTCCGGATTCTCGCTCGTCAGTAGATCGATAAACTCAGGCGCACCCGCCTCAATCGCGCCCCCTGATTCCGCATCGGCAGGAAGGATAGCCTCGCACAGCATCTGTAGAGTTCTGTACTGGTGCTCCTCGAAAAACTTCGGCGTGTATCCACCACCTTTCGCGACGGCTCTTTCCGCTTCGATCATACTGTGCGCGTATTCAGCGGCCTGAAGCGGAATCACTTGCAGAACGGAGCCCGCGATCGCGCCCATGCTCAGCGACTTCAATACGTTGCGCCTTGATACCAGGTCTCGAGTCATAGGTTACGCCCTAAAGCTCTCCCTTCCCGGCTTGGTCAAGCAGATACTCTGATGTTCTCCACGACAGAGCCATGATGGTCAGCGTCGGATTCTTATCGGGATTCGTCACAAACGGCGCGGCATCGGCAACAAATACGTTCTTCACATCGTGGGCCTGGCAATTCCTGTTGAGCACTGACGTCTTCGCATCGTTCCCCATGCGCACCGTGCCTAACTCGTGAATGATTGTGCCGCCTTCCGAGATTCCGTTCGATTGCATCGCGCGATGAGCGCCGCTATACACCGTACCGCCCGCAGTTTCGATGATGGAGCGAAACGTGTCCTGCATATCCTTGGCCATCTTCATCTCGTTCTCGCCCCACTGCCAGTGGAACCGCAATACAGGTATGCCCCATTTATCAACGACGTCCGGATCGAGTTCGCAATAGCTCTTCTCATTCGGGATCATCTCGCCTCGGCCGCTGAAGCCGATGAACGTTCCGTAAGCGCTTCGGCACTTTTGCTTCAACGCGGATCCATATCCCTCATGCTCTGCGCAAACTCCATCGAATCCGCCCACGCCGGGCATGTGGCGCCCGCCGCCAAACTCGATATGGTACCCACGCAGAAATTCATTCTTCCCGCCAAACCGCCACCACGGCATGTACATGTGCATCCCGCCCACGCCGTCGTGGTTGTGCGCCTGCACCTGCGCCAGTTGTGGAAAGTACCCGGTGAGACTGCTGCCCACCGAGTCCGTCAAATAGCGGCCCACTACACCAGACGAATTTGCCAGTCCATCAGGAAAGCTCGAGGAGCGCGAGTTCAACAGCAGTCGCGCTGATTCACAGGCACTCGCCGCCACCACAAAGGCCTTCGCGTACACCAGGTTTTCCCGCCGCGTCGCCTTGTCAATGTACGACACCGCCTCCACTTTGCCGCTCTTGCCGGCCACAAGCTCCCTGGCCATCGCGTTGGCAATCATGGTGAAGCGCCCTGTGGCTTGCGCCACTGGAATCATCACCTGGCTGGAGCTGAAGTTCGCGGCGCTGATGCACCCTCGGCCGCACTGTGCGCAGTAGTGACAAGCGGGTCGGCCATTCAACGGCTTCGTCAGAATGGCCAGCCGCGAAGGGATGCATGTGATCTTCAGGCTGTCGCAAGCCTTTTTGACAATGGTCTCTGTACACCGCGGCCTGGGCGGCGCCAGAAACACGCCGTCCGGCGAATTGGGAACATTTTCCGCCGTCCCAAACACCCCGATAAACGATTCAACCTTGTCATAGTATGGCGAGAGCTCTTCGTAGCCGATCGGCCAGTCGTCTCCCATTCCGTCGGTTGAACGCGCTCTGAAATCCGCCTGCCCAAAGCGCAGCGCAATACGGCCCCAATGATTCGTCCGGCCACCTTCAATCCGCGACCGGAACCAGCGAAACGTCGACCCCAGCGCCGTCGTATAGGGCTCGCCCTCAATGTCCCAGAATCCATTGGGCGCCATGAACTCATTGTTCAGCTGGAGCCGGCTCATGCCACCGACACCTGCACCCCGATGTTCCAGTTCATAGGGCCAAATGTGTTCCTTGAAATCTTCTCCAGGATTCAGTCGCGGCCCCGCCTCCTGCATCACCACGTTCAGACCGCCTTCGGTCAGCACCTTGGCCGCTGTTCCGCCGCCGGCGCCAGATCCAATGATGCATACGTCGTAAACCTTCTTCGCCGGGTTCAAATTCGGCATTGACACTCTCCAGCTGCGCCCTTCCATCGGCGACATCGGGCTTCGACGCGTTTAGGTTTGCGCCCCATCGTTTGATCGCGTTCGGTCAGCACCAGGCCTCATCGATCGTGCAAAAGGGGAAATTCCAGCTTGTTGTTTGGGCAACGAACCAATATACCTTGCTGCAGTCGCCGCTCGCGATCCCTTTTTTTATTCGCCTCGAATCCAGTAGAGCGTGCTCGAGCTTCGCAGCGATGGCTCGCCACGTGCTAACCCTCTCGCCCGTACGCAACCCGTCCTTCGCTGATCGTCCAGCGAACCTTACCCTGCATCATCCAGCCGTCAAAAGGCGTGTTGCGAGACTTGGATTTAGTATCGCGCGCGTTGTAGGCCCATTCCGTCTTGGGATCGAAGATCACCACATCGGCAAAGCTGCCGGCGGTCAGCGTGCCTCGCCCCTTCAGATTCAGCAGCGCTGCCGGCTGCGCGCTCAACAGGCTTAGGACGCGTCCCAGCGGCATCTTCCACTCCCTGTGAAGCCAGCGCACGCAAAGTCCCAGCGCCGTCTCCAGTCCGGTAATGCCGTTCGGCGCATGCTCGAACTCCACTTCTTTCTCGTGGACGGCGTGAGGCGCGTGATCGGTCGCGATAGCGTCCACAACACCGTCGAGAATCGCCTCGATCATGGCGTCGCGGTCGGCCGCGGATCGCAGTGGCGGATTCATCTTCGCATTCGTGTTGTAGTGGCCCACATGCTCTTCCGTCAGCAGAAAATGATGCGGAGCCACCTCGCAGGTCACGCGCAATCCGCTCCGTCGCGCTTGGCGAACAGCAGCCAGCGCCGCTGCCGTAGAGGTGTGCGCCACGTGCAGATGAACGCGTGTGTCCCGCAGCTCTGTCACCAGGCGAATGTCGCGTTCCACAAGCCCAGACTCCGCCTCGGTGGGCATCCCCCGCAGTCCCAGCTTGAACGCCATCGCACCCGCGTTCATGCTGGCGCCTTGCGTCATCCGTGTGTCCTCGGCATGCTGAATCACGCTGAGTCCCACGCGTGCCGCCGCTGCCAGCGTCTCGCGCATGATGTTGTCTTTCAAAATCGGATGCCCGTCGTCCGTCACCGCTACCGCGCCCGCGGACTTCAACGCAGCGTAGTCGTTGATGGCCTCGCCCTTCGAGCCTCGTGTGGCAGCAGCAATGGGAAACACACGAATCGCCGCATTGCGCTCCGGCGCCAGCATCCAGCGCGTCGTCTCCGGCGAGTCGTTCACCGGAATCGTGTTCGGCATCGCGGCCACCGCCGTAAAACCCCCCGCCGCTGCCGCCGCCGTTCCGGTGGCGATTGTCTCCTTGTAGCCCTGCCCAGGTTCGCGCAGGTGGACGTGCATATCGATCAGCCCTGGCGCCACCGTTAGCCCTGTCGCATCCAGCACCTCCGCGCCGTTTGTCGACTTCAGCTTCCCGGGCCCGCTGATCTCCGCCACCCGCCCATCCTTGAGCAGAATGTCTTTCAGCGCATCTACGCCGGCCGCCGGATCGATCAGGTGTCCGCCGCGAATCAAGATTGCCGTCATGCCCGCCCTCCGTCCGGAGACGCGGTCAGCGCCCGCTCAACCACGGCCATGCGAATGGCCACCCCGTTCTTCACTTGTTCCAGAATCACCGACTGCACACCATCGGCCACCCCAGATGTCACTTCAAGCCCGCGAATAATCGGGCCCGGATGCATCACCAAAGCGGTCGGTGCATGTGCAGCCAGGCGCGGCCCTGTCAGCTGATAATTCGCCTTGTACTGCTCCAGATCGAGTTGAAGCCCGGCAAGCCGCTCCGCCTGAATGCGCAGCATCATCACCGCTTGCGACTGCCGCAGCGCCGCGTCGAAATCCCGCTCGATCGAAATGCCCGGTCCAACCTGGGCAGCCAACTCTGGCAACAATTCCTTCGGGCCGCAGAGCAGCACGCGCGCGCCCATCCGGGGCAGCAACAACATGTTCGAGCGAGCCACGCGGCTGTGCTGAATGTCACCCACGATCGTGATTGTCACGCCTGCCAGCGTCTCCGCATCCACAGCCTCAACGCCAGGTCGCAGATGAGCAAGAATCGTACGCAGATCCAGCAAAGCTTGCGTGGGATGCTCGTGCATGCCATCGCCGGCATTCAGTACCGGCAACCGTGTTTCCGCCTCAAGCAGCCACGCAGCACCGGAGGAGTTGTGTCGCAGGATAATCGCCTCGGCGCCAAGAGCACGCAGCGTCAAACCGGTATCTTTCAGGCTCTCACCCTTTTCAATACTCGATGAAAGGCTTGATACGAGCGTGGTATCGGCTCCCAGGCCCTTGGCGGCTAGCTCAAAGCTCGTTCTGGTTCGCGTTGACGATTCGTAGAAGAGCAGCGCCAAACGCCTCTTCGCCAAAATGCGATCCCGCACCAACGGGTCAGCGTTCTCAAGAATCGTCGCCCGGTTGAGAATGTGACTCACACCATCCAGGCTCAGGTCCGACGCTGAGAGCAGCGATCCGGGATGATAAGGGAACGGAGAGGCAAGCGCGGGCGGGGGATGAAGCTGGCGGCGGGTGGGTGTTGCTGCAGAGTTCATCGATTCACAGCTTCTAGCTTCGAGCTTTAAGCCGCTAGTCAAGGACTAGAAGCTGGAACTGAAAGCTGCCTTTCTAGTCCATCCGCTCGACCAACAGCACTTGTTCGTCGTTGTCTACTTCGCGAAACTTCACTTCAATGATCTCGCGACTGCTCGTGGGCACATATTTGCCGACGTAGGTGGCCTCGATGGGTAGTTCGCGATGACCACGATCAATCAGCACGGCCAACTGCACGCGGCGCGGCCTTCCATGGTCGAACAGCGCATCCAGCGCGGCCCTGATTGTGCGTCCGGTATAGAGCACATCGTCGCACAGCACCACATCGCGGCCTTCTATATCAAAGCCGATTGCCCCAGGTGTCACCACCGGACGGATGCCCGCCGTTGACAGATCGTCGCGATAAAACTGAATGTCGAGCACGCCCGTATCGACAGTTCGCTTTTCGATTCCAGAGATCAGCTTGCCCAGCCTCTCTGCAAGCGGAACACCCCGGCGCTTGATCCCTACCAAAGCCAGGTCCTCGCTGCCGTTGCTCTTTTCAACTATCTCGTGTGCCAGCCGCACCAGGGTACGCTCCACCTCTGAGGCGGACATCAGCCTGCCCTTGATGCGCAAGTTTGGCTTGTCTTCCCTTTCGCTCATGGACTCTCTCTCGCCGCTTATCACCGGGTGCATGTTATTTGACGCTCTGTGTTCCGATGCCCTGTCTCTCGAAGGATGATACGAGGGGGCACCGACCTGCGCAAGTTGTGGAGAAGTGGTCCTGAATGCAGACACACGAACAGAATCTTAGATCTCTGGCCGGCGTGTGCGGGCCAGCAACCGCGCCCCCAAAGCACCCCCGCCAACTGCAAAGAGAAGCAATCCAACCGCAAGCACAAGAATAGCGCTGAGCATTGACCCGGCCCGGCCCTCCGGAGCCAGCAACTTTGCGGTCAAGTATCCAATGGTCGGTGCGTCGACACCCATCGTTGTCCACTGTTCAGTCAACTGCCGATTGACAAAATCCTGCCAGAAGCTGTCGAAGAAATTGCCCTGATGCTGAAAGAATCGCATGACAAATAGAGTCACGCCAGCGGTTGCCGCGGACATCCAGCTTCCCATCAGCCCGGTCACCAACCCAATCCGAGCGCCGGCTCCCACCGTGATCCACGCTGGTCGCTGGCTGCGCACATAAAGTACAACCGCCCAAGCAGCAGCCACCGCCATCAGGACAAATCCAATCATGCTCAAGGGAGAGAACATGGAGCACAATAGGCCCGCGGGAACGGCCAGCGTGACAGCCGCGCGAATGGCCGCCTTCCAGTTCACTGTGGCCGCGTCCCGCACTGGCTCGTCCCACCGCTCAGGCTGGGGCAGGCCCTGCGCGCCATCGGTCGAATAGACCAGCCGGGGCAGACCGCAGTTCGGGCAATAGCAGTTCTCGTCCTGAACGGTCTGGTGGCAGCGGGTGCAGGTGATTTCCATACATCTATGAGCCTACCGCATACGGGTGGGTCTGGGCTTCAGCCCTCGGAGCCGTCAAGTTCAGCTTTGCAGCAACAATGCCTTCTGCCGCCTCAACCGCTTCCTTGAGCGTCATATCGGTCGAATCCAGTAGGATGGCATCGAGAGCCGGCTTCAACGGTGAATCCGCACGGTTGCGGTCGCGCAAGTCGCGGGCGCGCAGGTCGCGGATCACCTCTTCCGCCTGCGCTGGCGGCGTAGGCCCCAGTTGATCGAAGCGGCGCAGTCCACGCACCTCCGGAGCAGCATCCAGGAATATCTTCACCTCGGCATGGGGAAAGACGACCGTACCAATGTCGCGTCCTTCCATCACCACCCCGCCATCGGCTGCCAGTAGTTGCTGCAGGCGAACCATCCAGGCTCGAACCTTGGGAAACACGCTCACACGAGAAGCGGCATCGGTCACCGTCTGGTTTCGGATGAGCCCGGTCACGTCCTCATCGTCGAGGAAGACTCGGTTTTCCTGTTCGCCGGACGCAGGATTGTCAGGCTCAACTTTGCTTGATTCCAGGCGGATAGTCGTTTCGGCGGCCAGGCTCTCCAGGCCGGAACTTTCATCCAAAGGAACGCCGACACGAAGCGCCTTCAGTGCGAAGGCGCGATACATCGCGCCCGTCTCCAGGTTGAGCAGGCCAAAATGCCGAGCCAAATGGCGGGCGATGGTGCTCTTTCCCGCTCCAGCTGGGCCATCAATAGCAATGATGATTTTTCGGCCAGGCTCTAAGGCGCACAAAGGACTGTCTTCCGCACTCATGCGCGCTTCTTTGTCTCCTGCTTGGCCTTGGACTTGGCCTTGGGCCGCGCGGTAAAGCCGTATCGCTTGCTATTGCCCGCTTTTGCCCCTGCAGTCAAAGCCGGTTTGCGGCTGCTGCGTCCCTGACGCGCATCGGGACGCGCGTCTTGACGAGTGGAACCGGCGCTCCGTGCGGCCGATTTCGGTTTGACCACACTCTTGGTGCCATTCGTATGCCCATTGCGCTTGGCCCACACAGGAGCTGGGGATTTCGCGGTCCTGGAACTCGATGCGCCATTGCTCGTGTGTTTACTTCCGTTTCCGTTCGAATGAATACCGTTGCTGGAACCATTGCTTGCCCGAAGGCCATTCTGCTTGCCGGTTGTGCTCTTCGATCCGTTCGCGCTCCAGCGTGTGGCTGCAGCCGGTCGAGAACCGGCTGCTGTGCGCTTTCCGGCGGGCCGAGCCGCCGATGGACGCGCTTCAGAACCTGGGCGCCGCACCGTTCGGCTGTTGGAGGACGATTGCGTCGGCTTGCGGTCCCGCGAATGAGCTGCAGGACGATTGAAATGGGGCCGAGCCGCTGCGGATTTCCCGTTGGATGCGGGCTTGTGCGCTACCGGGGTCCGAGACAGGTGAGCTTCCGATGAAATCCGCTCTTTAGGAACAGGTAAAGTAGGTGGCGCCTGCGCGATCGGGGCGGCTGGCGAAGCTGCCGCGGCAATCTTCGGCAGCTCAAGCCTCGGAGCTTCTTCCTCGATCTCCCGCGAATGCTGGAAGTAAGAAGACGGAGGCATGGACGAACTGGAATAGCTGGTGTAAATGCTTGAAGGTACAGCGAACTCCGGCAAGGTGCCGGCGACGTAATACTGTGGCGCATGCCCCATCGAAATCGTGTGCACCTGGCGGGTAGCCACCAGCCCGCGAAGGACTTCACGGACCTTGCTGCGCGCGGTAAGTGGAGCAAGGAAGAGCTCAACCTCTTCCATGCCGGCCGCAATCACCGCTTGCAGGTAGATCGAGGCAAGCACCGAAATCGCTGTCACCTGCGAGGTTGAAGCACCTTCAGCAATCGCTTTCTGGAAGCGCGTACGCAGTAGCTGCCATTGAGCCGGCTGGCCGGGAGCTGAGACAACAGGAATGATGCGAAGTTGCTGCCAGAGCTCAGTAATGGCACGCAGAACTGCGCCTTCGGTCACTCCGCTTCCTAGAGCGCGGGTCAGGGCCGATAGCGTCGTGTCCCCCGTCTCCAAATGCTTGTACGCTTGCACGGCGAGATGCGAAACCTGGCGTGACCCGGTCAGCTGCGGGCAGCGGCGCCAGTCGCGATCCCCCCTCAGGGCATACACGTAGGGCAAAACCCAGGCCGCCACAACAAAATCTGGCTGTTCCCCGGGCTGTCCGAGCAAGTTCAGCCGCACTGCCACGCCGTCTGTCTCCAGGCGTACCAGCAGTTCTTCAGCTAATGCAATGTGCTTGGGATCGGGAGTTGCGTTCTGATGACCGGCTACGGCTTCAACAAAGGACGGCGCTATTGACGATGAAAACTGCCGCCTGGGCAGGAAGAGACAGAGACCCGTCTCCTCAATCCACACACGAGCGTCTTCCAGTGTGAGTGCCCCGTGTCCGTTCTGACGCATCCTTTCGGCGCGCGATGCTTCCAATTGCTCTGCTGTCAAAGAAAAACCTCACTTCCAGGCTGGCTATCTTGCCGGGCTTCCTCCTCCTGAGAGGAGGGCCGCCACCTTCCAAGTCTACAAGTCTTTCAGATTCGATGGAAGGCCCGCTGGATCTCCTTCCAAGAATACAGCAAAGCTATTGGACGTCCATGGGGGCAACTGGTTGGATGGCTGGTCTTAGCCAGCTCCAACAGTAACCACTCCATACGAACGGGGTCAAGAGCGGTATTGACCTTAATTGCAGAATGGCAGGCTATCGAAGCGGCAATTCGCGTTCCTAGAGTCTTAAGTTCTTCATTTTGTTTGGGTTGTTCGGAATCCTCTGCAGATTGTTCGATCACCTCTGCCAACACCCGTTCCAAGGCCACCCCCTCCAGGCCAATCGGTGCTGCCTTCACCGCAAGTGTCTGTGGGCCAAAGGGTTCCACCTCAAAACCATTGCGTTCCAACTCCTCGGCGATCTGCGCGAACACCACCATCTGCCAGGGCTTCAGTTCCACAAGGACGGGCATCAGTAGCCTCTGCCGCTGCACCTTTTCCATCCGGCGGTCCCGCAAAATTTTCTCGAAAAGTATACGTTCGTGTGCCACATGCTGGTCAATGATCCAGAGCCCGTCGTCTCCTGCCGCCAAAATAAATGACTCTCTCAACTGCGCCAGTGGGCGTAATGACCCGAGATGGTTCAGAGTGACCGCAGCCTGCTGAGCCTCGACCTGGGCAGTAGCGCGGGCGGTTGCTTCTGCCGAGCCCTGCCCGCTCGACCCCGACCCGATCGGAACGGGTAAGCATCCGTCCACGGTTTCCATGCCCGCCGGTTGAAAAAGCGCAGCCGCAGCCTCACCCCATGCCTTTTGGTCTTGCCCTCCCCAGCCGCCTGGATTTAAAGATCTTGCGTCAAACGGCAATCGCCCTGGAACGGGAGAAGGCAACCGGGGAGTCAGGTGAAACGACTCCGATCCATCAGCCGCGCCGGCCGAATCACCAAGCTCGGAGTCCGGCGGTCCCGGCAGTGGTGAAGCAGACGGCGGCATCAGCGACGGGCTGGCGGCAGGGGCAGCATGTGCAACCAGAAACCCGGCGGCTGGCCGCGCCTGGATCAGAGCCGTCCGCAGACTATCGCGAACAAAGTCGTGCACGAAGCTCTGCTGCCGGAAGCGGACCTCAGTCTTCGCCGGATGGACGTTGACATCCACTTCCTCCGGCCGCATTTCCAGAAACAACAGAACAACCGGGAAGCTCGTAGGCGGAATCACGTTGCGATAAGCCTCGGTGATCGCGTGCATGAGCAGGCGGTCACGAATGAGGCGCTTGTTGACAAAGATGTAGATCGAATTGCGGTTGAGCTTTTGCAGTTCCGGCTTCGAATAGAAACCCGACAGCCGCAAAACGCCAGGATCGCGCTGTGGCTCGTTCAAATCGCGCTTCCATGGAGGCGCTTCGGGCAATCCGCCGTGTGCCAGTGGCGTCTCCGCGGCAACAGGTAGAAGCTGAGCCAGCGTGTCTTTCCCAAAGATCTGGTAGATTCGCTCGGCCGTGCGGCTCACCGGCGGTGCCGAAACAATCGTATTCGTGGCCGATACCAGTTCGAAGTGCTTCTGCGGGTGGGCCAGTGCGTAGTGGGTCACCAGCGCTGTCACGTGCGACAACTCGGTGCTCTCGGCTCTTAGAAACTTGCGCCGCGCCGGGGTGTTGAAGAACAAATCAGCGACTGCCAGCGTGGTCCCTCGGGGCAACGCCGCATCGTCAACGTGCAGAATCTTGCCCCCCGCTATCTCCAGCCGTGTTCCCGCTGGATCGTCTCCCGTAGCGGTCTCCAGCGTCACGCGAGCGACGGATGCAATCGAGGGCAGAGCTTCCCCTCTGAAGCCCAATGTCGCAATGGAAAGCAGATCGTCCGCCGTGCGGAGCTTTGAGGTCGCGTGGCGTTCGAACGCCAGCAGCGCATCGTCGCGATTCATACCGTGGCCGTCATCGCTGATACGGATAAGCTTGCGCCCGCCTGCTTCGACCTCGACGCGAATGCGGTTTGCGCCTGCATCCAGCGCGTTCTCCAGCAGCTCCTTCACAACCGAGGCTGGTCGATCCACAACCTCGCCGGCGGCGATCTGGTTGGCGACCTGGTCGGGAAGAATGCGGATGCGGCCCATATGATCTAAGGTTAATGCAAAGAAGATGCGCGGAAGCCGGTTGAAAAATGGGCGTTATCCTCATTCGGGATTGTTGGCACTCTGGGAATTAAACAGCCTCCTCCGTCGCAAGCACTGCTTTCGGCTTCTTGGCGCGAGTCGTGGTGATCATCAAGACGCTGCAAAGAACAAACAGCGTCCCCAAAATTGCCCGCAGGCCCAGCGGTTCCCCGCCGAGGAAGTACCCGATGATGACGGCAACTATGGGATTCACGTATGCGTAAGTTCCAACCTTTGTCGGCGATTCATGGTGAATCAGCCACACGTAAGCTGTAAAACCGATGATCGAGCCCGCGACAATCAGGTAGACCAGCGCGAGCCAGGCCCCACGCGACACAATCTCCGGACGAAATCTTCGAAATTCTCCAAACGCAGCCGCCGTCACAGTCAGCAGTACTCCACCGGCCAGCATTTGCGCCCCTGCACTCATCGCTTTCGAAGCCGGCAGAGGAAGTTTTCTTGTGAGCACAGACGCGACGGACCAGCTCATTGACCCAAAAATCAGTGCAATCGCTCCCACCTTGCTGATCGGCGTGTCGCCCAAATTCAGTGACCGGCTCACAAGCACCGCCACCCCTCCAATGCCGATCAGGAGCGCCAACGACAGTCGAACCGTCAACTTCTGCGTGCGCAGCAAGATGATCTCAAACACAGCGATGAACACGGGAATGGTGGCCATCATGACGGCAGCAACGCCGGACGGCACGCGCTGCTCGGCCCAGAACAAGAGTCCGTAATCACCCACGAAGATCAGTGAGGCAAGCAACGTCGCAGACATCCACTGGCGCCTTGTCGGAGTGCGCTCGCCCTGCGCGATCATCCAAACATAAAGAACGATCCCCGCAACCAGGAACCGCATCGCAGCGAATAGCAGCGGCGGGACTTCGTGGACACCGACGCGAATTGCCAGGAACGTGGAGCCCCACACGAGATAGATAACTGCGAAGGCCGACAGCGTCTTCCACATCGGGCGATGAGCCTTGGTCTCCATAAAGGACTTTTACCAGAATTCGGCAGCTTTCGATCGCATGGTTGCCCGTGCCTCATGCATTTCGGGGAACTTTTCGGCAATTCATCACGCACCGAGCTGCGAATACAAGAACAGCCGCTCATGCGTGGCCTTCAGCGATCACATATTCGGCGCTTTAGTCTTATCCAGCCTCTGAAGGGGAATTGGCATCCTTGTCAGCCAGAGCACTCCTGACGGTCTTCACTACGGAGCTCCGATCACCGGGAATTGGCTGGCGAAAAAGCCTCATTGTTGGATACCATGGGCTATCTTCCCGTTCCAGAAGCCAGCGCCAGTCGGGCGCGAACGGAAGTAGAACCCAGACTGGAACTCCGAGTGCGCCAGCAAGATGCGCCGTGGAGTTATCGATGGTGATCACCAAGTCCATAGCCGCGATCTGCGCCGCGAAAAGATCCATGTCCGCAAGCTGATCAACAGCTCGATCGACGAAAACAGGGGCGTTTACCACTTTTATCTGGCTCTCGAGCAGGTCATGATCCCCATATTGCAGGCTGATCCATCGAACAATGTTCAAGTGAAATAATGGAGCCGGCAGCGACAGATCGATCGACCTGAAGCCGCCCGTCTTCACGTTGTTCGTATACCAGGCGAGCCCAATCAATCGCCGGCCATCGGCATAATGTGTGAGCAGCTGATCGCGCACCGATGAATCGGCAAACAGATAGGGCGTCGCAGTCGCTGCAAAATCTGACCTGGTCCGCCGGAACAATCTTGGCAAGCTGCCGCATGGCAGATGCGCAGCGATCTCAAGTTCTGGAAGACGATCCGGACCGCAACCGGAGACTGCAACAACATTCGCAAACGAGCGTGCGAAGAGGGGTTTGAGGCGGGCGTTGCAGTCCAGAATGCATCGATTGCCGGTACGAACAACCTCCGGAATGAGTCCGGCGAACATGATTTCGTCGCCCACACCCTGTTCACCCCAAATCAGCAGGCTTCCCGATGCCAGCCTTTCGCCCGTCCAGGCGGGTTGCGCGTAGGCTCTCCTTGGCGTGTCGTGATCCATGGATTGCCAGCGCCGCTCAAAGTTGTCCCAACCAACACTAAAGTTCCCTTGCAGCAGTTGAGCCAGCGCCTCGCCAAAGCCGGCTTGCGCGTACTCCGGTCGGAGAGCCAAAGCCTTTCCGAATTGCCGCAACGCTTCGTCAACATCGCCCTGAGCACGGCGAACGTTGCCCAGATTGTAGAAAGCCTCTGCATAATCGTGCTTGATTGCCAATGCGCATTCATAGAACCCGACAGCCTCATCCAGGTTGCCACGCACCCGGCTGGCATTGCCGAGGTTGTAATAAACCTCGGCGTAGTCTGGCTTGATGGCCAATGCTCGTTCATAACAAGCTATGGCCGCGTCCATCTGACCCTGCTCCTGACGTGCGTTTCCAAGGTTGTTATAGGCCTCGGCACTGTCTGGCTTGAGCGCCAGCGACTGCTGATAACACTCAACGCTCGCATCAAACTCTCCCCGAGCCTGGAGAACATTGCCAAGGTTTACATGGACCTCGGTCAAATTCGGTCTGAGCGTGAGGGCGTGCCGGTAAAGCGCTTCCGCTTCGTCGAGTTTCCCTTGAGCATTAAGACGGTCCCAAGGTTGACGTAATACGAAACCCCAGTTTTATGGATTGCAATCGCCTTGCGAATGAGATCGGCAGCTGTTTCTAAGTCTCCTGCCTGGTGGGAGATCATCCCCATCAGGTGCAGGCAGTCCGGATGGTCAGGATCGATGTCTAGAATTCGCTTGTAGATTGGTTCGGCTTCAAAGAACCTCCCGTTTTGATGATGCTGTAGAGCACTATCCAGTATGCGTTGAACTGTCTGGCTCTCTCGTGTCAATGTTCAATCCCTCGATTCGCACCAGCGAACCATGGCAATTCCCTGGCCAGTATAGGACGTTGCTCGAATGGAAGTATGCCTGGACGGTCCGGTTGCGGAAGACTCAGGGTTGGATAAACACGGTCGCACTCTCAAAGGGGAGTTGTGAGCACAAAATTCCCCGTCAAATACGAAATGCCGCACCAAGGCGGCATTTCGTAATTCTCAAGGCGGGATAGCGCTAGATTCCCATACCAAACTCGCTGGCATGTTGCTCGCCGGCATTGGCATAAAAGTCGTAGGGAGTACGCCTCTTGAACTTGTGGCGGCTGCGAAGTTCGTAGCCGACGTAAATGCTGAGGGCGGCCACAGCCATGCCAACCGAGAACCAGCCGATCACGCGCATCGTGCTTCGCTCTTTCGGTTCTTCTTCCGGCGTGAGGGTTTCAGGTTCGGTGGACATTGAGGCCAGCCTCCTACACCAACATGATACCTCAGTTTTGGTTGGCCTCGAGGGGCGATCTGTGGACGTCGCGGTATTTTGGTTACTCCATTGATTCGATGCGGGAAAGCCACTCGGCCTTTGCTGGCTCGGGAAGAAAGCTGCCACGGATCGAGTTGGCCGCCAACTGCCTCAGTTCCTCCCGGGTAAAACCCAGCACCGTGTGGGCCAGCAAGTATTCGTTCGCCACGTCTGAGCCGAAGAACGCGGGGTCGTCAGAGTTGATCGTGACCATCAGGCCGGCATCAAAATACCGCCGCAGCGGGTGATCGGCAAACGATGCGCATAGACCGGTTCGGACATTCGAAGTTGGATTCAGTTCCAGAACGATGCCCCGCGTCTTCAACTCCTCAACAAGAGCTGGATCCTGAATGGCAGAAAGAACGTGCCCAACCCGCTCCGAGCCGATGGAGAGTGCTTCCCAAATTGCCTCGGGACCCGTAGTTTCGCCGGCGTGATTGGTCAGGCGCAGGCCAGCGCGCGCCGCCTCGGCGTAGAGTGCGCGAAAGGGCTCCGAGCCCGTCCGCCGCTCATCCCCGCCCAGGCCAATGCCAACAATGGATGGGTAGTGCCGCTTCAAATCAGCTGCCTTGCGAAAGACTCGCTTCGCCTCCTCAACAGTGAAGTGCCGCACCGCGTCAAAGATCCAGTAGATCGATAGGTTCAACTCGCGCTCGGCGCGCTCGCGTGCCTTTTCCAAGGCAAGAAAGATGGGTTCAACCGCCCGCGGATCGAAGTTGCGCCACATGTAAATCACACCAACTGAGATGTAGACCTCGGCGTGCACCACGCCTTGCTTGGCCAGGCGCTGCATCATGTGCCACGCGACGAGCTCATAGTCTTCAGGATCGACCAGGCGGCGGGTTACAGCCTTGAATCCCTCGATGAAGCTGGTGAAGTCATCAAACCGGTAGTGAGCCTTGGCCTCGCGCAGCTTCATGGGATGCGCATCGTGGCGAGCGCTCAATTCCACCAGTGTGGCTGGCAGAATCGTGCCTTCGAGGTGCAGATGCAACTCGGCCTTCGGCAGCCTTGCTATGAAGCTCTCAATATCTGTCATGACAAAACCCTACCGCAGCTTGGCGAACTCTGACCGGTGGCGGCTGTAGAAGAAGTAAATGACCAGGCCAATCGCCAGCCAGGAGAAGAAACGGATCCATGTAATCACTTCAAGCCCCATCATCAGGACGATGCAAAAGACGATGCTCAGGACGGGAAACAGCGGCCCCAGCGGGGTGCGGAATCCGCGGTAGCGTTCCGGCTCGCGATAGCGCAGGATGAGCACCCCGATGGAGACCAGTACGAATGCAAATAGAGTACCAATGTTGGAAAGGTTTGAGACCGTCCCGATATCCAGCAAGCCGGCAGGAATGCCCACCACGAAGCCAGCCACCCAAGTGGCCACCGCAGGTGTACGAAATTGTGCATGAATGCGTCCGAAGATGGCCGGCAACAGGCCATCGCGAGACATGGCGAACCAGACCCGCGCCTGGCCAAGCTGAAAAACCAGGATCGAAGAGACCATGCCAAGAATCGCGCCAATCAGGACAAAAAGGCGAATCCAAACCAGCGATCCGCCCCCGGGCAACAACGAAAGTTTCTTCAGCGCGTTCACGACCGGCGCCGCGTCTCCCATCACCGACTGCCAGGGCACAATGCCGCTGAGCGTAATCGCCACTGCGCCGTAGAGCAGGGTACAGGCAAGCAGCGTGGCCAGGATGCCGATGGGCAAATCGCGCTGCGGGTTCTTGCATTCTTCGGCTGCGGTCGAAACCGAGTCGAAGCCGATGTACGTGAAAAAGATGATCGACCCGCCGGTCAGCACCCCGGTCCAGCCGTTAGGCATGAACGGGTGCCAGTAGTGCGGCTTGATAAAGCTGGCAGCAGCAAAAACAAACACCAGGATGGCCGCGATCTTCACCAGCACCATGATGTTGTTGGCGCGTGCCGATTCCTGAATGCCGCGCACCAGGATCACCGTCAGGATCATCACCACCAGAAAGGCCGGTATGTTAAATCCGAAGTGCCATCCAGTTGGGTAGAGGTCATTGCCTGCCAGGTCCTGCAATCCAGTTGGCAGGTATGCCGGGGATATCCATTTGAGCGGAGGGTGGAGGCCAAACCAATCCAGCAAATCCACGATGTGGGCGGCGAAACCCACACTCACGCTCATGTTGCTAAAGGCATATTCCAGGATCAAATCCCAGCCGATGATCCACGCCGTGAGCTCACCCATCGTGGCGTATGTATAGGTATAAGCCGAGCCGGCAATCGGAATCATGGAAGCCAATTCGGCGTAGCAAAGTCCGGTGAAGACACAGACGATGGCCACCAGGACCAAGGAAAGCGCCAGTGCCGGACCGGCACCGGGCCGCCCCGCAAGAGCCGTATGGTAGATCAGGTAATGGAGAAGTGGGGTATCTCTGACATTCGGAACATCGAACTTCTGGCCGGCCATCGCAGTGCCGATGACCGTGAATATGCCAGAACCGATCACTGCCCCAATACCGAGTGCCGTTAGCGACCAGGGCCCGAGGGTCTTCTTCAGGGAGTGCTCGGGTTGTTCCGAGTCCCGGATCAGCTTATCGATCGACTTGCGGGCAAGCAGTTGGCTGGGCAGTGCAGTTGTCCTCATCCCGTAGGCTGCGGGTCCTGTCAATGCGATGGAGCGATGGATTTCGGAATTCCCGCAAGGCCAACGCCATGCAGGAATCCCAGTCGATCTTGGTCGCAGCGCTTTTACCGCTTGGAGACGCCGCGTGCTAGCTTCTTTAGCTTTTTCTTGTTTTCGCCGCGTGGCCCCGTGCGCTTGGCCTTGGGGGCGGCTTTCTGGCGCGCAGCGCGCTTTACTTTTTTGCGTTCCAGCTTGCCTTCAATCTTGGTGGTGTCGGCCACGTGTAACCTCTTTCGCTGCAATCTCTTCAGGCTTTCCCGTTCATCGGGTCGGTGTGACCTTTAGTTTAACAGGGAAATGCCTTGGGCGAAAGCGGATAGCTCAAGCCTGATCAGTAGATACCATCGGTCATCTCGCGCGAATCGTTATCGGCATCTTCATCATTTCCAGCGTACAATGGAGTCAGACCAGAATATTTGACCAGCCTGCTCGGCTCCGGCCGTCCTTTCGCTTCTGACGAGCTTCGCACCGCACGCAACAACCACCTTGTTGACCGGAGTTCGTCATGCGTTCCGACCAAATTCACCGCGCCCTGGCGCAGGGAATGAACCGCTTTGAAGTGTGCCAGCTTGTATCGAAGGGCGTGAAAGCCACGCATAAAACCGGCGGCCGCTTTGAGGATTCAATTAACGACGTGCTGCAGTATCTGGGCACTCACGAAACGCTGATGGAATCGCTTCACCCTGCAATCCCCCAGGTCAGCGTCAAAAGCCTCAAGCCAGCAGCCTAGCCTCATCTGGCAGGCCAGGAAAATCCTCCATACGCAAGAAGAGGGACGGCAGCTTTGCCGTCCCTCTTCTTATTGATACCAGACAGATTGCCCGGCGTTATGCCTTAGACAACCTGAACGTTCTCAGCCTGCCAACCCTTGGGGCCCTTGGTCACGTTGAACTGGACCCGCTGGCCTTCTTGAAGCGAACGGAAGCCGTTCGACTGGATGGCGGTGTGATGAACGAAGACGTCCTCGCCGTTTTCCCGGCTAAGAAATCCAAAACCCTTGGCGTCATTAAACCACTTGACTGTTCCCTGTTCCATTGTGTGTAACTCCTTCGATACTGATTTACCGCGAACGCAATGTGGAAGTTTGCGAGTAGGCGGTAACCGGAACAGGCAAGAACTTCAGATCGAATTCTACGATTGCATAGAGTGTAGCACGGATTGGCAAATGCTCTTCCAGTTATTGTCGCGAATCCGAGTTAGAAGGCTTCGTTTCACCAATTTGGGACTGGCACTTTTGTGGCATGAATCCGCAGTACGCATGGCGATTCGCTTGACACCCGATGCAGCGGTCCGTATGGTTCCGGCTTATCGGATGTCTCAGAGCGTCCCAGGAGCAGGAAAGTCATCGACTGGTCGGACCACGATCACAAATGACCCTTCAAAAGTGCTCAAAGGAGACCAAAATCATGACGATTCGCAGCGTATTTGTTTCCACGGTGTTGGCGGTGGCAATGACGTTGTCGGCATTTGCTTCCGACATCAACGGACAATGGACGGCAACCTTCAACACGCAGATCGGCGAGCAGCATTACACCTACACACTCAAGGCCGATGGCGAGATGCTTACGGGAACAGCCAAGAATGATCGCGGGTCGACCGAGATCACCAATGGGACTATCAAAGGCGATGATGTCTCATTTACTGAGAACCTTGACTTCCAGGGCAACCAGCTTGTCATCACCTACACCGGCAAGATATCCGGCGATGAACTCAAGCTAACTCGCAAGGTGGGAGACTTTGCAACAGAGGAACTAACTGCAAAGCGAGTGAAGTAAGTCGGACGGAAGGCCCGCGAGTGGAGCTTCTGAATCGGGTCCCATCTCGTGAGTGGGAGCAGTCACACGCCGCCAACCGAGTGAGCTATTGGACGGCCACTTTCGTCGCCTGTTAGGACATTTTGAATTGATTGAACGCTGGAAGCTTCAGCAGATCGAGCCTCGAACCAGCCGCTGCGCAATGACCACCCTGTTTCTTCCTTCTTTCTTGGCCTGGTAAAGCGCGGCGTCCGCGAGGTTCAACACCGTTTCTGAAGGTGTCTTGGCGTCCAGTGGATCCACTGCCACTGCGCCGATGCTGACAGTGAATGAGATATCCCTTGAATCGATTGAAATGCTGGATTCCGATACGGCTTTGCACAATTTTTCGGCCCGCTCCGGCAATCGGGCCGCATCGCAGCCATTCAACACAATCAGGAATTCTTCCCCACCGAATCTCCCGATTAAATCGTTGGCCCGCACGCCGGCGCGAAGCCGGGCAGCCAATTCACGCAGCACCTCATCCCCCACCAGATGCCCATGCTGATCGTTGATTGCTTTGAAGTGGTCGATGTCACACATCAGCACCGCCATCGAATCCACCTGCGGCAATGCCTCGTCCAGAGCCTCGAGAATCTTTCCCCGGTTCCACAGTGTGGTCAACGTGTCATGCGTTGCTTTGAAGCGCATCTCCTCACGCGCTGACACCAGCTTGTCTTCCAACTGCAGAATCCGCTCCCCCGTTCGCAGCCGCGCCTTCAGTTCTTGGGAATTGCATGGCTTTGTAAGATACTCGTCGGCTCCCGAATCCAACCCCTCTACGAGCGATTCCCGCGTGTCTTTTGAAGTCAGCAGGATCACGTAGACATACTGCCGGTCATTTGCGGCCCGCAAGCGTCGGCAGACTTCGGGCCCGTCGATCTCAGGCATCATCCAATCCAAGAGCGCCATCCTCGGGCCATCCTGATCCAGCAACCTCTCCAGGGCGTCCTGCCCGTTCTCCGCGCAATCCACCTCGTATCCCATCTTCTGGAGCATCATCCCCATCATCCTGCGGGATATTGCATCATCGTCCGCAATCAGGATTCGCACGGGATCACCGCCTCGCAGACTGTGCCGAGCGCCTGGATCACCTTCGCCAATTCAAGTTCGAGACCCTGTAGAGCAGCCGCTGCTCGAATCAGGTCATCCGATTTCCCCGCCTGCTCGATCTCTGCCGCAAAGTCTGCTGCTGAACGCGCCGCAAGGTTCGCAAGGGTTCCTCGCAGAGAGTGCGCGGTGCGCAACACCTCATGACAATCCCCGACCTCTAGCGCCGCCCTCATCCTTACCAAGTGCTTTGGTCCATCCTCACGGAAAAGATTCACCAGCTCGGTTAGAAACTCGCGATCATCGCCAACCCGGTCAAGCAGCTCGCGCTCGTCGATCGGGCTTTGATTTTGTGCTGTCGTGGGCAGCGCAGTTGTCTTTGCCTGCCGTTCAAATCCGGGTTGGCTTTGCTGCTTCTGCGCAATGTACATCTCTAACACTTCATCGAGTGCCCGCGGACGAATTGGCTTGCTCAAATACCCGTCCATCCCTGCAGCGAGGCAACGCTCCCTATCGCCCTGCATCACCAAAGCCGTCATTGCGATCACCGGTTGATGCCGGCCTGTTCCCGCTTCACTGGCTCGTAGTGCCGTTGTTGCTTCAATACCGTCCATCTCCGGCATCTGCACATCCATCATCACCAAGTCGAATCGCGTCTGTCCCAGTGCTTCCAGGGCCTGCCGGCCGTTTCCCACCACCGCAACTCGATGCCCACGCTTCTGCAGCAGACGGGTGGCAAGCTTTTGATTCACTTCGTTGTCCTCTGCCAGCAAGACATGCAGCGCTTTGTCCGGGTCGCAGCTTCGCCCCAGTGAGTACTCAGTAATCAAAGCCTCCTGCCGGTCCTCCTTGTTCGCGCACAGTACTCGCACGATGGCTTCGCGGAGCTCCGCCCGGCGAATTGGCTTAAGAAGATAAGCAGCTACTCCCAATTCATTGCATCGCGCCGCATCGCTTCGATGTCCGCCGGATGTCAGCATCATGATCGCCGGAGTCCTTCCAAACTTTTCCATTCCAACGCGCTCGATCAGCGCAAATCCATCCATCTTGGGCATATGCATGTCGGCCAGGATGAGCCGGAATGGGTCACCGATCTCGCGCGCCTTTTCGAGAGCTTCCAACGCCATTTCGCCATCGGATGCCAGCGTCGGATTCATGCCCCAGTTTGTGAGCAGACCCTGCAGTATCCGGCGGTTGGTTCGGTTGTCGTCCACGACCAGGACGCGTGTTCCCTTCAACACTCCCACCTGGGCTAAATCGGAAGCTGGGGCGACGGAAATCTCCTGTCCGCGTTCAAGATCGAGGATCACGTGAAATGCCGATCCCTTACCGAACTCGCTATCCACCCAGATCTTCCCGCCCATCACTTCCACAAGGCGGCGGGAGATGGTCAAACCAAGGCCGGTGCCGCCATATTCACGAGTGGTGGAGGTATCGGCCTGGGAAAAGGACTCAAATACGCTCTCCAGTTTCTCTTTGGGGATTCCAACGCCAGTGTCCGACACAATGAAGTGCAGCGGGTAGCGGCCGTTTTGCGGCGTGCCCGTCTCGACCTTCAGCGCAACCTCTCCCTCACGCGTGAATTTGATTGCGTTGCCAACAAGATTCACGATGATCTGGCGCAGCCGATTTGGATCACCGCGGAGAAGCTCCGGGACCTCCGCCCTCACGTCGCACAAGAGCTCAAGCCCCTTCTCATCCGCCCGCAGTGCCAACGTCTTCAGTGTCGTTTCCAGGCACTCGCGCAAATCAAAGTCAAGGACTTCAAGTTCCACCTTGCCGGCTTCGATCTTTGAGAAATCCAGAATGTCGTTGATCACCACCAGCAGCGATTCCGCGGAGAAGCGAACCGTTTCCAGATACTCTCTCTGTTCGCGCGTCAACTCCGTTTCCAAGGCCAGTTCGGTCATGCCGATAACGCCGTTCAGCGGCGTCCGGATCTCATGGCTCATATTGGCCAGAAACTCGCCCTTCGCCCGGCTCGCCGCTTCAGCTGCCTTTGCGTATTGCTCCAGCGAAACGTTGGTGCGCTTCAGTTCTTCCGCACTGCGAGCCAGTTCTTCCTCGGCCAGTCGGCGCTCAGTAATCTCGTGGGAAACGCCCATCGTTCCAATTACGTTGCCGCGCCGGTTTCTGAGCGGAACCTTGTTGGTGATCACCCAGGTGCGACGACCATCTTCCCAGGTCTCCTCCTCTTCCTTTTCAAGCAGGGGTTGTCCAGTGCGAATAATCTCCTGTTCGTCCGCAAAAGAGACTTCAGCAAGGTGAGAGCTGAAGAAGTCGAAGTCTGACTTGCCCGCTGCTTGAGATGCCTTGGTCAACCCTATCTCTCTGGCCATCTTCAGGCTGATGCGCACAAACCGGCTCTTCCGATCCTTGAAATAGACACTTTCCGGGATGTTGTCCATGAAGGCGTCGAGCAGCTGTCGCTCTGCCCAATAGCGCCTGTCCGCCCGCGACAGCAAGATCGCTTGCGTCAGCACCGTCAACGCGATGAGAGTCATGGCCGCAATGCCAATCGGCGGGATGCTGATGGTATTCCCAAGTTGCTCGGGAACGAGAGGCATTGGAATAAAGCTCACCGCAGCCATGCCTGTGTAATGCATCACTGGGATGGCCGCACCCATAATCACTGCGCTGGCGCCCTTTCGCCAGTCCCATAAGGGTGAATCGCCGCGGAACTGAAATGTCAGAAAGAGTGCTACGCCCGAGATAAGAATTGCCAGCACCACAGAGAAGGCAACCATGCCTGTCGAATAGGTGCACTTTGCCGGCAATCGCATCGCTTCCATGCCGATGTAATGCATGGCCGCAATGCCGCATCCCATGATCACGCTGCCGCTAAGGATGGCAAACGACTTCATGGTTTCGCGGCTCACAACAAACAACGCAACGGCCGACGCAACCACGGATGCGACAAAAGACAACACCATGGTTGGCCAATGGTAGGAAACCGGAACAGGCAGCCGGAACGCCTCCATGCCGATGTAGTGCATCGACCAGATGCCCGTACCCATGGCCAGGGCGCCACCGCTAAGCCAGGAGAGCCTTGCCCAGCCCCGCGCAGATGTCACACGCCCAGCCAGGTCGAGCGCGGCATAGGAGGCCAGCATGGCAAGGAAAACTGACAAAGCCACGAGCAAAAAATCGTAATGACCAATAAGCGGTTGGGCCGCTCCTACCATGGAATTCCCCCTTGCCTAACTCATTCATTTGCATGGCGCCTCTCAAACGCCTTCAAATGAGGAGGGATAATTGGGCGGAAAATGAAAACTGACCATCGGCAGATCGGGCTCGCCCTGGGGCTCGGCACAGGTACTGCTTTGATAACGAAGTCGCCCAGCATCGAAAGTAATGCAATCGATCCCCCTCCACAACCACCCAAATGGGGGACGGTGCTGGACGTTTGGTGGATCATCCTTGTTGACTGCCTTGGTTCGCTAAATGGAACGTACAGAAAGGATTGGCAACAGGATTGATCTCCACGCCGACGCCCCTGGACGGTTCCTCAGGGCGATCCTGAATCCCTGTAAGATAGAACCATGAGTCACGAAGGCATTCGTATTGTTGACAAGGACCACGCAGCACGCGAAACCGAAGCGGCCCAACCGCTTCCCCGCATCGCCATCACCCCTGAAAAGGTTCGCGTTCTACTCTCCGAGGGCAAGGGCCTTGAAATCGACTGGGTCGACGGGCACCGCAGCGCCTGGAGCTTTGCCTGGCTCCGTGAAGCCTGCCCATGCGCCACCTGCAATGACGAGCGCACCCAGCAAGGCCGCAAACCCGGCCAGCCCAAACCCGCACCCGCCGCCGTTCTGCCCATGTATACTCCACCGCCCAAGCCCTTGAGTGCACACGCGGTTGGGCGCTACGCCATCCAATTCAACTGGGGTGACGGCCACAAATCAGGCATCTACTCCTGGGAATACCTCCGCCGCGTCTGCCAATGCCGCGAATGCACCTTCGCCGCCGAAGAAACTACCGGCACACCCAATTAGGCAAAGCGGGAAGCCACAAGCCAGGAACACTGTTCCCGCGGATCGGACTCAATCCCAGGCGGAAGACGCCATCGCTACGGCCTCATTTGCATTCCCGGCCACCCTCATCAACTCCCGATTCTTCGGCTTCAGAAACCCCGCCTCGACCGCCCTGTCCAGAAACTCCAACAACCCGTCCCAATATCCCGCAGTGTTGATCAGGATGCATGGCTTGCTGTGCAGCTTCAATTGCGCCCAGGTCACCACCTCCAGCACTTCTTCCAACGTCCCGTATCCGCCCGGAAGCACAAAAAACGCATCGGCCAGTTCCACCATCCGCGCCTTCCGCTGGTGCATGGTCTCCACCAGCTCCAAGCGGGTCACACGAGGGTGCCCAATCTCCGCTCCCGCCAGCACATCCGGCAGCACACCAATCACCTCTGCGCCTCCGGCCAGTGCCGCATCCGCAACCGCTCCCATCAACCCAACGGCAGCCCCGCCATAAACCAGTCCCAGTCCCGCCGCCGCAATGGTTTCGCCAAGCGCAGTCGCCTCGGCGCGAAACGCAGGATCTCTTCCGTCAGCCGATCCGCAATAAACGGCAACCCGGCGAGCAGGATCTTTCAAAGATGTCATGATGTTTTCAGAATAGCGCCCTCCCGCGCGCCCATGCATGAATCGCCTTTGAATTCACGGTGCGGAGAGCACCAACCCTCGCCAAAAGCTTCCAATCCCGATCTGCATAAGTTACCTGCCGTTCACGCACAATTGAATAAGTGGGCAAGCGATTTCACCCCTTTCTGGCCGACACCAACAGGCCAATCCGCTCAGGCGCCGCCCTCCACAACTCCTCCTCCCGGCAAACGGTACACTAGACACAGGACCCTTCCCGCCTGGACGCGCATCTTGCAGTCGCTCACTGACAACCTGAATCCCGAACAACGCGCCGCCGTCGAGGCACCTGAAGGACCCCTGCTAATCCTCGCCGGGGCCGGTTCCGGCAAAACCCGCGTCATCACCAGCCGTATCGCCTGGCTTATTCGCGAGAAGGGCATCGCTCCGGACTCGATTCTCGCAGTTACCTTCACCAACAAGGCAGCCAGCGAAATGGGCGAGCGCGTCGACCGCCTCCTCGGCCACTCTTCCCTGGCCAAGCCCTTGATCGCCACCTTCCACTCCCTCTGTGTCCGCCTGTTGAGGCGCGACATTGAGGACCTGAGAGTCGGCGGTGAAGGCCTCACCCGCTCATTTGCCATCTACGACGAGAACGACCAACAGGCCATCGTCAAGCAGATCATGCGCCGCATGGGCTTGGACACCAAGCAGCTCACGCCGCGCATCGTTCTTGGCCGTATCAGCTGGGCCAAAAACCACATGGTCGATCCGCAAGAGTATTACCTGGCTTCGAAAGATCCAAACAGCGAGCGGATCGCTCACATCTACCAGGGCTACAAGGCCGAGCTACGCAAGAATAACGCTTTGGATTTTGATGACCTGCTGCTTGAAGCCGTCCGCCTCCTCAAAGTCTCTGGTGAGGCAAGAGAGCGCTACCAGCGCCGTTACCGTTTTCTCCTCGTCGACGAATACCAGGACACCAATCGCCCTCAGTACGAGCTCATGAAGCTCCTCGCCGGCGAAGCCAAGAACGTCTGCGCGGTCGGCGATGAAGACCAGAGCATCTACTCGTGGCGTGGCGCCGACATTCGCAACATTCTGGAGTTCGAGAAGGACTTTCCGAACGCCCGCATCGTGCGGCTTGAACAGAACTATCGATCGACGCAGATCATTTTGGAAGCCGCCGGCGCCGTCGTCGCCAACAATCTTCGCCGCAAGGGCAAGAAGCTCTGGACTGATCGCCAGGGCGGAAGCCTCATCGGTTATTACGAAGCCCCCGACGGTGAAAACGAAGCCCTGTTCATCGCCGACCGAATTCAAACATTTCTGCGCGAAGCCGAGTCCTCAGAGCATGCGAGCGAAGCGCACTGCGCCGTTCTCTATCGCACCAACTCTCAGTCTCGCATCGTCGAGGAGGCCCTGCGCCGCTACAACATCCGATACACCATGGTCGGCGGCTTCAGCTTTTATGAGCGTGCTGAAATCAAGGACCTGCTCAGTTACCTCCGCCTTGTCCGCAACCCACACGACTCCGTGGCCTTGCAACGCGTCATCAATACCCCGGTCCGGGGCATCGGCAAAACCACCCTTGAAACTCTGGAGCGGCTCGCGCTGGAAACTGGCGCCTCCACCTGGGACGCCATCGGCGCTGCTCTAACAAATCGCCTTATTCCCAACCGAGCGCTCACTGCCATCGAGTCCTTCCGCCAACTCATCCTCGACGCCCAGGCCATGATGGATCCCGACTTTGCGGGCAAACTTTCAGCCGACGTAGCCGCCAGCGCGGAATCCGCGGACGCCGACACCGATTTTGAGTTTGGGGCAGCGACGGCAGACTCCGCCAGCGCAGAGTCTGCTACAGGCTTCGATTTTGGCAGCAACAGCGATCGCCCTCAGCTCCAGCTTCTCAATGCAAGCAACTTTTCGCCATTTGTCGCGCAGCCCAAACGTCCCTTTCTCACCATGCCAAAAAAGCAGGACGGCCATGACTCTGAGCCAACAGACGAGCGACAGCCAGAGGAAGAGTCACCGAAAGTCGCCGCCTTTCGTGCACCAGGCGACGCTGCAACTCTCCAGGAATTAATCCGCTTCATCATCGACCGCACCGGCTACATCAAGGCACTTGAAGCCGAAGGCTCTCCTGAAGCCTTCAGCCGCATTGAAAATCTGAAGGAATTGGCCAACGCAGCCCACGACGCCGAAGCCCGCGGCGAAACTCTGGCCGAATTCCTCGACCACGCCGCCCTCGCCTCTGACACAGATCAGTTCGACCCCGACGCTCGCGTCACCCTCATGACTCTTCACGCCGCCAAGGGCCTTGAGTTCCCCCTCGTCTTTTTGGCTGGCCTTGAGGAAGGCTTGTTTCCTCACTCGCGCACCCTCAACAACCCTGAAGAGCTCGAAGAGGAGCGCCGTCTCTGTTATGTCGGCATGACGCGCGCCATGAACTCGCTCATCCTCACCCGAGCACATTACAGAAGGCGATACGGAAACGACGCCCCGGAGATGAGCATCCCCTCCCGCTTTCTTGAAGAGGTCCCAAACCAACTCATGGAGAGCCTCGGCGGCCGCTCTCCGTCATGGTCTACTCCCGGTTATCCCAACACCTACGGCGGCGCCTCGAGATTCGGTGCAGCCAAGCGCCCAGGCCAGTCTGGCGACTTTGCTGACAAGCACTACAACTACGAGGACGAGAGCCAGGAGTCGCACCGCCCCGCCGCTGCTCGCGAGACTGGTGGCAGAAACTCCTCTTCCAAGCCATTTGCCGCTTCCTGGATGACTCCCACCGCCAAGGGAACTTCCTCCAATAAGGACGCGGCCTCAGTGGGCACGCAGTCACACCCGCCCGGCGCGCCCCCTGACTCCATCGACAACATCGCCCGCTTCTTCGCCGGAAAAGCTGGCGCTCACAAGGCCAGTGCGCTTGCCCGCACAACCATGGACATTCCTGCCCCCACTGGCGCCTCCAATTTGAAAAAAGGCCAGCGCGTCCGCCACGTAAAATACGGCGAAGGCACCATTCTGATGCGCGAGGGCGACGGCGAAGACGCCAAGCTCACGGTCCTGTTTACCCGGCATGGCCTAAAAAAACTGATGGAAAAATTCGCGAACCTACAGAAGATGTAACCCTTACAGCATCTCCACCTCAAGGCGATGCGCACCGCGCCCATCAACGTCTATGGCTGCGTACTCCGTCTGCTCGACCGTCTCCATGCGAAGATCGACGGCCTTTCCGTTGAGCATCCCACTCATGACTCGTGCGCCAGTTGGCAGCAACACGCGCAGTGTTGCCTTGTCGGCGCAACTCGTAAAGTCAAGATTGATCTTGCCGCCCACTTGCCGATAACGATAGAAGACATAGCCGCGAGAAGCCGGATAACGTACACTTACCTCCGCTTCGTGCACGCCTGCAGGCAGCCACCGCGGCGAAATTTGTGCCGCGCGAAATCCCGCACCTTTGTCTTCAATCCCCGCGAGCCCTTCAAGCAGCGCAGCCGTTACGCATCCCGCGCCCCAATTATTCGGCATTCCGCCCGAGACATCGTTCCACCGAGGTAGGAACGGCGGCATGTTCGAAAGCGTAATCCCGATCACAAACCACTTGGAACCGCCTTCCATGCTTTCCAATTCCAACGAAGCAATCAGTACATTGCTCTTCTCGGGCGTAAAGCTTGCAATCCAGACACCCACGTTGTCGATGAGCCCACTCTTGCCTCGCCATGCAACCTGCATTCGCTCTGGGGCGTAGGCGCCGTAGCGGTTGTTGAACTCGCCGTCTTCCGGTGCCCAGAATGAGCCCACATTCACGCCCCGTTCAATATATTCAACCTGCTTTGTGCCGTCTCCGTAATGGAGCGTCAGCTTTCCGAGCGTAGCGCCAGACCCTGAGCACGCATGCAACAGGTAGAAAGCCTTGCATAACTTATGCACGGGAATCTGCGTCCTGGCAGCGTATTTCTGCAACGAAGAAACTCCGATGCACACGCGATGGCCGTTGCCTTCAGCCGATGGAATCTTGAAAGGCACGCCACGAAAACTCTGCGCGCCCGCCGGAAAGTCAATGAGATAGTTGTTGGCTTCGTCCACCCAACCTGCAACACCATCAACCCCCTTGCCTGTGTCGCAATTTGCCTGTGCGCTCAGATCAACCGGAACAAATTCAGTAGCCGGACGCTCAAGTGCTTTACCCCTGAGGATTCCCGGGAGAAAGTCCCGATGCCGTTTGGCAATCTCATGCACGCGCTTCAGAATGTCCGCGCCGTATTCTTCGTACCCATGCTGGAAGCAGCCGCGCGCCAATTCGCCCGCCGTGCATGCCAGCACACCACCGTTGACGTAGTCCCAGATGCCTTGCTCGCTGCCGAATCCCTTTAGAAACGGCGGATAAATAGAGTAAAACTCTCCCGGCGAAGTGGCCGGCATCTCCTTGCAAATCGCCTGATAGCTGGCAATGATTCCACGTGCCTGCAGCTGAGTGGCACCTCTGTTCAGCGAGTAAGCGTTCGACAGCGAAACCTGGCTGCTCATATCCACGCCAAGGTCTGGGTGGAACTCAGCATCCTCCGGTACCCAATGCGTGTAAAAGCGCCCATTCCACGAGATTCGATTCAGCCGGTCTTCAAGATCGCCTGCGAGTTTGCGCATCTGCTGCGCTTCCTGGCCGCGCTCCGCACGATCGAGCATTTCGGCCAGACAGCGACACCCTGCGATCATCCCGGTATTGTCGCCGAAAAAGATTCCGAAGTGAGTCTTCTCCAGATCGATGACCATGATGTCGCCACCGACCAGTGCGGCCTCACTGTCGCAGAGGAAGTCCCATGTATCGATCGTGAGACCTCGTTTCAACAGCCCAAACTTTTTCGACCAACGGTAGGGATCGCTGGTGCTGTACTGAACGGCGTGCAGCGCTCGATCCAGGTGCTTCTGCATCCAGGCATCGTCGCCCGTGGTCTTCCAAACCAGGTACAGCGCCTCAAGAAAGTACATCTCCACGTGATTTTCGACGGGCGCACGGCGCAAGCCAAGGAATCCTCCATCCGCGGATCGCGAAAAGTCGCCGTATTTGAATCGCCTGTCCCAATCGCTTTCCGGCGGCGTTCGGTCGATGTGATTCTCCCAGATCATTCCGTCTTCGCGTTGCGTGTCAGAGAAAATCTCAAAACTTTGCTTCACTTCCGGCCAGAAATAGCGCATGCCTCTCAGCGTGTTTGTATTGTCCAGCAGCCAGTCCACCCAGTAGGTATACACGCGACCATCGTGGCGGCGCGCTCCAATAGGCCCGTCTGAAGCCATGGTCCAGTACAAGGTGTCCAGCAGATGCTGAAACTCGCCGCTCGATTCGCGAATCTCGGTTTGCACATCCACGAGGAAGCTGGCATGGCCGGCTAGATTGCGATCCGCATCCAAAAGCAACACAGTATTCTCACCAAGCGCGCCGGCTGCCTGGAACGTCGCAGGCAGTGTCACATCCCGGTCGAGATACAGAGCCCCGTCACCATCAAGAACGACAAGTCGACCCTTGCCCGCGCCGTCAACGGTGACCTCATCCAGCGGGCGATGCGCGGACCGCACCGGCACAAGGGAGAGCAACGGCGCTTTGTTCGACTCAGCTTGCAGAGACGCTATGCAACCTGCGCTCAAAAGGCCAACAGGTAGGATTCCGAGGAACTCCCTTCTTGATTGCATCAGTGTGCCTTCCCATCTTCAACTTTCGTGTTCTGCAGAGAATGCGCTAAAGGCCGCTCCGTCGCGACGCTGGCTTTCAAATTGAAATGGCCTTCCAGCCTGCGGTCGCGCGAGGAGCCACCCACCCATAGCGCGCGATTTCCCGCAACAGTCACCCATTCGCCGCGCTCCGTCGACCAGTTCTCCAGTTGCCGCAGCGGCACATGAATCACAACCTGCTTTGCCTCACCAGGCTCCAGTTGGACCCGCTCGAATCCCGCCAGAATGTTATCCGCAAACTGGATCCCCGCCGGCGCGTGCGCTGGCTTCTCCAAATACACCTGTACCACTTCGGCGCCAGCCTTTGAACCGGTGTTCTGAATCTTCATGGTCACGTCCACTCCGCCATCGGCCGCTGGACTGGTGCTAAACCCGGAGTACGCAAAGGTTGTGTACGACAGCCCGAACCCAAAAGGAAACAACGGGTCGATCTTCTGCCGGTCGAACCATCGGTAGCCCACTAGGATCCCTTCGCTGAACGTGGTCTTGCCATTCACACCCTTATAGGATCGTTCTGGATATGCTGGATCGTTCGCCGCTGTATCCTCGAGTCGCTTGGGCCACGTAAACGGCAGTCGCCCTCCAGCATTCGCCAGTCCCAGCAGGACCTTGGCCGTGGCCGGGCCACCCAGGTCGCCTGTCCAACCCATGTCGAGAACCGCCTTCACTTGCCCCAGCCACGGCATCGCCACCGCCTGGCTCACGTTGAGCACAACAATCGTGTTTGGGTTGACGGCCGCCACATCGCGGATCAGTTTCTCCTGATCGCCTGGCAAACCGAAGACTGGTCGCGTCCGGCTCCACGCAAAAACGACCGCTGTCTTGGCCCGCGTTGCCGCCTCGATCGCCGCGCGATAGTTTGCCTCCTGCTGGGTCGGAGTCACCCAGCTGATCCTCACCTGTGTCGGGCTGTTCGAAGAATCGGGAGCCACTTCAAGAGAAATCCGATGTGGCCCCGCGCTCAATTCCATGGCTGCGCGAAGATTGTCGAGCCCATCCGTGGTGGGAAAGATGTTAGCCTCTCCAGCTTGAATGACTTCTCCGTGTATGAAGTTGAACCAATTCTTATCCACCACCTGGTCGTCGATCTTCAGCTTCCCGTAACAGCCCAGAAGCTGCAGATGAATGCGATACGAACCGCTCTCCGGAATCGTAAGCGTGCCGGTCCACACGATGCTCTGATTGGGCGGCAATGCCGTGCCTGCCGTCCGGGTAAAGTTGACCTCGGCGTCGATTGACACCGCATCCTCGTTCCACATGCGGCGCTCAAGCCCCGACTCTCCAAAGTGTGAAAGAACCTGCGCAGGAATCACCGTGCCGTCCATTTCGTCGGCTACGGCATAGCTCACATGCGCTTTCTCGCCCGCAAGTTGCGTCAGGGCCTCCAGTGGTCCCACTTCCAATTCCGGAAGCCCCACAGCCTTCTCGCCCGTCAGCCCTACCGCAACCGTCTGGCCCGCGCCCGGCCCGATCAAGGCAAGTCCCTCCAGGTCCGCAGGCTTCAGCGGCAACGCGCTACCCTCATTTTTCAAAAGCACCGCAGCATCGATAGCAGTCTGCTCGATGATCTTCACATCTTCGGCATTGTCTGACGCCGTCACATTCAGCTTGATCTTGCCGTCCAAATAGCCGAATTTCTCCATCTGCAGCAGCACCCGACCCGCCGCACGTGTGATCGTATCCTCTGAAATCAAGCCTGAGGCAACCAACTTCTTCAGGTCGGTAGTCGGCCAGGGTTCATCGGAACCCCCCCAGCCCTTTTGCTTCGGTTCCTCCGGAAGACCCGCATCGCTCAGCGCGGGTCCTTCCGGCTTTCCTGTTGCAGGCATCTCCCTTCGCGGCCCATTTACAAAGTACGAGGGCCCGGCGAACGGAACCGGGAGCGGGCCAGACATCTCCACATCCAGCCCATGGGTGATAAAGTCCGTCGCGTGGGTCGCGCCCCAGTCGGAAGTCACAAAACCTTCAAAGGCCAGTTCTCCCTTCAACACCTTCTTGAGCGTCTCCGGATTACCGCAGGAATAGGGGCCATTGACCCTGTTGTAAGAACACATGATTGACGACACACCGGCGTTGACTACAGCAGCAAAAGGCGCAAGATACACCTCGTGCAGAGTTTGAGAATCCATAAATACGTTGGCCGCGTCTGTGTCATACCCGATGTAATGCTTGGCTTGCGACATCACACCCTGGCCTTGAATCCCGCGAACTTCGGCCGCGCCCAGTTCGCCCGTGAGAAACGGGTCCTCGCCGAATGTGTTGTAGCCGCGCCCGTAGTTCAAATCACGATCGATATTGATGAATGGTTGCAACGCAACGCTGATCCCGTGCGATCGCGCCTCCCGACCAAGGACCTGGCCTGTCAGCCGAGCATCCTCTCGACTGAAGCTGGCCGCAATCCCCATGGTGGAGGTGGGCGCAATCGAGGGCACGCGCGTCAATATTCCCGGCGGACCGTCGGCAAAACGCAAAGGGGGAATGCCGAGGCGCTTGATTCCCGGCAGATATCCCGCTTGCCCCTGGTAGGTCGCGGCATCTTCGCCAGTGCCGTGGATCATGGCAATCTTTTCATCCAGAGTCATTTGACCAAGCAAGTGATCAACGTGGGCGTTACCCGTGACCTTGGCTTCTTGCCCACCCGAATAAGTAGCGCAAACGTATGTAAAGGCCAAAGTGAAGGCAAGAAATCTTGCAGCATGGCGGGAATTTCTCATGAAGGCACTCAGACTCCTGTTGTCGCTGGTGGTCAGACGGCGGTTCAATCCCGTTTCCGATAAGCCTCAGGGAGCTCACTGGAACGATAACGGCGAACACATCTTCAGCGGCACCGCAGAATGAAAAGAGAGGATTCAACGCGATGCAACCTCATCGAACGGCTGCATTGCATGATTCGCAATACTTCGCAGTTTCTTTGAGGATGCCCCGAGGCTGCACTCGAAAAGGCTCAACAGAAACGCGCCGGAATATCGAAGAAGAATATTGGACAACAAATGAAATTTGATGGATAGGCAGTGCGCGCGTTCTTTCGCTCCCATAGTCTCTTTCCTGGGCAGAATCACAGACCGCCTTACATTCCATTCGAAGGCAAGCCAATTCTATTCCTGAATAGAGCTTTGGACACAAGCGACGTGCGCGTGCGCAACAGTCCGGTGACAGACTGAGAGCATACGACTTTCTAAGTAAGCGGTTCCTCTTCGTCTCGTGACGCAACTGAAGGGCAAGATCTTTGAGTGTCCTGCGAGCCGAATCTCTGCAAGAGATCCTGAATTCTCAGGTGAACGATATGGTGATCAAATAAACATTCAATCTTCTCAATCTAAGTTTGGAACCGGGCGAGAGGCCCGGAGAGGCCGAGAACACACTGTGCCACACCACCGCAACCGAATCCCGCGGTCGCGCCTAGACATGCAGGTCGCAGGCAGCAAGACCTACGCGAACACTTGATGCAATTTGCTCTGTTTCACGTACGGGAATCAACATTGGTGGGCCCGGAGGGATTCGAACCCCCAACCAAGGGATTATGAGTCGGGCACCAACACTGTAAGTTATTGATAATAAAGAGCATGTGAGCGTAATCTAGAAAAGCCCTAAGTAACTGAGCGACCGTAATTTAACGCAATTTTTCGTGATTGGGCAAAGCTGACGGGTGTACCGCTACTGTACCCGCGCATTGGAGAGTACTCGTCAATGGTGCATTCCAATCACCACGAACATAATCATGCATATATGGAGTAACAGTCTATAATTACATATATGCTCCCTCGCCGCCTCGCGCCCCATCTGAACGAACTGCTTCGCCATTCTCCGGCTGTTGTCCTTTTGGGGCCGCGCCAAGCTGGAAAGACAACTCTCGCTTTGGAGATTGGCGAGCAGACAGCTTCGATCTATCTGGATCTTGAAGACGAGAATGACCGGGCCAGGCTCTCCAATCCTGGCCAGTATCTTGCGGACCACGAGGACGAGTTGGTCATCCTCGATGAGGTTCACCGCGTACCGGAGTTGTTTCAGCAGTTGCGGGGCATCATCGACCGGGGACGGCGGCACGGAAAAGCAGATGGACGGTTTCTCCTGCTTGGATCAGCCGCCATGGACCTGCTCAAGCAGTCCGGCGAGAGCCTGGCAGGGCGTATCTCCTATTTGGAACTCGGGCCGTTCGATGCCCTGGAGATCAATCCGGCTTCTATCGATACGCTCTGGGTCAGGGGTGGATTTCCGCGCAGTTTTCTGGCGGAGTCTGACGCAGTTAGTGTGCTCTGGCGGCGCAATTTTGTTCGGACTTACCTGGAGCGCGACATCTCGCAATTCGGCCCCCGCATATCGGCAGAGACGCTGCGGCGATTCTGGACGATGCTGGCGCACAACCAGGCTCAGATTCTGAATGCAGCCAATCTGGCTCGCGGTCTGGCTGTCGATGGCAAAACGGTTGCCGGTTATCTTGATCTATTAGTTGACCTGCTGCTCGTTCGACGATTGCCGGCCTGGCATCGGAATGTTGGCAAGCGGCTGGTCAAGGCGCCTAAGGTGTATGTGCGCGATAGCGGCATTGCGCACGCACTGCTCGGCATTCGGGACAAGGAAGCTCTACTCGGTCATCCGGTCGTTGGCCAAACCTGGGAGAGCTTTGTCATTGAGACTCTGATTACCACGGCACCGGAGGGAACCGAGGCGCATTACTACCGAACCTCGAACGGAACCGAGGTGGACCTTCTTCTCACGCTTTCCGGCGGAGAACTGTGGGCCATCGAGGTCAAACGCACTTCGGCGCCGAAGATGGAGCGCGGTTTTCATTCCGCCTGCGCCGATCTAAATCCGCAGAAGCGATTCTACGTGTATCCAGGCACCGAGCGATTTCCGCTCGACGACAGAACGGATGCCATCGGCGTCGTCGAACTGGCAAAGGCACTCCAGTCGGTAACGTAGGAGCCAGCTCACCAGGCTCGCATTGTCCCAGATCGTGTTGCGCAACGGGGGTGAATTCCCGGGCAACCGCATCACTGCGTAGGATTCTTTAAGGAAGAATCTCATGAGCACGAAGCGGCAGCGCACAGCGACGGGAAACAAAAGCAAGCAGATTCAGAAGAACGGCTGGGCAGCTCTGAGCTGGGACGATCTGACCAACTGGGCCGGCACGCGTTCGGTTTCTCGCGGCCGAGCCTATCAGAATCAGGGGCGCGTCGATGGCTTGGCAGTTTCAGAAATTGGCCGGCTGTTGGCTTCGGTGACAGGCGGCGATCGCTATGCTGTCACTGTTTGGTGCGATCCGGAAAGAAAGAAGGGCGTGACTCTCTACTCGCGCCGCACGTGCCCTGTAGGCTTCGACGGCTGTAAACATGCCCTGCAAGTTAGCCTAGTCTCCCAACTTCTGACCAAATCCAGAAAGTGCCAATCGGAGAGGATTCTATGAATTAATCGAACTTGGCCTGGCAACGAGTCCCGACCACTGTACCGGCAATGTACCCAAACAAGGAGAAAGGCAGATTTGGTGGGCCCACCAGGACTCGAACCTGGAACCAAAGCATTATGAGTGCTCTGCTCTAACCGATTGAGCTATGGGCCCTTACATGATTTCTTCCGCCGTCCTCCTCCAGAACTGCACGGTATTTAATCGTAATCTACAGCAATCAAGCGTAAGGATTATGAGTCCGGTACTATCACTGTAAGTCTTTGATAATACAGCAAATATGAGCGTAATTAAGCGGAGGGCTAAATGACTGAGCAAGCGTAGTTTAGCGCAACTTTCCGGTGAAGACCGTAGCTGACGAGTGTACCGCTACTGTACCTGCACCGTCAGGATTTCGACCAGCCGTGAATGAAGACTCCTGCCAACTGCACAGCCATTCAGAAGTTGTTCTTTGATTTCGACAAATGGGGACCATCCCACCTAAGGGGCACCTTCTCCAGATTGTAGCCGATCAGTTGGATTCCCCCACGCCATGCCGTCTTCCCAGGACTAATCTACTGACCCGGAAGAGTAGGCTCCCATTGATGTGACGGACTTGCCGAATACGGATGGGCACTTCCGTGAGATACCGTAATCGCTTTTGCAACCGCAGTGCTTCAAAATTCGAGTCGCCCTCCCGTTCGGCGAGGAGGCCGAAAGCGGGCACCCGCGTCGTCAGCGGCCGCAACACCGATTAAGCCCCCCTCCTTTGGGGTTGTGGCCGACGAACCGCGGTTCTAGCGTAGTTCTGGCCGAACTCCCCAATCGGGCCCTCGAGATATGGCCAATTGTTCTACTATTGCTGCTGTTCGAAAGAACGCTTACGGGCAAGCAAGCCGAAGTCGGGCCGAATAGGTTAGTCCGGTGGTAACGAGTTTGTCCCTAGACAACAGCACACGGCCTTGAGCAGAATGGAAGACTAATGCCCATATACTTATGTCGCTGGTCCAACGGAGATGTGTCACTTGCTGCCGGGGAGTCTGAGGTTGAGGTTGCCGATGTTCTGGATGAGGTCGACAACCCCGATGCCGCCGAGCTGATGCAGCTAGAACACGCGATTGCTGTCCACTTCAAGCTCGGCACGAGGCCCAGTGAAGGCGGAACGCTGCCTCTGCGTTTCGAAGATATGAGCGAGCAGTTGGAGTCCTCGATCTACGAGCGAGCATACCCGGTGTTCAACGAGGTCTGCACGAAGCCGGACCCTACGGTCAAGGAGCTGACCGAAGCCCTGAAACACGAGAAGAATCCCATATACCGAAGGGCGCCGGAGCCGTCGTCCAACCCGTCGGTTGCCGGCCTTCAAGATGAATTGCAAATGCCCCGAGTTGTGCTTGAACATCTGGCTGGGCGCGCGGCGGCAACCGCAGGGATCCCCGGGGAGATGTCGACCGAGGACATCAGGAAGATGGTGTGCAACCCCATTTACTGCTTGGATCGGGTTGCTCCCTGGATCGCTGAACCACCGGAACCAGTGGTTCCCGTCGAACAATGGGTCGCGGCCAGCGCCAAGCTGATCGAGGAAATCGGCGCCGAGGCCTACCTATGTCTACTCATCGAAAACCTCAGAGGAGAATAGCCGGACACGGACGCGGGCGGGGCAAACCTAGTAGGGCCCGTGTTCCACCGGCTGGCCGCGCTCTTCCTCAAGCCCAAGCTCAGCTGCGGAATGCGCGTCCGACTGCCTCCTTCGTTGGTACTCGTGAGCGGTGAGCTTTTGTCTCAAAGCCGTTGTTGCTGCTAGGTTTTGTGTATGTATCCGGTGTTGCTCGCTCCCGTTCTGACTCCTCATGGACACCTCTCGCTGGCACAGGAGGACGACGCCCTTGCGCTCGACGCGGGGGTAGCGCAGCGCTTGATGTGTTCGTTCGCGCGCGGCGCGGGCCATGGACTTCTGCAACTCGGAGCCAGCGAAGTGGGTACGGCGTTGCCTGCGGTCTTCTCGTATTGGCGTGAGTTTTCCGCTCGCTACGTCACCGCGCTTTGCACGCACCCAAGTCTCTCCGCGGATGCGCTCGACATAAGGACGGTGGAAACAGTTGTGCCGCCGCCGGATGCGGAGCTGGAGTGGCTGGCCATGGCCGCGCCTCTAATGACCGGGGCCGAGTATCTAACTAGTGCCGTGTTGCGCGCGTTGTGGCAGGAGACGGACAAGGCGCTTCAGGTTGAGTTGTCTGAGCAGCGGTGCGGGGTGCAGGAGTTCCTGAAGCGCCGCAATCCGGCCTGGAATCTGGTTGGCCGGGTCTGTTTCAATCTGGCTGAAAACCGCAGTGATGCGGAGTCGCCCTTCGCCTTCCTGGCCACCTACACCGTGCGGCTCTCGGCCAACTCCAAGGCGCAGCATCTGCCTTTGGGACAGGCTCTGCGCGAGTACGAGGGGCCTGCCAATCGGGACCGGCTCTTGTCGCTGCTGCTCCCTGTGCAACGAGCTGCGGAGAATTGCCCGTGGCTGAAGGCCATGGTGGATAGCGGCGAGATCTTCCACCCGCTGCGCTGGACTCCCAGTGAAACCTCGCAGTTCTTACGTGATTGCCCGCAGCTGGAACAGGCAGGCATCGTCGTGCGCATGCCGGCGACGTGGCCGGCGCATCGCCCGCCACGTCCCCGCGTCACGGCCAGGGTGGGCGGCGTTGCTCCATCGCTGGTTGGCCAGGACGCGCTGCTCGACTTCCACATGGACGTCACGCTCGACGGCGAGTCGTTAACCGCTGCCGAAATTCGCACTCTGCTGGCCGGGACCGAGGGGCTGGCGCTCGTGCGAGGGCGCTGGGTCGAGGTGGATCGCGAACAGCTCGGCCGCATGATCGACCGGTTCAGCGAAGCAGAGCGCGCCGCGGCCCGGCATGGAATGAACTTCGGCGAAGCGATGCGCATGTTGGCCGGAGCAAATCTCGATGCCACGGATGGCGACGCCGAGAGCGTCGAGGCTGACTGGGCGCAAGTGACCGCCGGCCCCTGGCTTGCCGAGACCCTGAAAGGATTACGCAGCCAGGAGGGGTTGGGCAAGATCGATCCCGGCAAGGCGCTGGAGGGAACTCTGCGGCCTTATCAGCAGGTGGGCATGCGTTGGCTCTATCTGCTGGCGAAGCTGGGGCTGGGAGCGTGTCTGGCCGATGACATGGGATTGGGCAAGACCATTCAAGTGCTTTCGCTGCTGCTGGTGCTCAAGAAACAGTCCCTCGGAAAACTCGATAACGACAAGCCCAGCCTGCTGGTTGCTCCTGCGTCGCTGCTCGCCAACTGGGCCGCGGAACTGGAGCGCTTTGCGCCCAGTCTAAAGGTGATGGTCGCCCACACCTCGGCGATGTCGAGCGACAGTCTTAAGACCTTGTCGGCGGATTCCCTGGCTGACGTCGACGTGGTGATTGCCAGCTACGGCACCCTGCTGCGCATTCCCTGGCTCACGGAAACCTGTTGGCGGCTGGCGGTGCTGGACGAAGCGCAGGCCATCAAGAATCCCAACGCCAAGCAGACTCGCAGCGCCAAGATGCTGAAGGCCGGTTCCCGCTTTGCGCTGACCGGCACGCCAGTCGAAAACCGGCTCGGAGATCTGTGGTCCATTTTTGACTTCATTAATCCCGGACTGCTGGGGTCGGCAAAGGAGTTCACCAAGCTCACCAAGCGCCTCGCCGACCGGACCCACAATCCCTATGGGCCGCTTCGCGAGCTGGTGCGCCCGTATATTCTGCGGCGGCTGAAGACCGACAAGTCGGTGATCTCCGATCTGCCTGACAAGACCGAAGTAAAGGCCTTTTGCCAGCTCAGCCGCAAGCAGGCCGCCCTCTATCAACAGGCGGTGGACGACCTCGCCGAGCAGCTTGATATGGCCGAGGGGATTCGCCGCAAGGGGCTGGTTCTTTCGTTCCTGATGCGCTTCAAGCAGATCTGCAATCACCCCTCGCAGTGGCTTGGCGACAGCGCCTGGAGCGAACCGGACAGTGGCAAGTGGGCACGTCTGCGCGACATCGCGGAAGTGATCGCTGCCCGTCAAGAGAAGGTGCTGGTCTTCACGCAATTTCGCGAGGTAACCGCCCCGCTGGCGACGCTTCTGGGCTCGATCTTCGGACGCCCTGGGCTGGTCCTTCATGGAGAAACTCCTGTGAAGAGCCGCAAGGACCTGGTGCGCCGCTTCCAGGAAGATGAAGCCGTGGGCTTTTTTGTGCTTTCGTTGAAAGCAGGCGGAACTGGACTCAATCTGACCGCGGCCTCGCATGTGGTTCACTTCGATCGGTGGTGGAATCCCGCGGTTGAGAACCAGGCCACGGATCGCGCCTACCGCATTGGGCAGAACAAGAATGTGCTAGTGCACAAGTTTGTCTGCCAGGGGACGGTCGAGGAGAAGATCGATGCAATGATCGAATCCAAACGCCAGATTGCGCGGGATATGCTGGAAGGCGGAGCCGACCTGCTACTGACTGAGATGAACGACGACGAACTGCTCAAATTGGTCGCGCTTGACCTTAATACGGCGCTCAAGGAGACATAAACCGTGTACGACAGCTTTGGATGGAAACCCTATGTGCCGGTGGCCGAGCGCCGCAGGAGGGCGTTGAAGAAGATGGAAGGCCTGCGCAAGAAGGGACGCATCATCTCCCCGGTGAGTGTCGACGGCCGCACCATCGCCAAGACCTTCTGGGGAAAGGCCTGGTGCGAGAATCTGGAGTCCTATAGCGACTATGACAACCGTCTCCCGCGCGGGCGGACGTACGTGCGCAACGGGTCGGTTTTCGATCTGCAGATTGCCGAAAGCCAGATCACGGCGCTCGTCAGCGGTTCCGAGATCTACGAGGTCAAGGTGGAAATCCTTTCGGTTGCCAGTCCGCACTGGAAATCGATCTGTGAAGATTGCGCAGGATCGATCGATTCCCTGGTCGAACTGCTGCAAGGACAGCTCTCAAATGGCGTGATGGAACGTATCAGCCGGCAGCAGACCGGGCTTTTTCCGTCGCCCAAAGAGATCAAGCTGTCGTGCAGTTGCCCGGACTGGGCGGAGATGTGCAAGCATGTTGCGGCTGTTCTCTATGGCGTCGGCGCTCGCCTGGACCAGCAGCCCGAGCTCCTCTTTCGGCTTCGCGCTGTGAACGAAAAGGAACTGATCGCCAGCGCCGGCACGTCTCTGCCAGGCGCGAAGAAGACTCCCGCAAGGGAGCTCAGAGGCGAGGATCTCTCCAAGCTCTTTGGGCTGGACATGGCAATCTCCACAAAGTCTGCTAAGTCTGCACATTCGACCAAAGGCAGGCCTGTTGCCAAGGCCGCGCGGGTCCCGGAAACGCACGTAACCAAAACCAAACCCGTTGCCGCAAAGCCCAAGCCTGCGAAAAAGGCTGTAAAGGCCAAGGCAAAGCCAACCGCGCCAACGATGCCGGTGCCGAAAAAGAAGCGGGTGGCCGCACCCACGAAGCCCAAGCCAGCCAAGAAGTCGGCAAGCAGTGGGCCACACTCATGAAAAGTGCGGAGGTCGTCTCCTCGAAGAGCGTCGTTCTTCTGAGCCGCCTCACTTCATTGGGGCTTCCGTCTTCACCGGTAGATTGAGCAGGCGACGCAGCGCATTGATATCCGGACGCACTATACCCGGGCTCCCCGGCACTTCGTTCTGGCGTTCCCAGCCTTGCAGTAACGCCTCGACCATTTCTCTTCCGTCCTGATCGGCGACTGCCTGCAGCGGTGTGCGCCCGCCCAGCGCGGGCACCTTGGTGCGAACCCACCCCTCAACTTGCTTCTGGACCTCTGCCTCGATCTGGCGACGGATTTCGGGGTCGCGCATCAGCTCGTCCTGATCGATCTTCTCTTCCGATCTGTGGAGAGCCTTCCTTTGCTTCGCCTGCTTCATCATCTGCTCCGGTGTCTCCGTTTCCGTGCCGACGTGCGTCGCCTGGGAGCCTAGACGCTTCTCAATCTCTTCCCGAATCCGCTTGGCACGGCTCGCCGAGTTCACTTCAACCAGCAGCGTCTTCCCTAAGATCTTTAGATGGCCAAGAACTGTGCTCTCCCAGGTCGGGTGCATCTTGTTCCCTTTCCTGAGCCAGGCAAATTCGATACTCCGCAGCGAGTCGTCAGGGTTTCGCTCCGCCTCTTCGAGCAATACCTCCCTGTCCACACCCCAAGCCAGGGGAGCGAGTGCGTCAAAGGTCGACTGCGCCGATTGGGTGTTGAAATGGATCTTGTGAGAGAGAAAGGGCTCTCCGTCGGTGTTTTGCAATTTCGGCGGCTTGGTCAGGGCATCGCGAATATCGAGATAGACGGCGCGAATCTCGTCGGCATACCGCGTCAGGTCGGCGGCGGCAAGTCCGCGGTTTTGCCTCTTGATATTGCGCTGTAATTGCGCACGTAGCTTGATGATCTCAACCTTCCTATCGGGAGGAAAAGGGATCGGCGCGGATCTGCCTAAGGTGGCAACTTCTGGCAAGATCCAAAGCTGTGCATAGAGCACGTCGCCGGGCCGCATCATCTCGCTTCCTGAGTGCTCCTCGATCTCGGTTTCTTCGCCGATCAGAAGGTCTCGCAGCACCGCACCCCGCCCAGGATGCACCCAGACAATCTCATAGAAGCTGACCGGCCGCGTGATGGCCTGCTCCAAAACCAATTGCTCCAGGCTGGAGAGACGGTTTGAGGATTTGTTCAGATAAGCCTGGACAACCACACCGCCCCGCGGCTTCTCGGTGCCTCGGCGGAGAGGCCTTTGTGGGTCCCACTCAAACAGAATATATGGGCTGAAGATGCTGATTTCATGCGGCATTTCGTTCAAGGAGACGGGGTCATCATCCTGATTGAAGTCCACCCAAGCATCGAGAGCGGCGTCGGCGAAGTCGCGCTTCAGAATCCGCCCCAAATCGGCAGTAAGGCGGTCGGACGCGTCGCGCTGCCTGCTCCATGGAGTGTCAAGCTTCTCTGGGCCGGGGAAGGCCAGAGTTGTTTTCGATAGACAGCACTGCTTGTATTTCTTGCCGCTGCCGCAGGGGCAGGGATCGTTTCTACCAGTCTTTTCGCGAGGATGAGAACGCATACCGCCAGCATATCGCGACGATCCATTGTGCAGGTAGATCGGAAAACCTGACGGAACCCCCCGGCTACGCAGGCACACTCGCTTATGGCAGCCCCTACGGATACCGAAGGTCAAACATCAGCCATCTGTTGCATAGCCGAACGCGCCGGGTCCCAAGTCAAAAAGGTCAAGGACAGACTGTTTTAGAATCTTCAGTGGAATTGCCTGTCTTCTGTCCAGCCGTTCGAGGATACGCTTACGCGCCACCAGAACTATGTCGGCCCCATGAAATAAGGAGTTGCGCGCCATGGAGATTCCAAGTCTGACCAAGCTCGAAGAGCGCGTCTATCGCGCAGCAGAGGCAGCCCTGGTCCGCCAGCACTACGTCAGCGCTATCGACGTGTTGTGTGGGATGGGACTCCTGGCATCCTCGGCGGTCGACTCCTGGCGCAAGGGCCGCATCGATTTTCTGGAGTCGGAGATTCAGGGAAGCCCGAACAAGATCTCTTCGTCCATAGCGATATTCCAGCGTTGGGCGCAAGAAAAGGGCCTCAAGCCAAGTGAAACCGAGTACGTGCGACCCGCCCGATCCGGAACCGTGCCCTTGCAGTTTTTCTTGAGCGGTGACCCCCGGATCGAGAAGATGTTCCGTACGCACTACGTATCGCCCGCGCTCTCTGAGCGTAAGCAGCAGAAGCTTCTGCAGAAGCTCGAAAAGGTTCCGCAGCCGATCGTGTTTCTGAACCTGCGCGACGCGCAATGCTCGGAATGCGGAGCACAGGTTGCGCAGGGTTCCATGCTCTTGATGGAAGCGGACCAGCCGCTTTGCCTTTACTGTGCGCGCCTCGCCGGCCTGGAGTTTCTTTCGGCCGGCGACACAGCTCTGACGCGACGGGCCACCAAGTACAGCAAGCGAGCCGCCGTTGTCGTGCGCTTCAACCGGGCTCGTAAGCGCTATGAGCGGCAAGGCATTCTGGTGGAAGAGACCGCGCTGGAGAAGGCCGAGCAGGAATGCGTGCAGGACGCCGACGAGCGCGCAGCAGCGCGGGCACGGGCCGCAGTGCAGCGAATCGAACAGGATCGCAAACTGGTTGCGCAGATGATCAAGCTGATTGCGGAGCTGTTCCGGGGCTGTCCGGCGACCGAAGTTGCAGCCATTGCCGAACACACCGCAGTCCGGGGCAGCGGCCGCGTCGGCCGTTCTGAGGCGGGTCGAAATCTCGATGAAAAGGCGCTGACCTTGGCGGTTGGCGCCGCGGTTCGCCACAACCACACCCAGTACGATGCGCTGTTGGCCAGCGGAGTAGACCGAGCCGACGCACGCCAACAGATCGCGGGCAAAGTAGAAGAGATGCTGGCGAAGTGGCGCAAGTAAGGTGTACCGTCGACAATCCAGTAGAACGGGAAGATGTTCGCGAGCGGGTTCGACGAGTGCAGTTAGCTGTTTGCCACAATCCAGGTGAAATACGTCTTTGAGACCATTTTGGTTGACGCATGGGCTTAGCCCTTCAATGTGGTCGGTAGTGAACAGTCCCCGAACTTCAAGCCGAGTACCGTAGGGCCACGGCGCGCTCGAAAGAACAGTGATGAACCCGCGTGCTGGCATGAGGAGAAAGTCATGAGGGAATCTATAGATTATGTGTTGGTGGCCTAGGTGAATAGATCTAGGATTCGCGGCTTTCTTAAACGCATGGCTACTTACCTGTCGCCAGTGATTTGCGTTGTGTGCAGCGCAGCAGCAATGGCTCAAACCAGCGGCATAACTGCACGCTCAATTCGCATGGAGACCTCAAACGACTTGCGAGTTTCGGCGCCGTTGCAAGCCGACGCTATCGATCCGGACTCGACCAAGCAGCGTCTGGGTGAGGTAGCCAGTTCGTTCACCAAGGATGATGGATTCATGGGTGCTGTCCTGGTGGCAAAGGGCACCGACATACTTCTCGACGAAGGTTACGGAAAGGCGGTTGTGGAGTGGAATATTCCCAATTCTCCCAACGTAAAGTTCAGGATCGGTTCGATGACAAAGCAGTTCACCGCGGCGCTTGTTCTGCTGGAGCAAGAAGACGGCAAGCTTTCCGTGGGCGACCCTATCCGCAAATACCTGCCTGACTCTCCTGATGCATGGGACAAGATAACAGTTGCCGATCTGCTGCATCACACCTCGGGAGTTCCCAATTTCATCTTCGACAAACGGTTCTTTGAATGGCGGATGGTTTCTCACACACCAGCCGAGGAAATGGAGCTTTTCAGAGACAAGCCTCTGAACTTCTTGCCTGGAACACAGTGGGAGTACAGCAATTCCAACTATGTGTTGCTCGGTATCATCCTGGAAAAGGTGTCAGGCAAACGCTATGTGGATCTATTACAAGAGCGCATTTTGATTCCCCTCGGCATGAAGAACTCAGGGCTCGACGACGACGACCTGATCTTGCCCAAAAGAGCTGAGGGTTACGAGCCTGGCTCGAAAGGCATCGTTTCCACGCGCTCCCAATCAATGTCTGTGGGCTGGTCCACCGGCGCGATGTACTCGACAACTGGGGATCTGCTGCGGCGGGAACGGGGTCTGTTTGGCGGAAAGGTTCTGTCTGCTTCCTCACTGAAGCAGATGACCACGGCTACTAAGGGGAAGTACGGCTGCGGCGTCTTTGTGAGTCGAAAAGACGACATGGAAGTAGTTGAACACGGCGGCAGCATTGAAGGTTTCAACAGCTACATGATTTACCTCCCGGCCCGCAATATCGCTGTCATTGCCCTGTCCAACGTAAGCGGCGATGCGCCGGATAAAATGGCTGCCGAACTACTCGACGTGACACTGGGAAAAACGGTCACGCTTGCCAAGCAGAGAGTTGCGGTGCCCATCGCGAAAGGTGAACTCTCAAAATTCGTTGGAGACTACCAAATCTCGGCGCAGTTATCGCTCAACATAACTGCATCGGACCAGGGCCTGGTCGTGCTGGCAACGGGACAGCCGCCGTTGCAATTCTCTTACGAAGGACAGATCAACGGTCACCCACAGTTCTTTACGCGGGCCATGGACGCACAGATTGAATTCATACCAACTACGACCGATCACGATTCGACATTGGTTCTTCACCTCAGCGAGAGCGCCATGCCCGGGAAGAGACAATGAGTTCTTCCGAAAACGTTAGAGGGTAGAAGCTTTGACCGATTGTTCTTCGTAACACCAAGGGCATGTCTGTGTTCGAAGCGCTCATCGAGCCGAAGTAAGCACATCTCTGAGTTCCGGCTGAATTGTCGGCTTCTATGAGAAGGTCATAAATGTCAAGGCCGACGTGGCGGCCGTCCTAGTCTCAGCGAAACAGCATTCGAGAGTGGTGGTGGACACTGTCAAGGGCGCCGTTTTTTGGCGTTCATCTTGACCCTTGACAGTGTTCACCACCACTCGGACACTTGACTTGGGAACGAAGCGGAACACGTTCTTGGTTCAGCTTCGCTCCTTATTAGAGTGAAGTGCCTTTGTCCCGATTCCGTGGCACGGTACTTGGTTTCATTCGCTTTTGTGACGATCGCTCCCGAGTTTGTATTGCCGCCACCCACATCGCCGGGCTTCTATCCGCACTC
>Ga0182018_10000330_pt1 | contig 62140 bp, 51 predicted proteins | sample 812P2MmetaG_FD_120490 | JGI IMG/M metagenome (GOLD analysis project Ga0182018, IMG submission 120490) | Permafrost microbial communities from Stordalen Mire, Sweden - 812P2M metaG | ecosystem: Environmental > Terrestrial > Soil > Wetlands > Permafrost | place: Sweden: Stordalen | collected... | reverse complement strand
GTCGGGGACGCGGGCGATGACGAATGAATCCGAACTGATCACCAGTGGCGCGCCGATTTCGCCAATAGTCACCAACGGCCGTTCCGAACGGGCGAAGCCCTTCCCGCGAATCTGCAACTCGCCGCCGGCAATGGCTGCCGGGGGTGTGACTTGCGCGATGTGGGGCTTGTTGTCAGGCGATTTCCGCAGAGGCATCTAATATAGATTAAAGCGTCCTGCCAGGAATAATACAAGTGCGGCATAGACGCCCGCCATCACGTCGTCCAGATTGATGCCCCAGCCGCCGGGCAGGGCTTCGAGTTGGCGAACGGGTATTGGCTTCCAGATATCGAAGAGGCGGAACAGCGCGAGGGCCGCCAGATAGCTCTTCCAGTTGTAGGAGAGCGCGCCGGCCAAGGCGATCCAGGTGCCGATGACCTCGTCGATCACTACGAATTGGGGATCTTTGATGCCGCTCGCGATGGCCGTGACGCCGGCGGCCCACACGGCGGGGATCAGGGTGACGGCAGCGAGGATCGCGAATTGCCACTGGGTGAATCCGGCGTATTCGTGGAGGAGAATGCCGATAGCCAGCGCGGCGATCGATCCGGCGGTGCCGGGAGCTTTGGGCGCGTAGCCGCATCCGAACCAGGTGGAAATGAGATTGGCCAGTTTAATGCGCATGATTCAACGCTGAGACGCGGAGACGCAGAGGAAAACAAAATCAAGGTCAAAACCGGAGGGCGCGGAGGTGGCAGAGGCCGCGGAGGGGCCGGCTGTCGCAGCGGAGGCGTCCCCGCAGGCACTCTTACCTGCCAGGTCGAGACTCCTCTCAAACCGCACCCCCGAGAGGCGTCTCCAAACTCCTGAGGTCTTGGAATCGGGATGAGCCAATCCGCGCGCCGAGGAAAAGACATTATTGGTTTCTTGCGAGTTCTGAAGCCCTCCCCGCGTCGTGGTCCTGGGCAGGGTGGAGGGACTTGAGGCTATCCGTGGATCCAGTACATCAGCCAGCTGCCGGTGAAAACGATGATTGTGCACGAAAGAAAAGTATACGCCGCGGCGCAGACGCGGTCGCGGGTGGGGCGATGGCCGGTCATTGCCGTGGCGGCGGAGACCAGGATGGTGAGGAGCAGGGTCCAGGCAAGGTGGGAAATCATGCGTGTTTCGCCTTTCGCAATTCCAGGGCATCGGCGAGCGCCAACAAATTGAAGAGGCCAGCGAGCACGAGCAGGATGGTTCCATATTCGTGCGTCTGGCCGGCGAGGAATGTTTGCGAGTAGTTGCAGAGACGCGCGAGCAGGTAAGGGGCGCCTGCCAGCACCCTGGCGAGGCCGCCCGCCTGCGCCATTACGGTGGCGAGGCCGTCGAGCCCCTGGAGCTCATCCGCTGCCGGCCAAAGATTGGCGCCGTGGAGCGCGATGCCGGCAACGGTCGCGCAGCTGACCAGAGCCAGCGCGATGGCGAATTGCAGGTAGCGGCGGGCGAGAAGATATGCGCCTCCGGGAACCAGCCAGCCGAAGGCGGTGGTGAGCGCGAGGTTCATGGCGCCACCTCGGCCCGTTGCGCGCGTGGCACCCGGAAGGTGCGATTCCAACGCGTCTTGGTGAAGAAGTGGGTGGCGACGTCGATGAGGTGGTCCACCGACCAGCTTTCGAAGTCCGCCGTGGGGGCATCGTAGGACCAGTAAACGAAGACCGGTTTGCCGACTACGGAATCGCGCGGCACGAGTCCCCAATAGCGGCTGTCAGCCGAGTTCTCGCGATTGTCGCCCATCATGAAAAGCTTTCCGGGCGGCACGACGAGCTCGCCATCGCGAACATCGTCGGCGAGCATTTCACGCCCGTGCGGCGTGGTGCTCCACGCGGGGGCCTGGGGGAAGTTGTCGCGGTACGGGTCGATGATGGGATCGATGTGCTGGGTGTAGCGCTCGATCAAGCGCTGGCCGTTGCGCACCACCTGCTTGTTCTCCATGTGAATACGGTCGCCGGGGATGCCGATGACGCGCTTCACGTAGATCTGGCGAACGTCTTCGGGATAGTGGAAGCACACGATGTCGCCGCGCTGGACGTCGCGGTAGGGCAGCAGGTGCGAACCCCATGAGCCGGGATCGGAATAGCTCATGCGATCGACCAGCATGTGATCGCCGATCATCACCGTGCTTTCCATGGATCCGGTGGGGACCACGTAGGCCTGCACCAGAGTGGTGGTGGCGAAGAGGAAGATAATCAGCGTCATGGCCCACTCGGCGACGAAGCCACGGGGCTGCGTGCTTCGTCCCACCGACCAGACGGTGCGGACTACCTGAAACGTTTTGCTGGCGCATTCCTGCACGGTAATTTCGCGCACGGCGGCGATCCTTTCCTGAAACATAGTGGACATCCAATCGGCCGCGCTCTGGGTGGCGAAACGAACCCAATTCCAGAGGCTCGGGGTGCGCGTCACCTGGCGGCAGCGATCGCGGAAGAGCTGCTGCATGTCACCGCCGTACTGCAGGCGGAATTCGCGCGGGTAGGCGTAGAGCATCACCAGGTAGAGACGGCAAAACCAACGCATTACGATGGATTGCGGCATCAGGCTCCTCCCGTGACCCGGGCCTCGGGCCGGTCGAAGAGGCGGCGCGTCTTGGCCGTTGTGACGGCGTTGGCGAGGCGCTGCGCTTCGGCCCTAACTACGCGTTGGCCGAGCGGCGTCATGCGGTAATAGCGGCGGCGCTCGTCGTCGAGCGCGGGGTCCGGCCGCACATCGGACTCTTCCACCATCCCGGCCGCCAGCATGCGCTTCAGGCAGCCATAGAGCGTGCCGGGGCCGAGCTGGAGCGCGTTGTCCGTCTGGCGGGCGACGTCCTGCATGATGCCGTACCCGTGACGTTCCTCATCGGAGAGAGCGACCAGGATGTGGAAGACAGGCGGCGTAAGCGGGAGCAGATCTTCAAGAGTTGGGGGCATGCTCATTCAATACATCCGTTACGGATATATTAGCGCGAGCCTGGGGACGGCGTCAAGAAGGAACGCGGACAAGCTAAAGCATGTCCCACGTCACTACCAGCCGGCCCACTTGGTCCAAAACTTCTCGGCCTTTTTGCGCGTTGCCGGGCGAGGATTGTTCAGCTGCGTTTCTACGAAGGCGAGCACCGGGGCCTTCTTCTGAATGTGTTCGAAGAAGCGATCGAGTGCCTGGATGGCGTGGCCGGCGGCGATATTGCGGCACTCCGGCGTGGCGTAACGAGCCGGCCTCACTTTCACGATCTCGCGGGCGATACGATCGGCGAGATGCGGCTTGGCGAGCGCGATATCGGCGGCGCCCTGGATGGCGTTGGCGGCGCCGATCATTTCGTGGCCGGCAATGGGCGCTAAGAAGCGATCGAGCAGCTTGTCGATTCGTCCTTCGGAATCGACGCGTGCGAGGTGTGCCAGGATGCGGCTGGAATCCCAGCGGAGGATGCTGGCTTCGCCCGACATGAGTTGGGCGAAGAAATCGAAGCGGGGATACAGCAGGCCGGGATCCTGCTCGCTCAGGCGGCGAAGCTGCTTGGCGGATCCGTATTTGGTGCGGGCTTCAGGCGACGCTAAGCCATCGCAGAGGGAGTTGACCTGCTCGACGGTGGAGCAAGGCATTTGCCTCAGGATAAATCTTCGGGTACACGGTTGTCCATGGTTAACAACGGTTATTCGGCGGCGAAACGTACAATGATGGTGGGGCCGTTTTCGTGTTCCGGCGCCAGCCTGCATTGGAGCGGGCAAGGAGTCATATTGGACGGCCAGGAAATCATTCGCCGGTGCCGTTTGCTGGCTGAGCAAACCGAGGAACCGGGGCACATCACGCGCACGTATCTTTCGCCCCCGATGCATGAGGTGCACCGGATAGTGCGCTGCTGGATGGAAGACGCCGGACTGACCGCGTACGTCGACGACGTGGGCAATCTGCGCGGCGTCTACGGCGATGGGCCGCGCCTGATGATCGCATCGCATCTCGATACCGTGCCGCATGCAGGGGCCTTCGACGGCATCCTGGGAGTGACGATCGCGATTGCTCTGGTGGAGCAGCGGCCGCCGTGCTCCATCGAGGTAGCAGCCTTCTCGGAAGAGGAAGGCGTGCGCTTCGGCGTGCCATTCATCGGGAGCCGGGCGCTGGTGGGCGATCCGGTGATGGACGCGGGAGTCCTGGCCGCGATCTCTCACTTCGGGCTGGACCCGGCGCGGATTCCGGAAGCGGTTCTCGATCCCGAGGTGAAAGGGTACCTTGAGTTTCACATCGAGCAGGGTCCGGTGCTGGAAAATCTGAGGGCGCCAGTGGGAGTGGTGGAAGCCATCGCGGGCATGAGCCGGTGGGAGCTGCGCTTCGATGGGAAGGCCAACCACGCCGGCACTACACCGATGAATCTGCGGCGGGACGCTTTGGCTTGCGCCGCCGAGTGGATCGGGCTGGTGGAACACGTGGCGCAGACGACGGATGGTCTGGTGGCGACTGTGGGGAAGATCGACGTCCTACCGGGCGCAGGCAACGTGATCCCCGGGCTGGTGACCGCAAGCCTCGATGTGCGCCACGCTCTCGACGAAGTGCGCGAGCGTGCTTTGAACGTGATGCTCGACGGCGCGGAGCATATCGCGCGCCGGCGTGAATTGAGTGTGACCGGCGAGTCGCGGCTGGAGCAGGCGGCGGTGGCGCTGGATTTCGAAACGGTGGAGGAGGCGGTGCGCTGCTGCGGCTTGCCGGTGCATCGGATGGTGAGCGGGGCGGGGCATGACGCCATGATTCTGGCGCAGAAGCTGCCGGCCGCGATGCTCTTCGTACGCAGTCCCGGCGGGATCAGCCATCATCCCGACGAATCGGTCTTAGCGGAAGATGTGGATGCCGCGTTGGCCGTGGGCGCGCACGTGATAAGGATGTGGACAAGCTGAAGCATGTCCCACGGCTACTTGGCGGGCTTTTCGTAGTGCGGGGAGAGCGAGCGGGCGACCAGGCCGATTCCTCCCACCAACAGCACGAGCATCACAATGGTATTGAACAGACTGGTGGGCTGAAAGTAGATGTGCATGTTGGCTATCACACCGGCCAGAATGAAAAGGCCTCCGCCCACAGTGAGCAGCCAACCGATCACGCTGCGCCCGTTCCAGAACAGGATGGCGATTCCGAATAGCATCGGAATCAGCGTAATTCCGAAGGCGTTGTCGCCGTGGAACATCCAGTATGAGCCCATCACCGTGACGCGATTGCAGAGCAGGTAGCCGCCTACGCAAGCCATCACGAAGCCCATCAGAAAATGGCCGAGTCCGCCGGGGGTTCCTCCGACGTCGCTCAAGCGACGCTCTTCCATGAATCAGAGGATAACAAACGCCACCGTGCAGCGCCCTGCTATTATATGTTCTACAAAAAGGAGAAAACTGCGATGCGATTGCGATTGACGTCGATTCTGCTGCTGGCCATGGTTGCCGCACATGCCCAGACGGGACATTGGGTAGTTACATGGGGCACGGCGGAGTCGCTGTTGCGGCCGCAGCCGCCGAACAATCCGCAGGCCCAGCAGGCGCCGGGAGCGGCGGGTTTCAACAATCAGACGGTGCGCATGATCGCGCGCACCAGCATCGGCGGGCAGCGCCTGCGAATCAAGGTGGAGAACGCTTTCGGCGCACAGCCGGTGACCATCGGCGCGGCGCACATTGCGCTGCGCGCCAAGGACTCCGAAATCGTCGCCGGGTCCGACCGGGCGATCACGTTCAACGGCAGGGCGGGCTGCATTTTGAGCCCCGGCGTGGAGCGCGTGAGCGATCCGGTGGACCTCAAAGTGCCGGCGCTGGCCGATCTGGCGGTGAGTCTGTACTTCCCCGTGGAGACCGGTCCGCCGACGAATCATGGTACGGGACTGCACACCACTTACATTTCCAAAGAAGGCGATTCGACGGGCCAGCCGGCCCTGGCGGACGCCACCACGTCGCTTTCCTATTACTATCTGGCGGCGATCGATGTGGAGGCTCCGGCCGATGCGCGGGCGCTGGTGACGTTCGGCGATTCCATTACCGACGGCACGGCTTCCACCCCGAATAGCAACCATAGCTGGCCGGCGCTGCTGGCCGCTCGCCTGGCGAAGAATAAGAAGACAGGTACGATCGGCGTGGCCAATATGGGAATCAGCGGCAATCGCATGCTCTACGATGGGTCGGGCGCGAACGCGCTGGCGCGCTTCGATCGCGATGTGCTGAGCCAGTCGGGCGTGCAGTGGGTGATGCTGATGGAAGCCATCAACGACATTGGCCGGGTGGGGACGCCGACGCCGGAAGCTCCTACAGCCGACGACCTGATCGCCGCGTACCGGCAGTTCATCGACATGGCACATACGCACGGGATCAAAGTAATTGGGTGCACTTTAACGCCCTATGAAGGGGCAGGCTACGCGCGCGATGCCGGCGAAGCGGTGCGCGAGGCCGTGAATACATTTATTCGCACCGGCGGGGCGTTCGATGCGGTGGTCGATTTCGACGCGGCCACGCGCGATTCCGCCGATCCGAAGCGCATCCGCGCGGCTTTTGACCCCGGCGATCATCTGCACCCCAACGATGCGGGCTACCGGGCGATGGCGGATGCCGTGGACCTGGCGATCTTCACGCGGAAGTGAGTCGGCGACTGCAGTTCCCTAACGTATTGCACGACCGCTTGCTCACACGCGCGGCTCCGTTTCTGAGCCGTGACAGCGAGGGAGCGGTCCTCCGTAGATGCGAGGCCGTATTTATGAAGCGGAATACTGAGTTATGAAGCAGGATCTCGATCGTCTGCAAGGCGCGTGGAGCATCGCGGCGCTCGAACTGGACGGGCAGACCGTGGGAGCGATTGGCGATGCGCGCATCGTCATCAAGGGGAATCGTTTCACCAGCACGGGCATGGGGGATGAGTATGCCGGGACGCTCACGGTCGATTCATCGGTCAGCCCGGCGCGGATCGATATGAAGTTCGAGAGCGGTCCCGAGAGGGGTAATATCAATCTCGGTATCTACCAGCTGGACGGCGATTCCTGGAAACTCTGTCTGGCCACGCGCGGAACCAAGCGGCCGGCGAAGTTTGTGTCGCCGCCCGATAGCGGGATCGCGGTGGAGACGCTGGTGCGCGGGAAGGCCGCACCGAAAGCTCGTAAGGTGAAAGTCGAAGCGCCGAACGGGCCGGCGACGGTGTTCGAAGGCGAGTGGCAGATGGTCTCGGGAGTGATGAACGGCGTGGCCATGGACGCGTCGACGGTGCAATGGGTGAAGCGGGTGACGCGCGGAAACCAGACGTCGGTGATTGCCGGCCCGCAGACCATGATGAAGGTGGAATTCACGTTCGATCCGTCGCCCTCGCCCGCGAGTATCGATTACCTCAATCTGCATGGGGCGGCCAAAGGGAAGCGGCAGCAGGGGATTTACCGGCTGGACGGCGATGTGCTGACGGTGTGTACCGGTGCTCCGGACGGCGCCAGGCCGGGCGACTTCACATCGGTGGCGGGCGACGGGCGTTCGTTGACGGTTTGGAAACGCGTGTAAAGTGGACTGCTCCTATTGACAGCCAATAGGTGATGGCGCTACTTTATATGGGTAGCCAATAGGAGTCCGCCGGTGGAGCAGAAAACCGAGATTTTGCAGGGCACGCTGACCCTGATGATCCTCAAAACCCTGGCTGTGCTGGGTTCGACCCACGGTTACGGCATCGCCCGGCGCATCGAAGAGATCAGCGGCGACGCTTTTTCCCTCAATTACGGCACCGTCTATCCGGCGCTGCTCAAACTGGAGCAGGAAGGCTTCGTGACGTCGGAATGGGGCGTGTCGGATAACAACCGCAAGGCCAAATACTACCGGCTCACCGCGGCCGGCCGGCGGCAGGTCAATAAAGAGGCCGCCGCCTGGACGCAGACTACCGCCATTCTGGCGCGGTTCCTAAATCTGGAGGAGGCGAAATGAGAATCGTGCGAGCCTGGTTCGCTAAGCTGGCGGGGGCCTTCCATGGAGACCGCGCGGAGCAATCTCTTAACGAGGAACTGGAGTCCCACCTCGCTCTGCACGTCGCCGACAACCTGCGCCGCGGGATGAAGCCGGAAGAAGCGACGCGCGTGGCGCTGCTCAAACTCGGCGGCCGGGACGCCACCAAGGAAGCCTATCGCGACCAGCGGCGGCTGCCGGTGTGGGACGCGGCGCTGCACGATGCGCGCTTCGCACTGCGCACCATGCGGCGCAGTCCAGGCCTGACGGCTGTGGCGATCCTCACGCTGGCGCTCGGTATCGGCGCCAACACGGCGGTATTCAGCATCGTCAATGGCGTGCTGCTGCGTCCGCTGCCTTATCGCGATCCGGCGCGCCTCATGTATATCTATTCGTCGAGCCCCGAGCGAGGGTTTCCGGTGAGCCCGACGTCGCCGCCCGATTTCCGCGAGATGCGCGATCATAATCGCACTCTCACGTCGCTTTCCGGCTATTTCAATTCCGCCAGCAATTTAAGCGGCGATTTTCAGGCGGAGCGGCTCTCGGGCATGGTGGTATCGACGGAGTTTTTCGACACGCTGGGAGTCAGGCCGCTGCTGGGAAGAACGTTTCGCGCGAGCGAGGGAGTGTGGGGATCGCATCGCGTGGTAATCCTCGGCGAGAGCTTCTGGCGCGCGCGCTTTGGCGGGCGGCAGGACATTCTCGGCAGCGTCCTTCGGCTGGATGGCGACCTGTGCACGGTGATCGGCGTGATGCCGGCGAGCTTCTATTTCTCGGGCGAGCAGCAGATTTGGGCGCCGATGGCATTCAAACCGGGAGACAACTTCGATTCGCACAATAACTACTTCCTGAGTATGGTCGGACGCCTCAAACCGGGAGTCATGCGCGAGCGGGCGGGCGCGGATTTGAACGCGATTATGGCCGAAATTGCGGCGCGGCAGCCGGAAAACAAAGGTGTCGGGGCGGGGCTAATACCGTTCACTGAGCAAGTGGTGGGCGATGTGCGCCGTTCGCTTTGGGTCTTGCTGGCGGCGGTCGGTTTCGTATTGTTGATCTGCTGCGTCAACCTCTCGAGCCTGCTGCTTTCGCGCGATGCGGCGCGCAAGAAAGAGTTCGCGCTGCGGGCCGCATTGGGCGCCAGCCGTGCGCGGTTGCTGCGCCAATTTCTCACCGAGAACCTGATGCTGGCCCTGCTGGGCGGGTGCGCCGCGGTCGGCCTGGCATACGCGGCGGTAGCGCAGGTGCGCAGGCTGGCCGTCGACCTTCCGAGAATTGAGCACGTCGGCGTGGATCTCACGGTGATGCTGTTCGCGCTGGCGGTGTCGATTGCGGCGGGCCTGCTTTCCGGGTTGGCGCCGTACTTGTGGGGCTCGCGGACCGACCTCATCGGAGAGCTACGGGAAGGACGATCGCAAACCTCGACATCGCGCGGAAGCGGACGGGTTCGCGGGGCGTTGATTCTGGCGGAAGTGGCGCTGGCGTTCGTGCTGACCATCGGCGCGGGCTTGACGATGCAGAGTTTCAGCCGTCTCTTGCGAGTGAATGCCGGGTTCGACCCGCATAGCGTCTTGACGTTCGATGTCAGCCTTCCCGATTCGTATAGCGAGGGCGCATTGCCGACGGATTTCAAGCCGCCCGTGCGCGTGACGGCCTTTTACGACGGCCTGCTGGAGCGCATCGCGCGATTGCCTGGGGTGGCCAGCGCGGGCGTGTCTTCCGCGTTGCCGCTGCAGCGCAAGGGCTGGATCAAATTCCTGAGCTTCGAGGGCCGGCCGGCGCCCGCCAGCATCGACGGGGTGGCGCATGTCCTGTTCCACTCGACTGCCGGCGATTATTTCCGCACGATGGGCATCACGCTCCGCAAGGACCGGTTCTTCGATGCCGGCGACAATGCGAGCGCTCCGTACGTGGCGATTCTTAATGAGGCGGCGGCGCGGCGATTCTTCCCGAATGAAGATCCCATCGGCAAACTGATCTTTCTATTTCCGCCGGAACAGCTGTTGCCGCCGGGTGAACTCCCCGGGGGCTTGCACTTCCCGCGAGTGCGCATTGCCGGCATGGTCAACGACGTGCACTACGCCGGTCTGCAAACTGCGCCCGAACCGGAGGTGTACGCACCGCTGGCGCAAAGCGACTCTCTATCGACGATGTCGGTCGCGGTGCGCACGCATGTTCCTCCGAGCTCCCTGATCTCGGCGGTGCGCAGCGAAGTTTCGGCAATGGATCGCAATTTGCCGATCGCCAGAGTTTCCACTATGGAAGAGTTGGCGGGGTCGTCGGTAGCGCTGCCGCGTTTGCACACTCTGCTGCTAGCGATTTTCGGCGCGCTGGCGCTGGGGCTGGCGGCAGTGGGGCTCTATGGAGCGATCGCTCAATTGGTGGCGCAACGGCGGCATGAAGTCGGTGTGAGGATCGCTCTGGGGGCGCGGCCGCGGGCCATCGTGGGAAGCATCGTGGCGCGGGCGATGACGCTGGTCGCAATCGGGCTGCTGATCGGGTGCGGTCTGGCGCTGGCATTGACGCATCTGATGTCGACTCTGCTGTTCGGCGTTACTCCCACCGACGTGCCGACGTTTGTGGGCGCCGCGATGGTGCTGATGACAACTTCGGCGCTGGCGAGCTATCTGCCGGCACGGCGGGCCGCGTCGGTGGACCCGATGGTGGCTTTGCGGTGCGAGTAGTTTAATATTCACCGCAGAGGCGCTGGGACGACTGAGAAACGACATTTCGGAACGAGCCGGCGCGTTGGCGAGACATCCACCCCTAAGTAGACGGCGACAGTTTCACACCACAGAAACCCAGAAACCGGCGTAAACCTCGATCGAGGTATTTCTGACGATGAATCAGCAACGTAATCTGGCGGCGGAGATCAAGCCAAGGCGCATGCACAACCGCGAGCTGGCGGGCTTTCAACTCCAGTTCGATTGTCGAGCGGGATATGCAGCTCAGTCCCACCCCAGCCATAACGGCTCTCTTCACCGCGCCTATGCCTCCAAGCTCCAGCGGAGCATGGAGCAAGCCGAACTTGCCCGCGATCGCCTCCTCGAAGACTTCGCGCGTTCCTGAACCCTTCTCGCGCAAGACCCAGGAGGCGTCAGATAGCGCGGCCGCCTTGACCCTTCGCCCGGCGAGGGGATGATTGGGCGCGGCAATGATCACAAGCCGGTCCTCACGCCACGGGAAGGACAGGAGGTGAGGATCCCGGGCGAGTCCCTCGACCCAACCGGCGTCGCTTTCGAACTGCCGCACGGATGCGACGACATGCCCGGTATTTCCAACCTCCATCTGAAAGCGGGCGCCGGGATGCCGTAGCGCAAAACGGCCGATGAATGAAGGAAGCATGTAATTGCCCACCGTGAGGCTGGCGCTGAGCCGGATGTTGAGGGATGGAGCCCCAGCTCCGCTCTCGATCTCGCGAACTCTGTCCAGCACCTCGATCGCACCAGGCAACAGCTCACTGCCCGCGGCGTTCTGCTTCAGCCGCCGGCCGTTTCTGTCAAACAGCCGGCGTTGTAGTTGATTTTCCAATTCGGCGATGGCTTGGCTGGTGGCCGCCTGGGAAAGCCCGATGCGATGGGCTGCCCCGGTGATAGTTCCTTCTTGATAGATGGCTATGAAAATCTCCAGTTGCCGAAGCGTGATCTGCATGTCCTATTCTAAATCGACTGAACCGAACAACCATATTGAGATTATCCGTTTTACTTATTTGGACAGTCTCGTTACCTTTTGACTATGACCCTTCCGAAGATAGGCAGAGGCCCCCTCGCCGGCGCGGCTCTATGCCTGGCCGTCTCATTCCTTGCAGCGTCCGCCGCTCAGTTGCCGTGGAATCACACACTGCAGCTCAGCGCGCTGACGCTGGCGATTGTTGCCGGGATGGCGGTGGGAAACATCATGCCTGCGGGTGGGTTGAAATGGCTACACTCCGGTCTGCGCTTTGGCCAGCAAACTCTGCTACGCCTCGGTATCATTCTCTACGGCATCAGGCTGACAGTCCACGATCTGGCAAACCTCGGCCTGCGCGCGCTCATGCTCGATTTGACAGTCATCGGCAGTGTTCTGGTAATCGGATACTGGATCGGCACCAGGGTATTGCATTTGGACCGGGACACAGCTCTGCTGGTGAGTGCGGGCAGCGGCATCTGCGGTGCGGCAGCGGTGCTGGCGACCGATCGCGTGATCGAGAGCGAATCGCACAAAGTCAGCGTGGCTGTGGCCACGGTAGTGGTGTTCGGCACCGCCGCGATGTTTCTTTACCCAGCTCTCTACCCGCATTTGGGATTCACCGATCGCCAGTTCGGAATCTACACAGGAGCGACGGTACATGAGGTAGCGCAGGCGCTCGCCGCCGGACGTGCCGTCAGCCAGGAAGCGAGCGATACAGCAGTGATCACAAAGATGCTACGTGTGCTTATGCTTGCTCCGGTGCTGTTGATCGTCGGCAGGCTTCGGCGAAACGCTGGCGCGGGGGCAACGCGGCAGATTAGCTATCCATGGTTCGTGGTCTGGTTCGGCGCAGTGATCCTGGCGCAGTCCTTTGTAAAAGTGCCCACTTCGGTCCGGTCACATCTCATCGATCTCGACACAATCTTACTGTCCAGCGCGATGTTTGCTTTGGGCGTCGCAACGCGCTGGCAACAGTTGAAAGCGGCCGGTACCAAGCCTTTGCTTTTGGCTTTCATCATCTTTGCCGGTCTCGTCTCCGGGGGATGGGTGATTACCAAACTGCTGGTCTGAAATTGAGAGGCCGAAACGCGAACGAGCAATCTGGCGTGACGTAACGTGCGATCGAATCTTCTGACTCTTGAATCGACAACTACTCTCATTCATCCAAACTTCTCAGGAAGGAAATATGCAACTAAAGCACGCAGGAATGGTTTTGAGTCTCGTGATTGCGGTAGCAGCGGCGGCGCAGACGCTACCCGCAACCGCACAATTCATGCAGGCGATGAACGTAAGCATGAAACACATGGATCGCGAGATGGCGGCAGCCCCGATGTCTGGCGATATCGATCACGATTTCGCCGCGATGATGATCCCTCATCACCAGGGCGCGATCGACATGGCAAAGGCGGAACTGAGCTACGGTAAGGACCCGGTGATGCGCCGCTTGGCGCAAGAAATCATCGTCGACCAAGAATCGGAGATCGACGCCATGCAACTCTGGCTGACCAAGAACTCAGCCGCCAGTAAGAAATAGGAGAAATCATCAAATGTACCTCTATCGAATCATGTTGTTGATCATTGGCGTAATCGCCACGGCTGCTCAAGCCAGCGACCGGGTTTACACTGCCGACCAGACCTCGAATACGGTTTCAGTGATCGATCCGGCGACTAACAAGCTGCTAGGTACCATCCACCTTGGTGAGGTTGTGCCGGCAGCCCTAAGTCCCCTATATCATGGTGAACTGCTTGTCCATGGCCTGGGCTTTTCTCCGGATCATAAGACTCTTGCGGTTGTTTCCATAGGCTCGAATTCCGTCACGCTGATCGACACCGAGACGAACACTGTAAAGGGGAAGGTCTATGTCGGCCGTTCGCCGCACGAAGCGTTCTTTCGACCTGATGGACGCGAGCTTTGGGTGGCCGTGCGCGGCGAGAACTACGTCAGCGTGATTGACCCGGTGCAACAAAAGGAGGTCCGGCGGATCGAGACTGCAAACGGTCCGGCCATGGTTCTTTTTCGCCCCGACGGCAAGTATGCATTCGTACCGTCCAGCTTTACGCCGGAGATGGATGTCATTGACACGTCGACCTACCGGGTCGTTGCACGGGTAAAGCAGGCAAGCCCGTTCTCGCCAAATCTAGCTGTCGATCAGGATGAGGTTTGGTTCACGTTGAAAGACTCGGGCAAGACGCAGGTCGTCAGCGCGCAGGCGCCATTCCGGACGATAGGAGTACTGGAGACTGGACCGATTACCAATCACGTGACCTTCATCACGAACGCAAACGGCCGTTTCGCTTACGTCTCGGTGGGGGGCAAGGACGAGGTGCTGGCATACCGCAGAGATCCGGGATCGGAACCGAAGTTGATTGCCACGATACATACAGGTGACCTTCCGCACGGCATTTGGGGATCTGGCGACGGGCGGCGAGTCTATGTCGGACTGGAAAACGGAGACGCAGTGCAAGCAATCGACACACTGACCAACCAAATCATCGCCACGATTCCAGTTGGCCAGTTGCCACAGGCGCTCGTTTACGTGCCCGATGCCACGACCTCCGACCGCGGAACTGCCAATCTGAAGCCGCTCAGTTTAGCGACAGAGGCGTCTCACATCAACCTCGTACCGCCAGCAGGGACCGCTTCTTGGGCGCGAGCAAGTGTTTCCATCAACTCTCTGGGGCTGATTGACAACTTGCAGATCGCCGCGAGTGGGCTCGATCCTGGGAAGATGTACAAGCTGGTGCTCGTTGGTGGGCCTCAGCCGCGGGATCTAGTTGCATTTACTGCCGGCATCGGGGGTGTGGCAATCGCACAGACGCTTGGCCCACTCAAGCGGGCGATTGCAGAATCGTCCGACGAGCACGCAATGATGCTGGAAGTCAGATCTGCCGGTGGGGACGTGATCCTTCAACAGACGAAGAGTTCTCAAGTGCGTTAATGATCTCGACAGAGACCCCGGTCCTCGGCCGCGCGATTGCCGGTGGCTTCCACGGTTTGTTTCGACCTGAGAGCGCTGAGCGGGCAGACGACTGAGGGGTAAGGCTCTCAGCGTTTCGGTTAAGCGAAATATTTACCACAGAGCCACAGAGACACGGAGGAAAACAGGTCATAGACAAAGCCCGAGTTCACGGAGGCGGCGGAGGCCACGGAGGATGAGGCTCCGGCTCTCAGCGTCTGTCGCTGGCTTCCACGGTGTGTTTCGACCTGAGAGCGCTGAGCGGGCAGACGATTGAGGGGTAAGGCTCTCAGCGTCTCGGTTAAGCGAAATATTTACCACAGAGCCACAGAGACACGGAGGAAAACAAGTCAAAGACAAAGCCCGCGTTCACGGCGGCGGCGAAGGCCTTGGAGGATGAGGCTCCGGCTCTCAGCGCTTCGGCTCGGGAGAAGATTTGCGCGCGAAGAAACTGTTTCGGCAGCTTGCGCCTGCGGCAAACTTCCAACGCCGCACAATTGTCCCGCGAGTAGCGTTATTTTTTGCGGCTCGTCGTCACCACCGTGCACGGCGCGGTTTTCAAGCCTTCGATCTTGGCGGATGGGATGTCCATGGTCAGCAGGAACGGATCTTTGGCGAACGCGCTGGGCACGCCTTCCCAATGGAATTCCTGATTGAGCTGGGCCTTTCCGCTGAGAGGCTTGTCTAAGATCAGGCGGATTTCGGGGCGTAGCGACTGCTGCGTGCCGGGGAGCGGCACGGCGACCGTGAGTTGGGTCGGACGGCAGGTGCGGTCGACGCCGACCAGGACGCCGCGCAATTGCGGCACTTGCGAATCCTTGAGCTGATCGGTGAAGTATTGCTCGCCGTTGGTATCCGCCAGCGCGCCTTTGATCTTCATCCAGAGTGCCAACTGCGGATTGCTTTGCTCGAATTCCGCCCGCTCCCGGTCGGCGATCTGCGTGACGGTCTCGATCTGGAAGCCCGCGGGAGGGAGCGGCGACTGCCGCACCAACTGCTTGAGCCGATCGAGTCCCTCATCGCTACCATGGATTGCGATGTAGGCATGGTCGGCGTAGGCCGGGACCTTTTTCGGGTCCGTCTTGGGATCGCCGAGTGTGGCGTCGATGACGGCGGCGCGCTCGTACTCGTAGATCGCGGCGGAAATCTTCTCCGGCTGGGTCTCGCAACTGAGCGCCCGCGCCAGTTCATAAGAGAGAACCGACTTGTCGGGATAGTCGTTCAGGGCATGGGTATAAGCGGGTTCGGCGGCTGCGCAGTCGGGCGGCTGCTTGGCCATCGCCTGCGCCCCGGGCTGCATGGCGATATAGAGCAGCGCGGCCGAGGCTTGCTCCTTCATGCTGGCGCGAGCCTTTTCCCAATCGGCCGCCGACACGCCGGGGATCGGTTGGTCGAAGGCCATAAGTCGGTGGGCCGCCTTCCCGCCGACAGCCATCGCTGCGTCCGTGGGGTTCGAATCGTGCGAGATGGCGTACACCACGTTGTAGAGGAAGCGGACGATGGATGCCTGCCCGGTGGGGCCGGGGAAAACAGTGTTGAGGTCACGCGCCAGCAGACCGGAGGCAGAGTCGAGAGCCTTGGCAGGCTGATTGGTGGCGGTATAGGCTTGCACGTAGAACGCGGTGCGATCGTCTTGGTAATCGCTGCCGGCGAATTTCGCGCTCCAGGCGTCGAGGTCGGTGAGGGCCTTGGTGAAGTTGGTGGTGTTGATATCTTTGACGACTTCGTTGTAGGGGTCGTATTCGCCCTGCTTCAATTTCTTTTCGGGCGTGGTCTGGGCGATGGCCATCGCGGCGAAGAGTAATACGGACACACTTCCGGTAAACATAAATTCTCCTTGGTTTGGACCGCTCCCTAACGGTCGCGGCTCGGTAAGACTTGAGCACCGCTCGGTAAGACTTCGAACGAAATGCCGTCGATCCAGGCGTGCGCCCCGCCGAAGGACATTACGCCGAAATTGATGGTCTTCGCGTCTTCGTCGATTTGCGCGGTAATCTCCGCCCAGTTCCAGTCCGAAGAGCGGACCGGCCGATTGTCCATGCTGTCCGAGAAACCGACCCGGCTGTTGGTTCGGACCACCCTCAGCCACAATTGGGCGCGATCCTCGGCATCGGGGAATCGCAGCGGACCGGCCGCGCTGGGGAAAAACTGCTCGATCTTCAGCCAGGCCCCCAAGCGCACGGTCTTGCCGCGATAGGCTTCCGCGCTGAAGCTCTGCATCAGGTTGCCATTCTGCCCCGGCACATTTACCGGCGCCGTCACCACCGCGCAGCCGATGCGGCTCCGGCAGCCATCGCGCCGCAACTCGGCGACAGAGCTGGCGTCTTTGGGAGGCGCCTGCACGGTCCAGGGAAATGGCGGAACCCGTCCGGGCAGTCCTTCTTCGAAAATGAGATTTCGCGGCCCGATCCAGGCCGCGAGGCGCGTGCGCGCCAGGCCGAGGATGGCCGGTTGATCGCTATACTCCGTCTCGATTCGTCGATAGCTGTTATACGCCTCCGGCCCGCGCCCCAACTTTTCCATACACTCGCCGGTCTGCAACAGCGCGCGCGCCGCCACCGGGCGGGGAACATCGGATGCCGTGAGTATATTGCGGTACTCTTTCATCGCGCCCGCCAGGTCGCCCAACACCACTTCGCGATGGATGGCCGCTTCCAGCCGCCTTTCGATGTCCATCTCGCGCGTTTCACTCCATGCAACGATCATCGAACCGATCGCCAGCCCCAGGATACGAAACCAGTATCGGGATCGCGCCACGGAAGTGTCAGGATTGCGTAACATTTCAGCCATCGAATCGATACCCCATGCCGCGCACGTTGCGCAAATAGCGCGGCTCCGCCGGATCGGTTTCGATCTTCCTGCGGAGATTGGCGATGTGGTTATCCACGATACGGTCGGACGTGAAGGTATCGGGTCCCCATGCGCCTTCAATCAGCTGCTCGCGGCTCATCAGCCGGCCCGGCGCGCGCACGAAGAGCGTCAGCAATTTGAATTCGATGGGGGTCAGTTCCACGGGGACGCCGCGGCTGCGCAGTTCGCCCCGGCGGAAGTCGATCTCGACCTCGCCGAAGCGGTAGCTTTCGGTTTCCGCTGCGGGCGGAGTGGAGCGCCGCAGCAACGCCTTGATGCGGGCGCGCAGTTCGCGTGTGCCGAACGGTTTGGTGACGTAATCGTCCGCGCCGAGTTCCAGGCCCAGCACCTTTTCGGCCTCCTGCGTCTTGGCTGTGAGCATCAGAATGGGCACGCGCATGCCGGCGCGCCGCAGCTCGCGGCAGATTTCGAAGCCGTCTTTGCCGGGCAACATCACATCGAGCAGAATCAGATCGAATCCGCCTTCACGCGCACGACGCGATGCCGCGGCGCCATCGCCGACGACTTCGACGTCGTACCCTTCGAGCTTGAGATCGTCTTCCAGCCCGAGGGCGATTCCCGGCTCGTCTTCCACCACCAAGATGCGTGTCATTTCGATTCCCCAGCCGGCAACAGGATCGTGAAAGTGCTTCCTTCGCCCGGCTCGCTGACTACCGAAATCTCTCCGCCATGCGCCGCCACGATGTGCCGCACCATGGCCAATCCCACGCCCGACCCTTTTACATTGGCAGTGGCGGCCGCGGTCCCGCGGAAGAACTTCTGAAAGATGGCGCGGCGCTCCGAAGCCGGGATGCCCATGCCGCGATCGCGCACCCGGATGGCCACGTGGGCGTTTTCAGCGCCCCATTGGACCCAGACCGTGGGGCAATCGGGCGAGTATTTGAGCGCGTTGTCCACCAGATTGCGCAGGGCAACCGAGAGGGCTTCGGGATCGGCATCGATGGGACAGACTTCATGCGCGCCCTCGAGTTCGATGTGGCGGCCCGAGCCGGCGATTTGCGGCGCGAACTCCGAGACCACCTTCTCCACCAGGCTGGCGGCGTCCGTCTCTTCGAAGCGATACTTGCGGACACCGGCTTCCATTCGGCCGAAGTTCAGCAGAGCCTCCACCAGGCGCTGCAGCCGGGTGCTCTCGCGAACCAAGGTGTCGTAATAGAGCTGCCGCCGTTCCTGTGCGGGAACGCGGCCTTCGGCCAGCATTTCCGACAGCTGGCGAATAGAGGTGAGAGGCGAGCGAAATTCGTGCGACACCGCGGATACGAAATCCGACTGCATGCGCGAGACTTCCAGATCGCGGCGCACGGCGCGCGCGATGAAATACGCGCCGGCGATGAGAAACAGCACGGTCACGACTGTTACCAGCACCAGGAATCGCTTTCGGGCCACCATTCCAGGTTCGGTGGTCCCCGGGGCGCCGGTGAAAGAGAGGACCCACGGAACCTGCGTTTCGGAGACGCCACGGACCACGGCGCGGCCGCTGGAACCCTTACTTCCGGCCACCACACGGCCCTCGCTGTCCAATGCCGCGCAGGCAACTTCCTTCCCCGCGAGCAGCGGTTTGAGCAGGCTCTCGGGCCGTGTGACGAGCGCCGCACGTCGTCCGGGCGCGCCACGCCAGAGCACGAAGAAGGGATGGCCATCCACCCAAAAGGTATCTTGGCCGCGAAGCTTCGGGTCGCGCTGCAGATCGCTCCACGCTTGCGCAACGGCGTCGGGCCAGGCGGCGAGCTCGGGCCGCACGGGCTGGCCGTTGCCGTCGAGCCGCCCGGCCTCCGACCAATAGAAGGCGAATTGGCCGCGCGTCAGCTGCCAGCGGGCCCGCAGCAAGTCCTGGCGCAAGGCGAGGGCATCTTCCGGGCGGCCGGAGAGTTCGCAAAGCTCGAGGCGCGCCACAAGGTCGGCCGGTGCGCCGGCTACCGCGGTACCGTTCATGGCGGCTAGTTTTGTGAAGGCCTCGCGGGCTTCCGGAATCTGGCCACCTTTGCGCAGCACGCGGGCCAGGCGAAGAAGCGCGCCGGCGCGAAGCGGGGCATCCTTTTGGCCGGAAAGCCGCCGGTACCAGTCCGCGGCTTTAGCGGGGTCGTTCTGCTGGAACTCGACGATCTCGCCTTCGGAGAAGGCCGCGGCGGGAGCTTCGGGCGCCTGCGTGGGGAGCGGCCGGTAAAGAAGGCGATCGGGCGGCAGGGCGGAGAGATTGTTGCCGCTCAAGATCAGGACCAATCCGCCATCGATTTTGCTGTCTGTGGGCGGCGACACAGACCAGGCGCTCACGCGTTCACCGGTCTCGGCGAGAAGTCCGCGGGCGGTCGCGGTGACTCGGTCGGCGGCCTGTTCGAGGCGCTCTTGAGCGCGCTGGGACTCCACTACCTCCTCCTGATAGAGGATTCGCCAGCCGAACCATACCAGCGAGGACACGGAGACAAGGGTCACCAGGAAGAGGATCAGGAGCAGACTGCGCGGCGGTTTGAGCCACTCGGAAGGTGGCCTCATGTTACCGATTGTACACGCCGCGTGACTGGAAACCGTACGGGAAGTGTCATGAATCGGTCACGTGGAGGTGGCGCGGGCTTCAGCCTGCCGGGTCGAGACTCATCTCGGCGGGCCGGGTCGAGAAGAGTCTCCGAACTGCTGAAGGAATTTGCCATGGATGCCTCAGAACACTCTTGACCCGCCGGGTCGAGATGAGTCTCCGGACTCCTGATGTCGTCCCCGCAATTGTGTGCCGGTGGGGAAAATAACTTGAGCCTGTTTGGTGGTCCGGGACCACTCCCTAACGGGCGTGGCTCGGTATCGCACACTGCGTTTTTCCGAGCCGTGATCGTGAGGAAGCGGTTTGCGGGCTCACGGCAAATTGCCCGGCCTCAGGAGTTCGGAGTCTAGTCAGTCTCGGCGCTGCAGACTAAGAGTCTGCGCCACTACTGCTGCTTGGCACTGAAGCGCCAGACGTTGCCGTTTTGCAAATTCGACAACCATACGGAGCCATGACCCACGCGGATGGAATCGCCGCCGGGGCCGACCCACTGTTTGACCACGGTATTCGTCGCAGGGTCGATCTCGGTGATGGGAATCTGAAAAATGGTGGCCCACACGCGGCCTTCGCCGAAAGCGATCTCGCCACCTGGCCCCGAGATTCCTGCTTCGATTGTGGCGATCAGTTTGGCCGTCTTGCCATCCACGCGCGAGATGCTGCCGTCGCCTTGATTGAGCGTCCAGATCGACCCCGCGCCCACAGTGACGAAGCGCGGACCGGGTCCGACCGCGACGGTCGCGGTCACCTGATTCGTCTTGGGGTCGACACGCGTCAGAGTATTCGCGCCGGGAGTGGTCACCCACGCGGCATCCTCGCCGAAATTCACGGCGGCGGATTTCTCGGGGACAAGTATCTCAGCGATGACTTTGTTAGTCGCGGGGTCGATGCGCGAGAGCACGCCTTTCTGATCGCTGACCATCCAGAAACTGCCGGCGCCGGTGGCCACGCCGCCTTCGCTTTGCGCCGGTCCGATGGGCAGGGTCGCGACCACTTGATTGGTCTTCATGTCGATGCGGGAAACCGATTTACCTTCGCCCGACCGGTCGCCGCAATTCGGCACCCAAACAGTGCCGAATCCCGCCGCAAGACCCGAGCACGGGCGCATGCCGACGGTCACGGCAGCCAGCACCTTGTTGGTCTTGGGATCGAGGCGGTGAACGGTATTCTTGGGACCGTTGGTGACCCACACGGCGTCATCCGTCAGCACCTGCCAGTCGGGCGTGCCCTCGATGGGGAACACGGCATCGGGCGCGATGGCCGACATCTCGCGCTTCACCCCGGGCGTCGATACTCCGGGCGGCGGCGGTCTGCGTGCCTTCTTCGGCGAAGGTGGCGCGCCTTGGGGGTCCTGTGGATTCTGCGCTAGTATGAAGCAAAGGGGCAGTAACAGTGCTGGGAGGAGAAATTTTCGCATGACGATTATTCGGCCAACGTGGCGGCGACCCGTTTGGGATCGATGCGCCAGAGCGTTCCGTTATTGAGGTTGCTGAGCCAGATGGATCCGAGCCCCACCTGAATGGCGCCGCCGCCCTCGCCGTAGAATTGTTGCACCACTTTCTCTTTGTCGGCGGTGGTATCGATGCGGGTGAGCGGAAATCCCTGCATGGTGACCCACAGGGAGCCCAGTCCGTCGGCGATGCCGCCACCGATGGCGGGAGCTCCGAGATCGATGGTCTTGGAGATTTTGTTAGTCTTCGGGTCGATGCGTTGCACCTGCCCTTCCTTTTCGCACAACACCCAGACCGAACCTTCGCCGATGACTAATGCCTTCGGCGAGGCGGAAGTTTCGATGTGTTTGTCCACCTGATTCGTTTCTGGATTGATCCGCAGCACGCGATTCTCGGACGGGCAGGTGACCCACAACGCAGTTTCACCGAAAGTGAGAGTGTTGCAGCCGGCGGGCAGACGAATTTCGGCAACCACTACGTTGAGTTCGGGATCGATGCGCGAAAGCGTCGTCTTATCGTCGGTGAAGGCCCAGATGCTATCGGCGGTGGCGGCCACCGAGGGCGCGACACCGTCCGTCCCGATGGCCAATTTGTTGGTGACCTTTCCGGCCTTCACGTCGACGCGCGACAGAGTCTTGTCGCCGCACGTCGGCACCCAGAGGCTGGTGAATGCGGAAACGGCGCCGCCGCATGGCTTGCTCAACCCGAGAATGGGATCGGACAGCTTGTTGGCCTTGGCATCGATCTTGTCGAGTGCGTCCTTCGCGACGTCCGGCAGGAGAGGCGATTCGGCAATGACGATCCAGGGTGGCCCGATAGGGAATTGGGCTTCCGCCTTCAGGCTGGCGAAGGCAATCTGCACGCCGGGCGTTTTGATTCCCAATTTGGGAACCGCCGGGGCAGCGGTCTTGGACGCTTTACCGGGCTTGGCCGCGGGTTGCGCCGAGGCGACCAGAGTGAGAACGGTACATAGGCCGACAGATATGCGCATGTAGGGTGGTTGGAGGCAGTATATCGCGGAACGCCGGGCCATGGGATCAATTCAATCTATGACCGGTATCGACTGAACTATGCCGCAGGTTGATAACCCGCTGTCCAAAAGGCGAGCTGCGCTCGCCGGCAAGCTGAAGCATGCCCCACATTGACAACGGCGTGGGCACATGGAAAAATAAGTGAAATTCGGAGGGGCTATGTTCACCCTGCCTCCGGGCTGCCCTTGTTGGCTTTACCGTCGGATTCTGGGGTTCCGATCGGCTATGTCGCCTGATAATTCCTCATTCCGGAAGGGGTTGGCCTAACATAATGCGTAGCTCGTCGAAAGCTCCTCTCTTTGTCACCGCACTGGCGGTGGCGACCGTGGCGCGCGCACTCGCTTCGCCGTCCGATCCCGCAGCCACACCGGATTTCTTCGAGACCAAGGTACGGCCGGTGCTCGCCAACAGCTGTTATGCCTGCCACACCGGTTCCGCCATGGGCGGATTGCGGCTCGATAGCCGCGACGCCATGCTCAAGGGCGGCGGACGCGGCGCGGCGCTGGTGCCCGGCGATCCCGACAAGAGTCTGCTCATCACGGCCGTCCGCCAAACCGACGAGCGCCTCAAAATGCCGCAAGGCGGCAAATTGAAAGAAGCAGAAGTGGACGATCTGGTAGCGTGGGTAAAAGCCGGAGCGGTCTGGCCCGCCGGTAGTGCGCCCGTCACGTCCGCCGCGAGTCCTACGGGCGCTTACGTGATCGCGCCGGAGCGCAAGAAATTCTGGAGTCTGCTGCCGATTCAGGATGTGCAGCCTCCGCAAGTCAAGGACGCGAAGTGGGCTAAGACGACGATCGACCGGCTGGTTCTGGCTAAGCTCGAAGACAACGGTTTGAAGCGGGTGCATCCCGCCAATAAGCACGATCTGCTGCGCCGGGCCACGATCGATCTCACCGGCCTGCCTCCGACACCGGAAGAGATCGCGGCCTTCGACAAGGATCAATCCCCCGACGCGTTTGCGAAGGTGGTCGATCGCCTGCTTGCCTCGCCGCATTATGGCGAACGCTGGGGCCGCATCTGGCTGGACGTGGCGCGCTTCGGCGAAGACGATTACCGCAGCCTCAATCCCAATCCGCGTGGCTACCATCCGTACCCCAACGCGTACGTGTATCGCGATTGGGTGATCCAGGCTTTCAACGACGACATCCCTTACGATCAGTTCGTGAAGGCGCAGTTAGCGGGCGACTTACTCGACGAGAAGGTTCGCTATAAGGCGCTGCCGGCTACCGGCTTTCTCGGATTAGGGCCGTGGTATTACGATAACGGCGCGGTGGAAGTGACGCGCGCGGACGAGCGCCACGATCGCGTGGACGTGGTGACGCGCGGATTCCTCGGCCTGACTGTCGCGTGCGCCCGCTGCCACGACCACAAATACGATCCCATTCCGCAGACCGATTATTACGCTCTTGGCGGCGTGTTTCTGAACACTGCGTACCGCGAATATCCGCTGGTGCCCAAGACGATTCTCGATAAGTACACCAAGCTCGAAGACGAAGTGGAAGCCAAGCAGAAGGTGCAGAGCGAGATGCAAAACAATCTCTCGGCGGCACTTTCGGAATCGCTGGCGTTTCAGACGTCGAATTACGTGCAGGGCGTCTACGAAGTGGTGGGGCAGAAGAAGGAAATCGACCAGGTAGTGGAGAATCGCAAGTTCGACTACGAGTTACTCGAGCGGTGGATGGCTTACATCGGCAAGACCACCGATAAATACCATGACAAGGAAGCGTTCCAGGCGTTCCTGAAGAAGGCGCGCCCGGCGGTGGGCGGCGCTGGTGGAGGACGCGGCGGCGGTGGGGGCATCGGCGGACCGGGCGGCCGAAGGGGCGGCGGAGGGGAGCCGAGCGGCCCCAATGCCGAATTAAAGAAGATGGCCGATGAGTTCCAGGCGGACGTAGTCCGGGTGATGCTGGAACGTAAGGAAATCAACGAAGAGAACGACATCATCGCCGACAAGTCGCTGGAAGGCACGAAGAAAAAGAAGCGCGCCAACAAGCCCAACGAGTTTATCACCAACGACGATTTTTGCCCCGGATGCGGGTTGCGGCTGAAGCCCATGCCGGAAGAAGACAGCAATTTCTATACGGAAATTTTCCTGCGCGAACTGAAGGATGATGACGATCCGACGGCTATGGTCGCGGCCAATGCGCCACCTCCGAAACCCGGGGTGCTGATGTTCCGCGGATGGGGACTCGAGAGTCGCGTGGGTGCGCAGGCGCAGGCCGAGCTCGCGGCGGTGAAGGCCGACATCGAGGAAGCGCGCAAGAAGCTCGATCCGGAATACCCATTCCTGCACGGCGTGGAGGACTCCAAGGTTCCGGTGAACCTCCCGCTGGCAGTGCGAGGGAATCCCATGAATCTCGGACCGGAAGTGCCGCGGCACTTCCTCAGTATGCTTTCCGCGAGCGACCCGCAGCCGTTCACGCAAGGCAGCGGACGTCTGGAACTGGCGGAAGACATCGTGAAGCAGCCCATCGCCATGCGGGTAATCGTCAACCGCGTCTGGAAAGGGCACTTCGGGACGGGCATCGTCGATACGCCGAGTAATTTCGGAATCGGCGGCGAGCGGCCTACCAATCCTGCGCTTCTCGAATACCTCGCGGGCCAGTTCGTGAAAGACGGCATGTCGATCAAGAAGCTGCATAAGCAGATCATGCTGAGCGCGGTGTATCAACTGAGCACCGAAACGGACGCGCAGGATCTTGCCAAGGACTCCGGCAATCGCCTGTACTGGCGCATGGATCGCAAGCGCATGGACGCGGAGCAAGTTCGCGACGCCGTGCTGATGGTATCGGGGAATCTCGACACCTCGCTGGGCGGCCCGAGCGCCGATCTGACACCGGCATTCACGCGGCGCACGGTGTACGGCAAAGTGAGCCGGTATAAGCTCGACGAGTACCTCCAGCTATTCGACTTCCCGAGCCCGAATATCAGCGCGGAAAAGCGATTCACCACCACCGTTCCGCTGCAGCGCCTGTTCCTGATGAACAGCGATTTCGTCAGCGTGGAGGCGGAGGAATTCGCCAAGCGGGTGGCCGGCGAGCCGGACAATCGCTCGCGCATTCGCAAGGTGTACCAGTTGGCATACGGCCGCGAGCCCAACGAGCAGGAAATCAAGCTGGGCCTCGACTATCTGCACGAAGAGCCGATGCGCGAATACGAAGAGAATAAGAACAAGCCGGACGATTCCGGCGGCCGCGGGGGTCGTGGGCGCGGCGGGATGGGTCCGGCGACTGCGACGGCCAAGCCCGAGATGCCGGAAGGCGCCGAAGCCGCGCCGGCAGCGGAGGGTGCTGCGGAAGGTGGCGCTGCTCCGGCGGCTCCCATGGGCATGGGGATGATGGGCGGCATGGGCGGCCGGGGCGGTCACGGAGGCGCCGCGCCAGAAGTGAAGTACGAGGCGACGGCTTGGGGCCGATATATTAAGGTTCTGCTCAGCGCCAGTGAGTTTGTGTTTATTAATTAAGGGGAGCTTAGAGGAATGTCCGATCATAGAAAACGGATTCCATTAACCCGCAGAGAAGCACTGTGCCGCGTGGGGAACGGGTTCGGCATGATGGCGTTTGCCGGAATGCTGGGGCAATCGCTCGCCAAGGCCGCGGCAGTAGTCACTCCGGACGGCAGTGTCGGCGTTGCCAGGCTCGATTACCCGCAGCGCGTGAAGCGCGTGATCTTCCTGTTCATGAACGGAGGCCTGTCGCACGTCGATAGTTTCGACCCCAAGCCGGCGCTGGAGAAATACGACGGTCAGCCCCTGCCGGGTGGACATATCAACACCGAGCGGCGCACGGGCGAGCTGATGAAGTCGCCATTCAAGTTCAAGAAATACGGTAACTGCGGCATGGATGTCAGTGAGCTGTGGCCGCACTTAGGCGAAGTGGCCGACGACATCTGCTGGGTCCGCTCGGTATATACCGATATCCCCAATCACGAACCGTCATGCCTGATGCTGAACACCGGCGCCAATCAGGCCGGACGTCCGTCGATGGGAGCATGGCTGACTTACGGACTCGGCACGGAGAATCAGAATCTGCCGGGATATGTAGTTCTCTGTCCCAGCGTGCCGACGACGGTCGGGCCGCCGCTGTGGAGCAACGGCTTCCTGCCGGCGATTAATCAGGGGACTTTTATCTCCAACAAAGTGCAAACCGCGGCCGATGCCGATGGGGAGATGCCCGCCGAGGCGGCGCCAGTGGCGGAAGAAATGCCCAAGAAGGACAAAGACGGCAAGGACATCCCCCAGAAAGTCACCATCGAGAAGCAGTTCGATCCTAAGAAGCTGGTAAGCTACGTCAACAATCCGAAATTCTCGCTCGTGGAACAGCGCCGCGAGCTCGACTTGCTGCAGAAGCTGGAGAAAATGCGCGAGGGCCAGACCGGAACCGATCCTCAGGTGGAAGCGGTTCTCAAGTCGATGGAAGTAGCTTACCGGATGCAGACGGAAGCGCCGGATGTTTTCGATGTCCGCAAGGAATCGCAGGCTACGCTCGATCTGTACGGTCCGGGAGCGGTGGCGCGCGGCTGCCTCACTGCCGTCCGGCTGGCCGAAAAGGGTGTCCGCATGACGCAGGTCTACTACTCCCAGGGCGACCCTTGGGACGCACACCAGGACATTTTCGCGCACAAGACCAACGCCAGGAATTCCGACCAGGGATTCGCCGCCGTGGTCAAGGATCTGAAGAGCCGCGGCCTGTGGAAAGATACGCTGGTGGTGTGCGGCTCGGAATTCGGACGCACACCTGTGCGCGAAGTCGGCGGAGCAGGACAGGGCGTCAAGCGCGGCCGCGACCATAATCCGTTCGGGTTCACCATGTGGCTGGCCAGCGGCGCCGTCAAGGGCGGCACCATCTACGGCGCGACCGACGAATTCGGATTCAAGGCAGTGGAGAAGCCGGTCCACGTGCACGATATTCATGCCACGATCCTGTACCTGTTCGGCATCGACCACACTAAGTTGACTTATCGATATAGCGGACGGGACTTCCGATTAACGGACGTTTCGGGCAACGTTCTACACGATTTAATAGCTTAAGGTTTTGTAAGCCGTAATTATTTCGAATACCTAGTGCGCAATACAGGTACGGTTACCCAAGACTCGCAACTTCAAAAGAGCCAGCGCCAGTTAGGATCTTATGTGAACGGCCGGCAGCTCCGTCAATTTTCCGACGGTTTTTCGACGTGGTCCACCACCAAGATCTCGACCGGACGCTTGCGTTTTTCCAGTTTGAGCCCGAGCTGTTCCTGGAGCACGGCCGCGACCAGCGCGGGATCGGGAGGCGCAAACGGCGGAGCGTCCGACTCCCAGGTAACCTCAAAGTCGAAATCTCCGGCCAAGCCGGTCTCCTCCGTGACCGGGATCTGGAGCATTCGAGTAAGGTACGACGCTAGTCTCGCCATGGGCACCTTGCGGCCCACGATGTGATGAGGATCTTCCCGGCTAGAGAAATTGGCGACCATGCCGTCCGGGACCACCCTGCCGATGATCGTCTGCGGCGGCGCGCCTTCCGTCCACTGCTTCAGCTTCGGCCCCTTCTTCGTCTGGGTTAGCGCGTAGACGGGAAGCTCCTTGGTTTCCCGGTGGACTTTCAGCTTGAAGCGCTCCTCCAGCAGCGTTTGAAACATCAGCCTGATCTCATCGTCGCTCGGCGACCCCGCCACCTTGGCGTCAATGTCGTACCAGTTCCAGCCGTCCGGGAGGCTAAGATCCCCTTCGAGGGGATACCCGGGCTCGACGTGATACGCGTACGCCACCATCGGCCCCAACTCGCTGTGCATGATGATTCTGTCGCCGGAGCGGCGTGGCGTCAGGTCAAACGGACCGTTGGGCGTATTAGGCTTGACTGACGCCACTTCGAACTCCGGGCGCTGCGCGGAAGACAGCCCGAGCGACAGGCACGCGATCACGCCGGTCTTCGCGATTGCCGATACGGTTCGCAACAGTGCTGTAGTCATTTGGAACCCGGCTCCTTCACCATAGAGACGGGTCGAGGCGCGGATTCGTTGAGCCGCCAACACAACAATCGACTGATCCATTAACGTAAGAGAGATGCCCTTCACTTGGACCGCGGCTCGTCAGTGTTTGGCGCTGGCTTGTGTCCTGAGCGCTACCGCCGCACTGGCGCAATCGCCGGCCGCCCCGCCCGCCATTGAAACGGGTGTCTTTCCGGCCACGTGGCTGATCGCCGGCCCGAACTGCCTGGAAGTGCCCGACTGGCAAATTCACGAATACAATGCGAACTTCTACATCCTGCGTGAATCGGGCTGCACCAATTACGAGAAGCCGTTTCTGTACCTGATTTTCGGCCGCGACAAGGTGCTTCTGGTGGATACCGGCGCGGGCGCCACGGTCGACACCGCCGCGACCGTCCAGAAGCTGATCGCCAAGTGGCAGAAGCTCAATCAGCACCCGGAGCCCATCGCGCTGATCGCGGCGCATTCCCACGGACACGGCGATCACGTGTCGGGCGATAAAGGGTTCGAAGGGATGGCCAACGTCACGCTGGTGCCGGCGACGCCCGAGGCCGAACAGAAGGCTTTCGGAATCGAGAAATGGCCGGAGGATCCTGGCTCGATCGATCTGGGTGATCGCGTCATCGACGTGCTTGCCATTCCCGGACATCAGCCGGCGCATCTCGCTTACTACGATCGCAAGACGGCCATCTTGCTGACCGGCGACCATCTCTATCCGGGGCGCCTGTACGTCTCCGATTTCCCGGCGTACCTGGCGAGCACGCGGCGATTGGTCGATTTCACGGCGACGCGACCGGTAGCGCATATTCTCGGCTGCCACATCGAGCAGTCGACAACGCCATTTGTCGATTATCCGGTGGGCACTGTGTACCAGCCGCACGAACATGTTCTGGAACTGGGGCGGGCCCACCTGCTAGAGTTGCTGGCTGGACTGGAGAGCATGAAGGATCAGCCGAAAAAACTCGCCCTGCGAGATATCACCGTCGCGCCGCAAGCTCCGCGGGGTCAGAGGAAGCAGTAGTGGCTTCCGCCGTCACACTGCGCGAGATCGCTTCCGTTCCCTATGCGGTCCTTACCCCCGAAGGCCCCGGGCCGCTGCCGCTGTGCGTTTTCCTGCTAGGCGCCGGCGGCACACGCGAGAATTTGGTCGACCTCCAGCCGGTGTTCGACGGCTGGTGGAATGAGGGCCTGTTGCCGCCGATGGCGGTTGTCGTGCCGACTCCCGGTCCCGATTACATCGCCTGGGACTCATTCCTCGCCGAGGATCTGATCCCGCAGGTCCGCGCGGAGTTCCATGCCAGTGAGGCCGTCGTTATTGCCGGCATTTCGGGGGGCGGGTATGGTGCCCTCAAGCTGGCTTTCGCACGTCCTGAGATGTTCAGTGCCGTCGCCGTCATGCAGCCCATGCTCGAACCGGGCCTGCGCGCATCGGATGGAGGCGCGCGTAATCGGCTGCATCACGTTGCGGTTGCTTCGCCGAGCGCCGAGCTGTGGGAAGCCAATAATCCGGCCAACCGGGCGCGCGCCAACGCGCAGGCAATCCGCGATTCCGGCATGGCGATCTATCTCGATGCCGCGGACCGGGATTTCCTCAACGCCCACGACGGCGCGGAGTTCCTGCACCGTACATTGTGGTATCTCGATCTGGCGCATGAATACCATCTGGTGCGTGAGGCGGACCACGGCGGTCCGACCATGCGCCCGCGAATGCGCGCCATGTTCTCATGGATTGCGACGGTCCTGCGGCCGCCGGTGGCTGACTCCGCGATGGAAGAGGCTGCCGCTGCGTGGTTGGGGTCGGGGATGCAGGGCAAGCCCCCGGCAGGCGCCACCACCAGCGAAGCGTTTATCCGGTACATGCGCGCCCGATTCAAACCTCTGCGCGAAAAGGCGTCGGAAAGCGATCCGACCGTCAAGCGCCGCTACGGCGTGGTGTGATGTGGCACGGACTCTAGTCTGCTGGGTCGAGACTTTCCAGAAACCTCGCCGTCTTTCGTTGAGATCGCACCCGCTTGCTGACGCGCGCGGCTCGGAAACGCAATCCGCCGGTACCGAGCCGCGACCGTGAGGGAGTGGTCCCGAAACGCGAAACGGGCCGGACCACGCCGCTAGCGAGCTACCAGACGCACGGGGCCCAGCAAGCCCGCTGGCAACGGCTTCAAATCCTCCATATCCTGCGGCCGGAATCGCTCACCGTACTTCGCGTTGAGCGCTGTGTAGTCGGGTAGCGGTCCTTTGGCGAGTTCGTTAATCGCCAGGTTCGCCACCACGATGCGCACCCGGTTCTCGCCCGCCCGCAGTAAACTGCCGACCGCTACTGCATAGGGCGGGCACCACACCGAACCGGCCCGCGAATCGTTGATGTAAACCACCGCCGCTTCGCGCACCGGACCGTCGAGCATGGCTTGCATGCCCGATCCGGCATTATGCCCGGCCGTGGCCACCGGCGTTCCTTCCCCGAAGTTCAGGTACATCGGATGGCCGGAGCCGGTCACCGCGCGTGGCACTGTCACGGTGGTTTCGTAAGTGGCTTGACCGGAGAAATATTTGTGGGCATCGTCGTCAGTCCAAGAGTGCAACGTCGGGCTGGCGAGAGGCGACTCACCAGAGAAAGTGATCTTCCAGGGTCCGTTGAGCGCGATCGGCGCCGGCGCGGGACCGGTCGGTGTCGGATTGCCAAGCGCGCGCTCCCGCGAGAACACCAGCACGCGCGATTCGTAAGGCGCCAGGGCCAATTCGAGATTCGCGCCACCGGCATCGGACACCGTCCCCGTCATCGGATCCCACCATTCCGCATTCAGTCCCTTCACGCGAAACGTCGCGGCACTGCGTACCGCGCGATTGCTGGTGTTGACGATGAAATACACTTCGGCGAAATCGAGTTTGCGGTGTACGGCCGCGATCTCGGGACCCGCAGCGACGTCGGCAGGCAGCGCCGCATGAAGCACCGCGGCGAGCCCGGCGATGTCGGCGACCAGGTGGATCTTCCGCGATAGCTCCGCGATCTGCGGAGCGTCGGCGGCATCCATCAGGCCGGGCGCTTCGGAAGGAGCGTGGCCTGTGGCCACCAGAATTCCGCCCCGGGCAGCGTACTCCGCGAGCTTGCGGTAGGTAGCCAGCGGAATGCGATGCACCGCCGGCAGAATGAGAATGGGGTACGGCACGCCGCCATGCGCGACGGCGGCATCGTCGATGAAATCGAAGTTGTATCCGGCGTCCAGGATGTGCGGTATAAGATCGGGCCCAAGAAGTCCATCCATCGCCTTGTTGACCGATACCTTGCCCGGCGTAAAGCCAGCCCAGGCGTCGTCGGTGGGCAGGTACACGGCCACGTCGTTGGCCGGCTTCCCCTGCCGCAGCAGGAAACTGACGCGCTGCAGATAGCCTGCGATATCGGGCATCGCCAGCCACCATGGATTGTGCCGATTGAAGACCGCGGCGGCGTAAAATCGCCATCCCGGCTCACCCGCGGAGGGCGGCGAGTACGGAAAGCCGTGGCCAACCAGTTGATTGATGCCCTGCAGGAAGTGGAGATCGGCCTCGGCTTTCATGTCGAGCGGCGTGGCGCGAAACACCGGCGAATGCAGCCACGTCCAGGTCTCCGAAGACGTCACCGGCTTGCCGTACAGATGGCTCGCGGAGGCGGCCCATCGCGTGGCGGAGAAGCGCCGCCACTGGCTGCCCTCGCCCTCCGGCAGATCCACCAGGGCGTTGCTCGAAAGATCCACTGGCGGCGTGCCGTAGCTTTGCGAACGGAAGAGCGTGCCGTGCCGGTGAGCCCATTCGCGCAAGGGCGTCAGATAATTCTCTTCGGCGAGTTCGGTCAGCGTTCTTCCCCAGTCATGGCGAACCGCCATAGTCTTCTCGCCGATGTCGCCGGCCAGCGCGGGCAGGTACGGTGTCAGGTCGTAGCCGCGATGCTTGCGGAACTGCTCCAGGAAATCGCCGGTCCAGTCGGAGCCCTCCACTTCCAGGCTGTCGCTGAAGACCGAGTGCGGCGGATTTGCGCCGAACGCCTGCGCGAGTCGGTCGCCCACGGCTTTGAGGTGCGCGTCGATGGCCGCCCTGTTGTAGTGATCGAGGACGAATCCCTCCGCGCCGACGGCCGCCCGTTTGACCATCATGCCGGTGTGACTGGCGACCAGATACAGCTTGCGATCGGGATAAGCTGCCACCAGCTGTTCGCCCTCGGCGAGTTCGGGAGCGGCTCCGCGAACGATGCGCAGCCGCCCGGCCGCCAGACTGAGCGGAATGTGGGGACCGCCGAAAGGCCATCCGCTGCCGAGCGTGAGATCGAAGCGCAGACCCAGTTCGCGCGCCTTGGTTCCGGCGAAGCGCAGGTCGTCGAGAAACTCGTCGGAGAGATACGGAAAATTGTGGTCGATTTCCAGCGGATACACCGGTTGCACTTCGAAGCCCCCTATACCGCCTTCTTTCATGAGGCGCATCTCGCGCTCCAGTTCCGATTTCTCCACGGAGGGGCCGAACCACCACCAGCGGACCATCATGCGGGCGTCGTCCGGTGGATGTTGGAACTCGCGCCGCAGGTCAGCTACGCTTGCCGGAACCGCGGCCGGTAACCCGATCCGCGACAGGGCCAGCAGGAAAAGCGCCAGACAAGGTAGTATTTTCCGCACTGGTCCATCCTATCCAGCGACCGCGGGAACAACAAGCACATTCGGGGTGATGGCAGGTAAAATACCATCAGCGCTGCAAATCCGATATGACGATTCGGAATTCACTTTGCCGGGTTCTCCGGCTGCTGCTCCCGGCAGCATGTCTCGCGACTTGCAATGCGCAGGACGCGCTGCAGCGTCACACGAGCCCGGACACGATCGCGTGGCGGCCAATGAACGAACCGGGCTCGGGCGGGTTTGTGGTTTCGGCCGCGGTCAGCCCGTTCGATTCCCAACGTGTTCTCGCTAGCGGCGACATGCTGGGTGCGGCATTGAGCACGGACGGCGGCGCCACCTGGCAGGCCACGTTCGGCTTCCCGAGCTGGGAAATGGCCGCGATCTCGTGGCATCCCCAGGATCCTCAGCTGGTGTGGATGGGCTCGATGAGCGGTCCGTACAAATCGCGTGACGGCGGAGTCACCTGGAATGTGCAGCGGACGGGCATGGGGCCTTACGCCGAGGGGTACTACTCGGTTCCGATCGAAAAAATCCTGTTCGATCCGGCTAACATCCATCACTTATTGGCCTTCGGCGGCAGCCACCGCCAGTGGCCGAGCCCGGCGGGCGTGGTGTGGGGCGGCGTGTGGGATAGCGGCGACGATGGAGAGACGTGGACCCGGATCGGGCAACTCGGCGATGGCGCGACGGCCTACGGGGTGGTAGCTGCATCCTACTCGGCGGGTCCGGCCCCGTATCTCCTCTACGCCGCGCTGAGTGCCGCGGGCATCTGGCAGAGCTCCGACAATGGCCACACCTGGCAAAGGTTATCGAACGGGTTGCCGGCGACCTTGCCGCCCACCTTCATTGCCGCCGACCCGTTCGACCGGAACACGGCCTACGCCGCGTTCACTGCGGACACCGATGGAAATCCCGGCGGCCTGTGGAAGACCAGCGACGCGGGCCAGAGCTGGCGGTCCATCAATGATGGATTGGGGCAGCTTGCTTCCACCAGCGCGGGGATTGCTTCAAACTACGCGGTGGTTGAGAGCTCGCGTTCCCAGCCGCAGGTGTTGGTGACCGCCGATCTGAGCTGGTGGAATACTACGGCCTACCGGAGTCTCGATGGCGGAGAGACGTGGCAGGCGGCGACGGGCGGCAGACATTTTTACGGTGGGGGCGGGGTCGGCGCGTTCGGTTTGGGCTTCGATCCCAACAACTCCAATACCATCTTTATGGCGACGGGTGAGTTCCTCAACCGTTCCCTGGACGGCGGCCAGACGTGGAGCGACGTATTGGCAACTTTGGAGCCCGGCGGGTTTTGGAGCGGCACGGGATTCTCCGGGCTGGTGAGCACGAATATCAAGTTCAACCCCGTGACCCAGTCGGTGGTGCTGATGGCAATGGATGACGGCAAGTGGGTCGAGAGCCGCGACGGGATGCGGACCTGGCGCTGGGGCGGCGCCGGCATGAATCACTTCAGCGGCGGCGACGACGCGACGTTTTCGCAGGCCGCCGGAGGTCAGATCGTGTATTTCACAGCCGGACAGTGGACTTCTCCCGACGGCATCCTGAAGTCGGGCGACGGCGGCGAGACCTGGTCTTACATCACCCAGCCCGACGCCAGCGGCCAGCCGATCGGCATCTACGCCCTGCCGGACACTCCGGATCGAGTGTGGGTGATTCAAGGGAACAGGCTCTACGCGTCCACCAACGGCGGGCAGTCCTGGACACTGGTGACCAGCGGCGGGATCGACGGTGACGGAGGGCTGAGCTACATCGCCGCCAATCCGGCGGCTGAGACGACATTCTACGTGACTGGCGCGAAGGGGGTGTGGAGCACGTCCGACGGTGTGACTTTTGCGCTCATGCCGGGCAGCCCAACGAATACCTCCCGGATGATCGTCGACCCCACCGATCCGGCCCGTCTCTATGTCACCAAGTGGCGCACTCCGGATGGCGACAACGGGCTGCACCGCTACGATAGCGGCGCCTGGACCCTGGTAAAGGCAGACTACGCCTTGCAATCGGTCGACGTGGATCCCTCCAATGGCCGCCGTATCATTGTTTCCACCAACGACGACCCGTATCACGACGTCTCCGCCGCCACTGGCGTCTACTTCTCCATGGACTTTGGCGCGACCTGGACCCAACAGAATCGGGGCCTGGCCATGCTACGCGCCAGCATCGTGCGATTTGTCCCCTGGGATCCGGGCCTCGTGATCCTGGGCACTAATGGGCGCGGTTTCTGGGTCGGGACTCTATCTCAAATGCCTTGCCGGGAGCCGATGGTCAGCGGACTACACTTCGCGCTCCGGGACTGCAATCCGCGATCCACCGGCTCAGAACGGTGACTGAGGGGTCTAGAATTGCGCGGCCAAATCCGGGAGCGTCGGCACTCATGTCGAGGCAAGACATTATGGGCCACGGATGGACACGGATTCACACGGATAAGAAGAGACTTGGTTTTACCTGTGCAAATCTGTGTTTATCTGTGGCCAATTTCGTTCTTGCGAGGCTGGGCTCGGGCAAGCTACCAACATTCTCATTGCACCGGAATCGTCACTGCCGACGGACTGCTTCGTCCGCTCTGCGTCAAGATCAACGGCGCGGCCGAGGAAGCCGCGATTCCCGCCGGCACCGTGGCATTGATCTGGTAGAGCCCCGCATATCCGGGGGTGGGGCCGGCAAAAGACACCGGCACGTTGACGCCGCCTAGCGTCACGGTAACCGGGTCAATGGCTTGGGCGAGCGGCGTAACCGGTGCCGGAGATCCCGCTACTCCGCGCGGATTCACATCTCCCAATCCGGTACAGTAAATCACCAGGATGTCGCCCGCGCTGGCGGGGTTGGCGGTCCCGGCGATCGCCTGCGAGCCGTCGGGGTGTATCAGCACCACGATCCCGGTTCCCTGCCCGTTTTGTGTGAAGGTGAAGATGCCCGGCTCGGAAGCCACGATGCTCACCGGCTCGGGCACGGAAACAGCGTTGTTGTAAGTCACGATCAGCGGCAGCGTGGTGTTCACCGGCAGATCGAAGGGCAGGATGGCGTTGATCTGGCCGGGGGTAACTACGTCGAGCGGCACCAACTCACCGCCGATCGTCACCGTGACACCTCCCAACTCGGCCGGCAGCGGATAGGCCGAGGCCTGGTAGACCTGTCCCGCTGCCGTCAGATTGCTGCCGAAGATGGACACCAGCATGCCCGGCGCAACCGGCGTCTGCAAGCTGTAACTGGCGGTGCTGAGTACGCCGCCCGAAGCTACCGCCGGCGGCGGCGTGGCCGCGGCCCCGATGGTGAGGCTCACGGTGACCGACTGAACCGGATTACTGGCGGAAGAGGAAGTGACCTGGACTTGGCCGTAATACGCGCCGGCGGCGAGCCCGGTGGAATTCACCGTCACCGTGACGGTGGTGCCCGCCTGGCCGGACGCGCTCGATCCGGTGGCCGGCGAAACCGAGAGCCACGCGCCCCCCGTCACCGTGGTGGCCGCCGCCGCCCAGGAGAGCGTGCCGCCGGTGGCGCTCACCGCGAATGTCTGGCTGGTGGCGCCGGTGGAAGTGAACGCCAGAGAAACTGGGGCCACCGACAGCGCGGCGGTGGCCGGCTGCACGATGCGAATGCGATTGTTCTGGAAGTCGGTGAGATAGACGTTTCCCGAGGAATCCACACTAAGCCCCTGGATATTCGTCATGTACGCCGCCGTTGCCGGACCGTTGTCGCCAGAGAAGCCGTAGCCGCGCCCGGCGTACGTGCTGATGTTCCCGGCCGCATTCACCTTGCGCACGGACCCTGGCCCACCGATGTAGATATTGCCGGACCCATCCACCACCACCGCTTCGGGGAACAGCAGCCCCGCATCGATCGCCGGTCCACCATCGCCGGAATTAGCGGACTGCCCGTTGCCGGCGATGGTGGTGATGATTTGCGTGACCGGGTCGACGCGCCGCACCCGATGGTTCACGGCGTCCGCGATGTACAGCGTTCCGTCGGATGCCACCGCCATGTTGATGTTGTTGCCGAAGACCGCCTGGGTGGCCGGCCCGCCATCGCCCGCGAATCCCGCCAGACCGCCACCGGCGTAAATGTCGATCTTGCCATCGGTGGTGACGCGCCGCACGCAGGTCCCCTGTCCGGTTCCCGTAGGTCCCGTGATCTCGTCGATCATGTAGACGTTTCCGCTGCCATCCACGCCCACCCCGCGCGGATAAAACAGCGTAGCGGCGATCGCCGGGCCGCCGTCGCCGCCGGTGCCCGGGCCCGCGTAACAACAGCTGCCATTGCCGGCAAACACCGAGATATTCCCCGTGGCCGCGCTTACTTTGCGGATCATGTTGTTGCCGGCATCGGCGACGAATACGTTGCCGGCGGCATCTACGGCCGCGCCAATGGGAACTCTGAGGGCTGCCTCGGCCGCCGGTCCGCCGTCGCCCGATTCAGCCGCCGCACCGGTACCGGCGAACGTGGTGATGGTCCCCGACGGCGACACTTTGCGAATGCGATTCTCCCCTGAATCGGCGATATACAGATTCCGGGACGCGTCCACCGCGGTATTGAAGGGGCTGGTGAGGCGCGCCAGCGTGGAGGAACCTCCGTCGCCGATCGAGAGGGTCAGTCCGGCGATGGTGTTAATAGCGCCACCGGGAACGATTCGGCGGACACGGTTGTTTCCCTGGTCGGCGACAATCACGGCGCCGGTGGAGTCGATCCCGAGCGCGGTAGGTCCGCTGAGCAATGCCGAAACTGCCGGGCCCCCGTCGCCGGCAAACCCGACCTGGCCCGTGCCGGCGATCGTGCTGATGATGCCGGCCGGGGTGACCATGCGGACCCGCTGGTTGCCGTAATCGGCAATATAGAGATTGCCGGAGGCGTCGATCTTGATGTCAGTTACCTGGTTTAGCAGGGCCGCAGTGGCCGGTCCTCCATCCCCCGCATAGCCGAACTTTCGGCCCTTGCCGGCGACGGTGGTAATGATTCCAGTGGGGGCGATTTTTCTTACCGCGGCGTTATTGAGATCGGCTATATAGAGGTTGCCGGCGTTATCCAGAGCTACCCCGGTGGGCTGCCACACCGTGGCCGCGCTGGCGGGCCCGCCATCCCCGGTGAAGCCCGCATCGCCGTTCCCGCAGATGGTGGAAATGGTTCCTTTGGCGGTCACCATGCGGATGCGGTAGTTTTCGGTGTCCGCGATATAAAGATTGCCGGCGTTGTCCACGGCGACGCCCGTCGGCTGGAACAGCATCGCCGCGGTGGCCGGTCCGCCGTCGCCGCTATAGCCGTTGGTCCCGTTCCCTGCAACCGTGGTGATGACGCCGTTGGTGTCCACGCGGCGAATCACGTTATTGGCCTGGTCGGCGATGTACAGGTTGCCGGTCGCATCGAAGGTCAGGCCGCCAGGCTGCTGGTTCACGATGCTCGCCAGCGACCCGGCTACGGCCGGACCGCCATCCCCCGAATAGCGGGCCAAGCCGTCGCCGGCGGCAACCGAGATGGCGCCGTTGGAGGCAACTTTGAGAACCATCGATTGCCCCAGGGCCGCTATGTACACGTTGCCGGCCTGGTCGATGGCGAGACCGCCCGGCTGGGCGATCTGCACCGCCGTCGCCTGCTGTCCGATGGCGGTGAACAGAGCATCGCTCCCGGCATAGGTGGTGATGACTTGAGAGAAGCAGGGTGCTCCGCTCAGAAGCAGGAGGGCGAGAACGGCGATGCGTTTGTGGGACATATGGACACACGGAGTCTACGGGAACCGACTCTAAAATGGCAGTAGCAAGGGGTTGTGCTACGGTTGCAACCGGCCGCTAACTCGTTGCGATATTTTCGGTTGCGCTGCTGTCCCAAGAAACTGATAAACTCGGCTGCGACAGGTCGAACAGGCAGCGATGTCTCCTCAATCGCAGGGTCCGGTAACGGAAAAGTCCGCATCGATCGCCCCCTCGGCAGTGCGCGTGGCGCTGGAGGAGGTGATCGCCAGTCCGGATTTCGCCAAGGTGGAGCGCCCCTCCCGTTTTCTGCGGCACCTGGTGGAAGCTACTCTTCGCGGCGAGACGCACCGTTTGAAAGAGAGCGTCCTGGGAGTGGAGGTTTTCGGCCGGAAATCGTCCTGGGATCCCCGGCTGGATGCCATAGTCCGGCAGGAAGCCGCGCGGCTGCGCAAACGGCTCGCCCGGCACTATGAGGCTGCGGGCGCACAGGCGCCTGTGCGGATCGATTTGCCGGTGGGCGGGTATGTGCCGGTGTTCGTGAGCTGCTCCCAGTCACTGGAATCGCCAGCTGGGCAAGCTGCCACCGGGAACCTCACCGCCATGGCGGCCGAAGTTATCCGCTCCGACCAACCGACCCTGACGCGGAAGCGGATATTCGCCGCGGGCGTGATTCTCTGCGCGCTGGCCGGCGCGATCGGGTGGAGATACTGGCGTACGGTTGTGGCCGAGCGGGAAAACCGCTTTTCGATCGCGGTGCTGCCATTTACCAACCTGAGCGCCGACCCGGCCAACCAATATTTCGCCGATGGCTTGACGGACGAAATCACCGACCTGCTGGCGCGCAATCGCACCCTCCGCGTCTCCGCCCGGGCTTCCGCCTCCCAATTCGGCACAAAATCGGGCGACCTGGGAAATGTGGGGCGCAAACTGAATGTGGCCAACGTGCTGGAAGGCAGCGTGGATCGATCCGGAGACCGCATCCGGATCATCGCCCATCTGGAACGCGTGTCGGATGGATCGCACCTCTGGTCGAACACCTATGAGCGCCAGACCGCGGACCTGTTCGCGGTGCAATCGGAACTGGCCCAGGCGATCGCCGGCAATCTCAAGGCCGCCGAGGGATTGCCGGCCGCTCCGAAGCATGTCCCCAGCGCGGAAGCGCACGATTTCTACCTCAAGGGCCGGTATGAACTCCAGCAGTTGACCCCCGCATCTCTGAACCTTGCGGAAGCCGATTTTCAGCGCGCCATCGATCTCGATCCCGCTTACGCCGCCGCCTATGCCGGGCTGGGAACCGCGCGATACGATCGCTCCCCCGCGTGGACGCAGGTTCGCATGGACGCCGATCGCACGGCCGCCGAAGAGGCATACCGGAAGGCCCTGGAACTCGATCCGGACCAGACGGGAGTGCATGCACCGCTGGCGTCCATGAAGATGCAATACGACTGGGATTGGGCCGGCGCCGAGCGGGAACTCAAGCAGGCGCTGGCGGGCGCGCCGGACGCCAATGCCAACGTCTACTACGCCTTTTTTCTGCTCTTCCACGGCCGCCTGGAGGAAGCCGATCCATACTTGCGGCGCGCCCAGGATCTGGACCCATTCGGAAGCGCCACCCTGAACAACATCGCCCTGGCGCGCGCTTTCCAGGGCCGTTACACCGCGGCGCTGGACGTTTTGCAGAAGCTACTCATGGCGGCTCCCAACATGGTTGCGCCGCAGTTGGTGATGGGAAGTGTCCACATCCTGCAGGGCCATCCGGATGTGGCGCTGGCGGACTTTGAAAAACTGGAGCAGCGATTTCCGCAAGCGCAGATGTATGAGGCGATGGCGCAGGCGGCCGCCGGGCATCGCGCGGCAGCCTTGCAGCTGATGCGTCCCTACGAGGAAAAATACCCGAATGCGGGCATTCCCATGCAGTGGTTCGCGCTGGCTTACGGCTTCATGGGCGACGAAGCAAACACCGTCAAATGGCTCGGCCGGTCAGCCGACGGACGGGAGTGGCAGGCCTTGAATCTGGCGGTGAATCCGATATTCGCGTCCATGCGGACTTCCCCGGGATTCCGGGCTCTCAAAAAGCGCATGGGGTTGGGAGAATAAAGCCCTTTCGGCAGGCGCTTGTTGCCATCGCCAATGGCTGCTACGCTGAGCGCTTCGATTTTCACTAGGCAAGTATGAAACTGACTTCTCTTTCGTGCATCGCACTGGCATGCTACGCGAGTGCGATGGCGGTCCCGGCGTATGCACAGACCGCCGTGGGTATCCCGCATCTCGAAAAGCAAGGATCCGTGACGCAGCTGATCGTCGACGGAAAACCGTTCCTCGCTCTCGCCGGAGAGCTGGGCAACAACACCGCCAGCAGCCTGGAAAACATGCAGCCGATCTGGTCGAAGCTGAGAGCCGGTAATCTCAACTGTGTGCTGGCGGCGGTATCGTGGGCCCAGGTGGAGCCGGAAGAAGGCCACTTCGAATTCGCGCTGGTAGACGGCCTCATTCAGGAGGCCCGGCGCAACAACCTGAAGCTGGTTTTCCTGTGGTTCGGCAGCTGGAAAAACGGTCTCTCGAGTTACGCTCCGCTCTGGGTGAAGCAGGATTACGAGCGGTTCCCGCGGATCAAGATCAAAGGCGGCAAGAGCATCGAGCTGCTCAGCACCTTTAGCGATGCCAGCCGTGACGCCGATGCGCGGGCGTATCGCGCCCTGATGCGGCACATCAAGGAAGCGGACGGGCAGCAGCACACCGTACTAATGATGCAGGTGGAGAACGAAGTGGGCGTGCTGCGCGACTCACGTGACCGCTCGGAGCCGGCGAACAAGGCCTTTGCCGGAGCAGTGCCGAAGGAGCTGATGGATTATCTCCGGAAGCACAAAGACACGCTTGCCCCGGAACTTCGCGAAGTGTGGTCGGCGAATGGGTCTAAGACCACCGGTACGTGGGAAGAGGTCTTCGGCCCCGGCAAGCCCGACAGTGTCGAGATGCCGATCCAGACCAACAGTCCTCCGTTGAGCCAGGAGGTGTACCAGACCGGCTGGCGGAAGGTGCACTGGCCGGTGGACGAGATCTTTATGGCGTGGCAATACGCCCGCTACGTCGGCAAGGTGGTGGCCGAGGGCAAAGCGGAATACAACATCCCCATGTTCGCGAACGCGTGGCTGCAGCAGCCGAATATGGCATGGCCGGGGACTTATCCGAGCGGCGGTCCTCTGCCGCAGGTGCACGACCTCTGGCGCGCCGGCGCTCCCGCGATCGACATTCTGGCGCCCGATCTTTACCTGGAATATTTCGACGAGGTCTGCGGCCGCTTCACGCGCAACGGCAATCCGCTGTTCATACCGGAAACAGGTTCTACCCCGGCCAACGTGCTGACAGCCTTCGGCAAGTTCGGCGCCATCGGTTACTCGCCCTTTGCGATCGAGAGAAGCGTGAGCGCGGAGAGCGATTTGGCCGCCGTCTATCGACTGGTTTCGCAGATGGCGCCGATGATCGCGGCGCATCAGGGCAAGGACTCCATGACTGCCGTGCGGCTCAACCAGGGCGATGCGCCCCAGCGGGTTGCTTTGGGGAACTACACCCTGGAGTTCACTTACACGGGGCGAGGCCGCGTGCCGATCGCCCCCGAGCCGGGAACGACGCCGCAAGCGCGGGCGGCCGCTCCCGCCGGACAGCCCGCGGCGGCCGCGATCCTGGTGGCGGCAGGACCGGATGAGTATTATTTGGGCGGCGGCGGCTTCCGGATCGCGTTCTCGGCGAACACCTCCGGGCCGGCGACTGTGGGACTCGGCATCGTGCAGGAAGGCAAGTTCGTCGACGGCAAATGGGTGCTGGTGCGGCAACTCGGCGGCGACGATATCGGGCAGGGTGAAATACTATCGCTCCGGCCGAATACCATTCTTCGCGTGGTGGTCTACCGGTACGAATAAGTGGCTGAATATTCACCGCCGAGACGCTGAGACGCTGAGAAAAACAAAAGTCAAAATCAAGACCGGAGCTCGCTGAGGTGGCATAGAACACGGAGTGGTAAGGCTGCGGCTCTCGGCGTTCAGCAGGTCCGGTCCGGGAGAATCGTCGCGGCGCGGAGACGCAGGTTGCCATCGCCACCCACCTCTCGAAGTGCCTGCTTTCAACCTCACGAATGTCCGCGCTGTTCAAGCGTACAGTCTCCGCGCGCCGCGACGATGCTCCCGATAGGGGCAGTTGCTGCGCCGACGTCCCAACTTGCGCCAGCCGACCCTCCGCGTTCTCTGCCACCTCAGCGCCCTCTAGTCTTGACTTTGACTTTGTTTTCCTCAGCGTCTCCGCGGTGAATTGTATCTAAATGGCTAGAGAGTGATGCATGCCTGGCCGATATGTTCCGATGTGGCGCGATACAAGCGCATCTTGTCGGTGTTTGCGGTCCTCGTTGTCATCGCGGCGGCAGGATCCATCAAACTCTGGTATGGCCCCTCCGCATCGAGGGTGCTGACCAGCGTGGCACAGGTGCGTAGTCTCTCGCTGGAGGCCGCACGTAAGGGTCGTCCGGTTTGCATCCGCGGAACCGTCGAATACCGAAGCATGGATTATTTCATTTTGAGCGACGCAACCGGTGCATTGCGTTTCGAATCTTCAGGAGCTGTTTACCTTCAAAGAGCGGGGTCCGACCTTTACGAGGCTAGAGGCACCACGGACGTTGACGGTAACGCTCCGATCGTCCGGCACACGACCTACAAAGCTATCGCAAATGCGGCGGCGGCTCTTATTCGGACAGTGTCCATCCCCGAGATCCTCACAGGCAACCTTCAGGATCAGCTGGTCGAGGTCGCCGGACGTTTCACCTCCGAAGATGGCCACGATCTTCGCTCGAATTTGGAAGCCTATCTGGAGAAAGACCGCCAACGCGTCCAATTATCGATGCCGGCGACGTCCTGGCGGGAATGCCTGCGGCACATGGGGCATCGTTGTGCTGTAAAGGGCACGGTGCAGAACCATTACAGCGTGACCGGCAAACTGGTTCGAAGTGAATTATCGGTACTGGAAATCCGAGAGCTGGACCCAAAGACCGGTACCTTACGGCCGGACCGTTTACCAACCCTGACCACGGTACGCGAAATCAAGGCATTCGCCGGTGTCTCACCGGAACCGAATCCGGTGCGGGTGCGCGGCGTGATTACCCTCGCTAACCCGGATCACTATTGGCTCTTCCTTCAGGATTCGACCGGCGCGATATACTGCACCAACCCGGACGTAAGCGTGCAGCTCCAGCCTGGGGACCAGGTACAGGTAACGGGGACGCGGGCGCCGGGAGGGTTCGCCCCGATCGTCGAGAACGTTGAGGTCGAGGTTCTGGGCCACGGGGCCCTGCCGGTGGCCGAACGGCTGCCCCCGGAAGAGACCGTCTCGGGACGCTTCGACAGCCACAGGGTGGAGATTGAAGGCGATGTTCACGGCGTGGCGCCGGAGTACGGAATTGCCAGAATTACCGTCCAGTCTTCCCGTGATTCCGTGCCGGTCATCATTCCTCCTCCCGTGCCGGGGCGTATGCCGATCGATCTGGTTGGAGCGCGGGTTCGCGTGCGGGGAGTGTACGGAGCAGTCTATAACGATCAACGCCAGCTGGCTGGTTTTCGATTGCTCACACCCTCCTGGAACGATCTCACGGTTCTGAAACGGCCGGCGGAAATCGTCGATACCGCGCGGATCGAGACCCTGATGCAGTTTTCCGATCTGCAAAAGGGGGCTCAGCGTGTAAGAATCCAGGGGGTCGTGGTGGCAGCCGAACCCGGCTCCGCTTATGTCCAGGACGGAACCGCCGTGGCAATTGTCGGCTTTAGCGGGCCACTCAAACTGCAGGCGGGCGCGCGAATTTTCGCAACCGGTTTCGTGGGCGCCCAGAATTCATTGCCGCGGGTTGCCGATGCACAGGTCGAAGTAATCGGCACGGAGGAAGTTCGTCCGCTGGAGGTGGCGGCGGATGAACTCGAGGATGGGAAATTCCCCGGCCGCCTGGTTCGCATGCAGGCATACCTGGTGGATTTCGGGCCGCATTCCAGCACCAATTCCCTCCTTCTCAAGGCCGGCACGGAAACCTTTCGTGCGCGCTTCCCCGAATCGGGGGAATGGCTTGGCCCGAACCAACCGGATCGTGGCGACTTGCTGGAGATCACCGGTGTCTGCATCAATCAGCTGCGTGTCAGCCGGGGCCAAGGCAGAAGCATGGTTCGACCCGCCGGGTTCGACTTGCTGCTGCGCGGCCCTCAAGACATCGAAGTGCTCCGAAAGGCTTCCTGGTGGACAGTCGCGCACACGCTCGAGATTCTGTTTGCCGTGACGTTGTCCGCACTGGGAGCGCTGGCGTGGATCGCCATGCTTCGCCGCCGCGTTTCCCAACAGACTGCCACCATTCGGGCACAGTTGGATCGTGAAGCCACCCTGAAAGCCGCCGCGCAAGCAGCTAGTGTCGCCAAGAGCCAGTTCCTGGCGAATATGAGCCACGAAATTCGTACGCCACTCCATGGCTTGATCGGAATGACCGATCTGGCCATCGAGACGCCCTCGGGACCTGGCCAACACCAGTACTTGGAACTCGTGAAGCAATGTGGCGCTTCCCTGCTCTCGGTGATCAACGATATCCTCGATATCTCGAAGATTGAGGCGGGACGTATGCAGCTCGATCCCGTGCCGTTCAGCCTCCGGCAATTCCTGCGAGCCGCCACACCCGTGCTCACCGTCAGCGCGAAGCAAAAGGGCCTGCAACTGGAGCTCACCATAGACCCCGATGTGCCGGATGCGCTGATCGCAGATTCCAGCCGCCTGAATCAGATTTTACTGAACCTGGCTGGTAATGCCATCAAATTTACCGAACAGGGCGGCGTTTTCATTTCCGTCGCGTGCGCGGAGCTCCGGCCCTCCAGCGCCGTTCTCCGGTTTGCGATCAAGGACACCGGCATCGGCATCGAACCGGAAAAAATCGAGACTATTTTCGAGGTCTTTTCCCAAGCCGACAGTTCCATTACGCGCCGGTTCGGCGGCACCGGCCTCGGCCTGGCTATCTCCAGCAACCTGGTTACCATGATGGGAGGCCGCATCTGGGTGGAGAGCACACCGCAGGCCGGAAGCACGTTTTTCTTCACTGCGGAGTTGAAGCTCGACCGAACACTCAAACCCGCCAGTCCGGCCCCAGCCGCGGCGCCGCATCCTCCGCTGCAGCGCCGGCCGCTGCGCATTCTGTTGGCCGAAGATAATGTGGTCAATCAGATCGTCGCTACCCGCATCCTGGAGAAGAACGGGCATTCTGTCATCCGCGCCTCCAACGGCGAAGAAGCTCTCGCTCTTTTCTCGCGAGAGACGTTTGACGCCATCCTGATGGATGTCCAGATGCCGGTGATGGATGGGCTGATGGCTACCGGGAAAATCCGTGAGCGGGAGACACAGACCAAGTCCCACGTGCCGGTGATCGCCCTGACCGCGCGCGCCATGCAGGAGGATGAGTCCATCTGCATCGACGCCGGAATGGATGCCTACCTTTCCAAGCCGCTTCAGTCAGAGGACCTCTTGCGGACCTTGGATGAGCTGACCGCGTCACAGGACGGCGCGGCCGCCACCAAGAAGTGACGCATTGGTGGTAGCGTAATCGTCAGCGTGAAAAACTCGCAAAATCCATCGCCAAGGATGGCGCCGTTCCTGGCTCTCATCCTCTCGCTGCCCGCCTTCGGGCAGGAAACCAAACCCTCGGCCTTTCCGGATGTGCTGCCTGGCAAAGGACTGGCGCAGCATGATTTCTTCTATGCCGGAGAGGCCAAGTCGCAGGACATGTACATCGTGCGGAACGGCCAGGTGGTGTGGGAGTTTCACGATCCCGCGGGCAAGGGCGAAATCAGCGATGCCGTGCTGCTGGCAAGCGGCAATGTGCTCTTCGCCCACCAGTTTGGCGTAACGCTGATCGGCCGCAACAAGAAGGTGCTCTGGAACTATGACGCTCCGCCCGGCACCGAGATCCATACCGCACAGCCGATCGGCACAGACAAGGTGCTCTATGTGCAGAACGGCGACCCCGCGAAGGTGGTGGTAGTCAACATCGTCACCGGCAAAATCGAGCGCGAATTTATCGTCCCGGTCAAGAACCCCAAGAGCGTTCACGGCCAGTTCCGGCATGCCCGGCTCACCGAGGCCGGCACGCTGCTGGTAGCGCACATGGACATGAACAAGATCGTCGAGTACGACTCCGGCGGGAAGAAACTCTGGTCGTATTCGCCGGGCGCCGCCACCTGGTCGGCGGAGCGTTTGCAGAACGGAAACACTCTCATGGCTGGGGCCAGACTGGTTCGAGAGGTGAACCCCGCCGGCGCCACGGTCTGGGAGTTTACGCCCGCGGATGTGCTTGACTACTTGTTCAACTCGATGCAAATCGCCAAACGGTTGCCCAACGGAAATACGCTCATCAACACCTGGTTCAATCAGTGGAACGCGCCGGCCGATCCCGCCACGGCTCCGGTTCAGGCGCTGGAGGTTACCCCGGACAAGAAAGTCGTGTGGGCGTTGCGCGCCTGGGGAAATCCGGTGAATCTCGGTCCCTCGACTACGATTCAAATCCTCTTTCGGCCTGGCAATCCCGAAGCGGTGCGTTTCGGAGACTTGAAATGAAGGGCGGGGCCGGAAACCAGGGTGGGGCGAACTCCGGCAAGACTACTTATCAGCCGAAAGTACCCGCAGTTCTACCGATCGGAGTCTTCAAGCATCCGGATGGGCGCGTTTCAGGCAAGAGCGCTGGCAAGTGGATGCCCGGACCAATGCTGAGTTGCGGGGAGTAATCGTCGCAGGTATTCCCTTCCTGCGCGGTGGTGAAGGAGTAGAATCGAAGTGTATGGAAAACTGGAGAGAGCGCGTCAGCGTGAATCCTGCAGTCTGTCACGGCAAAGCATGCGTCCGCGGCACACGCATCCTGATCTCTGTGATCCTGGACAACATTGCTGCTGGCGTTGACCGTGCGGAGGTTCTTGCCAGTTATCCTTCCCTGAAGCCGGAGGACATCGACGCAGCTCTTGCTTATGCCGCCGAGTTAGCCCGTGAAGGTGCCATGGACCTCCCGCTTGAGCTCAGCGCTTGAAGTTCAAGACGGACGAGAACCTCCCTTTGGAATCGGTGCTGCACCGTTCTGAGATCTGATGGGTACCGTCCCCGGGGCCAAATTCAGGGGCAGTAGATTCGGTACAATCTAGGCAGAGAGAGGCCGTCCCAAATGTCGAGACTGACAGGAACAAAAACGGAGATTCTGGACGGGGCGGGTTACGCCTACAGCTTTGATCGCCAGGTATATATGAACCGAAAGACCAAAAAGGCCTTCAGCGTCGAATTTGTTCAGGATCACAGCGAAGACCAGATTCGGAAATATATTCGGGAACACACCGACGGACTAGAGTGGCGCTTCTACTTCAACTTACCTCCTTCTGAAGCAGTCAAGCACGAGCTGGAATGTGCCCTTGGCTAGGCCGGAGCGTACAGTCGAGGATCGATTGCGCGAAGAGTATTTTGACCTACTTCCCGACATTCGCCGCGTTGTAGACGAACTTGAAGCTGAGGTTAAGCATTGCCTGGTTCCGATTTCTCTCCGGTTGGACAAGTATGAAAGGCTAGTCGTCACATCACGAGTCAAGGAATGCGAGAGCGCGCTGGATTCCCTCCGCGGACGCCAGGAGGGCGCGACTTTCGATAGTGGGCGGCCAGAACTATATTCACTAGACAATCTGAACGATTTGGCCGGTGTTCGCGTTCTTGCATTTCCCCACAGCCGTTTGGTGGAAGCCGACCGGAAGTTACGCGAACGGTTCCAAACGTGGACGGCGGACCCAGTCCGCGGCTACGATGAAAACGACGAACCTCTTGCCTTGACATACTTTGGTTACTGCAGGGCGAGCGACAGGATTCGGGCCGAATTCCAGATCGTGCCGATGCTCACGGCGCTCTTCTGGGAGGTTGAGCATTCCGTGATATATAAGCCGTCTCCAAGCCTTAAGGGCGTGGCCCGATCGCTAGAAATGCAACAGCGCACCAGAGATGTCCTCAAGGGACTCAAAGCCTTCGAGGACGAGTTTGCGAACCTGATTCGGCGCGATCCACTGGCGGGAAAAAAGAAAAAGAAGAAAAGAAAGTAAGGATCACAGGCCCCGAGCAGCGCTTGTTTGAGATTCCTTCTGGTGCTCGTGCACGATCACTCCCGTGAAGTCGCGATCCCGGAAGGATTAGGGACGATAAACGCGCCAGGTTCTTGTAACGCTTGAAAGGCGTTCCGCCGACGATCCAAGTGTTTTTCAGACTCAAAAGCATGAAAGGAAGCTTCGCGATGCGGATCGCTTAAGCTAACGCTTATGGGGCGAACCCCTGGGCGAACGCCTGGCCCGCGCGGGAGCCTCTCGTCCCGCCTGCCGTCGAAGAATCAGCCGGCCGCCATAGCGAAGATGCCGACTAGAGGGTCCACCATTTACTTCCTTAGCAGCGCCACCGCGCACCACAAGACCGGCGCCTGGCCGTGCGGATTGCCCTTTTCGGTAGGACGCGTCAGGTAGAAGTCCAGACTGTTGGTCTGGCCGGTGCCCACGCAGACCTTATCCACGTTGCCGTCCCGATCGATGAACTTGTTGACCGCGAGCCAGCCTTTGCGCGCCGCTCGCGCGTAGCCCTCGTCCTTCAGCCAGCCCTTCTTCACGCCGGTAATCATGGCGAAGGTGAACATCGCCGTAGCCGAGCTCTCCTGGTAAGACTCGGGGTGGTCGATCAATTGGCGCCACATGCCGTCGCTGTCCTGATACTTCGATAGCGACGCCATCATCTTGCCGTAGCTCTCCAGAATTCGGGCGCGTTTGGGGTGGTCCTTCGGCAGCTCACTCAGCAGTTCGGACATGCCGCCCGCCACCCAGCCGTTACCCCGGCCCCAGAAGAACGGAAACTCCGGACCGTGATAGAACAGGCCGTTGGGCTTCTGCAGCTTGTCCAGATAGGCGACCATTTCGAGCGCGGCGCGATCCAGGTAAACCCTGTCGCCGGTGGCGCGGTAGGCCGCCACCTGGAGGATCGTGATCATGTACATATCGTCGATCCAGAACCGCGTCTCGCCCGAGAGCCCTTCCGGCGTGGGCTGTTCCCACTGGCGGTCGGCCAGCTTCCTGCCGAGCTCCAGGTATTTCGGATCCCCGGTCCGGATGTACAGCTCCAGCGGCACGATGCCGAAGATGTTGTGGTCTACGTGGCGCTCCCAGGAGATCAGCTTCCGCTGTCCCTCTTCCGTACGCCAGGGGTCGAAGCGCTTGACCAGCGCGTCAGTCAGTGCCCGATCGTCGGTCAGCCTGGCGAACTCCAGCGCGGTGTACCAGGTGGAGTCCTCGGCGTAGTGGACCGAGGGCTCGGCCGGAATCCAGCGCGGGAGCATATTTTGAACAATCTTCTGGCCCACTTCCTGCGGTGACGTGCCGGCCGGCCAGTCGACGAACTCCTTCTTCTGTGCGGCCGCGGCGCCAACGAGCCCAACCATCAAGACTCCGGCAAGTAAACCATCTACCAAGGTGCGCATTCTCTGTTCAGTGTACCCACGAACCAACCCGACATTTGAGAGCCACGGGTCTAGAATAGAGATTCTATGACAATCTTGCGTTGTGGCAGATCTTACCGGCCTTCCACCTTGATGGCTCTCCTCGCGGCCTGCAGTTGCGCCGTCGCCCTGCAGGCGCAGGAGAAAGAACGGCCCATTCCCCAAATCGTCAAGAAAGACGGGCGGTACGCTCTGATGGTGGACGGTGCGCCGTACCTCATGTTGGGCGCCCAGGCGCACAATTCCAGCGGCTGGCCGGGCATGCTTCCGAAAGTCTGGCCGGCCATCCAAGCTCTCCATGCCAACACGCTGGAGATCCCCATCTATTGGGAACAATTCGAGCCCAAACCGGGACAGTTCGACTACTCCGTAATCGATGCCATCGTCACGCAGGCGCGCGAACACCATGTCCGGCTCGACCTGCTGTGGTTCGGCACCTGGAAAAACGGCAGCCAGCACTATATGCCGGAGTGGATGAAGTCCGACCCGGTGCGATATTTCCACCTCATCGACAAGAACGGACATCCGGCGGATTCGCCATCGCCCTTCTGCACCGCCTCCCAGGAGTTGGACATCCGCGCGTTCACAGCATTCATGCGCCACCTCAAGGCGTTCGATCCGCAGCGCACCGTCATCATTGTGCAGGTGGAAAATGAAGCCGGCACCTGGGGTCCGGTTCGCGATTACGCGCCGGCGGCGCAAAAGCTCTTCGACGGTCCCGTGCCGCCGGACGTACTCAAAGCTATGGGCAAGCTGGAAGACTCACACGCGACGTGGCAGCAGGCCTTTGGGTCGGAAGCGGAAGTGAACTTTCACGCCTGGGCCGTGGCCGCGTATGTGGGGAAGGTCGCCGCCGCCGGGAAGGCGGTCTATCCGCTGCCCCTCTATGCCAATGCCGCGCTGCGCGATCCTCTCAAGCCGGGCGCTCCCGGCAGCTATGAATCGGGCGGGCCGACGGACAACGTGATTCCCATCTGGAAAGCGGCGGCGCCGGCGCTCGATATCGTCTCGCCTGACATTTATATGAACGACGCGGCCTCATACCTGAAGGTGTTGGAACTCTATCGCCGCGACGACAATCCGCTGTTCGTCCCGGAGACCATCGGTGGCGCCTCGCATGCCAGGTTCTTCTTCTCCGCTCTGGGCCTGCAGGCGATCGGCTTCTCACCCTTCGGCCTGGACTATAGCAACACGCCGCCCGGTCCGGTGGGCCAGCCTGCCCCGGCTGACGGACCCGGACCGCAGGATCCATTCGCTCCCACCGCGCAGAACTACCAGTTGATCGCTCCGATGATGCGCGAAATTGCCCGCCTCAACTTCGAGGGCAAACTGCAGACCGCGGTCGAGGAGAAGGGGACGCCGACAATGACGCTTTCCTTCGGTAAGTGGAACGCGGTGGTCACCTACGGAGGGGGACGTGGCAGTCGCGTGCCAACCGGCAATCCGGAACCGAGGGGCAGTGCCCTGATAGCGCAAGTAGGCGAAAACCAGTTCCTGGTTGCCGGATACCACTGCCAGGTGGATTTCCGCCCTGCCGCCGCCGACAAGTATCGCCAATTCATGCGTGTTGACGAGGGGACTTATGAAGACGGGGTCTTCAAGTTTATTCGCATTCTGAACGGCGATGAGACCGATTGGGGGCTCAATTTCCGCACCGAGCCCATCGTGTTGCGCGTCTCCATAGGCGTCTATTGATTTTTCGCGGGACATGCTTCAGCTTGTCAAGCCGAGCGCAGCTCGGCCGGGCTTGCCGCCCGGCGGGCAAGCTAAAGCATGCCCCCATTCGGATGCTACCGGGGGAAAGTTGCTACGCTCGTCAAACAGAGGTCCCTATGATTCGCAAATTACAGTTAGCGGCAGCCACGTTGCTCGCGCTGCTGGCCAGCGGCGACGCTCGCGCCCAAAGACCGCAGATTCTGCTGGACCGCGGGGGCAGCACTATCGTCCTCGAACCGTACGCCCCGAATATTGTCCGGGTCACGCTGAGTCTTCAAAAGGAACCGGCGACAGCCGCGCCCGGATACGGGTTCGTAGCGAATCCGGCCGCCGATGGCTGGAGCCAACAGCAGGATGCCCAGGGCGACGTCTACCGCTCGCAGCGGCTGGTGGTCACCGTGGCAACCAATCGCCCGGGAAAGCATCTCGCGACGCACGACGACATCGCCAAGTTCTTCAACGGATCCGCGCCGCCCGCCCACATCGCTATCGCCACGCCCGACGGCAAGAAGCTTTCGGAGATGATTGGGTGGTCGATGTCCGTGCCTAATTACAAGGACGGCGACGCCAGCGTGTTGAATGACAAGCGCCCTTCGGACCTGCCCTTTTACCAGGTGGGCGCGACTTTCGTCTCGCCCGACGACGAGCACTACTACGGCCTCGGTCAGAACCAGGAGGGATTTCTCGATCGCCGCGGCCACCGCATCGAATGCTGGCACAACTACACTGCGACAGCGGCCCCCAGCATCTGTGTGCCGTTTCTGGTCACCAATAAAGGGTACGGCATCGTCTGGGACAATCCGTCCCGGACGGTGATCGAGCCCGGCTTTAACGAGCAGACCCGCTGGACTTCGGAAGTGGGCGACCGCGTGTCGTTCTTTGTTATCGCCGGGAAGTCCACCGACGAGATCTACAGCGGCTACCGCCAGCTAACCGGAACTACGCCGATGTTGCCGAAAGCCGCTTACGGCTTTGTCCAGTGCAAGCAGCGATACAGCTCGCAGGAGGAGGTGCTGAATGTCGCCAAGGGCTATCGCGACCGGCATCTGCCGCTCGACGTGCTGGTGGTCGACTGGTTCTATTGGACGAAGATGGGCCAGATCGATATGGACCCCGTAAAGTGGCCCGATCCGGCGGCCATGAATCGCCAGCTTCACGAAATGGGGATACAGACGATGATCAGCGTGTGGCCGCGCTTTGTTCCCGAAGACCGCTATTACGACAAGTTGCTCAAGAATGGCTGGCTCATTCACCTCGCTGACGGAACGCCCATCAACGGCTTGCCCTACGACCGCGCCGGTTCCGACATCGATACCACCAACCCGGAAGCGGCCCGCTGGTATTGGGAAACCATCCGCGACAACATCTTGAGCAAGGGCTTCGACGCGCTCTGGGCGGATGAAACCGAACCCGATCTGCCTCCCAACGGCAGCTACTTCCATGTCGGCCCCGGCACGCGCTACTACAACATCTATCCGCTGTTTCATACGGCCGCGCTGTACGACGGCTTTCGCCGCGACCTGAAGCAACGCGCGCTGATCCTCTCGCGGGACTCCTACCTGGGCGCACAGCGGAATGGCGCGATGTTCTGGTCCTCCGATATCTACCCCACCTGGGACACGCTGAAGCGCCAGGTTCCCACCGGGCTCGATTTCACCGCGTCCGGCATGGCGTACTGGACCAACGACATCGGCGGATGGCAATATCTGCCGGCCGAGCATCATCCCGCGCACCCTGCGCTGCTGGATGGCTCCGATGCGCGCGACAACATCGGCGGCTACGAGGACTACCCCGAACTCTACACCCGCTGGTTCGAGTACGGCGCATTCCTGCCGATTTTCCGCACTCACGGCAGCCGCTTGTACAACGAGGTCTGGACCTACGGAAAGGCGGCCGAGCCGATTCTGGAGAAGTATCTGAAGCTGCGCTACCAGCTCATGCCCTATATTTACTCGCTGGGATTCCAAACGTACGAGTCCGGCGCTCCCTACATGCGCGCGCTCTTCATGGATTTCCCCAACGACCCGAAAGTTGCCGACATGGGTGACGAGTACATGTTCGGCCCCGCGTTTCTGGTGGCCCCAGTTACGGAACAGGGCGCTACCAGCCGTTCGGTCTACTTGCCGGCCGGCGCGGACTGGTACAACTATTGGACCAACCAGCGAATCCACGGCGGCCAGACGATCGAAGTAAGCGCTCCTATCGACACCCTGCCGCTATTCGTTCGCGCCGGTTCCATCCTGCCGCTGGGAGAGCCCGTCGAGAGCACCAGTGGAACGCAGAAACTGGCCCGGTTGCGCGTGTATCGCGGCGCCGACGGCGACTTCACGCTTTACGACGACGATGGCAAGACGTACGCCTATGAAGGCGGCGACCGCAAAATCACCCGCCTGCACTGGAATAACGCGACTGGCAAGCTGACTCCCGATTCCACCATCCTGGAGATCGTCGGACGGTGAGGATCGAACCCAATGATATGTAATACTATATCATGGATCGATTTTCACGTGCCTACACATATCAAACCGACCCGATTAACTGGCCTTCCGGCTGACGTCGTTCGCGATCTGATCGCGGCCCGGAAGGCTCGTGCCTGGAGTCAGGCTGAACTGGGCCGCCGTGTGGGGCTGCCTCAAGTCCACATCTCCGGCATCGAAACCGGGAAGGTGGCACCGCGTTTCAACACGCTGCTCGACCTGGTGCGCGTGCTGGACTACGACCTTCTGCTGGTTCCCCGACCGCTCGTCCCGGCCGTTCAATCGCTGATCCGCGACCAGCGCCACGCGGATGGCAGCGCGGCCGACGATGGCGAGCGCCCCTTGTACGCCGTAGACGACCCCGGGGACGACCGTGAATCCTGAACTGGCGAAGGTCACCGCACTCGGTGTTCATCTGCGTGGCCGCCGGATCGGAATCGTCAACCGGCTGGCCGGCGACCGCTACATCTTCGCTTTCGAACAGGACTACGTTGACGATCCGAACCGGCTGACCCTGAGCCTCTCTTATAAAGGACAGTCGGGCGGATTGGTCACGGCCGTTCGCGCGATAGGGCGCCGCCTACCGCCGTTCTTCGCGAACCTGCTGCCGGAAGGACACCTGCGGAACTACCTGGCCGAAAAGGCGGGCGTCAAGCCCGAAAGGGAGTTCTATCTCATGGCCGTACTCGGCGGAGATGTTGCCGGCGCGGTCACACTCCGGCCGATGGACGCGGGCAGTTACGATGGCGATCCGGCTCATGGTGAGAGCGATGTGCGGGAAGAAGGCCAAGTGCAGAGCGGCGTCATGCGCTTCTCGCTGGCCGGCGTCCAACTTAAGTTCTCGGCGGTAGCGGAAGCTTCCGGCGGTTTGACGATCCCGGCCCATGGTGTCGGCGGGTCGTGGATCGTCAAGCTTCCCTCCATGCAGTTCCCCGCCGTCGCCGAAAACGAATACGCCATGCTCGAACTGGCGCGGTCGATAGGCATCGAGGTTCCCGCGATCAAGCTGGTTCGTGTGGCCGACATTCAGGGACTTCCGCCCGACGCCGCGCGCCTGGAAGGCCACGCACTCGCTGTCGAGCGGTTCGACCGCGCCGCCGGCGGCCGCATTCACATGGAGGACTTCGCCCAGGTGTTCGGGCTGTTCCCGGAGGACAAGTACGGCTCGCGCAGCTACGCCAACATCGCTGCAGTGCTGTGGGCGGAAACCGGCGACACGGGCGCGTACGAGTTCGTGCGCCGTCTGGTGTTCTCGGTGCTGATCGGCAACGGCGACATGCACCTCAAGAATTGGTCCCTGCTATACCCGGATGGCCGCACGCCGGTGCTTTCGCCGGCCTACGATTTTGTCGCCACGCTGCCGTATATCCCCGGTGACAGCCTCGCCCTCACGTTTGGCCGTAGCAAGAGCCTCGACGGGATCACGCTCGACCAAGTGCGCCGCTTTACCGATAAAGCACGGATGCCCATGGACCCGGTGTGGCGCATGGTGCTCGAAACGGTGGAGCGGACCGAAGCTGCCTGGAGAGTTCTGCCCGCAAAGGATCTGTTGCCTCCAGACATGCGAAAAGTGATCGACCGGCAGATTCTCGCGGTGGCGGCGAAGACGGGCCGGAAAGGCTGACAGGCATTTGCGGTCCCGTCATTTGACAGTTGGGTGGAGGCGATTGGGCAGCGAGGACGCGCAGGGCCGCCGTGAAGCTACCCCAATAGTTTGTGCTCCTTCAGCTTCCGGTAGAGATTTCTCTCACGATGGCCGTGGCTGGCTTCCAGTGCCCGGCGGATAGGCGTCAACTCCGTCATGTCCGATAAGCTCGCAACACGCCCAACACCGTCTCCGCCGCCTTGCCATCACGAAATTGGACCTGGGCCTTGTTTCTGCCGCGGGCTCTGAGCGACAATCCGGATGTGACGGCTGTCGTTGACGCAATTCCATTGGCCCGAGACGCGCACGGCGCATATCGCGTCGGCGGTACTCGTGTCACGCTCGATCTCGTGGTGCGAGCGTTCAACCGGGGGGCAACGGCCGAGGAGATCGTGCAGAAGTACGACGTTCTGCAGTTGTCGGATGTCTATCAGGTCATCGGATATTACCTGAAGCACGCGGATGAACTGGCCGAGTACTTCGAGGGTCGCGTGCTTGAGAAGGATGGGTTGCTTTCTTCTCATCCGGAGTGGGCACCGATAGGCCTCCGCGATCGCCTCCTGGCGCGCCGGAAGCCCCGGTGAAATGGCTGGCGGACGAGTGCTTCGATAACGATATCGTCCGCGAGCTGTCGCGCCGCTGCCCGACTTTCGATCTCATCCGCGCTCAGGACGTTGCCGGGATCGCCGGCATGGACGACCGGAAGTTGCTGGCTGGGCAACCGGCAAGGAACCTGTGCTTCTGACGCACGACCTGGCAACCAGGGTTCCAGCGCTTCTGGTCCAACGCCAACAAGAGTACGGGTGCACGCTGATCGTCCTGGTGTCTGACTCGCTCCCAATTGGTGCAGTGATCGAGGAAATCCTGCTTCTCGACCAATGTTCGAAGGAGGCAGACTGGGCCGCGGGCGTGATTTATCTGCCACTCCGTTAGTGGCGCTTTCTAGACGTTCAGGCGAGGACCGCGCAACGGTGGCGCAGGCCGTGGGATCACCGAATATCCAACCCCTTTTCCCTCATGGTTTGCATCTCGTGTTAGATAGGCCGTGGGTCACGGCGCTACCCCAACAGTTTGTGCTCCTTCAGATTCCGACAGAGATTTCTCTCGCTAATCCCCAGTGCGCGCGGCGTTGCCGCGATGGCCGTGGTTGGCTTCCAGGGCGCAGCGCGTGTCCCGCTGAGTTTCACAGTGGCAGCTACACCAGCCGGTTTTCCCACTCCGATGCATCCGATGCCACCCACGCGAGCAGGAGCTCATCGATTGCATTTCCAACGTCGAGGCTCTGCGGGATGAGGAACACACCGGGGCTTTGCCTTCCAGCGTTCCTGAACGCGCGGAAGTGGGCAGGCATCGTGCCGACATCGTGTGAAACGAGTACTCGATGGTGTTCCGCCGCCAGTGCCAGAACCTCGGGATCGGTCATGCGGCGTAATCCAGCCGCCTGGGCCGTCAGGAAATCCAGGAATGGCTCCTGGCGCAGAACTCCGCTGACAATGGCCTTGTTGAGATCCGCGTCGGCCAGGAACCGAACCTTCACGATGGGCGGGTCGTGTGCAGCTCGTCGCGAGCGCGCATGAGTCTCTCGCGCAGATTGGCTGGCAGCGGATCGGCATCGCGCCTCCCTTCCGCCCATTTCTCGCTCTGGCGGATCAGGTAAGCGTCGATGTCAGCCTGGTTTGCGAGGTAGTAGGCGATGGCGCCGTAGACCTCTTCGAGCCGAAGAAGCTCGAAATTCTGGCAAATCGTCTCAGGAGACTCGCCGCGGCGGAATGCATGGACGATCGAATCCAGAGAGATTCGTGTACCGGTAACGTAGTAGTTGCCGTCGCGGCCTTCAATGTATTCCTTTGCCATGCCTCCCTTGATTGTACTGCCTTCCGGAAAGTAACGAACCCGCCTTGCAACAGTGGGCAGCAGAATTTCTAAGGCGCACCCGCGTGGGGATTCGGAATCCGCACCTTGGTCTTGCCCCGCGCAAGAACGTAAGAAAAAAGGGGACTTATGTCCTTCCCGCAGACGCAAATCAGTTCCATCAGGGAACCGATTCCTCCCGTAAAATATCTGACCTTCCGGCAGATATCCCGCAGATATTCCCTTTCCTACGACACCGACAGGCGCCGGAATGGGGGACCGGTGGACGTGTTGGCGCATCATGAAATTGGACAAGTAAAAGCGTCCTTGAAAAGCATAAAAAACCGCGCCTCATGCGCCTGCGGGGAAGGAATCCCTTTCCTTTTTACCCTCCCGCGCTCCATAAAACGGGGAGATTACCTATGATGCCGTGGCTCTTTCCTAAACCTTACAATACTCAATTCTAAACCTTACAAAAACCGCCCTTCCCGATAAATCGAGGGGCGGCTCCATGGCGATTTGACACATATTACATTTACAACGTGTGCCGAGCGGAAAAGTTATGCACATGGACAACCGCCGCCGATTTTATAAAATGATGAAGTCCTAATCTTGCTTGGAAGGATTGCAAGCATTGCGTCCCACCTCGTCCAAGCCGGGGATGGGGCGCAATGCTTTTTTTGGATGGTTCCCAGATGCCCATAAGGTTCTGTGAAGCATCTTTGCCGAAGGGGTTAAATCGGGCGACGGCCAAATCGTCCGAGGCGGGCTTGCGGGGGAGCGAAATCCCCGCCGGAACTCAAATCGTGAGTGGCTGGCGTCTCCCTCCTACGTTTCCCTTTTTTCGGTTCGCCGAAAAAAAACAGGCACGGGGGAGGGGGGCGCTATCGAAATCTTAATCGTAAAGTGGTCCGAAAATATAGCGGTCATTTCCCATTCAGGGATTTGAGTTCCTTCTGTATGTTATAGAGCGTCCGCAGCCGTTTCAGGCTTTCACCCAATTCCTTCGCGGGGCGTCCTTCGAGCTTCGCCTTTATATAGCGGGCGGCTATCGGGATTGGGATTTCAAGGTTGAGGTGGTTGCCATAGAACCCGTCCAGTTCGGCAATCATCTCGGGGAAACCCGCCTTTGCCGGAAGCAGGTCGGGGATGAGCTCGGCGACTTTCTGTTCCTGTCCGGTGGCGGGTTCCGAGAAAAGATTCGGGATGAGTTCGCTTCGGCCGTGCTGGTATCCGTCCGCCAGTCCCACGAGGTAGAGCAGTTTCAGCATGACCGCCGTCTTCGCGTTGCCGCCCCCGAGACCGTTCCATGCCATTCCGTTCGACATCCCGTCCGTCACCGCGGGATCGTCTCCGAGCAGACTGCCGGAAATCAACGCAAGCACCAAGAGGGCTTTTGTCATATTGCGAACATTCTAGCTCCCTGCATCGTTCGATGCGACATGAGCGGAGAGGTACAATTCAAGGCATGGGACCAACGACGATTTCAAAACTTCCCGACGGAAGATTTACGGTTTCCACAAAACCCGGATCGGCGCTCTCCGCAGACGACTTGCGTGAAGAACTGCTCTTGACGAATAGCAGGCCGGACATCGTTGACGACATCGTATATCGTGCTCAGCGGATGCCCTGACCCTGTACCCGTTTTTGCCTCTCAAAACCGTCGCTGATGAGAATCGTCCGAATCGCGCGACTCGTGTTTTCGATAACTTACGCGTTTTCTTGAACGCGCCGCACAATTCGAATCCCTCTCTCCCCGCCATTTGCTTTCAACGACTTATATCGTGCCGAGTACCCGTTTTTGTCTTTTCCAGCACTCTGGCAGCGGTTTTCAAGGCCGATTTATCCCCAGCCGGAAATGCCCTTCTAAAATGGGCTTCACGCTAAATTGTAAATCACTTCATGTAGCCTATTATGAGGTTATTGAATTCTGGCAGCGAGTTACACTGCTTTCTCTCACCAGAGGGGAGCTTCACGTCACAGACTGCGACCTTGCCTGAGCTGAAAAGGAATTCTCCGAGCTGCCCCCCTTCGAAGCCATCCAAGAGTTGTTTGTGCGTATCATCCTTTCTCCAGATGATCACGGCGCACATCGCTGTAATGATTCTCGTACCACGCATCCGGCCATAGATCCAACGGTCGAGACTTGAATACCACAGACGCTTGCGCCGAGCACTTCTCCAGTCCTTCAAGAGCCGCGGTCTTCGACATTTGCCGCTCGACCCTCGCCAGGGTATCGCCGATCGAATGCAGAAAATACCCCAGCATTCCGAGCGCTACCGCCAGAAAAATGAGCAACCAGTTCCGCATTCGACCCGTAATGGTAGCACCCTTCCGTTTGGTGGCGGCTAAGACTCCAACTCAGGAGGCGGCGCGTGCTATGATCATCGCCGGAGGCCGGACCCTATGGCCGAGAGCGAACTGCCTGGCAAGGACACATTCGACGCATTGGAGACGTTGTTAAGCGACATCCGAAAGCGTGCCCAGAAAAACCACGACCGCGAAACTGCAGGAGATGCTGACAAAGCGGATGTTCTACTCAGGGATTTCGGCGTCGCGATGGCTGAAGAAAATTTGCTCCTGAAGAAGAAATTGAAGTACCTGATGGAGGTGGTTCTCCCAAAGGCAGCCGTGGCGCTTCAAGGGAACTATAAGGCACACTGCGAGCTGGAAAGCATAACCAGCGACGCAATAGTGTCGGTCACGACGGTGCTCGAAAAATTAGAATAGTAGACGTTTGCGCTTCGCGGCGATCATGTGCGGGATTTTGGGCGATAAACCGTCAGTGGGGAGAATCCGGCAAATTGTACTTATTGTGTTTTCTTTAACTTACAAGGAATCAATGGCCGGTAGGGTTCCAAGTCCCACCTCCGGTGCCACGTAATCGGTATTTACTAGCGCAAGCTAAGTGGCGTGTAGCTTATTGCCACCGTTCCACACCTACCAAACCAGACTCACTACCCCAGTAGCCTGTGCTCCTTCAGCTTCCGATAAAGATTTCTCTCGCTAATCCCCAGCGCGCGCGCCGCGTTGCCGCGATGGCCGTGGCTCGCTTCCAGCGCGCGCCGAATATGCATCAACTCCAGTTCCACCAGCGTAGGCAGGCGTCCGCCATCCACCGTTGGAACGGCGGCGATAGGCGCAGCCGTAGCGCCCCGCACCGAGACCGGAAGGTGTTCCGCCAGGATTTCCTCCCCCTCGCAAACTACCACCGCGGCTTCCACGGCGTGCAGAAGTTCCCGTACATTGCCCGGCCAGGAGTGCCTGCGGAGACTGTCCAGCGCACCTTCGCTGAGCACCTTGCAGGAGCCGTACCGCTCGTTGAGCATGGCCACGAAGTGGCGCGCCAATAACTCCACATCCGCCCCGCGCTTGCGCAGCGGCGGGATCTCCACCGTAATCGTGCTCATGCGGTAAAACAGATCTTCGCGAAACAGCCCCTTCGCCACCATGGCGCGAAGGTCGCGGTTGCTCGCCGCCAGCACCCGCACATCCACCCTGATCTCGCTCGTTCCGCCCACGTGCCGGAACACTGACGTGTCCAGTACGCGCAGCAGATTCACCTGCGTGGACTGGCTGATTTCCCCGATCTCGTCCAGAAAAATCGTCCCACCGTGCGCCACTTCGAACAGGCCCGGTTTGGCCTTGTCGGCGCCCGTAAACGCTCCCCGCTCGTGCCCGAAAAGCTCACTCTGCAGCAGGCTCTCCTGCAGCGCGGCGCAGTCCACTACCACGAAAGGCCTGGCTCTGCGCGGGCTGCGCGCGTGGAGCAACTTCGCCACGCGCTCTTTCCCGCTGCCGGTTTCTCCCGTGACCAGCACCGTGGAATCGCTCGCCCCCACCAATTCCACCAGGTGCAGCATGCGTCGAAACTCCGGGCTTTCGCCCACGAACGAAGCCGCCTGATCGGGCGGCATGAGCGCGCGCTCCAGCAGGTTCGCCCGCTGCCGCAACGCTCTCTGGTCGATGGCGCGCTGCACGCGGATCTGGATCTCGTCGAGCGGGCAGGGTTTGGTCACGTAGTCGAACGCGCCGACCCGGATCGATTCGATGGCGCTGTCTATGGAGCCGTGGCCGGTGAGCATGATCACTTCGATCGACGGATTGCGCGTGCGGATAGCCTTCAAAGTCGCCAGGCCATCCATCCCCGGCAGGCGCAGATCCAGAAGGACGATCTCCGGCTCTTGCCG
>Ga0182018_10000328_pt1 | contig 62201 bp, 53 predicted proteins | sample 812P2MmetaG_FD_120490 | JGI IMG/M metagenome (GOLD analysis project Ga0182018, IMG submission 120490) | Permafrost microbial communities from Stordalen Mire, Sweden - 812P2M metaG | ecosystem: Environmental > Terrestrial > Soil > Wetlands > Permafrost | place: Sweden: Stordalen | collected... | reverse complement strand
GAGAAACTCGCGCTCGCCGGCACGTTGAAGCTGCCGCTCATCGTCGCCCCGCTCAGCGTGCCGCCCGAGCCGCTGAACGTCAGGGCCGCCGTTGGCGACGGGCCGACGCCGTCCACCGTGCCGTTGTTGATCGTGCCGCCGAAGAAGATGTAGATGCCGCCGCCGTCGGGCGGCGCCAGGGTGCCTCCGGAGTTGTTCAGCGTGCCCGTGATATTGAGCGTCCCGTTGGCGCCGTTGATGATTCCGGCGGTGAGGCTTGTCTCCGTGAACGTGCCCCCAAGGTTCACGGTGGCGCTGTTTGTTGCGAGGATGCTTCCGGTGTTGGTCCACGGGGTGTTGCCCGATCCGACCGTCAGCGAGCTGGTGGCTCCAGTCGCTTCCAGGAGTCCCGCGTTTGTGATCGAGCCGGCTCCGTTCAAACCCAGGGCGACGTTTCCGCCGGAGGCCACGATCGTGCCCGTCGACTGGTTTGTGACGGCGTCGGTTGCACTGTCGCCAAGGGTCAGCGTGCCGGCCAGGCTCGTGATCGTGCCGGTGTTCGTGAACGAAAACCCGGCAACCCCGCCGCCGTAGAAATAGTTGACGCCCGAGGCGTTCGTGATGCTGCCGTTGTTTACCATTCCGGCGGGGCCGAGAACCGTCACGCTGCCCGTCCATGTCTCGTCAGAGGCCACGGTCAGCGCCGTTCCCGCCCCGTTGATCTGGACGGTGTTGCCCCCCAGGAATGTCGTCGTCCCGCCCGTGAATGTCGTGGAGACGGTATTAAAGTTCGCGCCGAAGTTCGAACCCGCCGGCACGGTGAAACTGCCCATCATTGTCACACCGCTCAGGGTGCCCGAATTGGCAAAGGTCAGGGCCGCGGTCGGAGACGGCCCGACGCCGTTCACCGTTCCGCCATCGATGGTTCCGCCGGCCAGGGTGTAGATGCCCGTCGAAGGCGGAACGAGGGTCGCCCCCGAGTTGTTCAGCGTGCCCGCGATGTTGAGCGTCCCGCCAGCCCCGTCGATCGTCCCTCCAAGGTCGGCGGTCGTGAAGGCGCCTTCAAAATCGATTATTCCGCCACCCAACGCCTTCAGCGTGCCCGTGTTGACTATCGATCCCGAGCCGCCGCTTCCGTTGAAGATGATTGTCGCGCCGTTGGCCTCGATCAGGCCCCCGGACAGATTCACCACTGTGTCGGTCGGCGAATCCCCGAGCGTCGTTGTGCCGCCGGTGACGTCCACTACGCCGGTGCTGCCGTTCGTGAGCGTGAGGCCGTCGCTGTATATGTAGTTCGTTCCGCTGGTATAATCGATCGTTCCCAGGTTCGACACTGCGGTATTTGCAGCAATTCCTTCTATGTTGAACGAGCCCGACCAGGTCGCGCCCGATGAAAGGGTCAGGGCCGTTCCGGAGCCGTTCACATAGACGACGTCGCTTCCGGCAAAGGTCGTCGTCCCGCCCGTGAACGTCGTGGGGATCGTGCTAAAATTCGCGGTGAAGTTCGTGGACGCCGGCACGCTGAAGGCGCCGCTCATCGTCACGCCGCTGAGCGTTCCGCCGGAACCGCCGAAAGTAAGGGCAGCGGTCGGCGAAGGCCCGACGCCGTTCACCGTTCCGCCATTGATCGTTCCGCCGGCCAGGGTGTAGATGCCGGTGGAGGGCGGGACGAGAGTCGTCCCTGAATTGCCCAGCACGCCCGTGAAGGCGAGCGTCCCCCCCGCCCCGTCGATCACCCCGCCAAGGTCGGCGACCGTGAAGACGCCCCCAAAATCGATTGTTCCGCCGCCAAACGCCTTGAGCGTGCCGGAGTTGACTATGGATCCCGAGCCCCCGCTTCCATTGAAGATGATCGTTCCTCCGTCGGCCTCGATCAGGCCCCCGGATGAATTGACCACCGTGTCGGTCGGTGAATCGCCGAGCGTCGCCGTCCCGCCGGTGACGTCCACGACCCCGGTGCTGCCGTTGGTGAACGTAATGCCGTCGTTATAAATGTAGTTCGTGCCGCTGGTGAAGTCCAGAGTCCCCAGGTTCGACACGGCGGTGTTTGCCGTCACGCCAAGGATGATGAACGTGCCCGACCATGTCGCGTCCGACGCGATGGTCAGGGCCGTGCCCGCCCCGTTGACCTGGATGGTGTTGCTCCCCATGAAGGTCGTCGTCCCACCGGTGAACGTCGTGGGGATCGTGCTAAAGTTCGCGTAGAAGCTCGCGCCCACCGGCACGTTGAAGGAGCCGCTCATCGTCACGCCGCTAAGCGTTCCGGCGGAGGCGCCAAAGGTGAGCGCCGCGGTCGGCGAAGGCCCGACGCCGTTCACCGTTCCACCGTCGATGGTCCCGCCGGCCAGGGTGTAGATGCCGGTCGAAGGCGGGACGAGGGTCGCTCCCGAGTTGTTCAGCGTGCCCGTGAAGTTGAGCGCGCCGCCGGCCCCGTCGATTGTCCCGCCAAGGTCGGCGGTCGTGAAGGCGCCTCCAAAATCGATTATTCCGCCGCCCAACGCCTTCAGCGTGCCCGTGTTGACTATGGATCCCGAACCGCCGCTCCCGTTGAAGATGATCGTTCCTCCGTCGGCCTCGATCAGGCCCCCGGATGAATTGACCACCGTGTCGCTCGCGGAATCCCCGAGCGTCGTCGTTCCGCCGGTGACGTCCACCACGCCGGTGCCGCCGTTTGTGAATGTTAGGCCGCTGCTGTAGATGTAGTTCGTCCCGCTCGTGTAGTCGAGCGTCCCCAGGTTCGACACGGCGGTGTTTGCCGTGGCACCGAAGATGATGAAGCTGCCCGACCAGATTTCGCCTGAACCGATGGTCAGGGCCGTGCCCGAACCGTTCACGGTCACCGTATCGCTGCCCGCGAATGTTGTCGTCCCCCCGGTGAAGGTCGTTGGAGCCGTGTTAAAGTTCGCGGTGAAGCTGGCGCCCGTCGGCACGCTGAAATTGCCGCTCATCGCCACCCCGCTCAGGTTACCACCCGATCCGCCAAACGTAACGGCGCCGCCGTTCACGGTGCCGTTGTTGATCGTGCCGCCGTCCAGAACGTAGATGCCTGTGGAGGGCGCAACGAGGGTCGCCCCTGAATTGCCCAGCGTGCCCGTGAGGTTGAGCGTTCCTCCCGCTCCGTCGATCGTCCCGCCGAGGCCGGCGGTCGTGAAATGGCCGCCAAAATTGATGATGCCGCCGTTTATCGCCTGCAGCGTGCCGGTATTCACGATCGAGGCTGCCCCGCCGATCAGATTCAGCGTGCCTCCGTTTGCCGTCATGACACCTCCGACCTCATTCGTGACCGTGTCGGTGGGCCCATCGCCGACCGTCAGCGTTCCGCCCGTGACGGTCACCGAGCCCGTGTTGGTGAACGCAAGGCCGTTGCCGCCTCCGCCGTAGATGTACGAGGTGCCGACAGACGTGATCGCGCCCGCGTTCGAAAACGCATAGGCACCCGTGCCAGCTTCCCCGAGGACCTGGACGCCGTTCAGCGCCAGGGTGCCCGCGGTCACGGAGGACGACCCGGTGCCGGACGCCGAAAGGGTGAGAAATTCCGATGTGACCTGAAGGCTCGCATTCGCCGAGTTCAGCGTGAGGCCGTAGATGTCCTCGCTCGTTCCCAGGGTGACCGTGTAGGTGCCCGCGAGCGAGATCGAGGCGATATCCGCGGCGCCCGGGACGGCGCCTCCCACCCAGTTCGTGCCGGTTTCCCAGGCGCCCCCGGAGGCGTTGTTCCAGGATATGATCGTCTGCCCCCGGCAAGGCAAAGCCGGCAGAACAGACGCCGCCCAAATCCCGAGGCCAATAGGGATGCCTTTCATCCGAAGAAAACCGGGGCCGGGGGCGTTGGGGCGTCTCACCGCCCAAGAGCGATATGTGAGCCCCAATAGGAGACAAGGAATTTGCAAAAATCGTCGCTGGCACAGAACGGGCTCTTGTGGCATCAAGCAACCCAACCGGATGACCTTCAGAAGCGCCCTGTCGATCACGTTCCTTTCGGCCCTCATGGCTGTGACGGCCGGCGCCGCCGAGGCCAGGAGAAAGGTGATCATCGACCAGGATGCCTTCGGGCCGGGAGGGAGCAACCTCCAGTCAATCTTGATGGTTGTGCAATCCCCGGACGTGGAGGTGGTCGGGCTCACGATCGAGAGCGGCGACGGGTGGCAGAAGGAAAACGTCGCGCACACGCTGAGGATGCTGGAGCTCATCGGGAGGCCGGACATCCGGGTCGTTCCCGGCTCAACCTACCCCCTCATCAATTCCGAGGAGGAGACAAGGCGCTGGGAGACGCTCTATGGGAAGCTGGCGTACAAGGGCGCGTGGATGGACAAGTGGCCCGACTACAACACCATCAACCGCCCCCACTACCACGCCGCCGACGTCGTCCCCGCGCTGGAGGAGGGGGAGCCGACGATCAAGGCGTCCCCGGAGGCCGCCGCCAACTTCATCGTCAGGAAGGTCCACGAATTTCCCGGGCAGATCACGATCCTGGCGATGGGGCCCTTTACGAACCTGGCCCTCGCCTCGCGCCTCGACGAGGGGTTTGCCGCGCTCGCGAAGGAGCTGATCATCATGGGTGGCAGCTTTGATCCCGACGGTTCCAAGGTCGACGAGTTCTCGCTTCAGTTCATCAACAGCCCCCGCGTCGAGTTCAACTTCCGCTGGGATCCCGAGGCCGGCAGGATGATGCTCCACGCCGGTTGGAGGAAGATAACCGTCGTGCCGACCGACGCGACGGTCGGGACCAAGTTCACTCCCGCGATCGTGAAGCGGGCCACCGAGGGCTGCGACTCGCCAGCCTCGAAGTACGTCGCGAAGTACTCCCAGCTCGGCTTCCCGATGTGGGACGAGGTGGCCTCGGCGGTGCTGCTCGAGCCCTCGATCGTGCGCAGGTCCGACCGGCTCGCGATGGACATCGACATCGGCCACGGCCCCAACTACGGCGCGACACTGAGCTGGCCCCCGGGCGGCGGCCCGGGACTCGCGGAGCCCGACGCCGACGTTGTCCGCGCGGTCGACGTCCCTCGCCTTGAGGCGCTGTTCGTCGACCTGGTCAGGCGCCCCCCGCAGCAGCCCTGACCCGGCGCGCCCTCAGGAACGCGACAGGCGACGGTACTTGATCCTGTGCGGCTGGTCCGCGTCCTTCCCGCGCCTGCGGCGGAAGTCCTCGATGTAGCTCGAATAGTTCCCGGCGAACCAGTGGGCCGTGCTCTCCCCCTCGAAGGCGAGGATGTGGGTCGCGACCCGGTCGAGGAACCACCGGTCGTGGGAGACGACCACCGCGCAGCCCGCGAAATTCTCGAGCGATTCCTCGATCGCGCGGATCGAGTTGATGTCCAGGTCGTTCGTGGGCTCGTCGAGCAGGATCAGGTTGGCGCCTGACTTGAGGAGCCGGGCCAGGTGGACGCGGTTGCGCTCGCCCCCGGAGAGGATGCCCACCTTCTTCTGCTGGTCCGGCCCCGTGAATCCGAACTGCGCGCAATAGGCCCGGGCGTTCACCTCGCGCCCCCCGAGCCTCAAGATCTCCTCGCCCCCGCTGATCGCCTCGAAGATCGTGGCCTGCCCGGGAAGCGAGTCGCGCGACTGGTCGACGTGGGCGATCTTGACGGTCTCGCCGATCCTCAGGGTCCCGGAATCCGGCTTCTCGGCGCCGGTGATCAGCCTGATGAGCGTTGTCTTTCCGGCGCCGTTGGGCCCGACGACGCCGACGATTCCCCCCGGCGGCAGCGAGAAGGTCAGGTTTTCAAAGATCAGGCTGTCCCCGTACGCCTTCGAGATTCCCTTCGCCTCGACAACCAGCGAGCCCAGCCGCGGGCCGGGCGGGATGAGGATCTCAAACTCCCGCTCCTTCTCCTCCACCCCCTCCTTCAGCATCGCCTCGTAGGCGGTGATGCGCGCCTGCGATTTGACGCGGCGCGCGGTGGCCGACTTGCGGATCCACTCCAGTTCGCGGGCCATCGCCTTCTGGCGGCGATCCTCCGTGCGCTGCTCGACGGCGTGGCGCTTCTGCCTCTGCTCGAGCCACGAGGAGTAGTTGCCCTTCCACGGGATGCCATGGCCTCTGTCGAGCTCGAGGATCCACTGCGCCACGTTGTCGAGGAAGTAGCGGTCGTGGGTGACGGCGATCACCGTTCCCTCGTAGCGCGCGAGGTGCTGCTCGAGCCACTGGACGCTCTCCGCGTCAAGGTGGTTGGTCGGCTCATCAAGGAGGAGAACCGGGGGCTTGCTCAGGAGCAGGCGCGCGAGCGCCACCCGCCGGCGCTCGCCGCCCGATAGCCGGTCGACGACCTGGTCGCCGGGGGGGCAGCGAAGCGCGTCCATCGCCATCTCCACCTGGGGGCTGACGTCCCAGGCCCCCTGGGCCTCGATCTTCTCCTGAAGCTCGCCCTGCCGAGCCATGATCGCTTCCTTGGCCGCCTCGTCGGCGGCTGCGTTCAGGTCATCCCATGTCGCGTCGTAGGCCGCGACGAGGTCCGTCAGGTGCCTGACCCCCTCCTCCACGCACGCGCGCACCGTGCTCCCTGCGGAAAGCTGGGGCTCCTGCTCGAGGAGGCCGACCTCGTAGCCCGGCTCGATGTGGACCCGGCCGTCGATTTCCTTGTCGCGCAGGGCGAGGATCCGCAGGAGCGACGACTTGCCGGAGCCGTTGAGCCCGAGGACGCCTATCTTGGCGCCGTAGTAAAACGACAGCGAGATGTCTCGGAGGATCTCCTTGCGCTCGATCTTCTTCGAGACGCCGATCATCGAGAAGATGATCTTGGGCTCTTCGGGTTTGGCCATGGCTCACATGACAAAAGCGGCCGTGCGGACCGCGCGCAAGCCGTCCAAGCCTGGGTGGGGGCTGATTAATATGTTGATATTCATTTGCACTAGAACCGCTTAAAATCAGGCGTCCGGTCGGCGTGCGGCGACTTTTGACGCCGGGACGATTTCCCCGTTATGCTCCCCACTGATGAGATCCGTTAAAGTGCCCGCCCTTGAGCTCTTCCTCCACGAGATGATTCCCCTCGCGAAGGCAATGGGAGTCGGGGTGGAGGTGAGCGACGGCAGCGCGCTGGTTCTGACGGCCCCCAAGGAGCAGAACAAGAATTCCCTCAACACCGCGTTTGGCGGCAGCCTGGTCGCGCTCGCCACCCTCGCCGGATACGGCGTTGTCTGGGAGCTGATGTGCGACGAAAAGAAGACGGACAAGCCGGTGTGGCACATCGTGGTCAAGGAAAGCCGCGCCGCCTACAGGCGCCCCGTGCTTGGTGACCTCCGCGCGATCTGCGAGCGCCCCGCCCAGGCCGCGATCGCGGAATTCAAGGAGGCCCTGGCCCGCTACGGCAAGGCGAAGCTCAAGCTCCGGGCGGCGATCATCGAGAACGGCAACGTCGCCGTCGACGTCCAGGCGGCGTTCGTCGTCTCGCGCTGAATTTTCCCCGCGGCGGGGACCTTTGGGCTCGCGGGCTGTCAGATGTGCCGCGAATCCGCCTCGTCCTTGACGGCGTATCCGGTGTCCTGGCGCTGCAGGTTGACCTGGTTTTTCTTCACGTAGGCCTGGTAGACATCCTCCGCGCTCATTCCCAGGGTTTGGGCGAGCGAGACCAGGAAATGAAAAAGGTCCACGACCTCCACGCGGGCATTCTGCTCGTCGAACTTCTGGTACTTCGCCCACCACTTCCAAGGCACGGAATCAACGAGTTCCGCGATTTCCTGCTGCATCGCCCGCGTGTAGTTGAGTATCCACTTCGCCTTCTCCTCCTCGCTCTGGGGAGGCAGCGCGACCCCTATCCTCCGGTTAAGCGCGTCCTGCATCCTGAATATCTCCTCGAATTTGTCCATGGGACCATGAAACTGCGACTGGCAGCGGCGGGCGCAAGATGCAATTGGCCCGAGGGGCGGGGTCTCTTTTGGAGTTGCCCCGCGAGCGCAAATGAGCGATGCTTGCCAGCTTAGGCGTTTGCGTCTGAGCGCGTATCCATGCGCTCCGCAGCGTCAGATCAAACACGGCCGTTCCCGGATTCCGGTGAGCGCCAATACACAAAACAAAAACACAATGACAGATACAAATCCGTCCGGCGCCACCATGGCCCCGGCCGCCGACAATTCGGCGCCCGCGGCCCACGCCGAGACAACTGCCGGAAGTTTCGGCAGCACACGCGGATCGGGCCTTGCCCGCGGAAAGCGCCCATCGGGCTCGGCGGCCCCCACAGCAAACCCGGCGAAGAGCGATTATAAGCCCACCGCCGTCGAGGTCATCACGCACGAGCGCGAGTACAGGAACCCGTTCGCGAGCCAAGAGCCGGCGAGCGCGCCTGCTCCCGCGCCGATCAAGGTCGAAGTCCCCGCGGCTCCCGTCGCCGCAGCAGTAGAACCCGTGGTCCAAGCCGCGCCCGCAACCCCGGCCGTTTCGCCGGAGCCGGTCGCGGAAAAGCCGGGGATCCAGATCCTTCCTCCCGCCGAGGCGACCCGCCCCGCCGTGAGGTGGGAATCGCCGTCGGCTTCCGCTCCACGCAGGGAGAACTCATTCGGCGACCGTCCCAGCCATTCGCGGCCCGACAGCAGGCCCGATAATCGGCCCGACAGCCGATCCGACAATCGGCCCGACAACAGGCCGACATTCCGCCCTGATCGCAGGGAGGACAGGGCCGACGTGCCGCGTCATGACGGGCGCGAACCCCGTCGCGACCAGCCACAGCGCGAACAGCGCCCGCAATTCGACCAGCGGCCGCAGTATGACCAGCCCCAGCGGCGCGACTCCGGCGTGCCGGCCGAGCACACCGCCCCGGCGGCCAAGGCGGCCCCAGGAGGTTTCCTCGGATGGCTGAAGGGCCTGTTTGGAGCCAGCAAGCCCGCAGAGGCGCCCGTCGGGCGCGAATCCGCGGGCGGCGAGCCGTTCAGTGACGGCCAACGCCACCGCAGGCGCCACCGCGGCGGCCGCGGGCATGGCGGCAACCCCCAGGGTTACCGCGGGGAGCGCTCCCCGCTGGCCGGCGACCGCCAGCCGCAGGGCGGCGAGCACGAGGGCCGCGGCGGAGACCAACACGGCGGCCATCGGCGCAGGCGCCATCGCGGGGGGCCCGGCCGGGACCGCGGCGGCGAGCCGCGCTCCGAGGGCCACCAGGGTGGCGGGGCGATCTAGCCCGCCAGTTAAACCTTGCCAAGGCGCTCGGCAACGAGCGCATTCCAAGGCGTCCGCTTCATGCGGGCGCCTTTTTCTTTCTCCATGGCAGATCTCGTCGTCAACGGCGGCATTCCCCTATCCGGAACCGTCACCCCGTCGGGCAACAAGAACTCGGTGCTGCCCATACTCTGCGCCACGCTGCTCACTGACGAGCCGGTCACCCTGACGAATGTCCCCGACATCACGGACCTGGACAAGCTCGTGTCATTCTTCCAGTCGCAGGGTTCCGGGATCGACTGGGCCCGCGGCGCCGGCGTGATGCGCGTCGACCACGGATCGTTCCGCACCACGCTCGCGAACGCGGAGCTGCCGCAGGACATGCGGTCGACCGTGCTCCTGTACCCCGCCCTGCTGCACAGGATGGGAAGGATCGCGATCCGGTCGAACGCCAAGGGCTGCTCGCTCGGCGTCCGGGAGATCGACCCCCATCTGGAGGTCCTCGCCGCGCTCGGGGCCGCCGTCGACGAGGGGGATCCGCTGACCATCTCGGTGGACGGCGGGTTTCGCGGCGCCAGGCACTGGCTCGACTACATGTCGGTCACCGTGACCGAGAACTTCGCGATGGCCGCGTCCGTGGCGCGGGGATCGTCCACCCTGATAAATGCCGCCAGCGAGCCGCACGTCCAGGACCTCTGCAAGGCGCTCGTCGCGATGGGCGCCAGGATCGAGGGGATAGGCACCAGCATGCTCTCGATCGAGGGCGCGGCGTCCCTGCACGGGGCGACGATCGAGATCGGCACGGACTACCATGAGGTGACCACCTTCCTGGCGCTCGGCGCGATCACGGGGGGCGAGGTGCGGGTGCGCAAGTCGGTGCCGCGCCACTTCGACCTGATCGCGCGGTCATTCGGCAAGCTGGGGGTGAACGTGGAGCACGAGGGCGACATCGCCCTCGTGCGCCGAGGCCAGACGCGGGTGATCGAGACGCCGTACACGAGCAACCTGCTGCCCAAGATCGAGGCGGCCCCCTGGCCGTATTTCTCGGTGGACCTCCTGCCGCTCATGATCGCCCTTTCCACCCGCTGCGAGGGCACGATCCATTTCTGGAACAAGGTCTACGAAAACGGATTCTCGTGGATGCCGGAGCTGGCCAAGTTTGGCGCTCACATCCTCGTCAGCGATCCCCACCGCATCGTCGTGTTCGGCAACAAGCCGCTGCGGCCCGCGGTCGTCGATTCGCCGTACGTCATCCGGGCGGCGGTCGCCCTGACGATGGTGGCCGCGTCGATCCCCGGCCGCAGCGTCGTGCGCAACGCGGAGATCATCAAGCGCGCCCACCCGCGCTTCGTCGAGAACCTCCGCTCGCTCGGGGCCGACCTCGACTGGAAATGAAGCCCGACACTCCCGCCGGGGGCCAGGGAAAGGGGACGGGATTCATCTCGTCGACGCTGGCGGCCCCCGTGACCGCGGCCGAGGCTGCGCTCAGGCCCCTCTCGTTCTCCGACTTCGCGGGCCAGGCGAAGACGATCGAGCGGCTCAAGGTGATGGTCGGAGCCGCAAAGAAGCGGGGCGACCCGCTCAACCACATCCTCCTCTCGGGTCCGCCGGGCCTCGGCAAGACGACCCTCGCGTTCATTCTCGGCAACGAGCTCGGAAGGAGCGTCCGCGTCACCTCGGGGCCCGTGGTCGAGAAGGCGGGCGACCTGGCCGGGCTCCTCACCAACCTCGAGGAGGGGGACCTGCTGTTCATCGACGAGATCCACCGGATACCGAAGACGGTGGAGGAGTACCTCTACTCGGCCATGGAGGACTTCCGGATCGACATCATGATCGACCAGGGACCGAACGCCCGGAGCGTGCGCCTGACGCTCCCGCGCTTCACCCTCATAGGTGCGACGACCCGCGCGGGGCTCCTCACGGCGCCGCTCAGGTCGAGGTTCACCCTTCAGACGCGCCTGGACTATTACGACAAGGCCACACTGGACTCGATCGTCCGCCGGACGTGCAAGCTCCTCAAGGTCGAGATCGACGCGGGCGGCGCCGCCGAGATCGCGGCGCGCGCGCGCGGCACGCCTCGCGTGGCCAACAACCTCATAAATTTCATCCGCGACTTCGCCCAGGAGCGCGCGGCCGGATCGATCACGCGCGAGGTGGCCTCCGGCGCCCTCGAGCTCCTCGAGATCGACGCGGCCGGGCTCGACGAGATGGACAAGCGGATGCTGCGCGCAATGGCCGAGAACTACCGCGGCGGGCCCGTGGGGATGAGCACAATCGCGGTTGCGGTCGGCGAGGAGGCGGAGACGCTCGAGGAGGTGCACGAGCCCTTCCTCATACAGGAGGGCTATCTGCAGCGGACGCCGCAGGGGCGAGTCCTCACCGAAAAGGGCTACGCCGCCGTCGGCCTGAAGCCCGCGGGAAGCGGCCAGGGGACGCTGCTCTAGCGCGTCAGGACGGCCGCGGCGCCGGATGCCTGAGTTTTCCCGCGACGAGAAGCGCCGGTTCCCGCGCCGAGGCTCTTACATTGGAGGATCCCGCGACCAGCCCGGTCACCGTCCGGCCACGCCTCGCGTGCTGGTAACAACGAGCGTGCCCCTGTCTGTCGCGCGCGCTGCCGAGAAGAGCCTGCTGGCGGTGGGAACGACATGAACGTGGACGATATATCCAATCCCGAGTCCGATCTGTGTGAATCCCATGACTCCGAGCCAAAGGGCGCGTGTGCTGGACTGGTCTGCACCGTTAGGCGGAAACCATGATGGGAACGCGAGAGGAAGAGATTCCATTACAAACCCAATAAGGGTGAAAATCAGGGAATTGAAGGCGTTCATCGGCGTTGTCTTTGTCGTGTGCTGCGTCTGTCGGATATCCTTCCTATAGCCAATGCCGTGCCAGAACCCGGCCGTGTGCATTAGTAGCTCGCAGGCACGGTTTTAAGCAGTCCGCGTTTGGACGGAGCCCGAAGCCCGGCTGCAAAATGCATACATTGCCGCACGCAATTCGTGCAGGGTGCGGGAATCGGCCGGGCGCAACGCAAGCCGTTACAGGTCGCCGAGCTGCGGGCGAAGGACAATCTCCTCCACCACGGTCCGCCGCGACATTCTGTAGAGGTCGACGAATGCCCTGGCCACGTCCTGCGCCGGCATCATCCGCTTGGACGGGACCCCGCTCCCCTTCCACGAAGGCGATACGGTGGCCCCCGGATGGACGCAGCACACCCGAACCCCCTTGTCCTTGAATTCGGCGCGCATGGCCTTTGTGAGCCCGGCCACGGCAAACTTGGCGGCGCAGTAGGCCGAACCTCCCGGATAGGCCGCGAGCCCCGCGATGGAGCCCATGTTGAAGATGTCGCCGCGTCGCCGGCGAACCATGCCGGGCGCAAACGCCCGGGTCACCAGGAACAGGCTACGGAGGTTCGCGGCCATCGTCCGGTCAAAGTCGGCCGCGCTGGTCCCCAGGAAGGGGGCCCCAAAGTATTTGCCGGCGTTGTTGACGAGCACGTCGACGGCGCCGAACCGTCGCCGGACGGCCTTTTCCAGCTCGCCCACTGCGGTCTCGTCTGTCACGTCGCACGGGAAGACGCCCGGCTTCGCGCCGAATCGGGCGCATGTGCGGGCCACTGAGGCCAGGTTTCCCAGGCTCCGCGCGACAAGCGCCAGGCTCACTCCCGGGATCTCGGCCGAGAAGGCCCTGGCGATCGCGGCCCCGATTCCCTGCGAAGCGCCGGTGATGACGACTACGGGTGTCCTGGAGTGCGCGCCCATGGCTCGTCGACCGCGCCGCCCTAGCAGATCAGGGACGAAAAATCCATGAAGTCGGCCGTGAAGCCGCCCTTCACGCCCTTGCATATCACGCTCACCGCGTCGTGGGAGTGGAGCGATTCAAGGTGCGAGCACGCGATCTGGAAGTCACTGATCCGCCGGTCGGCGTCGAACACCCTGTAGAGCAGCCGGGCCGCGTCCTCGACGAACTTGAGGTGGGCGCCGTTCAACTCGGCAAACGCCTGCTCGTCCTCGCGCTTCACCATCACCTGCGTCTCGGTCCCAAGCGCCCGCACGCATTGGGCGTGGACGTCCTCGATCCATATCTTCCTGCCGTCGGCCTCCTCGAGCGTCAGCCGGGCCTTGCTCCTCTGGGAATGGGGAACGGCGTAGACGCCGCGCGTGTCGCGCGCGTGCTCGGCGAGCTCGGCCGAGCAGGGGCAGGCGGACGAGTACACGAAGTCGAAGTGGACGAATCGATGGTACTTGCCCGTCCGCGTCAGCACCCCCTCAAAAGCGACCTTGTAGAACTGGTAGCCCTTCAGCCCGCTCCGCAGGCTCGTCTGTAGGATCGGGTATGAGAACCCCAGCTTCAGGCGGGCGTCCTTGCTCTCGACGCGCCGAAGGTACGACCTGAGGATCGTGCCGACGCTTTCGCCCGTGAACACCTCACCCCTGTGGTCGTAGAACGAGCGGACGATCCGGCTCATGTTGATCCCCTTGAGCTCGGCCTCCAGCGAAACCGTGCCGGTGACGCTCGCCTCGAGCGTCAGGACGCCGCCCTTCTTCGTCCGGAACTTGAGCGGCAGCCTGAAGTTGGAGACCCCGACCTGCTGGATGGGGACATGGGCCCCCTCTATCGCGTTGTGCTCTGCGTCCATGATGTCGGGCAGCGACGCGAGATACCTGGCGGAGGGCCGGAAGCGCGCGTCATAGCCGCGGGCGACCCGCGGGGGCGCGCCGTCCGCCGTGGAGTGCAGGTACATCGGCTTCTTCTTGCTCATTTCGGCGCGCCCGGACCCCGGTATTCCGCAAAGTTCCTGGGCGTCTCGAAGAGGCGGACGCAGTGGAGCTCGCCCGCCTTGATCCGGGGGGCGATCCGCCGCCAGAAGGCGACCACTAGATTCTCCGTCGTCGGAATCGTGCCCTTCAGGAAATCAACGTCCTTGTTGAGGTTGCGGTGGTCGCACGGGCCGACGACCGCCCTCTGCAGGATCCGCTTGAGCTCGCTGAGATCGAGGACGTATCCCGTCTCCGGGTCGGGCCTGCCCCGAACCGTCACTTCGAGGACATAGTTGTGGCCGTGGCCGTTCGCGTTGGCGCACGGCCCGTAGGTGCGCTCGTTCCAGGGCCCGCTGCGCGAGGGATTGTACAGCCGGTGCGCCGCGTTGAAATGCACCTGGCGCGTGATGTAAACGTCACCGGGACCTGCGTCTTTCGTGCGCGTCGGCATGGAGGCTTAGAAGTAACACAAATCGCGGCTGGGTCAACCGGCCGCGTTGAAATACAGGATGCGCCCGTGAATCCCGCGGGTTCTACCCGGCCGTGCCGCGCAGGCGGCGCCGGCGCAGCACGGCGAACAATTCGTCCCCGGAAGCCCCAGTCGTTCCGGGCCGTCGTCATTTCCCCCCGAGCCGCCTGAGCAGGGCGACGCGCAGGTCCTCTTCCCTCCAGTAATAATGGACCGGCTTCACAAACGCCGGAATCATCATCGCATTGACCAACCGTCCCACGGGGTTCCTAAGCTGCTGCGTCCATCGCGCCCTACGGGGCCGCCATTTGTCCAGCTCATCGAGCTTTCGCGCGAGGGCGAGCGCCTCCGCATCCTGCACAGATTCTGCATAATTTCGCAGGGTCCTGTTCCGATTAAAGATTAACGGGCCGGCAAAGGGCATCCTGATGTCTACCCAGTGGGCAACGCCTTTCGCTGCGCTACCGATGGGTTCCGATCCGGCCGCGGCTTGGTCCAAGACCCCGGACGCATGTTCAATTTCGCCGCCGAACATATTGACCATTACATGGGAGGCTGGCGGAGCGCCCTCCAGCGCCTCACGCAGTTCCGCTCGCACCTTTTCCGAGGTCGGCCCCAGATCGAGGATCGACTGGGCCCCTCTGAAGCTTATCTCCAGCGCGACCGCGGCAATCATCTCATGCAGGAGCAGGGGTCCCGTGCGCTGGATATTGTTCATCGCGCGAATCACCGGAATCAGCTCCTCGAGCCCCCGGTCGGGCTCTCCCTCGACGGCGAGCAGGTACGCGTGCGCGCTTGTCACATTGCAGAGCTGACGAACGGGTCTAAAGTCCAGCACGGGATCGGCCAGTTTCTGGCGCCACACACCGAGCGGGGGATGCTCGGCCACTTGACTAGCCCATTCCCTGCAGAGGGAAAGGCCGCTCCAGGCCGCCTCAATCGAGTCCTTGTGCGTCCGTGCGTACTCCGTCCACGCCGCGGGGTCCTCCGGGAGACGAATCGCCTTGTCGGAGCCTATGTTGTCGAGCGCCGGAAGCTCTCCCAGGCGACTGTAGGGTGAACCTTTTCCGAGCCACATGACGGTGCGGTAGCCGGGGTCGTCGCTGCCGACGCGCGGCCCCAGGTCCGGCATGTCCACAGGGGGCCCGTCATGGGCGAGAAACGTGAGCAGCGCTACCGGGATAAGCGTGGCCAACGCAATCCATCCCCAGGCGACCCGCCACCGTATGGCCAGAATCGCGAGCACAAGCAGAACCACCGGCCAGCCGGCCGCGAATGCCAATTCGTCCTGGCGGTGCACCTCCCACGGCACAAAGACAGAAGCGACCAGCGAAAAAGCCACGATCGCGCCACCGACTAACGATGCGAGCGTGACCGCGATGACTGCCGCCACGTGAAGGGGCCGATGGGAAACGATCACGACGCCAGCATCCGGGTGCGCGTCGGCCGCCGCCAGCACTAACAATGCGAATGCCGGCGCCCGCAATACGCGAAATTCCGTTGCGCTGTCCGCGCCGCGGGACTGATGATCCGACCGAATGGCGATGAGATTCTGCATACTGGGCAGCGGCAGCTCGGGGAACAGCGCCGTGGTGGTGACAGAAGGGTCCCGGATACTCCTGGACGCGGGATTTTCCGCACGCCGCCTGGGCGCCCTGCTCGCGGCCGCGGGCGAGTCGATCGAGAAGATCGACGCGGTTTTCGTGACGCATGAGCACAGCGACCATTCGTCGGGGATCGAGAGCCTGAAGAAGTTCCCCCACCTCAAGTTCTTCGCGAACTCGGCCACCGCGCGCGCGGTGCAGAAGGAGCTGACATGGAGCCCGAACTGGCGGATCTTCGCGACCGGATCGTCGTTTCAATACCGCGACCTCCTCGTCGAGAGCTTTGCGATTCCCCACGACGCGCACGACCCGGTCGGCTTCCGGTTCACGAGCGGGCTCGACGGCGATCTTTTCTCGCCTCGAAGGACGCTCGCCTGGGTGACCGACCTGGGCCACGCGCCCCAGAGCGTCCGCGACAGAATCCGCGAGTCCGACGTCGTCGTCGTGGAGGCCAACCACTGCCCGCGGATGCTCGAGGCGGACCCGAGGCGCTCATGGACGCTCAAGAGGCGCATAGGCGGGCGCCACGGCCACCTGTCGAACGAGCGCATGAGCGAGCTGCTCTCGAGCGTCGCCAGCCCGCGCTGGCGCCGGATCTACCTCGCGCACCTCTCCCGCGACTGCAATTCGCGCGACGCCGTCGAGCACGCGCTCGCCGCCGTTCGCCTGATCCTGTCGTGCGAGTTCTCGATTGTGGGCCACGGCGAGGGGACCCCGTTCTACGAGCTCGCCTGAGGCCCCGCATGGACGCCGCCATGCCCAACCGGGCGCCCTTCCGCCGGACGAAGATCATCTTCACCCTCGGGCCCGCCTGCGAAAGCGAGGAGATGCTTGGGAAGATGATCCTGGCCGGCGCAGACGTCGTCCGGATCAACATGGCCCATGCGACGCACGACTGGACCCGAGGCGTCATCCGGCGGATCCGGGCTGTTGGCGCAAGGGTCGGGCGCGACCTGGCGATCATGATGGACATCAAGGGTCCCGAGATCAGGACGGGGGACCTCGAGGTGCCGATCGAGCTCAGGCCGGGCGAGATCTTCGACTTCACCGTCAAGCCTGGGGCCCTGCGCGAGAACTCCGAGGAGATCCGCTCGGTGGACGTGAACTACCAGGACCTGGTTGGCGTCATAAAGGTCGGGGACACCGTTCTCGTCGACAGCGGGCTCATCAGGCTCGAGGTGCTGGAAAAGAGGGATGCGCACATCCGCTGCCGCGTCCTGATTCCGGGCGAGCTCAAGTCGCGGCGGCACATCAACCTGCCCGGGGTGAAGGTCAACCTTCCCGCGTTCACGGAGAAGGACCGCGCGGACTCGGCGGTCGGGATCGAGGAGGGAATCGACTTCCTCGCGCTCTCGTTCGTGAGGGAGGCGGCTGACGTCACGCAGCTGACCGAATTCCTCGCCTCGAAGAAGTCGCACGCGCGCGTCATTGCGAAGATCGAGGACCAGTCCGCGATCGCCAACCTCGACGAGATCGTGCGCGCCTGCGACGCCCTGATGGTGGCGCGGGGCGACCTTGGGATCGAGTGCCCGTTCGAGGACCTTCCCGTCATCCAGCGCCGCGCGGTGAACGCGTGCATCTCGCAGGGCAAGCCCGTCATCATCGCGACCCACATGCTGGAGTCCATGATCTCGCAGCCCGTTCCCACGCGGGCCGAGATCACCGATGTCGCCAACGCCGTCTACGAGCAGGCCGACTGCGTGATGCTCTCCGGCGAAACCACCGTCGGCCGCTATCCCCTCGAATGCGTCCAGATGCTCGACAAGATAGCGCGGCGCATCGAGGAGGAGGAGAATCCCGACTCGAACGCGCCGACGGCGTTCTCGACCGAGAAGATGAAGGTCCTCCATTCCGCGGTGGTCCTGGCAAACGAGCTTCCCCGCTCGAAGATCGTCACCTTCACCCGGCAGGGATTCATGGCGGGGGGGATCGCCGCGCTGCGACCCGTGCATTCGCCCATCCTCGCCTTCACCCCGCTCCCCGACACATTCCGCAGGATGCGGCTGCTGCGGGCGGTGGAACCCTTCCTGATGCCCTTCGCGCCCGAGCCAGACGCCACGATAGAGAACGCCCTGGGGTACCTCCGCCGGCTGGGATATGTGACGGCAGGCGACAAGCTCATCATTGCCACCGATATACTTGTCCAGGATCGCCTTGTGGACAGCGTCCAGCTTCGAACGGTGCGTTGATAGGCGCCGCGGGGCGCATACCCGGCAATCCCCGTCCCGGAGAGGCAAAGGGAGCCTCCGTTTCCCGGTTTCGTGAGCTGCGCTAGCCAGGGCGCCCAATGGCCTGAAGCGTCGGCCGGGGGGGCCTTGGCGCCGGCGATCATATCGGGTTGTGGGTCAATACCTCGCGTCTGGAGGGACCGGTCGAATGTAAAAAACGCTCGACGCGAATGGAATTGGGACTAGGTAGTTTCCGCCCTAGACACCTGCTGTCAGCCTGCCAATACATCGGATTTAACGTTTATCGATCCACATGCAAATCAAGGTCAGGAATTCCAGAGCGATTTCGAGGTCGGTACGGAACTGCCTATCAGGCAGTATTAAACAGCGTTCTGAAGGATGAAATTCGTGAATCATTCGGAGGCATTCAGCCTCCATTATCCATAAATCTTTAAGCTAGTTGTAAAAAAATGATGAAATCCACCGCCTGCCTGACACCGGGATGCAAGGATGCCGTCCTTGAGGCAATGACCGGCCTCGCGTCCGCAGCTTCAGCGCAGGGTCCGCGGCTCCGACGCGTCGGGATGGTGCTCCTATTGGCGGTCTCGGCCGCCTTGGCACGCGCCGATGATCCCCGGCTTTTCAACATCTCAACCCGGGGCCAGGTGGGGACTGGGGCCGACATAATGATCGCCGGCTTCGTCATCGGAAAAGGCACTGACGATACGGTCCTCATCCGAGCGGTCGGCCCCTCCCTCGCCGAGCTGGTGCCCCAGGGAATCACAGGGCTGCTTCAGGCGCCCGTGCTGACAATCTTTGATTCCTCCGGCGCGATCCTGCAATCGAACCAGGGTTGGACCACGGGAAACGCAACGGCCGCGATCATGGCCTCCGCGGGCGCATTTCCCCTGCTGCCGGGAAGCACGGACTCGGCGCTCGTCATGACGCTGCCGGCCGGCGCCTACACGGCGCAGGTCACCGGGGCGGGTGCAACCTCGGGGCTGGCCCTTCTCGAGATCTACGAGGTCGGCACCCCCACGCCCCTTACAGCCCGCCTGGTGAACCTCTCGACCCGCGGGCAGGTGGGCACCAGCGGCAACATCATGATCCCCGGCTTCTCCATCGGGCCGGGGACCGAGAACAAGAGTCTGCTCATCCGCGCGGCGGGACCGGCCCTTGAGGCCTTGGGCATCCCGGGCGCGCTCCTCGACCCGGCGATATCGGTGGTCGACAACACGGGGAACACCATCGCGAGCAATGACAACTGGGGAACCCCTGTCGGCAACGATGCCAAGACCGCCGCAGCCCTCGAAACCGCCTTTACCTCGGCCGGGGCCTTCGCATTCGGCGTGGACAGCCTCGATTCAGCCCTGATCGGGACTTTCCCACCCGGGAACTACACGGTCCTGGTGACCGGCAACAATAATTCGACCGGCATCGCCTTGGTCGAGGTGTACGACATCACCCCGAACAACCCGGATTCCGTGACGATCCAGGCGACCCAGGCCAACGCGGACACGAGCGGGGCCAACCCCGGGGCTTTCTCGGTTGTTCGGACCGGCGATGACAGCGAGGCGCTGACGATCAACTACTCCATCGGCGGAACCGCGGTGGACGGGATCGATTACCAGGGACTCTCCGGCGTCGTGACGATCCCGGCCGGCGCCACCTCCGCGCCTATCCCAGTTACCCCCAACGCTTCGCTGTCCGGGGCGTCGTCGAGCACGGTTGTGCTGACGCTTGGCGCGGCCACCGGGACAAATTCCTACACGCTAGGGGCCGCAACGACGGCCACGGTCACCATCACGAACATCCCGCCCACCCTCTACATCGCCCAGATCCGCCCGACGGCCAACGCGTCGGGATCGACCGGCACGGGGGTCGCGACCATCCTGGTCAGCGCGGACGGGTCCCTGGCCAGCGTCAGCATGACCTTCAGCAACCTCTCCTCCGACGAGGTCGTCGCCCACCTGGCTATCGGCGGCGACATGAACAATGGGACCTACGTCCTCAACCTGCCTGACGGGCAGGTCACCAACCTCCAGTGGACCCCCACCGGGGCGGGGCAGTACTCGGCATCCCAGGTGGTCGCGGCCCTCACGAGCGGCAACCTGTTCATCGAGATCGACAGCTCCCAGTTCCCCGGCGGAGAGCTGGGCGGGCAGTTCATCACGGGCGCCGGATCCAAGATCTTCACGCCCCCGCCCCCGGCCCCGCAGATCGGCCTGAGCTCGGTTTCCGACGCCGACGCGCCGCGTTTCCTGACCCAGGCGACCTTCGGCGTCACGACGACCGACATCGCCACGCTCCAGTCGCAAGGGTACGCGGCCTGGATCGCGAACCAGATGGCGATCCCCGAGACGTCCCATCGCTCGGCGACGGACGCGGATTTCGCGGCGTACCCGGCAAGCACGCAGACCGTCGCCTCGCAGCAGAACCGTCAGGCCGCCTGGTGGCTGATCTCGCTCACGGCTCCCGACCAGCTGCGCCAGCGGGTCGCGTTTGCGCTGAGCGAGACATTTGTCACCTCAGACGTGGCAACGTCGCTTTCCGCCGAGGCGGACGGCCTCGCGAACTACTACGATCTACTCGCGAACGATGCGTTCGGGAATTTCCGCATGCTGCTGAACGACGTGAGCCTCAGCCCGGCCATGGGCAACTACCTCAACATGCTCCGCAACGCGAAGGCCAACGCGGCGAAGGGGACGAGCGCCGACGAGAACTACGCGCGCGAGGTCCAGCAGCTCTTCACGATAGGTCTGAGCGAGCTGCAGCCCGACGGCACCCTGGTGCTCGATTCCAACGGCCTTCCGATCCCCACATATGACCAGGACGAGATCGTCCAGATGGCGAACGCCCTGACTGGCTGGGGCTACTATTCGTCGGTGGCCAATCCCAGCTTCTACGGTTCGGCGGCCGACTTCAACGACCCGATGATGTCCTATGCTGCCTACCATGACGAGACCCAGAAGGTCATCGTCAACGGGACCACGATCCCGGCGAACCAGACCGCGCCGCAAGACCTGCAGATGGTGCTGGACACCCTCTTCAACCACCCGAACACCGGCCCGTTCATCTGCTCCCAGCTGATCCAGCGCCTCGTGACGAGCAACCCGAGCCCCGCCTACGTGTACCGCGTGTCCCAGGTCTTCGCCAACGACGGGACCGGCACCCGGGGAAATCTGGCGGCGGTCGTGAAGGCCATCCTGCTGGACTACGAGGCCCGCTCGCTGACGGAGGTCAACAACTCGGGCTTCGGGAAATTGAAGGAGCCCCTTCTCCGGGTCACGCAGCTCTACCGCGGGTTCAACGCGGCGTCCTCCGAGGGGCGCTTCCCGATCTTCGATCCGGAGACCAGCCTCGACCAGGCCGCCCTGCGCGCCCCGACGGTGTTCAACTTTTTCGACCCGGATTATGTGCAGCCGGGCTCCCTGGCGGCGGCCGGGCTGCTCGCCCCGGAGTTCCAGATCACCACCGCGACAACCGTGGTCAGCGTGCCCAACCTGCTTTACAGCTATATCTACACATCAGCCTCTCCGTCGGCGGGGACGGTCGTCCTGAATCTCGCTCCCCTCACGGCGAATGCGACGAACCCAACGGCGATGATCGCGACGCTCAACCAGCTCATGTGCGGCGGCGAGATGAGCACGCAGACGCAGGGGTTGATCGAGACCGAGCTCAAGTCGCTTCCTTCCAGCACCACGGCCCTGGCCCTTTCGCAGGCGGCCCTATACCTCACTGCAACGTCACCCGACGCGGCGATCCAAAGATGAACTCACCCTCTGATCTCTCCCGCCGACGCTTCATCGGACGAGCCTGCTCGGCCGTCGGCGCGACCGGCATGCTCTCCGCGCTCGCCCAGCTGAGGATGATCGGGGCCCTCGCGGCGGATTCGGCCCCGTCGGACTACAAGGCCCTTGTCTGCCTGTTTCTCTACGGCGGCAATGACTCGAACAACCTGCTGGTGCCGACCGACAACACGAATTACAACCTGTATTCCACCGCCCGGTCGGTGCTCGCCCTGCCGCAGGCGAACCTGCTGGCCATAACGCCCAAGTCCTACAGCGACGGGCGCACCTGGGGGCTCCACCCCTCGCTTGTCGAGGTCCAGCAGCTCTTCGCGAATGGCAACCTGGCCCTTCTTGCCAACACAGGGACCCTTGTCCAGCCGGTGACGCTCAAGCAGTGGAATGCGGGAACGGTCGCGCTCCCGCCCCAGCTCTTCTCGCACGCGGACCAGCAGGTCCAGTGGCAGAGCAGCATACCCGACCAGCCTTTCGTGACGGGATGGGGCGGCCGCCTCGCCGACATGGTAAACGCGCTCAATTCCAACCCGAAGATCTCGATGTCGGTGACCGTCGCCGGCCAGAATTCCTTCCAGGTGGGCAAGATGGTGACGCAGTTCGCGGTGAACTCGGCGGGGGCCGCGGTGCTCACCGGGACGACAGGCAGCACCCTGGCGACATCGCGCTACGCGACCCAGCAGAACATCCTCAATCAACAGGAGCAGAACCTCTTCGAGGCGGCATTCGGCGGGCTGACCGTGAGCTCAATCGCGGACACCCAGCTTCTCAACACGATGCTCGCCGGCGCGCCCGCCCTCGCGACCGTTTTCCCGGCCACGGGCATCGGCCCCCAGATGAAGATGATCGCGAGGATGATCGGACTGGCCCCCCAGCTCGGGCTCACGCGCCAGGTCTTCTTCGCAAGCCTCGGGGGCTTCGACCTGCATTCGGACCAGCTCGTGCCCCATGCGACCCTCTTCCAGGACCTCAGCCAGGGCCTGAACGCGTTCTCCTCCGCCACGGCCGAGCTCGGCGTGCAGAACCAGGTGACGACGTTCACCGCATCGGACTTCAGCAGGACCTTCAACACCAACGGGACGAACAACGGAACCGCGGGCTCCGACCACGGATGGGGCTCGCACCACATGATCATGGGCGGGGCCGTCAGCGGCGGCGACATCTACGGGACCGTGCCGCTCCTCGAGCTTGGCGGACCCGAGGACACGGGCCGCGGCCGGTGGATCCCGACGACCAGCGTCGACGAATATTCCGCCACCCTGGCGACGTGGTTTGGCGTGAGCGCCGGGAATTTGCCGGTGGTCCTCCCCAACATCGGACGCTTCGCCACGGCCAATCTCGGCTTCATGGGCTAGCGTCGGACCGCGATGGGGCCGCAGCGAATCCGGTTCGCCTTTTTCGGGTCGGCCCTCGTCTTGGCCGTGCTGCTGCTCGTGTTCGTCCCGAGGATGGCCAGGCGGCAACCAGGCATTATCGGCGCGAAGCCTCCGGCGCCTGCGGCCGCGTACGGGTCGAATTCCGCCACCAGGGCGCCTGCCGCTGCCGGAGGCGAGGAGCCCTCGCGCCTGGCGGACGGACTCAATTCGCCCACGGGCAACGCCCGCTCCGACATGCGCCTCATCGACCAGATGTTCATCGCCTACAGGAGCGCGCTGCGCACGGGCAATCCCGTGGGCGAGAACAGGGAGATAACGGCGGCCCTGACTGGGAAGAACGAGCTGGGGTTCGCCTTCATCCCGCCGGGCAACCCCGCGATAAATTCAAAGGGCGAGCTCTGCGACCGCTGGGGAACGCCCTACTTTTTCCACCAGATGTCTGGAGAGAAGATGGAGATCCGCTCGGCCGGCCCGGACCACAAGCTGTGGACCGCGGACGACGAGGTGCTGATGCCGTAGCCGCCGCGACCCCTAAGGCTTCGGGAAAAAGGCGGCCAGCGGCCCGTATTCTCCTAGGTTACTTTCCGTCACCAAGCTGGTGTTGAGCATATTGAACGAGCCATCGGGGGAAGCGGACGTGTAGACGATCTTCAGGCGACCGGCGTTATCCGCATCCGGGTTCACCAGGAACTGCTGCGTCCGCTGGCCCAGGGATTCGTTCTGCGCCTCGATCTTTTCGAGGTATTGCGCCTCGATCGCGCCCGCCATCTCGTCCCCGAATTTCTCGCTCAGGGACGAAATAAACGCCTGCTCGAGCGCCTTGCCAGCCTCCGGATATGCCGGGATTTCAATGAAGACACCGTCGCCTTCAACCCGCTCAACCTGGGCAAGCCGGGCCTCCAGTTCCAGGCGGCCCACGTACAGCTGGTTGCAGCAGTCCTGCAGGGCATCCAGCTGCTCGTCGGTCAAGTGAAGCGTGTTCAGTTTCGGGTTCTCGTAAAGCTCCTCGAACGAGCGGGCATAGACGGGCCGCTGCAGGCGCAGGGCCAGTTTATCGTTCTTGTCCTTTTCCTTGGGGACCGCCGCAACCGGCCTAGGCGGCTTCTCGACGGACTTCTTCTGCGGCATCGGGGCTGGCCCGTCCAGCCGGACAACCGCAACTGGAGTCCGCCTCCCAATCCAAAGTGCGGCGCATGCGGCGACAATCGCCACCAGCAGCGCCATCTCGACGGCGGCAAGGAGTCGGGATTTCGGTATTGCGCGCATCAGAATTCCGGTCGGGCGGCCAACAGACCACGGACAGTAGGACTCGGCGAGCCCGAAATTAACACAGCGACCGAGCGGAAGGAGGATCCCTTCGCCCGTCGACACGACTGTCCCCCTCTCCCGATTCCGGTTCGTTGAACCTGCGCTCGGGCCTCGGGCCGATTTACTTCGCCTTACTGTGCCACGATCTCCTCGCGCAGCATTTGCTGCGGTGTCACCCGACAGCTGCCGCAATGTGGCGTCGCAAACTCCTCGGCTCCCCGTCGACGGGAGATGCGTCTCCGATGGCTAACTGAAATCGTTAAGCATGGATGGTGGCTCCAAGGCTCCTAATTCCCCAACGCCATCACTGACAACGGAACCACCATCCACCCAGCTATCGTATTACGCCTATTGAAGCCTCTTGAATGGAAGCTGGCCTGGTTTCGGGAAGGGAGGAGGATAAGGAGTGATGTATTCGGTTATTTTGCCGTCGATGAAAATTTTCAACATGAAGGTGGCTGATACTCCCCCTGGGTTGGCCGCCACCGCCTTCTGAAGTTGATTTCCTATGTTTGCGTGGAACTTGACCGCCTGCGCCTGCAATTTGGCGATCGCAGTCTTTGATAGACTAGCCACCACCCTGCTCTTGATTTTCGCGCTCATATGCTGGACTCCTTTATTTTTGCTGTGCTTCTGAATTCTTGGCGGCGGCAGGCTGATCCAGGCTTGGCCAGGGATCAAGCGGGACGTAACCAAGGAGATTGAGTTTCTCGATCATGCCGCGCGCTTCCTCCGAACGGCCCAGCCATGCAAACGCGCGCGCGGCGGGATCGAGGAGTTGCCAATCGCGGCTGCCACGAATCCGAGGAGCCAGCAGCTCGGCTGCCCGCAACCAATCGCGCCGGGCTTTGCCCGGGTCTGCGAATTTGGCCGCGATTTCGCCGGAGACGACATAGGCCTTGGCACACTCGCCCACCTCGGCATCGGTCGCCCCATTCGCGCGTGAAAGCCTGTCACCGATTTCGACCGCACGAGATGCTGAGGTTACCGCTTCCGGCCGGCCGGCGTAGGCTTGGAGCTGGGCCCTCAGCCTCCATGCCTTAAGCAGGCTTCGGGAGAGAGCGCGATCCGTCGGCTCACTCGCCAAAATGGCCTCAATCTGTGGGATTGTTTCATCTACTTCGCGACTGGCGTCGGCAATTTCGCCCCGCTGGCGGTACAAAGTCGCCTCCGCCAGGCGGGCAAATAGGGAGACGCCCTTCCAATCGACGTTTGCCGCGTCGTAGGCCACAAGAGCGTCGAGAAGCTTTCGCGCCCGCCCGAGCGATACGTGGGCGGCCTCGTACTGCCCGGTAATCGTGTCGATGGTCGCCACATATAGATGGGCGATGGCTTGATTCTTCCGTCTGTCTGCCGTCTTGGGATCGGCTTGTGCGAGATAATCCAGCTCGGCTGCATGCGTCGAATATTGCTTCAACGCCTCGGCGAATTCGCCCTGCCTATCCGCAATGCGCCCAAGCCACGCGTGCGTGTCCGCCTCCGATGAGCGCAGTTCAAGGTTGCCGGGGTCGGAGACGATCATCTTTCCCAGGGTCGCCAGAGCCTCAAGGTAACCTGACTGGGCCACATCCAATTCACCGCGCTGCTCATGCAAAGTCGCGACGTTACGCTGTCCGTCGGCGAGCTCGCGCTGCCAATCCGGCCGCCCCGGATCGAGTGCCACAAGGGCCGCGCACGTGTCGCGATTTCGAGTGAGCCAGTCGCCGGCTTCGGAATATTCAGCGCGTCTCCAATGCAAGGAGCCGATAGCAAACTCGGCCCGCCCGCGCTCAAATAGCATCTCTTCGTCCCTCGGGTGGTGCGCCGCCAAGTCGGCCGCGCGGCCGTAGGCCCCCAAAAAGGCCTCGGCGGCATCGGTGTAGCGGGCCTGCGACATCCGGACTCCCCCAAGCAGCCTCAAGGCCCTCGCGCGGGAAAGCTGCGTGGTGTCGCTGAGATCGGCTGGATCGAGCGAGGCGAAATATGCCGTCGCCTTGTCGGCGACCGCGTCAAGCACATCGAGCCTGCCCACCTTGTCGAGCTGTGTGTAAAGGTCACCGAGCATGAACTTCAGCAGGTCCTCCGCGCGGGTGCGCTCGCCAACCGCCTTGGTGCGTTCGAGGTCGGCAAGCCTCTCTGCGCGCGTCGCCCGCACGGCTTGCCAGGTGCTGATAACCGAACCGACCAGAAGCGCCAAGGCCACTGCAGCGATAGCGCCAAATGCGAGGCGATTGCGCCGAATGAGCCTGTTGAGGCGATACAGGCGGCTCGGCGGTCGGGCGGTCACGGGCTCGTTGTGCAGGTGCCGAGCGATATCGTCGGCCAGCGCGTTCGGCGTCTCATAGCGGCGCGTTCGATTTTTCTCCAGGCAGCGCATCACGATCCAGTCCAGGTCACCGCGCAGAAGGAGCGAGAGCATGGCCGCATCGGTGCCCCTGAGCCGCGCCACCTGGGCGCGGTCGGCGTCGCCGAGGGTCGACAGATTGGTCGAGGGACGCGGCGGCTCGACCTCGCGTATGATACGGCGGATCTCATCCAGGCCCGCACGGTGCAGCGTCTTCGGGTCAAAGGGCGGCCTGCCCGTGAGGAGCTCGTAAAGGAGGACGCCGAGCGAGTAGATGTCGCTGCGCGTGTCGACATCGATCCTGCTCAACTCAGCCTGCTCGGGACTCATGTAGGCCGGAGTGCCGATGAATTGCTCGAAGGCGGTGAACAGCGTGTGGTCCGTTAGGCGGCCCTCCGTTGCCTTGGCGATGCCAAAGTCGATCACCTTGGGGACGGGCACGCCATCGATGAGGGCAACGAGAATATTGGAGGGCTTCAGGTCGCGGTGGATGATTCCCTTTTGATGCGCATGCTGGACGGCGTGGCAGACTTGGGAGAAAAGCTCCAGCCGCTGCCTCGTCGACAGGTTGTACTGGTCGCAGTAGTCGGTGATCTTTATGCCCCGCACCAGTTCCATGACAAAGAATGGCCGGCCAGCCCCGGTGGCGCCCGCGTCGAGGATCTTTGCGATGTTCGGGTGATCCAGCATCGCCAACGCCTGGCGCTCGGCGTCAAAGCGGGCGATGACCTCCTTCGTATCCATCCCGAGCTTGATGATCTTGAGCGCGATGCGGCGGCGGACAGGCTCCGCCTGCTCGGCCATCCAGACGACGCCGTAGCCGCCTTCGCCGAGCTTCTCCAGGAGCTTGTAGCGGCCGATCATTTCGCCCTCGGCCTCGGCCATCACGGGGACCGAGGAGACATCCCCAATCACATCCTCCGTATCGAAATCCGACCTGCCGCCCTTGAATTTCACGGCTGATTCGTCCGCACGCAGGAGGGCCTCGATACGCCCGAGCAAGTCGTCATCCCCGCGGCATGCCTCTTTAATGAATCGTTGGCGCTCCCCGGGCGGGATCGCCATCGCCTTGATGAAGATCTGCTCCTCTCGGTCGTCGGATTTGCTCATTTCTGTTCGGCACCATTCCTTTGCCGCTGCTCGGCAGATTCCGGATCACATTTTTGCGCGCGGATAAGGACGACCGTAATCTCTTGCACCGGGCATGGATGTAACATGGGAGCGACCGATGACGAAGTCCGAATTCCCCGTGTTTGCACGCAAATAGGCGTCAAAGGCTCGCCACAGGCGGGAGCGGCGTTCGCGCACTATGTGGGATTGCAGGTTGAATGAAGAGCCGCGCACGTTCGCCACCCGTTGCCTCGTATTTTCTCTGTGCTATTTTGCCATTCAAGGTTCGGTTGCCATGCAGGAATAAAACTCGACGATATCCCGTGTAAACGGGATTTTGTCAGGATTGAAGCAGGAATACCCTGATGCCCATCTTACTAGTTGATAATGAATAACGAAAGTTCCATTCCCGTCACCGTCCTCACCGGATTCCTCGGCGCAGGCAAGACAACGCTGCTCAACCGGATCCTGTCGGAGAAGCACGGGCGCAAGCTGGCTGTGATCGAGAACGAGTTCGGCGAGGTCGGCATCGACAACCAGCTCGTCATCCGGAGCGACGAGGAGCTTTTCGAGATGAACAACGGGTGCATCTGCTGCTCCGTGCGCGGCGACCTGATCCGCATCCTTGGGCGCCTCCTCAAGCGCAAAGACCGGCTGGACGGCATCCTGATCGAGACGACGGGCCTGGCCAACCCGGCGCCCGTCGCGCAGACATTCTTCACCGACGACGAGATGCGCGGCAGCTTTCGGCTCGACGCCATCGTGACCGTCGTCGACGCGAAGCACGTCGCTGCCCACCTCGATTCCGGCGACGAATCCGTGAAGCAGCTGGCCTTTGCCGACGTGATCCTCCTCAACAAGACCGACCTGGTGTCGCCGGCGGACCTCGACGCCCTCGAGGAGCGCATCCGCGGGATAAACGCGGTCGCATCGATCCACCGGACGCGCGAATGCGATGTCGCCCTCGACCGCGTGCTCGACATCGGCGGCTTCAACCTCGGCAGGGCGACCGAGATCGACCCCAAGTTCCTCGAGCCCGAGTATCCCTTCGAATGGGCGGGGGCGTACCGGCTGCCGGCCGGGACCCACGAATTGGTGATCGGGCACGGCGACGACCACGAGCACGCAGATGGACACCACCACCATCATCATCACGGAACCGAGAACGAGCTCGACGTGGCCGTGATGCCCGTCGCCTCCCTGGGCGAGACGGAGATCGCCGCCGCGCGCGCCTCGGCTGTGGCTGTTTTCTCGGGCGGCGAGAAGCGCGTGAAAGGCGGCGATCCGGTCACCCTCGGCGCGACGCTCAACAGGCTCCTTCTCGACGCGGGAAATGGGCGATTCAAGCTCGTGGTGCCGAAACACGGTCACTATCTCGTGTTCGAGGGATGCGGCGAGGAACCGCTCCACATCCAGGTCGGGGACGACACGGTCAAGCCCTCTTGGCAGGCGGACTTCCATGCCGCCCATAAGCACAGCGACGGCGTGTCGTCGATAGGCATCCAGCAGGCCGGAGAGCTGGACGGAAAGCGGCTCAACGAGTGGATCAGCACGCTTCTCCGGACACAGGGAGGCGACATCTACCGGATGAAAGGGGTGCTCAGCGTGAAGGGCTCCTCCAAGCGCCTCGTGTTCCAGGGAATCCACATGCTTTTTGACGCCCGGTTCGACCGGGAATGGGGGACCGATCCCCGCACAAACACCCTGGTCTTCATCGGGAAGAACCTGGACAGGACCGCGCTCACCGAGGCTTTCAAGTCCTGCATTTCGGCGTGAACGGCCCATGCAGCTGACGAAGCACTGGGCGGCGGAGCTGGACGACTACGTCATCGACCTGGCGTGGTCTCCCGACGGGACCAGCCTCGCTGCCGTGTCGGCGGCCGGCCCCGTCACGCTTTTCGTTTCAGCGGATAGCGCGAGGCGATTCGAGCTTCCCGGCCACGATGGAGGATCGAACGCGATCGCCTGGCAGCCGGGCTCCTCGCTCCTGGCGAGCGGGGGGCAGGACGGCGCCGTCAAGATCTGGGACACCGCGGCCGGGCAGCATGTCGCGACCGCCCCGCTGGGCCGCTCCTGGGTGGACCGCCTCGCATGGCGTCCAGGCGGGGGGCCCCCGATCCTCGCCGCTGCGGCGGGAAGGAAGCTCGCGTTCATCAATCCCGACGCATCCGTGCGCCACGCGTTTGGGGAGGCCCCGAAGACGATCACGGCGCTCGCGTGGCACCCGCTCGGCGGATGCGCCGCCGTCGCCTACTTCGGCGGCGTGTGCCTGTGGGGCGCCGATGACGCCGCGACCCAGGGGGAATTCGCGTACGGCAACGGCATCCATGCGCTCGTCTGGTCACCCGACGGCAGGTGGCTTGTCTCCGGGAACCAGGACCCGAGTGTCCACATCTGGATGCCCGGGAGCGACGTCGAGCTGCAGATGAGCGGCTATGAGGGAAAGGTTCGGCACCTCTCCTTTGACCACGGGAGCCGCTGGCTCGCCACGAGCGGCGGCAGGGACGCCTGCATCTGGGACTGCTCGGGCGCGGGGCCGGAGGGGCGCGAGCCCGTCATGCTCGCCCACGATGCGCCGGTCTGCGGCGTCGCGTTCCAGCGGGGGCACGGACTGCTGGCCTCGGCGTCGCAGGACGGCACGGTCATGCTCTGGAGCCCCGAGCGGGGGCAGCCCATGCGCGCCACGGTGCGCATGCCGGCCGCGGCGACCTGCCTCGCCTGGTCCCCGGACGACAGGTTCCTCGCGATTGGCTCGGAGAGGGCGATGGTGTACGTCCTTCGCTGCGACGCATGAGCTCGATTGCATACCTCGGACTGCCCGGGCCCCTTTGGCAGGCGCTGGGACTGACGCTTGAGCTGGCCGCAGTCACCACCGCGATCCTGGCGGTCGTCGGCCTTCCCCTCGCCCATTGGCTGAACACGTCCCGGCGGCGGGTCGCCCCGGTCGTCGAGACCCTCGTGGCGCTTCCCCTCGTGCTGCCGCCCACCGTGATCGGCTTCTACCTTCTGATCGCATTCTCCCCCGCACACCCCCCGGGCAGCTGGTGGGTGTGGCTGACCGGCCACTCGCTCGCGTTCACCTTCACGGGCCTCGTCATCGGCTCGGTTATCTACTCCCTGCCCTTTGCCGTGCAGCCCTTCCAGGCCGCGCTGCGCGGCGTTCCGCAGGAGCTCCTTGACGCCTGCGCGGCCCACGGGGCGCCGCCCTGGCGCGTCTGGACCCGCGTCCACCTGCCGCTGGCCTCCCGGGGGATCGCCGCCGGCCTGACGCTCGGCTTCGCCCACACGCTCGGTGAATTCGGGGTCGTCCTCATGATCGGGGGCTCGATCCCAGGTGTCACGAAGGTCGCGAGCATCGCGCTCTACGACGATGTCCAGAACCTGGACTATTCCAGGGCCCACGCGTTCGCCGCGCTCCTTCTTGCCCTTTCGTTCGTCCTGATCCTTGCGGCGACCCTCCTGCGCCGGCGCGACCAGAAGCGGTAGGAAGGCCCACGCGGCCCGCAATGGGCCGCAGGGCAAACGTCATGGATCCGCGCGCTCGACGCCAAAGACGGCGTCGGCATAGTCCGCGGCGCTGAAGGCCTGGAGGTCCTCGGGATCCTCGCCCAGCCCCACGAAATAGACCGGCAGCCCAAGCTCGCGCCATATCCCGACGAGCGCGCCCCCGCGGCTCGTGCCGTCAAGCTTCGTGACGACAAGGCCGGTCAGGCCGAAGCTCTTGTGGAAGGCCCGGGCCTGCTCGATCGAGTTTCCGCCGAGCGAGCCGTCGACGACCAGCCACGAGTGGTGCGGGGCGGAGGGGTCGATCTTGGCCACCACCCTCCTTATCTTCGAGAGCTCCTCCATCAGGTTACCCTTGGTGTGCAGGCGGCCCGCCGTGTCCACGATGACCCAGTCCCGGCCCCGGCTTCTCGCCGCCTGGACCGCGTCGAAAGCGACCGCCGCCGGGTCCGCGCCCGGCTTGTTGGAGACAAGTTCAAGGTCGAGCCGGGTCGCCCAGGACCGCAGCTGGTCGATAGCGGCGGCACGGAACGTGTCGCACGCGGCGAGGAGCACGGTTGAGCCCTCCTGCTTGAGTCGCCAGCCGAGCTTTGCCGCTGTCGTCGTCTTTCCCGAACCGTTCACGCCTATGAGGACGATCACGGTCGGAGGGGTGGCGGCCTTCGCCACGCGCCCCTCCGAGCCCGCGAGGGCCCGCCTGAGGACCTCGGCGCCGATCTCGGCGGCCTGCCTGCCCTGCAGGCCCTTGTCCCGGCGGGCCGCCGCCTTGATCTCCCCCAGGATCTCGCCCGTCGTCGCGACGCCGAAATCGGCGGCAAAAAGCGCCTCCTCAAGGGTTTCAAGCGACGAGGCGTCGATCGGCCGGCCGCCGAAGAGCCCGTGCGTCTTCGAGGTGATCGCCGAAACGGTCTTGGCAAGGCCCTTCCTGAACCTCTGGAGAAGCGAACGCACGGTCCCTTGGCGGCGCGCCCAGGCGCTAGTCCGCGGCCTTGCGCGCATCCCGGCCCAGCTGGTCCTTCAGCCGATCCAGGATGCCGTTGATGAAGCGCTTGGAGTCCGCGTTGGAGAACTGCTTGGAAATGTCGATCGCCTCGTTGATCGAGACGACGGGGGGGATGTCCTTCCTGTGCAGCATCTCGAACATCGCGATCCTCAGGATCGCCAGGTCGATCTTTGCGATGCGCTCGAATTCCCAGTTCTGGGCCAGCACGCGGATCTGCGCGTCGATGGCCGCCTGGTTCTTGATGACGCCGTCGATGAGCTCCTCGCCGAAGGCGTAGTGCTCCCTCGGCTGCTCCTGGCCCTCGAAGAAAACCCGGAGGTCGTCGACGAGGCTCGAGGGCGGGTTGATGCTCCAGGCGTACAGGTACTGGAGCGCGGACACGCGGCCGTCGTGCCGCTGCGCGTAGTGGGCCTTGCTCATCGGGCGAGCTTCCTCCTGAGGGCGGCCATCGACACGGCGGCGTTCGCGAACTCGGCTCCGCGGTCGAGCCGCCCCTGGCAGCGCGCCCGCGCCTGGGCCGTGGTCTCAGCCACGATGATCCCGTTGATCACCGGCACGCGCGACGAGACCGCCACCTCCTGAAGGCCGTCCGTGGCGGCCGAGGCGATGAGCTCAAAATGGATCGTGCCGCCGCGGATGATCACCCCGAGCGCCACCACCGCGTCCGGCTTCCCGCGGTCCGTCAGGAGGCGGGCCGCAACGGGCAGCTCGTTCGAGCCGGGCACCCTCACCACCGTGACGTTGCGGTCCCTGACGCCGGCCGCGGCCAGGCGCTTCCTCACCCTGGCGAGGAGGGCGTCCACCAGCCCCGGGTTGAACCGCGCGGCCGCAATCGCAATCTTAAGGCCGGAGGCGTCTACGGCCTCCGGCGGGTGTGAATCGCCGCTCATGGAACGTCGAGAGGAGAACCGGGGCCGGGCAATCCGCAACATGAATTCACGCGGTGGCGCACCAGCTCCGCTATCGAGATCATCCGGAGCCCGAAGCGGCGCTTGAACTCAACGATGTCCCCCATGCGGGCGACGGTGCCGTCGTCGTTCATGAGCTCGCACAGCACGCCGCTCGGGTGGAGGCCGGCAAGGGTCGCCAGGTCGACGGCGGCCTCCGTGTGTCCGGCGCGCTCGAGGACCCCGCCCGGCCTTGCGCGGAGGGGAAACACGTGCCCGGGCCGCGCCAGCTGCTCGGGCGTCGAACCGGGGTCGCCGATGATGCGGATCGTCCGCACGCGGTCCGCCGCGCTGATCCCCGTCGTCACGCCCTGCGCGGCGTCGACGCTTATGGCGAAATCCGTGCGGTGCTTGTCACGGTTGCTGGCCACCATGGGCCCGAGGCCGAGCCTCGAGAGCACGTCGGCGGTCGTCGCGACGCAGACGATGCCGCTGCCGTGCCGGATCATGATGCCGACCGCCTCGGCGGTGGCCTTCGAGGCGGCGATGATGAGGTCCCCCTCGTTCTCGCGCCGCTCGTCGTCGGTCACGATCACCATCCGGCCGGCGGCGACGTCGGCCACAGCGGCCTCGACGGAGTCGAACGGAGAAAGCTGGGACGAGGGCATCCGGCCAAAATCGCCCCTGCGGCGCCGACTGTCAACGCGGGGACCCGACTTGCGGGCAAGTCACCCGCGAAAATCGATGGAATAGCTCTCCGCGGCGTCCGGCTTGCCCTCGGTCAGGAGCACGATGTGCAGCTTGAACATCAGGGGCCCCTTGACCGCGTACGACGACGCCAGCACCGACGGGTCGCCCGCGGGCAGGAGCTCGGTGCGCTCGTCGTTCGGCTGGTAATGCACCGGCCAGCGCAGGATGGCCGACGTCGCGTCCGCCGCGACCGGCTTCTTCTTGTCGTTGTAGAAGGTCATCCTGAACGTGCGGTCGACCACCTCGACCCCGAGCCAGCCGCCCTGGGGGCGCTGCACCGCGGTGCCCGAGATCGTCCCCTCCTTCTCCACCGTGGGCGTGGGGGTGGGACCCGGGGCGGCGCCGCAAACGCCCGCCAGAAGGAGCCCGAAAAACGCGAGGAGGGCGGTGCGTTTCATCGGCGCAAACCTACGGCTTCGGGCCGCCACCCGCAAGTACGTTCCCCGGCCTGCCGGACAGCGCCGCCTTAAGCCCGCGCCAGCGCTCGAGCCGCTCGGCTATGGCGGACTCGGCGCCGACGGACTTGGGGATGTAGAGGCGCACGGGCCGCTCGAGGAAATCCTGGCCGGAGATGGCCTCCGGAAACTCATGCGAATAGGCATAGCCCTTCCCCTGGCCCATCCGCTTGTTCGCCTGCCCGCTCTTGTCGCGCAGGTGCGCGGGGACCGACTGCACCGGCGACTCGGCCAGCACGCGCCGGGCCTCCCCGAGGGCGATCGTCGCGGAGTTGCTCTTAGGGGCCAGCGCGATGTACAGGGTCGCGTGCGCGAGCGTGAGCTCGGCCTCGGGCAGCCCGACGAAGTCGGCCGCGTGATGCGCGGCCACCGCCAGCGGCAGCGCGTGCGGATCGGCCAGCCCCACGTCCTCGCTCGCCAGGATGACGAGCCTGCGCGCGACGAACCGGGGGTCCTCGCCCCCGGCGAGCATCTTGGCCAGCCAGTACATCGCCGCGTCGGGATCGCTCCCGCGGCAGCTCTTGATGAAGGCCGAGATCGTGTCGTAGTGCTCGTCCTCGTCCGCATCGTAGCGGATCCGGCGCTCGCGCGCGAAGACGGCGAGGTCCTCCGCCGCGATCTCCGAGGGGCCGCCCTTCCCGAGCGCGATCACCTCGAGCGCGTTAAGGGCGCGCCTCAGGTCGCCGTCCGTCAGGACGGCAAGGTCGGCCAGGATCTGCGGCGGCGCCGTCACCCCGAGGCCGCCGAGGCCGCGCTCCGCGTCCAGGAGCGCGCTCGCGAGGACGCCGGCGACCGCCTCCGTCGACAGCGGCTCAAGCCGGAAAAGGTGGCTTCGGGACAAAAGGGGCGGGTTGATGTAGAATCCCGGGTTGTGCGTCGTCGCCCCGATCAGGCGGACGACACCCTGCTCGACGTCCGGGAGCAGCAGGTCCTGCTGGGTCTTGTTGAACCGGTGGAGCTCGTCGATGAAGAGGATCGTCCCCGAGCCGGGCCGCCGCCGCGCGGCTCCCAGGACCTCGCGGAGCTCCGCGACGTTGGACATGACCGCGTTCACCCGGACAAAGCGGCTGCGGGTCTCCCGGGCGATCGCCTCCGCGATGCTGGTCTTCCCGCTGCCGGGAGGGCCGTAGAACAGCAGCGAGCCGAAACGGTTCTGGGCGACGACCCGCGCGAGAAGGCTGCCCGGCCCGAGGATGTGCTCCTGGCCCACGACCTCTGAAAGCCGGCGAGGCCTCATCCGGACCGCCAGGGGCCGGCCGCCCCCGTCCGCAGGCGCGTCGTCCTGCGCGGCCGGCTCCGGCTCGCTGAAGAGTTCACTCTGGTCGGCGGGGCTCATGTCGGCGTCCTGGATGATCCAATCTCCGCCCATTCCGCCCCGATGAGAAGCCATTTTCGGCGTGTCATTGCACCCGGGATAGGCGACTGTGGCCCCCTGCAATGAAAAGCGCGTACGAACTGGCGATGGAACGCCTGTCCAAGTCGGACCCGCAGTCGTCCCGGGCATTGACGCCCGAGAAGCGCGCCAAGCTGGCGGACGTCGACCGCGTGTTCCTGGGCCGGATCGCCGAGCGGGACATCTTCCTTAAGCAGCGCCTTGAACAGGCGCTGTCGGGAACGGACGCCGAGGAGGTCGACAAGATCAGGAAGCAGATCGCCTCCGAGCGCGCCCGCCTCGAGGAGGAGCGGGAGTCGGAGAAGGACCGCATCCGGGCCGGCAAGCCCTGAACGGCGCCCTGGGGGATCCCCGCGGAACTCAGCCGGCGAGGTCGAAATCCGCGATCAGCGGCAGGTGGTCCGAGACATTCGAGTTCTCCACGGAATGCCGGGTGCACTTGAGGCCCGCGTTGTAGAAAATGTGGTCGAGAACGAACGGCTGGCGTCGCCACGTGGGGACCGTGTGCTGGACGGTCGCATAGCCGTGCTCGGCGAACTGCTCGACGATCGGGTCGTCCTGGCTCACGTTGAAATCCCCGCCAAGGATCGTCGGCATGTCCGAGGCGTCGAGGCGGTCGGCGACGAGGTCGCGCTGCCAAGGGAACATGGTGCTGCTCATGCCCAGCATGAAGAACGCGAGAAGGTGCACGTTGTAGATCTGGACCTCGCGGCCCCTGACGAGGGTCTTCGCGCCGATCATCACGCGGTCGGTCGGCGTCGTCTTCCTTCCGCGGAACACAAACTCGATTGCCGGCGACGGCACGTCGATCCGCAGCTTCTCGAGCAGCGGCGTCCTTGAGAATATGGCCAGGCCGATCCCGAAGGGCAGCTCGCGGGGGTCCGCCTTGGGATACGAGAACCAGCTGTCGAATTCCGGCAGCCCCTCCTTCATCTTCGAATAATTCGGGGGCGGCTGCACCTGGATTCCGCCGATCTGGGCATGCTCGACCTCCTGCAGCAGGACGATGTCGGGCTTGTGGTGGCGTATCTCGTCGATGGTCGCCTTGATGTCGATCGGGCCGTTGTCGGGAGCCTTTGCGTCCCACCCCATGCCAAACTGCATGTTGAATTGGAGAATCCTGAACATGCTATTGGCCGTCAGTGGCCCGCTGGTACTGGAATGCCGGCGACATCATTGGCGACTTCAGGCTATTCGTGGCTTCGCAACCAGATTGCAGCAACTCTTATTTGGCACAGAATCGTTTTTTGGAGGGTTATTCAGGCTCAGCCGTCCCCTCGACAACCCATTCGCGGGCCTCGGGAACCTGTTCAAGAAAGGCGCGCAATGCCGCGCCGAGGTGCTCGGCATACCTGAAATGGGCGCCCATTCCCGTCCGAAGCTCGGCCTCGTAGATGAATTTGTCGGCATGGGTCCCATGTTCAAAGGGTGTCTGCGCGCCGAGGAGAAGTGAATAAACATAACAAGGCGATCCGCGCTTCATCAATCCACGCGTAAGCTCCATCTGGTCAATGAGAAGCGCGCTATGATCGACGTGCCGGATCTCGGGAGGAAGGTAGAATCCCGCCTGGATGAGGGGGGTCGAGCGGTTGCCCGTCCGGTGCCGGTTTAAATCGCGGAGCTCGGCGAGCGCCATGTTGTTCCAGGCGAAGTTGACCCGCATCCGCCTCGTCGCCTCCCCCTGCTGCCCGTATCGGTTTACCCTGTGCCGCAGCGCCTCCGGGACGGGTTGCGCCTGCGGAAACCAGGGTGGTGCCGACCGGTCCACGCTCACCCAGACTTGGTCGGCGAGCGGCTGCGCGCTCAGGCGATCAAGCCCCATCCTCAGGGAGGCGGCGAGCTCCTGGCGCGCCTGCTCCGCGAACGAGCTGTCGGCGAAGCTGTGCCTCATCAGCCTGGGAGACTGCTTGAGCAACTCGTCGCGTATCAGCGCCGCCGCGGTTCGCGCCTCCGGCTGCGGAAGCGAATCGAGGTGCTTTACGGTCTGGGCCCACATCCGGGAAGTCTGGACGAGCCCGACATTCGTCCTCGTGGCAAACGGGATGAAGTACCGGGCGCGGTCCAGGGCGTAGTTTTTCCGGATCCGCGCGGCCACGGCCGGCTTGGCATCCTTGGGGTACCGCACCCGTTCCGGCTCGGCCGCGGCAAGCGCGTCCAGCCGCGCATATTCGGAGTTGTAGGCCGCAAAGGACCGCGCGAGGACGTCGCTCCAGCGGGGCGCGAGGTCATCCGGCATCCCGAGCTCGCCGGCGCCGGGGATGTTCGCGGGATCCATCGCGATGTAGCGGGTGCTCGACTCCTGCCCGTCCGCCATCTGCGCGATCTCAAAAATCTTGTAGGCAAGCCACATCGAGACTCCGTCGAGCGCCACCGCGAGCCCTCCCGTCAGCCCTCCGATGGACGCGTGCCCGTAGTCGACAAACTTGAGTATCCTGTCGATCGAGGCGTCGGGGTTGGCGACGTCGACCTTGGCGAGGATGGCCCCGATCCCCTCGTTGCTCCGGGAGTAGCGGGCAAGCACCGACGCAAGGAGCTCGGGCGTAACCTTCGGGAGATCCGCCGCGCTCGGGGGCGGGACAAGGGCGAGCCCGGTGACTTTCATCATGAGATCCCAATGAGGCAGCATTTGGATGAGGAAACAATTCCCGAAACCGCGCGACCCCGGAATTTCGGCCCGCAGCCGCCCACCCACCCCCGATCGCCCGGGTCCAGGGGCGTAACATTTCGTCGAAACCGGCGTCTAAGGGAGTGCATCCCATAGCGAACAACCCCTTCCCCCACACATGAAACTCGCCCAAATATCACTCCTTGCGCTCGCCTGCAGCGCCGCTCCACTGGCGGGCCGAGCCGGCGTTGACATCGGAATCAGCATTGGCGGCCCCGAGGTCATCGTACGCAGCCAGCCACCCGCGCCGCAGGTCGAGGTCGTCACGATGGCCCCCGGGCCCGGGTACATATGGATCCGCGGCCACTGGTCGTGGCACCACGAGCGCTGGGATTGGATGGGCGGACGCTGGGACCGCGTGGCCCAGCCCGGCTCGGCATGGGTTCCCGGGAGATGGATCGAGCGTGGCAACGGATGGGTATGGATCGAGGGCCACTACGCCGTCGTGGCCGCGCCGCCGCCCGGGCCGCAGGTTGAGGTGGTCGCCGAGGAGGAACCACCCGCCGCGATCGTCGAGACCGTGGGCATTGCGCCGGGACCCGATTACTTCTGGGTGGGAGGCCACTGGCACTGGAACGGCGGCTGGGTCTGGCTCCGCGGCCATTTTGACCGCCATCCCCATTTTCATCCCGGCGGCGGATGGGTGGACGGTCGCTGGGATCGCCGGGGCGGCAACTGGGTCTGGCACGACGGCCATTGGCGCTGACCGCCTGCTGGCGACCGGGCTGAAGCTTTCGGAAAGGCCGGGCGCAAATGCCCGGCCTCTCAATGCCCGGACATCCAGGTGCCGAGCGCACCCTGGTATATCCCGAGAACGATGGAGCCGAGCGTGAGCGCCACGAGCGCGATGCCGAGCGTGAGCCCGGCCCCGGCGCGCGCCCGCTCGGCGGTCTTCGGCGAAATCGCGGCCTCGTCGCTGAAATACGCGGCGCGTATCCACCCGAAATAGTAATAGATCGACAGGGCCACTCCCGCTGCCGCGACGGCGAGCAGCCCGTAATGCCCGGCCCTGAAAACGGCGACGAAGACGAAAAGCTTCGCCATGAAGCCCGCGAAGGGAGGGATGCCGGCCAGCGAGCCAAGGGCGCAGGCGAGAACGCCGGCGAGGAACGGGCTCTCCCTCGCGAGCCCCGCGTAATCCCCGAGCTCCTGCTCGGTGTCATCGGGTCCCGCGAGAATCGTCATCACCCCGAATACGGCAAACGAGGAGATCATGTAGGCGTACAGGTAGAAGTATACGGCGCCGGTCGCCAGGACGGGCGCACTCGCCACCGAGACCACGGCCAGCAGGATGAAGCCGGCATGGGAGACGCCCGACAGGCCGATCAGCCGCTTGACGTTGTTCTGCTTCAGGGCCGCAAGGTTTCCGAAGAGGATCGTGGCGGCGGCCATGATCGAGAGCACCGGACCGACAAGCCACGCGTACGGCGCGAATACCTCGGTCACGAGGACCAAGAGGACCACGAACCCGGCGCCCTTCGACGCGACGGCAAGGAACGCAGTCACGGGCGTGGGCGCGCCCTGGTAAACGTCGGGGATCCATATCTGGAACGGAAAGGCGCCGATTTTGAACGCGACGCCCGACAGCACGAGCACGATGCCCGCGGACGCCATGAAGTTGCCCGGGTTGGCCTCCAGGAACCCCGCGAGCCCGCCGTACTGCATCGCCTCGGCCGTCCTGCCGGCGAGCCCGGGACTGCCCGCGACACCGTAGAGAAGGACGATCCCAAAAAGGAGCAGTGCCGAGCTCAACGCCCCCATGACGAGATACTTGAGCCCGGCCTCGAGCGTCTTCGGGTTCGAGCCGTAGTAGCTCACGAGGATGTAGAGGCCCACCGTCACCGTCTCCAGGGCCACGAACAGCATCACGAAGTTGCGGCTCTCGACGAGCAGCATCATGGCCGCCGCGACGACGAGGACGACATGGTGGAACTCGACGCGCGGAACCCGCTGCCAGGCCAGGCTCCTCAGCGCCAGGAGCGAGACCAGGATCGACGAGATGAGGAAGAACACGCGCATCAGCTGGCCCGGCGGGGACAGCATCAAGAGGCCGTTGAAGGACGCGCGGTAGTGCGTGTCGAAGTTGAGGAGGAGCGCGGCCAGGATCCCAAGCTGTCCCGCGATCGAAACCAGCGGTATGCGCCCGTGCATCGACTTCGGAAGGCCGGTCTCGAGCACGAGCAGGAACAGCGCGAGGCAACCGAGGGAGAGCTCGGGCCAGATGGCGCCCCAGGGGTTTCCGGCGGCGAGGCCTCGGAGGGCGGTGAAGTCCATGGGCATGGGGTGCGGCCTAGCGGCCGGCCACCGCGGCGGCAGGCGCCTCCCCGAGCGCATGGTCGATTCCGGCCGAGAACGACTTCGGCCAGATGCCCACGAAGAGCAGCGCCGCCACGAGCACGAGGGCGGGCAGCCTCTCGCTCCAGGCGATGTCGGTCGCCGGATCGATCGCGGTCACCCGCGCGAAGGCCTCGGACTGGGGCCCGAAAAACACCCGGGCCGCGGCGCGCAGGCCGTATACGGCCGAGACAACGGTCCCGGTGAGGGCGACAACCGTCAGCCAGTGGGAGAAGTTCCAGAGCGCGACGAAGATCGGCAGCTCGCCCCAGAAATTCGCGAATCCGGGGAGCCCAATGCTCGCGAACGTCGCGGCGACAAAAAGCCCCGCGAGCACCGGCGCCCTCTGGGCGAGCCCCCCCATCCGGTCCATGTCAAAGGTGTGCGTGCGGTGATAGACGCTCGTCGAAAGGAGAAAGAGGAGGGAGACCGAGAGGCCGTGGGCCACCATGAGCATGACGACGCCGCCGGCACCAAGGACAGAGCCGGCGGCGATCCCGAGGAACGCGTAGCCCATGTGCATCACCGAGCTGTATCCCACCATCTGCTTCAGGTCACGCTGCGCCATGGTCACCAGCCCGATCACGAGAACGTTTCCGACGCCCGCCATGACCGCGAGCGAGTGGCTCCATTGCGACGCGCCGAACGGCAGGAGCGGCAGCGCGATCTGCAGCAGGCCATAGAGCCCAAATTTCTTGAGGACGCCCGCGTGCAGCATGGCGGCCGAGCTGGGCGCCGCGCCGTACCCGAGCGGAGCCCACGAATGGAAGGGCCAGAGGGAAACGAGGATCCCGAACCCGAAGAGAAGGAGCCCGAAGATGTGGGTCTGCGTGAACTCGCCGAGCGGGCTCGACGCCAGCGCGTCGCGAAGCACCGTGATGTCAAAGCTGCTGGCCCCGCTCTTGACGTAGATGGCGACGAGTCCGACGAGCGAGAGCATCGCCCCCACCGTGAGGTATATCGTCATCATCATGGCCGCGTAGCTGCGGTCGCGCCCTCCCCAGACACCCACCATGATGAAGGTCGGGATGAGCGCCAGCTCGTGGAAAAAGTAGAAGTAGAACACGTTCACGCTCGCGAACGTGCCCATCAGGCCGGCCTGCATCACGAGCAGCAGCAGCAGGTACGTCTTCATCCGCTCCGCCTTCGACTGGATCGCGTAGAGGCCGGCCGCGAAGCCGACGACGCCGGCCAGGACGAAAAGCGGAAGAGATATCCCATTCAGCCCAAACTTGAGCCCGATCCCGAGGCGGTCTAGCCCGGTCGAGTAGGCGGTCATGAAGGCGTAGCCGTGGGCCTCCTTGGCGGCCGCGCCGAACTGCCACCAGAGGTCGAGCGCCATGAGCGCGGGCACCCCGAATCCGGCGTACGCAAGCTTCACCACCCAGCGCTTGGGAAGCCCGAGCGCGATCGCGAGCGCGACGGCCAGCGGCGCGGTGACCGAAATCAGCAGGGGATCGAGGGAAAGGGCGCTCATCCGGGGTGCGTCAGAGGACGCCGGCGGCGTAGGCCCAGAGGACGACCACGCCGCCAAGGAACCAGTAGACGTAGTTGCTCAGCCGCCCCGTATGGAGGGCGCGGACCCCGAACCCGATGTTCTCGGCGACGCCGGCGAGACCCCTGACGACGACGCCGGCCAGGCCGACGATGTCCACGAAGTTCAGTATCATGGCGGCGCGCTGCTGGATCCTGGCCACATAGTAATCGTACGCGGCGTCAAACGACGTCCTTAGCGCGACGAGGAAACCGAAGACGGCCGGGGATTTCCGCTCGAGCGAGTCGCTTCCGTCGGTCGAATAGAACGCAAGCGCCGTCCCCGCGCCGACGAGCAGCACCACGAGGCTCGTCGCGAGCACGATCGCATGGGTCGCGCCCAGCGCCTCCGGGATCTGCGAGAACACGCCCCCAAAGGCCCTCGGGTATGCGCGCCAGTACCCTCCGACCGCCGAAAGGACCGCAAGCAGGACGAGCGGCGCCGTGAGCGAGATCCCGCCCTCGTGCGCATCCCGGGCGGAATCGGCCCGCGAGGCCCCGAGGAACACGATCTTCCAGAGGCGCAGCATGTAGAACGCGGTCAGGATCGCGGTGAACGCAAGGGCCGCGAACACCGCGCGGTTGTTCTCGAAGGCGAGGACGAGAATCGCGTCCTTCGAGAAGAATCCCGCCAGGCCGGGAAGCCCGACGATGGCGGCGACGGCGATGGTGAACGTCCAGAACGTCACCGGCATCCTCCTTCGGAGCCCTCCCATCATGAAGATGTCCTGCTCATGGTGGCACCCGACGATCACCGAACCGGCGCCGAGAAAGAGGAGCGCCTTGAAAAATGCGTGCGTTGTCAGGTGGAACATCGCCGCGCCGACCGAGCCCAGCCCGAAAGCAGCGACCATGTACCCGAGCTGGGAGAGGGTCGAATAAGCGAGGACCTTCTTGATGTCCCGCTGCGTGACGGCGCACAGCGCCGCGTAGAGGGCCGTGAGCGTGCCCACCCAGGCGATGACGGTCTGCGCCTCGGGCACCATGAGGACGTTGATCCGGCAGAGCATGTAGATTCCCGCGGCGACCATCGTCGCCGCGTGGATCAGGGCGGACACGGGCGTCGGGCCCTCCATCGCGTCCGGAAGCCACACCTGCAGGGGAAGCTGCGCGGACTTTCCCACGGCGCCGCAGAACAGGAGGAGCGGGATCAGGCGGCTGTAGACGGCGTGCGACGAGGCGTGGTCCGCGCCGAGCGCCGCAAGGCTCACCGTGCCGTTGGCCCAGTAGCAAAGGATGATCCCAAGGAGGAAACCGAAATCTCCGACGCGGTTGACGATGAAGGCCTTCTTCGCGGCGTCCGACGCGGAGGTCCTCTCCCGCCAGTGGTTAATGAGGAAGTACGAGCTGAACCCCACCAGCTCCCAGAAAATGAACATCATGAACAGGTTGTCGGCAAGGACGATGCCGATCATCGAGAACATGAAGATCGAGAGGCCCCCGAAGTAGCGCGCCTTCGCCGCGTCGTCGCGCATGTAGCCGAGGGAGAACACGTGGACGCAGAGCCCGACGACGCCGACGATCGAAAGCATCAGGGCCGCGAGGTCGTCGTAGTTGAACCCGATCGCGATCGCGAACGACCCGAACCGCAGCCACTCCCATGAGGCCGTGAAACGGTCGCCGCCAAACGCAAGCGCCAGCGCACCGTAGGCGACGAGCGCGGCGGCGGCCACCGACACCGCCGACGCGGCCGCTCCCCGCCTGCACAGGAACAGCGTGATCAGCGCGGCTGAGGCCAGCGGCGCGAGCAGTACGTAGAGCGCGGTTTGGAGGGGCGTCATGTCTGGCGTCAGTGAGTTCCCGTCAATGCCTCAGCGAGTCCAGGCTCTCGACCTGGACGGTCTGGCGCGCACGGAAGAGCGCGACGATGATCGCAAGCCCAACGGCGACCTCAGCGGCCGCCACGGTCAGGATGAAGAACACGAACACGTCGCCGTCCTCCGTCCCGTTGAATCGCGAGAAGGCGACGAGCGCGAGCGTCGCGGCCACGAGCATGAGCTCAAGGCACATGTAGATGACCAGCGTGTTGCGCCTCACAAGGACCCCGAGGAAGCCGATCGCAAAGAGCGCGGCGCTGAGCATCACGTAGGAGTCGAGTGACGGCGTCATTTGGGAGCCCCGGCCTCCCCCACCCGGCGGCTGATAACGATGACGCCCAGCATCGCGATCAGGAGCAGAAACCCCATCACCTGGACAGGCAGGAGATAGGTGGTGAAGAGCTGGTAGGCATAGAGTTTCAGCGATGAGCCGACCGTGGCGCCGACCGCGGGGCCCGCCCCCAGGTGCCCCCGGACGGCGAGGAGGTCAAGGCCCGTGACGAGAAGCGCCGCCGCGATGAACCCCGCCAGAGCCTCGGGGACGTGGAAACGCCAAGGCTGGCCGCCCTGCATGTCCAGGAGCATGATGATGAACAGGAAAAGGGCGACGACCGCGCCCGCGTAGACAAGCACCAGGACGAACGCCAGAAGGTAGGCGTGAAGCTGGACGAACAGCCCGGCGATCCCGGCGAGGCACAGCAGCAGGCACATCGCACCGTTGACGGCGTTCTTGCTCAGGACGACGCCCAGGGCGCATGCGAGCGTGAGAACGGAGAGGGATATGAACGCGATCTGTTCCATCGTGCTCCCCTAGTGATGCTCGCCGCCGCTTTTCTCGGCGGCCTTCTTGACATCCCACTTGAAATGCTTGTCCGGAAGGGTCCCTCCAAGCTCATAGAGCCTGTCCTTGTGGTTCACCATCTCGGCGCGGCTGTAACCGGACATCGAATACTGCTTCTGCAGGAAGATCGCCTCCTCCGGGCACACCTCCTCGCAGAGCCCGCAGTAGATGCACCGCAGCATGTCGATGTCGAAGGCCTGCGGCGCCTTCTCCACCTGGTCGATGCCGGCCCCCTCGGGCACGGAGCCCGGGGTGATCCTTATCGCCTTCGGCGGGCACACGAATTCGCAGAGCTGGCACGAGACGCACTTCTCGCGGCCATTCGGGTCCTTGACGAGCGTCGGCACGCCCCGGTAGCCGGGCGGGATCGCGGGCCTCTGCTCGGGGTATTCCAGCGTGTCGGCCGGGCCGAAGAAGTGCTTGATCGTGGTCCACATCCCGCCCGCGATCTGCGGGAGGTAGGTGCGCTCCACAAGGGTGAGTGACCTTCGCTTGACTGGGATGACGGCCATGGGGGGTGTCTATTGCTGCAGGAAATATATCCCGACCGTGTAGGCGATCAGGTTGGCGATGGAGAGCGGGAGCAGCTTCTGCCAGCCGAGCTTCATCACCTGGTCGTAGCGGAAGCGCGGCACGGTCCAGCGCACCCACATGAAGACGAAGATCGTCGCCAATATCTTCACCACGAAGATCGCGATCGAGAGCAGCCCGGCCACAAGCGGATGGAGCCAGACCTCCGACCCGGTCAGGTGGTGCAGCTTCCCGAGGAGCTCCGCGAGCGGGAGCCAGGGAAGGAGGTTCCAACCGCCCAGGAACAGGAGCGCGAACACGGCGGACCCTACGATCATGTTGGCGTATTCCGCGACAAAGAAGAGCGACCACTTGAAGGCGCCGTACTCCGTGTGAAAGCCGCCCACCAGGTCGGCCTCGGATTCCGGCATGTCGAAGGGCTGGCGGTTCGTCTCCGCGAACAGGGCGACGGCGAAGATGAGCGCGGAGAGCGGCATCGTGAACACGAACCACGTCCCGCCCCAGAAACCCGGCTTGCTCTGGAATTCCACGACCCGCGCGAGGCTGAGCGAGCCCGCCGACCCGGGCTCGTTCACCCAGAGGAACACGGGCAGCACGGCGAGCGTCATCGACAGCTCGTAGGAGATGAGCTGTGCCGAGGCGCGGACGCCCCCCAGGAACGGGTATTTGGAGTTGGAGGCCCAGCCCGCGAGGATCAGCGAGTAAATCCCGAGCGACGCCACGGCGAAGACGGCCAGGATCCCGACATCGACGTTGGCGAGCATGATGGGGATCACGCCGCCCCCCGGCCTGAGATAGGCGCCAAACGGGACCACCGTCACCGTCGTGAACGCGGGCACCATCGCCACGACCGGGGCCAGAACGTAGTAGAGCTTGTGGACGTGGTCCGGCAGGGGCTCCTCCTTGAATAGGAATTTTCCGCCGTCCGCCATCAGTTGGAACAGGCCGATGCGCTGCAGGATCCAGATGCCCGGGATCCAGGCGAGCACCGGCGGGAGCGCCCGGTTCGGGCCGGGCCGGCACTGGATCCAGGCGCACACCTTGCGCTCGGCCATCGAGCACGCCGCGGCGACGGGGAAAATGATGAGAATCACCGCCACGCCCTTCGCAAGGCCCTGGACGAGGGACGGGAGCCCGAAGAAGTAATCGATCACGGCGTTGCCGCCTCCTTTGGCGCGGTCGGCTGGTAGTGGAGCGAGGGCCCCTCCGCAAAAGGGAGGGCCGCCCAGGGCGTGCCGTCGAGGAGGAGGCCCCCGTCCGGAAGGTTGCCGTAATTCATCGTCGCGAGCGCGGGGACCTCGGCTGCCATCTGCGCCCAGAGCGCCCCTACATCCGCGCCGAGGGCGGGCCCGCCGACGGCGGCGGCGAGCCGCGCGAGGGCGACGAGGTCGTCGGTCGCGCCCACGATGCCCGGCACCGCCCTCGAAAACTTCTGGATCCGGAACTGCTGGTTCACGAACGTGCCGCTCTTCTCGAACACGGTGAGGGTCGGGATGACAACTCGGGCGGCCGCGCTCGTCGCGTTGGCGTGCGTCCCCAGGTACACGACCGAGACCCTGGCGAGCTGCGCCGCGCTGAGCCCGGCGGCCCCGAGGTCCTCGCCGATCGAAACCACGGCCGTCACCTTCCCGGAGTCGATCTGCGCGCCCAGCGAATCCAGCGTTGCCGACGGCAGGCCGGCGGCGAGGCCGGTGACGAGCGCGCCGCGCACGTTCGGGCTGCGGTCGGCCGAGACGAGGAGCCCGTCGCCCTTCCCCACCCGAGCGACGAGCGACGCCTTCACGCCGAGGGCGTCGCACAGCTTCCTGAGGACGAACTGCTCCTCGACCGAGCTGCCGCCCGACCCCACGACCGCCGCGCCGCCCGCCTTCAGGATCTCGGCGGCCGCCTTGACCGCGGACTCGAGCGCGCTCTCGGCGCCGTTCACCCTGATCGAGTCGAGCCGTCCCTGGCCCCGGACCGCCTTGTAGAGGACCCGCCCGCTGTCGGCCATCCACGTGTCGTTCACCGCGTCGTTCTGGCGCGGCGTGACCCTGTAGACGGCCCCTTCCCGGGACCAGACGACGGTGTTCGCGCCCACGCTCGACTCGGTGTCGATGCTGTTCGTCTGCCGTAGGAACCAGACGCGCATCTTGAACCGGAAATCCGTGCTCGTGAGCGCGCCGACCGGGCAGATGTCGACGGTGTTGAGCGAATAGTTGTTCTCAAGCTTGCGCCCCGGGTAGCACGTGAGGGTGCTGTAGCTTCCGCGGTCGGTGAAGCCGAGGACGTCGTCCTTTGCGATCTCCTTGGAGAAACGGACGCACCGCGAGCACAGGATGCAGCGCTCGTCGTCCAGCATGACGCGGGGGCCGAGCAGCGTGCGCTTTGGCTTCACGTTCTTCTGCTCGACGTAGCGGGAATAGCCCCGGCCGTATCCCGTCGACTGCTCCTGGAGCTTGCACTCGCCCGCCTGGTCGCAGATCGGGCAATCGAGCGGATGGTTGATGAGGAGGAATTCCATCACGCCCTCGCGGCAGTCCTTAACCATCGGGGTCGTCGTGCGGATGTGAAGGCCCGCCACGGCGTTGGTCGCGCAGGCGATGGTCGGCCTCGGGACCCAGTTAACCTTCTGCCTGCCCGTGGTCGGGTCCATGACCGGGGCCTTGGTCGCCGGGTCGACGGCCGGCATGCCCATCTCGACCATGCACATCCGGCAGTTGCCGGCGATCGTGAGCTTGGAGTGGTAGCAGTAGCTCGGCACGTCGATCCCGAGGCGCAGCGCGGCCTCGATCACGTTTGTGCCCTTCGGCACGGCTATTTCCCTTCCGTCGATGTTGACGGTGACGAGGTCGGGAGCGGCGGGCTGGATCATCGTGGGCGGGAATTCGTCTGCTGGGCGGGGGTTCAGACGAGCTCGGGCACCCCGTCGGGCCTCGGCCCCCTTTTGTCCTTCGAGTAGCCCTTGAACTCGTCGCCGAACTTGGCGACGAAGCTCTGCGTCGGCCACGCGCACCCTTCGCCGAACGCGCAGATCGTCCGGCCGGCGATCTGGTCGGCCACGCTCTTGAGGAGCGCGCCGTCCTCGGGGCGCGCTTCCCCGTGAACCATGCGCGCCGTGATCCGCTTCATCCAGAGCGAGCCCTCCCGGCAGGGCGTGCACTGGCCGCAGCTCTCGTGGGAATAGAACGCGTTGATGTTGCCGAGCGCCTCGACCATGCTGACGGAGTCGTCCATGACGATGACCCCACCCGATCCGCCCATCGAGCCGATCATCGCGAGCGAGTCGAAGTCCATGGGGATGTCCTCCACCCCCCAGTCGTACTCGACCATGTCGGCGCCCACCTTGCGCTTGCCCTTGTAGCGCTCGCCGAACTTGAGGACCTTCGCCGACGAGCCCCCCGGGATGACCGCCTTGAATGTCCGCCCGGGAAGCGGGCCCCCGCACACCTCGTTCAGCAGCTGACCCATCGTCAGCCTGCCGACCTCGAACTCGTAGTAGCCCGGGCGCTGGACCTGGCCCGAGACGCACAGGATCCGCGTCCCGGTGTTGTTGGGAGTCCCGATCTTTGAATACGCCTCCCCGCCCATGTCGGCAATGTGCTTCACGTGGCAGAGCGTCTCGACGTTGTTCACGATCGTCGGGCACTGATAGAGGCCGAGGACCGCCGGAAAATAAGGCGGCTTTATGCGCGGATAGGGCCGCTTGCCCTCGAGCGACTCGATGAGCCCGGTCTCCTCGCCGCAGATGTAGGCCCCCGCCCCCCGGTGGACGTAGATCTCGCAGCTGTAGCCGGTCCCGAGGATGTTGGGCCCGACAAGGTTGGCGGCCCTTGCGTCCGCGATGGCCTTCTCGAGTATCTTCGCCCCGCCCGGGAACTCCCCGCGGATGTAGATGAAGGTCCGCTCAACCTTGTTCGCGAAGCACGTGATCATGATCCCCTCGATCAGCTGGTGGGGGTCCCTGTAGATGATGTAGCGATCCTTGAACGTCCCGGGCTCCGATTCGTCCGCGTTGACGACCAGGTAGATCGGCTTCCCGCTCTTGCGGTCGAGCAGCGACCATTTCACGCCGCACGGGAAGCCCGCCCCCCCGCGGCCCCTCAGGCCCGACTTCTTCACCTCGTCCACCAGCTCCTCGGGCTTCCTCTGGACGGCCTTCCTCAGGACCTCGTAGCCGCCGTTTCGCTGGTAGCACGCGAGGTCGTTCGAGTATCCAGGCTCGTCGATGTGCCTGAAGATCAGCCGGTGTTGCTCGGGTGCGGGCATCTTGATGTGGTTCAGCGGGTCCCCGCCGCCTGGGCGGCCTTGATCTCCCGCGAAAGGGCGATCGCCCTTTCGGCATCCACCTTCTCGTGGAGATCGTCGTCGATCATCACGACCGGGGCCGTCCCGCAGCTCGCAAGACACTCGACAAACTCGACCGTGACCTCTCCGTCGGGCGAGACCTCGCCCAGGCCGGTGTTGAACTGCCGCTGGAATTCCGCGCACGTGCGGTATCCCCCCATGATGGCGCAGGAAAGCGTGCGGCAGACCCTGATGTGCCTTCGCCCCATCGGCTTCTGGCGGAACATCGGGTAGAACGTCACGAGCTCGTACACGTTGATCGGCTGGATCTCCAGCTTGGCCGCGATCCACTCGATCGCGTCGCCTGAGATGTAGCCCTGGTCCTCCTGGACAAAGTGCAGCAAGGGGAGCGCGGCGCTCCGCTTCACCGGATAATGCGGGATCACCTCGTCGATCCGCTGGAGGGTCTCGGGCTTGAGGGCGATCATCGGTCGCACTCCCCCATGACAAAGTCCAGCGAGCCGAGGATCGAGACCACGTCGGACACCATCGCCCCGATGCACACCTTGGGCAGGATCGAGAGGTTGCAGAACGAGGGCGCGCGGATCTTGAGCCTCCAGGGGACGCCGCCGCCCTTCGAAACGATGTAGAAGCCGAGCGCGCCCTTGGGGTTTTCCGCCTCGAAGTACACCTCGCCCGCGGGCATCTGGGGCCCCTCGGTGACGATCATGAAGTTCTGGATCAATTCCTCCATCGACGTGAGCACCTTGTCCTTGGGCGGCGCAAAGATCCTCCTGGCGTCCTCCGCGTACCACTTGCCGGGCGGGAATTTTGCGATCGCCTGCCGGATGATCCGGACTGACTGGCGCATCTCCTCCCCGCGCACCAGGTAGCGGTCGTAGCCGTCGCCCTTCGTCCCGACCGGCACGTCAAACTCGTACTGCTCGTATCCGCTGTAGGGCTTGTCCTTTCGCAGGTCCAGCGGCACGCCGCTCCCCCTCAGGTTGGGTCCCGTGAGCCCGTAGGCGATCGCGTCCTCCTTCGAGATCACGCCGACCCCGGACGTGCGGTCAACAAATATCTTGTTGCGCGTCAATAGGTTGAGAATTTCCTCAAGCAGGGGAAGGAATTGGTCGCAGAATGCGATCACCTGGTCCGTCCATCCCTCGGGGACATCCCGCGCGACGCCGCCGATGCGCGTGTAGCTCGTCGTGAACCGCGCGCCGGTAAGCTCCTCGAAAAGCTTGTAGAGTTTCTCGCGCTCCGTGAATGAGTAGAGGAAGACGGTCCACGCGCCGACGTCGATCCCGAACGCCCCAAGTCCCAGCAGGTGCGCCGAGATCCGCGCCATCTCCGCCGTGATCACGCGGATCGCCTGGCAGCGGGGGGGAACCTCGAGCTTCGCCAGCTTCTCGACCGCGATCGCGTAAGCCATGTTGTTCGCGAGTGGGGCCAGGTAGTCGAGCCTGTCCGTGTATGGCACGAACTGGTTGTAGGTCATGTTCTCGGCGATCTTCTCGTCTCCGCGGTGCAGGTAGCCGATCACCGGGTCGGCCTTCGTGACAATCTCGCCATCGAGCTCCAGCTGGATGCGCAGGACACCGTGCGTCGACGGGTGCGACGGACCCATCGAGATCGACATCTTCTCCGTCTCAAACTCGCCCTGCGCGTTCCTTGCCGCGGAGTCCGGAAATGCGTGTTCGGCGGTCATGTCGGTGCCCGGTTCAGGCGTCGGGCTTCGGGCGGCGCTCGCTCCAGCTCTCGTCCTTGGCGCGCGGCTCCGCGTCGCTCATGTTGATCCCGCCCTCCGTCGCCACAAACGGGCCGCCCATCATCGGGGCTGCGATCGCCCCCGTCTTGGTCTCGGCGACCACCTCGGCGTCGGGCAGCTCGGTCTCGATTCCCGCGAGCGGGAAGTCCTTGCGCAGGGGAAAATGGGGATACCCGTCCCACATCAGGATCCGGCGCAGGTCGGGGTGGCCCGCAAACCGGATTCCGAACATGTCAAACACCTCGCGCTCGTGCCAGTCGGCTCCCGGCCAGATCCCGGTGGCGCTCGGCACCTCGGGCGCCGCGTCATCCGCGCAGTCCGCCGCGAGGCGCACATAGCCATGCGCCTGGGTCGAGAAGACGTGGTACACGACGGTGAAGCGGGGCTTTGCCCCGGAGGCCCAGTCGACGCCCGTCACGTCGGTCAGCATGTCGAAACCGTGCTCCTGCTTGAGGGCCCCCAGCACCCCCAGGAGGTCGGCCGGCGGCACATTGACCGCCGGGTGGTCGAGACTGGCGCGATCGGTCACTCCCGGCCACCTTCCTTTCAGCGCCGCGACTGCGTCGAGTGCCGCGGGCATCACGCCGATAGGAGTTTGCTCGCGGACGGCTCCCGCTTCACCTTTTCCTGCAGTTTGATAAGTGCGTCGAGAAGGGCCTCGGGCCGCGGCGGGCAGCCGCTCACATAAACGTCGACGGGAATGATGCGGTCCACCCCCTGCAGGACCGCGTAGCTGCGATACATGCCCCCGGTGCTCGCGCAGGCGCCCATTGCGATCACCCACTTGGGCGCCGCCATCTGGTCGTAGATCCTGCGGACGGCCGAGGACATCTTGTAGGTGACGGTGCCGGCGACGATCATCACGTCGGCCTGCTTGGGCGAGAATCGCATCACCTCGGCCCCGAACCGGGCGATGTCGAACCGGCTCGCGCCCGCCGCCATCAGCTCGATCGCGCAGCACGCGAGGCCCATCGGCATCGGCCACATCGAACTGGACCTTATCCAGTTGATGACCGCGTCGGCCCGGGAGACGATGACCTCCCCCTCAATCTTGCTGTTGTAGGCCAGTTCGGTATTGGAGGTGACCATGGTGGAATTTGGGCAAAAACCACCCCACGGTACCGCGCCCCCAAGGTCGCGCAAGAAGGTTTTGCGGCGGGCCCGGAATTAGCGCGATCCCAGCGTCCAGATGCACGAATCCGCCACCGCCGCGGTGCCAAAATGGGCGCTTGCCGAGACCCGGTTGCCTCCCGGGGCCAGCCTTACGCCGGGCCAAACGAAGACGTGGGTGCCCGCGGGGTCCCGCTGGACGCCCAATGGCATGCCGTTGACCTCAAGCGACACCTGCGACGCGTTCGAATAGACCTTCACCTCGGTGACCGGGTCCGTCCGCTCGTTGAATCTGCAGCTGGCGACATGCAGCACGGGGTCGCTGCTCCAGTTCGCCTTGTAGAAGTAAAAGGCGTCCTTCCTGACCCTCCTGTCATAGGTCACCAGGCCCTTGTCGTTGCGGCCCGGATGGTCGCCCTCGTTGCGGCCGTCCGAAGCGAAATCGTGGAGGCACCAGATGAACTTGGCCCACACGTAGGGCCTCGTCTTGAGCGCCGCCCAGTAGGCCTCGTGGAACGCGTTCTGGTATTCCTCCGGATGGAACGGCCCGCGGGGCTCGGGCGCGCCCGGGTCTTGCGCGTGCTGGAAGATGCTCGCCCCGGCCCCGTACTCGCTCATCGCGAAGCGCGCCTTGGGGTAGTCGGCGTGGGTTTTGTCCAGCCACGCGGGAAAATCGGGCAGCCGCCCGCGGTACCATCCAAAATACCGGTTGAAGGCGACCACGTCGGTGCGCCAGTTCCTCGGGTCGGCGTTGTCATGGTTGGAGGCGTAGGTGGAGAGCCGCGTGGGGTCCTCGGCGCGGACAAGCGGGGCCAGGGCCGCGATCACCCCGTCCGCAGCGGGCCCGCTGGTCTCGTTTCCCACTCCCCAGAAGCATATCGCCGGGTGGTTGAAATTCTGCCGGATCAGCTCGCGCAGCTGCTGCTTCGCGTTCTCCAGGAATTCGGGGGTGCCGAGCGCCTCGTTGACGAACGGGATCTCGGCCCATGCGACGATTCCGGAGCGGTCGCAGCGCGAGTACCATGAATCCGACTGCTGGTAGTGGGACACGCGAACGGCCGTCGCGCCGGACTCCATCATGATGTCGAAGTCCTCGGCCTCCTCGGCGTCGGAGATCGCCCAGCCCCGGTCCGGCCAGTCCTGGTGCCGGTTGAACCCGTAAAGATTGAGATAGGCACCGTTCAGGATGAAGCCCCGGTCCGGGTCGACCGAGTAGGCGCGAATCCCCAGCGGCTGCTCCACGGCGTCGGAAAGTCCGCTCGCCGCCCCATTCAGGGCGACGGGCCGCAATTCGACGCGGACCGTGTAAAGATACGGGTCGGATCGCGCGTTCCAGAGGCGCGGATGGTCTATCGAGACGCGTTTGACGACCTCCGCCGAACCGCCCCCCTCGAGGTGCGTCCTAAAGTTTGGCATCTTGATGATGCTTCTGGGCGACCCTTCCACCTGCGCCAGCTCGACGGACACCCCCACGTCGACGTCGCGGGGAAGGTCGCCGTGATTTTCGAGCTCGGCGCGGACGATGACCGAGGCCGACTCGGCGGTCACGCGGCCCTGCTCGATGAACACGCCCGGCGAGCCGTAGTCCATCGCCGAGATCTGGACAGGATCGGTCGCAAGCAGCCAAACGTCCCGGTACAGCCCGCCGAAAAACGTGAAGTCGGCCGACGTCGGCGGAATGCCGAGCTTCCCGTTGTCCACGCGCACCGCGATCACGTTGTCGGCCCCCGGCCGCAGCGCCCCTGTCGCGTCGAACCGGAACCTGGCGAAGCCGCCCTTGTGGGTGCCGAGGTGGACGCCGTTCACATAGACGTCGGCCATCAGGCTCGCACCGTCGAACTGGAGATAGAGCCGCTTCCCGGCAAGGGACGCGTCCACGCTGAGGTGCCGCCGGTACCAGCCCGGGCCGCGCCGGTAATTGTTGCCGCCATCCTGGCCGTCGAGGGCGTTCCACGTGTGGGGAAGGCCGACCGGCTGCCAGGAGCCGTCGTCGAAGCCGGGTTCGGGCGCGTGGGGGTCGTCTCCCCCGAGGAACCTCCAGCCCGGGTCGAGGCTGATCAGCTGCCGGCCGTCGGGAGGCCGGGAGGGCTGGGCCGCGCATGGGAGCGCGGCGAGCGCGGCCGCCGCCGCAAGGATGCAAAGGGGGCGCATTCGGGAGACCTAGGGTACCAGGTAAAGTTCGCGCCAGTCGATCCATCCCGCGCTGTTGTCGCGCCAGCCGCGAACGGCAGGATGAAGGAGGAATCCCCGGTTCAGGTAATAGACCGGCGCATAGGACACCTCGCGGGCGTTGATCGCCTCCATCGCGTCGAACGCCTTGATTCGGTCAGCCTGGTCGGCCGCGTGCTCCGATGCTGCGAACGCCGCATCGTAGTCGACGCGCGAGGTTCCGGAGTCGTTGTTGGGATCGCCCGTCACGCCAAACGCGAGCGTGTCGCGCGCATCGGGAATGGACCACCATTTCTCTATGAGCAGCTGAAACTGCCTCTCGCGGTCTGTGCTCAGGTAGGCCTTGAATTCGAGCGGCCGCAATGTCACGCGGACGCCCAGGTTCTGCACCCACATTTGCTGGAGGACCTCGCCAACCGAGAGCGCGACACCGGTGTTGCTGTTCAGCGTGAATTCAACCGGGGGAAGGCCCGCCCCGCCAGGGAAGCCGGCATCCGCCAGGAGCCTCCTGGCCTCCTCCGGGTTGAAGCTGAACCCGTTTGGGGGCGTGTATCCCCCCGTGCCTGGGCGGACCATGGCGTAGGCGGGCGTGCCGAGCCTGCCGAGCGCAGCGTTGACAAGTTTCTCGCGGTCGATGGCGAACGAGAAGGCCCTGCGGACGCGCGGATCCGTGAAGGGGGCCCGGGACAGGTTGAACACGAGGTAGTTCGTGACCAGGGTGGATTCGATGTGCAGCTCCGGGGAGTGCCCGGCGTCGTAGACGTCAAATCTTGCCTTGGGAAGGCCGAAGGTGGCGTGCAGCTGGCCGGCGCGAAAGGCCCGTTCCTCCGCGTTTTCGTCATCGGTCGGATAGAACACGACCTCCCACAGGCGCACGCGCCCGGCGTCCCAGAAGTTCGGGTTGCGCTTCACGCGGACGTACGCGTTTGGCCTCCAGTCATCAAGGGTGAACGGCCCGTTGCTCACGAGAACGCCGGGGCGAGTCCAGGGTCCGCCGCGCTGGAGCCGCCCCCCGTTCGCGTCAAGCGAGGGCATGTAGACCGGGTAGAACGGGTAATTCGTGAGCATCGTCAGCAGGTAGGGCGCCGGATGATCGAGAAGGATGACGAGCGTGCGCGCGTCCGGGGCACGAAAACCGACGGTCGCTGGGTCAGTCGACCGGCCCTCGAGGAAATCGCGCGCGCCCTTGACTGGGAACGTGTAGCCGGCGGTCTCGCAGCCGAGTTGCGGGTCGACGATCCTCAGGAAGGAATCCTGGAAGTCGCGGGCCGCGAGGGGCTCGCCGTTCGACCAGCGCGCGTCATCGCGCAGATGGAAGGTGTAGGTGAGCCCGTCGCGCGAGACCTCCCACCGGTCGGCCATGCCCGGAAGTATCGTCCGGCCGTCATTGCTCAGCTCAACCAGCCCCTGAAACAGCGCGCAAAGGATCGTGCCGGTGGAGTTCGCATTGTTGATCTGCGGATCGAGATCGGCGGGCTCGTCCTTGTTGCCGATGTGCAGCACCTGGTCGCGCGCGCCAGTCTCCACCGGAGTCGCGTGCCTCGCGCAGCCGGCGGCGGCCAGGGCCCAGGCGAAAATGAGCTGAGGGCGGCGCAGCACGGGGACGGAGCCTAGCCGGGGCATTTTGGAGGACGCAAATCCCGTATTCTGTCGGCGGCCAGGCGCTTGGCCTGCATCTCCGGAGATTCCGTTTGACCCTACCCCATGCCATCGGATTTGCTCTGCCCTTTCGCCCTACGGACGGCCCAATGGTCCGGCACACGGAGAGGTGGCAGAGTGGTCGAATGTGCGTGATTGGAAATCACGTGTACCCGCAAGGGTACCGAGGGTTCGAATCCCTCCCTCTCCGCCATATTTCTCCTCTGAGGAGGAAAAACCCGAAGCTAGGTTGCCCGGTTGACACGGCAACCTAAGCATGAGTCACCACCCTATGTTCGCCGTCAGCCGGTTCAAGAACCGGAATGGCGTGTTCTCGTTCCGCGTCGATGGCCGCCTCCATGGCGTCCGCATCCGTCGCAACTTCAAGACCCAGGAAGAGGCCGCCGCCGAGATGGCCGCCCTCGAACTCAAGGCATTGCAAATGGCGTCGAGCCTATGCGCCGTCACCACCTGCCTCGCCGAAGATCAAGTCCGCGAGGCTGAGGCCGTTTTCCGGCGGCTGGCTGGCGGCAGTCGCACGCTCTCGTTCTGTGTCGATTACACCCTGACCAACCACCGCACGTCTGAAAACGATAAAACGCTGGATGATGCGGTCACCGCCTATCTCGCGGCAAAAACCCGGGAGCATGAGCAGAGACTTATTTCTGCGTCCCAGCTCACCACAATCAATCGGCACATGAAGGCTCTGAAAGAGCATTTCCCCGGTGCCACCGTCGCCGAACTGACGGCAGCAAAGCTGACGGCGTATTTCCAGCGGGCCAACGGATGTCTCAAGACCTACAACAACCGGCGCGGCCTCGTCTCGACCTTTCTCAAGTTCGCCGAGCAGCAGGAGTGGCTTGCGACCAATCCCATCAGGAAAGTCCCCTACTACCGCATTGCCCACCGTCGCGGCTCCGCCAAGACCCTGACGGCGGCTCAGGCACAGGAGTTGATGACTTATGTCGAGGGCTACCAGAACGGCCGCCTTGTGCCCTTCTTTGCCCTGTGCCTCTTCGCCGGCATCCGGCCATGCCTACGGACGGGCGAAATCCTACGCCTCCTGCCAGGGCACGTCCGGCTCGACACCGGGGTTATCTTGATCGAGCCCGAGGTCTCCAAGGTCCGGGAGAAACGCACGGTGGCGATTCAGCCGAACCTCGCGGCGTGGCTCCGGGCTTACCCGCTGACGGAAAATCCGATCACTGTGCCGAACCTGCAAAAGCTCCGGGCAAGGATCGCGAAGCGTTTCGGGCTCACCCATGACGTGATGCGGCACACGTTCATTTCGATGCACGTCGCGAAATTCCGGTCCCTCGGTGAAGCCGCGCTCCAAGCCGGCAATTCCGAGAGCATCATCAAAAAGCATTACCTCGACCTAAAGAGCTCGGCTGAGGCGGAGCAATTCTTCACCATCCGTCCGCAGCGGGCTGATAAGGCCGCACCAGCCACTGTCCCGGCCACCCCAACGCCGCCTGTTCTGGCACTTTTCGCAGCGGCATGACCGATAACCGGTAACGCGCAACGAACGACAGGAACACACGCCGCGCTGGCTCTTGTGCCCCGCGGCGTGTGTGCTTTCAAAGAGATAAGCTGGTCTGAGCCGATACACGCGTAAACGCTCCCTCTCTACGCTGGATTCGAGACTGGATCATGCCCGGTAATCCCGACTTTGCGGTCGGGACTTGCGTAACGTACCCACGTTACTTTTGATGCGAGACACAGGACCCCTTACGTCAAAACGTAAGGTTTCCGATTCCGTAAATGCGACACACCGCGTGTCGCGTGACCGAGCATGGCCGGCAAGAATGGTCCTTCCAGGCTGGGCCACTTATGAAAGTTCAGGCATCCCCTTTCGGTAGCCGGATACCTTCGGAACGTGCCCGAAGCCAATCGTGAACGGGCGTTCATCAACGTTGGGAAACGGGAGGCGGCGAATCAAACGGTGCGGCCCAGCAACGGTATTCGTGCCTAACGGCATTCATTCGGGGCGGCGGGCGCTACGGCACCCGCCGCTTTTCGGCTTTGAGCAGCCTCAGCCCGAGCGGTTGCGCCTGAGGGCGGGTAGTCTCCATGCACCCGCAATCGAATCCGCCGGATTTCGATCCGCGGACGGTCAAAGATCGGATTGCGCAGTCGCACGCGAACTGCTTCACCGACTGGCTACCTCTCCCAGAAAGCAGCCATTCCCCTGACGCCCGCATCCCTCCACCCCCTTCCTGGACTAGTTGGAGTCGAATCCGCCTTCGTTGGCATGCTGGGCTGGCTTGAAGGCCCGCACCAGCTCCGATGCTTGGGCATTCTGGTCGGAGGTGAGTTGCCCTTGGACAGTTGGCAAAGCGTTCTTGGCGTCCGCGTATCCTTGGGCAGCCGCCATGCTGATCCATTTGCAAGCCTCCACTCCGTCAGGGGCCACGCCCTCGCCGTTAAGGAGGCAAACACCCAGGTTGAATTCGGAAGCCGCATAGCCTTGCTCGGCTGCGTGCCGAAACCATTTCACCGCTTCATCATCATTCTTGGCAATTCCGCGTGCCTTGTAGTAGGCGACACCGAGGTTGTATTGGGCACCAGCGTCGCCCTGCTCAGCAGCCTTGCGGTACCAACGCACAGCTTCCACAGGATCTTTTTCCACACCCGCTCCAACCGCGAAGCAGACTCCGAGATTCCGTTGGGCCCTCGCGTACCCTTGGTCAGCGGCTCTCTTGTACCACGCAGCAGCGGCTGCCTGATCCTTGTCCACGCCCCAGCCGTTAAAGTAGCACACACCAAGATTCGACTGGGCCCGTGGATATCCGAGCTCTGCGGCTTTGTGGTACCACTTTGCCGCCTCAGACAGGTCCTGGGCCACTCCCTCTCCGTGCTCGTAGCAGACACCCAAATTGTACTCGGCCCTCGCGTTGTGTTGCTCCGCCGCTTTGCGGAGCCACTTTAAGGCTTCGGCAAAGTCCTGGGCAACGCCATCGCCGTTGCAGAACATCAAGCCCAGGCTGCATTGTGCTTTCGCGTCACCTGACTCCGCCCTTTGCCTGATATCCCTGTTCGGTTCGAGACCCAAGCTTTCCTGTGCCGGCAGTCTTGCGGCCCACAAGACGCACAACACGAGCACCTGCCATCGCATCGAGCACACTCCCTTCCCTGTTCGCCGATTCGGAAGTTGGCTTTTGTTCATTTGGAACTGTGCTTCGTCTGGCTTTCGGAGGCCTATTTTTTGGTTAGATCATCAAACCATAATCTCACGCCGATGCGGGCACATTCTTGGCCTATGTCCTCCACGAGCTTGTCCCCTGAAAGGCGGATTTGCTCTAATCTTTGCCGATCCTCAGCGGAGAACTCAAGATCCCCATCAGGGTTCATGCATCTGACGATGGATTGGTGGCTAACGAAATTCCGGTCACGGCGAAACTTATCCAGCCGCTCCCGCAGAGGATCGTTGCCGCAGAGCTTTCGAAACGCGTCGATCAACCGCTCCAAGGACCGGTCTTGGTAATCCTCGCCCGAGAACCGGAATGTCATCTCATTCCCGATGAGCTTGCTTGCCAACTCCAATGACATGGTGATGTACCGCTTGAGCTCCTCCTCCACCTGCTGGCAAACGGCAAGGGCCAATCCTACCTTTTCAAAGTAGGCACGACATTCCGCGTCCCGATTCATCGGGCGATTAAAAGCATGTTGGGCCGGGAGACAATCGGATTGCCTCGCACGGCCCCCAAAGCCGGGTTGCTTGGCCATGTGCTCATGATCGCGATCGTGGCCATCGGGACCTACGTCCTCTGTCACGTCGCATTCACCATCGACCAAGCCGTCGGCGCCAAGACGAGTGAAACAGGTCGTGGTGCTCCTCGATCTCAACGATGAAATCGGGACGCCCGTGAACAAGCACGGCCTTGTCGTCCTCAGAGAGCAGCTCAGGCGGAATGCCCACGAGCGCATCTGTCAGGTGAGGATCTACCATCGCCGAAATCTTCGCCGGAAACAAAATTCCGGCTGTAGAGCGTTCTCCAAGTCGGCCCACGGTTTCCAAGATACCCTTGTGAATCAGTCCGACAACGGTCGGTTGATCCACGGGCAGCTGGATCGTGTTCTTGCCCTGTAGCCAGAACTCGCGGAGGACCGCTTTCTCCTGCGCATCGAGGCGAGCGAGGTTTGCCAAGGCACGCTCTTTGCGTTCACGGCGCTCCTTGCGCCCTTTGATCGATTTCCATGCGGTGAGCACTAGCTCAACGATGACGACCAAAGCTGACACCAAAAAGATCAGGCCAATGTAGCTCCCGAAATCGTGAGCAATTTTCTCGACGTGAATCCGGATCAGGAAGCTGTCCGGAAGGAAGAGGAGGAGACCCGACACCATCGCTACCACCCAAACGTATCGTTTGGGGAGCTTCAGGAATTCGAGTATCTTTGAAAAAATCTCCATGGCGCTTCGAGGTATTATCGAGGGCGCCGTAGGAAATCAAACGTAAGCGATCACACGGATAACAGGGTACGTTCATCGGGTAACCGCCCAAGCCCAGTCTCCCCCTCGGGAATTGACAGCCCGCGACAATGGAACGACGGTCAAGCATGCCTCAGAAAAAGTCTCCCAAGGCGGAGGGCCACCCGTCCAAGGGTACGGTCATGGCTGCAAAGTACCGGGCTCGGGCTAACACGCTCACCGACGAAGAGCGGCAACGCCACCGCGCCCACGCGATGAGCGTGATCTACGGCAACCCAGATGGCCACACGGTCCACCCTCGTAGCCGTTGACACGAATTTCCTCCTCGATCTGGCGACGCCAAAAGACAAGGCGAACGACGCAGTCGCGACATTCCGGGAGCGCGTGCCAGGGGTCGAATTTATCGTCCCGCCGACGGTTATCGACGAACTCGACTTTATCGCTGAGCACGGGGATACCGCAGGAGACAGAAAACTGGCGCGGACGGCTCAGGAGAAGCTGGTCCGCGTCTGGAAATTCCATCCGCTCGACTTTATCCCGGTTGGCCACGGAATTATCGAATCCATCGCCCAAAAGCTTCGAGGACCAAACCTAATCCCGGAGAACGAGGTGAACGACTCTTTCATCGTGGCCGAAGCGGCGCTCGCCGAATGTACCATCCTCATCACCTCCGACGAACACATCCGTGGCGTCGACCAGACAGTCCTGACTCGGACGTTGAAATCATGCGACGTGGATCTCGTCCTCGTACGCACACCGGCCGACATCGTTCGTCAATTTTATAAGAGGCGGTAGCGCGCGGAGCAAGAGCTGTTAGTGGTTCCCGGAGATGATCCCGCTCATCCCTCTTTCGCGCCAGGTTGCCCAAAGGTTGTCAGAAAACCTGCTTTTCGGTTTTACTCGTTACAACTGCCTCGTTCCATTTCGCCGTTCCAAGACATTAACCATAAACTAAGTCCGCGTTTTCCAGCGACTTAGCTTCGAGGCGGAAGCCGGGTTCGAATCCCTCCCTCTCCGCCATTTAACCCGCGACGAAGTCGCGGGTCGGGTAGTTAGCGCCGGCATCCGATTTGGCCATTGAGCGGCCAAATCGGTCGTGAAACAAAAGAGTCCATTC
>Ga0182018_10000326_pt1 | contig 62502 bp, 53 predicted proteins | sample 812P2MmetaG_FD_120490 | JGI IMG/M metagenome (GOLD analysis project Ga0182018, IMG submission 120490) | Permafrost microbial communities from Stordalen Mire, Sweden - 812P2M metaG | ecosystem: Environmental > Terrestrial > Soil > Wetlands > Permafrost | place: Sweden: Stordalen | collected... | reverse complement strand
TGCTTTCGATTACCTGCCCAAATTTGACCGCGATTATTCATGGACCCACATCTGGGACGACATGTACAACGGCAAGGTCAAGGGCATGCTGGCCTTCGGGATGAATGGAGTGATGGTCGGCCCGGACACGAACAAGAACATCAATGCGCTCAAGAAAGCTGACTGGCTGGTGGTGGGCGAAATTTATCAGGATGAGACCAGCGAGTTCTGGCGAGCTCCGGGAATTACTACCGAAGAACAGAAGAACATCAATACCACGGTTTACCGGTTGCCCTGCGCGGGCTTTGCCGAAAAAGATGGTAGCATGACCAACTCGGCACGCTGGGTCACTTGGAAATATGCCGCCGTTCCACCTCCTGGCCAAGCGCGGCTAGACCAGGACATCATCGCCCAGATCTTCCTGCGGGTTCGCGACCTTTATAAGAAGGATGGCGGAAAATTTCCCGACCCCATTCTGAATCTGAGTTGGGCATACGCGGATGGGGCTCATCCTCCACTTTCGCAAGTGGCAATGGAAATCAACGGTAAAGCTCTAGCCGACCTGAAAGACGATGCGACAGGACAGGTGATCAAAGCCGGTCAGCAGTTGCCCGGATTCGCGTGGTTGAAGGACGACGGCACCACGATGTGCGGCAATTGGATTTACTCGGGTTCTTGGACCGAAGCCGGATCGCAGATCCAGCGGCGAGGCACGGAGGATCCGTCTGGAATGGGGGTTTTCCCCAACTGGGCGTGGTCGTGGCCGGCAAATCGGCGCGTGCTTTACAATCGCGCCTCTTGCAATCCCGAGGGGAAGCCTTGGGATCCTGATCGCAAGCAGGTCTGGTGGAACGAAGCGGCGGGAAAGTGGGTGGGCAATGACGTGCCGGACTTCAAGCCCGACTCCCATCCGAAGGATCACATGGGACCGTTCATTATGAATCCGGAAGGCATCGGGCGTTTGTTCGCTCCGATCGGTGTGCTCGCGGATGGGCCGTTCCCTGAGCACTATGAGCCAATCGAAAGCCCGATTAAGAATCCGCTGCATCCCGATCAGTCGAGCAATCCGCTCGTAAAAAAGTTCAAGACCCCCTTCGACAAATTTGGATCGCCGGAGGAGTACAGCATCGTCTGCACCACCTACCGGCTAACCGAACAGTATCACTACTGGACGAAAAATAATCCGATGAACGTCCAGCTTATTCCGGAACCGTTCGTGGAAATTCCGGTGGAACTGGCGGCCGAAAAAGGAATTCGTGGAACGGACAAGATCAAAGTCATCAGTGCGCGCGGAACCTACATCGCGAAAGCCTTTGTTACTCGCCGGCTGAGGCCAATGATGATCGACGGCAAGAAGGTCTATCAGATCGGATTGCCGATTCACCAGGGCTTCCGCGGTATCGACGAGGATGAAGGAAGAAACGCGCGGACGCCGGCAAATTTGCTGACGCCCGCAGTCACCGACCCAAATGCCCACACTCCTGAATCCAAGGGCTTCTTAGTGAAAGTCGAGAAGGCGTAGGTACAACGATGAGCCAGGCGGCAACAGAGCTAGTCCGAATCTCAGGTCACGCAGGCGTCGTCCCGCGTGCAGGTCTGAACCGTGAATTCCAGGTATGCAAACTGGTGGACACGACCACGTGCATCGGCTGCAAAGCTTGTGAAGTGGCCTGCCTGGAGTGGAACGGTTACACATTCAGCGAGACCACCTTTGATAACACCTACCAGACGATGCCGGAGACGGCATGGAATTACTGGAATCTGATCAAGTTCAACGAACATGAGCGCGCCGACGGCAGCATGATGCTGCTGATGCGCAAAGACCAGTGCATGCACTGTGCTGATCCGGGTTGCCTCGCGGCTTGCCCGGCGGACGCCGCCATCGTCCAGTATGCCAACGGCATAGTCGACTTCCAGGAGGCAAATTGCATCGGTTGCGGGTATTGCATGATCGGCTGCCCGTTCAACATTCCGAAATTCGATCCTCCTTCGCGCAAAGTCTTTAAGTGCACACTGTGCAACGACCGCGTGTCGGTGGGGCTCGAACCAGCCTGCATCAAGGCTTGCCCCACGGGCTGCCTGCATTTTGGGACGAAGTTGGAAATGAAGGAATTGGCGGAGACTCGCGCGGAGCAACTTCGCGAAAATTCCGGATTCCATGATGCGGGAGTTTACGATCCTGCCGGAGTGGGCGGAACAAGCGTGATCTACGTCCTGCACGATGCCAAGCATCCGGAGTTGTACGGCGGATTGCCGCGGGATCCGCGCATCCCTCTGTCGGTGCGGCTGTGGAAAGCACCGCTGAAGTGGCTGGGGAATGTGGCGATGATCGGCGGCATCGTCGGCATGGCATTGCATTACATGCGGTTTGGTCCGAAAAAAGAAGAACCCATTCCGCCGAATGAAAATACTGACGAGAGGCGCGTATGACGACCGACGCGGTTTCGCGCTCAAGCGCCGCGAACCAAAACGAGGAGACGATCGTCCGGTATACGTTTTTTGAGCGCATAAATCATTGGCTCGGCGCGTTTTCGTACATCTATCTGTTGATCACGGGCCTCGCATTCTGGTCGCCCTATTTTTACTGGCTGGCTGCGGTTGTGGGAGGCGGTCCGGCAGCAAGATTCGGGCACCCATGGTTTGGACTGCTTTTTACGTTGTCCCTCCTCGTGACGTTTGTACAGTGGCGCGGCGACATGCACATTACCGACGCCGATCGCGCCTGGGGGAAAGCGATCCCGGAATACATCCAAAACGAGGACGACAAACTGCCTCCCGCCGGGCGCTTCAACTATGGACAAAAACTTTTCTTCTGGGGAATTTTCTACGGTGTGATCCTGTTGCTGCTATCGGGCGTCGTGCTGTGGTTCACAGAAACGCTTCCGTGGAGTCTCCGGTTCCTTCGTTACGCCGCGATTCTAATTCACGCAAGCGTGGCGCTCATCACCATTGGACTGTTCCTGATTCACGTGTACATGAGCGCGTTCCTCGAAGAGGGCAGCTTTCGGTCCATGATTCTGGGTCGAGTTACGCGTGCCTGGGCATGGACGTTCCACCGCACGTGGTACTACGACCTCACCGGCAAACCCCGACCCCAGCGATGACCGATGCGAAGTGGGATCGCCGTATCCGTCGCGCCAATGAACTCGTCTCCTCTTATCCATTCTCCGCGGAAGGACTTCGTTACTACGCGCGTGTCACGACGTTTCAGAAAAGCCTTTACAGGGAAATCCAGAAAGCTCTCGCCGATTCACCAAAAATCTCCTCTGATCGCCCTTTGCGAGATGAATTGGATCTTTTCCTCCTTCTACCAAAGTTTCCCGAATTCCTGTCGCTGATCCAGCAGATTGCGCCAGCGCCGCTTGCGCAAGCCTCCGGCGCTCTGGCGCAGAAGGGACCAGCGGCATGGCAACACGCGATCGAAGACTTCTGGCACGGGGAGCCAGAATTGGCTGGAGGCGTGGACGACACTGAGCAAGCCCAGTCGTCCGCTCGAGTACTCGCGTGGATGTTTCTTCAACCGTATGCTGAATATCTTGCAGATCACCGCGAAATCGCCGTTGTCGACGGAACTCCATCGACCTGCCCGCTTTGCGGCGGCAAGCCTGCCGTCGGCGTATTGCGGAGCGAAGGCGACGGTGCGAAAAAGTCGCTGATTTGCATGCTCTGCGCTCATGAATGGGCTTTTCGAAGAATTTATTGTCCGGCGTGCGGAGAAGAACGAGAACCGCAGATGGCATATTATTCGACCCCCGAGATCGCGCACGTCCGCGTGGATGTTTGCGACACATGCCATACTTATCTGAAGAGTATCGATTTGACGAAAACGGGGCTGGCAGTTGCCGTTGTAGATGAGTTGGCGACAATCCCTTTGGACCTATGGGCACGCGAACATGGGTACGAGAAACTACAAATCAACCTGTTAGGAACCTGACCAGACGTTCTGGAGGCCGACGTACAAGGATCGGTGTGCTTTCTAGCCCCATGCATCGACCCCAGCCGCGAGCAAAATTCTGCAACCGAGGAAGACTGGGCAACATCGACTAATCGCCGAAAAACGCAGAGCCGTATTGGTAAGCACGGCTCGCTGCGGATGCCGATCCGTAGTCTAGTTAACTCTTGCATCGAGTCCGATGCTGGGTACAGATCTCTTCACGAGATCGCTCAGTCGGCGTGCCGAGCGTCCGCCACCAGCGCATCCGGCGCCAGACGACGGGCCTTGGTTTCTAAGAAGTCAATAGTTTTGAAGCGAATTGGGATGAAACGCGACTTCTGAGAACTCGTCGGCCCGAGGCATAAGCAGCGCGTAATCGATGGCTTGCAGCAAAACGTCTAGGTCCTCCAAGTTCGACTTCTGCAGATAGCTTATCGCGCCGTCTCGCCTTAATCTCGCTTCATTACTCATGGGTAGACCGCTTAGGGCGATGACCGGAATGCTCGCAGTCGCGCGATCCGCTTTCAAGGCGAGAAGTACGTCCAAACCGCCAAGTTTCGGCAGCAGCATATCGAGCAGGATAACGTCTGGCTTGATGCTAGTCGCAAGGCGCAACCCCTCTTCGCCATCTCCGGCGGTTTCAACTCGATAGCCGGAAGACATGAGTACCTTCTTGAACGCGATTTGGAGGTGAACGTTATCGTCTACCACAAGGATCGTCAGCATATAAGTAAGTTTCCTCGTTCCAGTAAAGCTCTGTGGTCGGTTCGCAAGATTCGTTAATCGTCAAAGCGTAACTCACCACGCGAGACATCCAGCGCCTTGCGAATGGCAAAGAGCAGCGTGTCATCTTCCACGGGTTTTTGAAAAAAGGCTGCCGCTCCCGCTTGAAGAGCTCGGTCCCGATTACCGGCCAATTCGCGACCGGTCAGCACAATCACCGGGATGTTCGCCAGACGGTCGTTTCGATGCAATCGCTCCATCACGACGAATCCATCTCCCGCGGGAAGTCCGAGATCGAGAATCACCAGGTCGGGCCTTTCCGTCACCAGAGCGGCGGTGGCTGAAATGGCGTCTTCGGCAAACAACACCTCAAAGCCGTTCGCTCGCAAACGGACACTCAATCCTCTTCTTATCGTGGGGTTGTCGTCGACTACCAATATTTTCGTCTTGTCCATTAGGTCTCCAATTTAGAAACACGTTCGTTTTTGTTCGCAAGTTCCTTAGGCGGACCGTCGTTCCCGTCCAGCGCGCTGTCTAGCACACGACGAATTTTCGATGCATTCTCCAGCATGATCCCCAGATACTCGCGTTGTTCGCCAGTTAATTCACCTGCCAGCCCATCGACCAGGATGTTTCCGAATTGATGGATGCAGGCAAGCGCGTTACGCAATTCGTGAGACAAGTAGGCAGTAAGTTCGGTCGTGCGCCGCGTGGGTTCCGTCATACCGATCCCTGGTCACAGGGAGTGGGTTTCTTGGTCCCTGCGGGTTCTCCCAGTGCTTGACGAATGACCGCCAACAATTCGGCATCATTTACCGGTTTCTGAAGAAATGCTTTCGCCCCTGCCTCATGCGCTCTCTTTTGGTTACCGAGACCGTTGCGAGCGGAGACCACGATGATGGGAATTACTGCGAGAAGCGGAATTTGCTTGAGTCTTTCCATCACGGTGAAGCCGTCGCCCGCGGGGAGACCGAGATCGAGGATAATTAAATCCGGCCGGTGCTTCTGTGCCTCAGCCACACCGGAGAGCGCGTCGGCGGCAAAGAAGGTCTCGTATTGGTTTGCCTTGAGGCGCAAGTGCATCCCCAGGCGTATATCCGCATTGTCGTCCACAATGAGAATTTTCCTGCTATCCATTGCTAACCTGCCTCGCCGAGATTTCCACGTTCATGAGCTCCTGAATGTCGGTGGCCACTCTCTCCAGAAACTCTTCCTTCGATTCTGTCGAGTTTCGTTTGATCGTCTCCAGTGACCGATAAGAAGTTGAATGGGTCAAACCTGCTTGCCTGAGGCGATCGGAACTGTCCAATTGTCTTCGGATCCGCTTACAAATCGCTTCACCACCAATCCCGTCGGTAATCGCCAGAATGAAGAATAATTCTGCCGGTCCAGCAGAGTCCATCTTGGGCAAGAGGATGTCCAGATCGGAATACAAACTCTCGTGCAGGAGCTCGCGGATGCCGCGACACTGCTCCGCGCGCACCTCGTTGGAAAGCCAGCCGGTTTGTGAACCTATTTCTGTTAATACAAGCGTGATAGGCCGTTCGGTGAGTACTTCCTCGCTGAAGGCCGGCGCGAGCAGTTTTGGTAGAGAACAAATGGGGAAGGTAAGGGAAAAGACCGAACCTTGTCCCGGTGCGCTGCGGGCCCAAATTTTTCCGCCCTGTCGCGTAACCAAGTCTTTGCAGATGTACAAGCCCAGGCCAAGGCCGTTATGATCTGCTGAAGCTGCATGGGAAGCTTGAAAGAGCCGTTCAAAAATCCGCTCGGTCATGTCCGGATCGATCCCGCATCCCGAGTCAGAGACCTCCAGGATCAGAAAGGCCGGATCCTCTTCGAATATACGGGTCTGAATCTTCACTGTTCCGTTTTTCGGCGTGAATTTGATGGCGTTATCGACCAGGATTACGAGGATTTGCCGAACGCGGGCTGGGTCAGCATAGATTGATGGCAACTTTCGATCGATCTCGGAGGGGAGCATGATGATTTCCTTGGACGCAGCGGCCCCCTGGAGTGTATTGACGGTGTAGGCGATGGCATCGGTAACCGAAGTGCATTGCAATTCGATCTTCAATTTGCCTGCCTGCACGCCGGACACTTCGAATAAGTCATTAATCATCGAGTGCAGTTGCTTAACATTCCTCAGAACGATTTCCAGGTACTGACGCTGTTCTGGATTCAGATCGCCCGCCAATCCGTCCAGGAGAATGCTCACGAACTGACGGACCGCGGTCAGCGGCGAACGAAGCTCGTGTGATACGTGGGAGAGGAACTCATCCTTAAACTCCATCTCGTGCGTCCGGATGAGGTCGGTTTCAGCTTGCATGCGGTGGCGATCAATGGCATGGCGAAGAGCCCGGGGGAGCGCACGACTTTCGATCTGGCCCTTGATCAAGTAGTCCTGAGCGCCTTGGGTCATGGCTTCGGCGGCCAGTGCCTCGTCGTCCAAGCCGGTTAGTATGATCAGCGGGATGTTGGGAGCCGCCGCACGAGCCCGCCGAACAGTGTCCAGTCCATGCCCATCCGGTAACCCCATGTCCAACAGAGTAATGTCAACTCCACCTTTCGCAAGGTGAACCTCGGCTTCGCTCATGCGCAAGAGGTGCGTTATCTCGAAACTGCCGACCTTCTCGCCACTGAACATCTCGCGGAGCAGGCGCACATCTCCAGCGTTATCCTCCACCACGAGAACTTGGAGCGGCTTTTTCTTCATGAACGCGGTTCGTGCGGTAACTTGACAACAGATAGCCAGAAACTGTCGATGCTCTTCACGACCTCGAGGAACCCATCGAGGCCCACAGGCTTGGTAATGTAGCAGTTCGCATGCAGCCTATAGCTGCGGAGGATGTCCGCGTCAGACGCGGAAGTGGTCAAAATGACTACCGGAATGCTTTTCAGTTCCGGACTCTCCTTGATTTCCTCCAGGACCTCACGGCCGTCTTTCTTCGGCAGATTGAGATCAAGCAAGATCAGATCCGGGCGAGGCACGTTGGAGTGCTTCCCCTCGCGATACAGAAAGTCCATCGCTTCTGTCCCATCCGACGCCACGTGCAAGTTGATATGCACCTTGGCGTCTTTAAACGCCTCCCGGGTGAGCCGAACATCGCCAGGACTGTCTTCCACCAAAAGGACTTCGATAGGTGTCGCATCCATCCCAATCATTTTCATCATCTCTTAACTCTTTCCTGGCAGCGCAAAATAGAAGGTTGAGCCAGTTCCGGGTTGCGACTCGACCCATATCCTGCCGCCTAGCCGCTCCAAAACTTTCTTGCAAATAGCCAATCCGATTCCTGTGCCCTCGAACTCATCGCGCCCGTGCAATCGCTGGAAGATGACAAAAATCCTTTCAAAGTACTGAGGGGCAATTCCCAAGCCATTGTCGCGCACGGAAAAAATCCATTCGTTGTCCCCATTTTTCGTGGCCGAAACGCGTACGCGAGGGACCTCGGCGCTGCGGTATTTGATTGCGTTCCCGACGAGATTCTGAAACACCTGAGTCAACTGCGTTTCGTCCGTCTCGATGGCTGGCAGAGAATCGTGAGATACAACCGCACCACTCTGCTCGATCGTTATTCGTAAGTTTGTCAGCGCTCCGCGCAGAGCATCTTCAGCGGAAACCTCGCAAAACGCTTTTCCATTTGTCCCCGCACGCGAATAGGCCAGCAGATCCTGGATCAGCCCCTGCATACGGTTGCACCCGTCTACAGCAAAGGCGATAAACTCGTCGGCATCCGAGTCCAGGCGCCCTTTGTAGCGCTTGGCCAGCAGCTGCGTATAACTGGCAACCATGCGCAACGGCTCCTGGAGATCGTGGGATGAGACATAGGCAAATTGCTGCAGTTCCTCATTGGAACGCTTCAATTCCCCAACCGTCTTCACTAGATGCTCCTCGGATCTATTTCGTTCTGTGACGTCACGGATAGCTGCTGTCACCAGAATTCCTTCGGTGCTTTCCAGTGGGCTAAGCATGATCTCGATGGGAAACTTACTTCCATCCTTTCGCCGCCCGGAAAGCTCGATCCCCGTGCCGATCTGCTGGGCCAGAGCCTCCGCTGCGCTTCGGGTACCGTCGGCGATAAGGCGTTCGGCGAAGCCTTCGGGAATGATGTCCTTTACTTGTTGGCCTACTAGTTGATGGCGACTGTATCCGAACTGGTTCTCGGCCTGAACATTCACCAGGACAATCTCTCCTGCCTGGTTCACCACCACCATCGCATCCGGAGCCGCCTCCAACAGCGCTCGGTACTTTGCGCCTGACTCCTTGCTCTCGCTCAGATCGTGGCTGAACTCAGAAAATCCCCGCAGATTTCCGGCGGTGTCGCGCAACGCCGTGAAGGTGACACTGGCCAAAAATCGTGAGCCGTCTTTCCGCACACGCATACCTTTTGCTTCGTACCGGCCGCTGGCAGCGGCTATTCGGAGTACCTCCTCCGGCCTGCCGCGTTCAATGTCTTCCGGCGGAAAGAAGCAGGAAAAGTTGTGACCGATAATCTGATCGGATGTATAACCCTTGATTCGTTCGGCGCCGGCATTCCAACTGAGAACCCGCCCCTGCGTATCCATCATAAAAATGGCATAGTTCTTGATTCCATCGAGGAGCATCCGATATCGTTCTTCGCTCTCTCGGAGCGCGTCATCCCCCAGCCGACGTCTTTCCTCTATCCGCGCCAGATGCTCTTCCGCTTCCTTGCGCCCGCTGATGTCGCGGATCGCCGCCGTCACCAGAATTTCTGCGGCGCTTTTCAGCGGGCTCAGCATAATCTCAATGGGGAACTCGCTGCCATCTTTCCGCCGCCCGACAAGCTCGATCCCCGTGCCGATCTGTTGTGCCAGCGCGTCCGCAGCGCTTCGCGTACCGTCGGCGATGAGCCGCTCAGCGAAGCCCTCCGGAATGATGTTCTTCACCTTTTGCCCTACCAGCTCATCGCGGCTGTATCCGAACTGTTTCTCCGCCTGGACATTCAACAGGACAATTTCCCCGCTTGGGTTCACCACCACCATCGCATCCGGCGCCGCCTCTAGCAGGCCTCGATATCGGGCCTCGGACTGAAGCACCCGCGTTTGGGTTTCCAGGGCCGCGGCCGCTGGCCTTTGTGTTCTTGAAATGGAGGTGGTGACGGTATGCCCGCAAACAGCGCATGGGAACGCGGTGGCACTATTTATCGGAGTGGATAAGTCATATCTCACAGGTTCACTGTAGTCTGTTTATCTGTTCGCGTTTGGGGCAATAGGTGCGCAACCTTAGAGCAGGAAGCACTGGTTGAGATCGACCTTGCTCGTGAACATAGCGAGGAGGGTCGCCCCGGCTGTGGTGGTATTCGGCTTCACGTTCAGCTATATGCCAACATACGCGAGCGTCCTCCTGCCACCTCCGATAACATTGGCACACGCAACTCGTCACCACTTTGAGCAACCATTAGGGGCGGTCATCACTTGGGCATTGCTTCCCGATAGGATTCCATTCATAGGCAATCCGGGCATCTCTCGAACTGATCTCGATATACGCGCATGGAGCCATGCATTTTCCTGCCCAGCTTATCCCGCAGTTGCGGGGCTATGTATGATTCTTCTGCTAGTCTCGGACCGCGGGCTGAGTTCATCTTCACCTGATCGTAAATTTCACGCGTCACATAGACCGGCTCAAGAATGCCTTGCCGGTTGCGTCGCTACTCTTCCGTTTTCACGATCCGACGTTCTTTTTCAAGATCCTGGATCGCTTGATCGATTCTTCGTCGAATGCCTTGTCCTGTTTTGTCGATTTTCATAGTTTAGAATCGCTCTTTTCTTAGTGCTGCGTCTTTCTCGCTCGGTTCCTCTGGAATTTTCAGCAGTTTCGTGCACACCCAGTGCACAAGGGGCGGGAAAGTAGGGGTGAACCTGGGGAAAATGATCGCCATAGCCCTGAACGAAATTGCAGAAAAGAAACGGGGTGGCACCGGAGAGTGAACTGTCGGCTGCGCAGGCGCTCTAACCAGCTGAGCTAACCACCCCGGTTTGGCGCGACCAGACGGGCGTGCCAGTTGGAACTTGATTTGAGGGGCTTCGGCGCAAACGGCGTCTTACCGAGTATACGAGACGCGTGAAAAAACGCTCCAACGAACCAACCCGGGAGGCTTGAGCGGCTGCGTCGGTTTGCGCGTCAAGGTGCGAAGAGGTGTCCCGATTCTGCGGTTCGATCCCCTGCTAGACTGGCTGCGTGCGGCGCTTGATTGTCAACGCAGATGATTTTGGCTTTACGTCGGGGGTGAACCGGGCCATCGTTGACGCTCACTCGCGTGGCGTGGTTACTTCTTCGACGCTCATGGCCAACAGTCAAGCGTTCGAAGAGGCGGCTCAACTGGCAAAGACGATGCCGAAGCTGAGCATCGGCTGCCACGTGGTGCTGATCGATGGCCAACCGGTTCTGGGTGCCGAGCAACTTCCCTCCCTTACCAGCGCCGCACACTTTCGCGATGGCCTGGTGATGTTCGCGGCACGCGCGATCGCCGGCCGCATCGAAGGCGAAGAAATTATCGCCGAAGCCACGGCACAGATTCGAAAGATTCAATTGGCGGGAATCGCTGTTTCTCACATCGACACTCACAAACACACTCACTTGTTTCCCAAGATTCTCCGCCCGCTGCTGCGCGCGGCCGGAGCTTGCGGGATTCGCGCTCTGCGCAATCCTTTTGGACCTCGCCTGCCCCTGCGATCAAGCCGACTTCTATCGCGTCCGGGACTTTGGGCTCGCTACGCCGAACTTCACGTCCTGAGCCCCTTTGCCGGTAAGTTTCGCGAGGCCGTGGACCGCGAAGGTTTCCTGACACCCGACGGAACGCTCGGCATTGTAGTCACCGGATCTCTGGACGAATCGCTGTTCCAGGCGATTGCCCGCAGTATCCCACAAGGAACCTGGGAATTTGTTTGCCATCCCGGCTACGACGACGCGGATTTGCAGGTAGCCGAGACTCGTCTGCGCGAATCGCGAGAGATGGAACTCCGTGTGCTGACCCTGCCGGCGGTTCGGGAGGTGCTATTGCAGGAAGGCATTGAGTTGATATCCTATCGCGATTTGGGGGCCAAGCCTTCACGCTAGCGCGCGCAAGTCCCTTTCGATTCCTTGATTTCGTCTGGCAAGACTAAGCCTTCAAGGTACTCTCGTAACCTACTGAATTAATCCCAGGTAGTATGATGTTTTGCAGACCGCCCTTTTCTAAAGGAAGGTTCTCCGCTAATGCCGGCTCAAGGGACAGCACCGCGCGCGACTCTGGACTTAAAGGTCCGAGTGTGGGGCATGGGCGCTAATAACCAGCCATTCTTTCAGAATGCCATGGCACAGAATGTCAGCGCCACGGGCGCCTGCATCTACGGCATTGAACCCGAGTTGAAGGTGGGCGACGTCATCGGGGTGCAGTACGAGACCCGGAAAGCACGCTGCCGAGTGATTTGGGTGGTCAATGCTGGAGTCCTGAAAAAAACCCAGGCCGGCGTGCAACTGGTGGCTGATCAGGATTGTCCGTGGGCGCTGGTTCTTCCAGCGGGTATGCAATTGGATGAGCGCATCCAGCCGCGCCCCGACAACCGCAGAAAATTCATGCGGCATAAGATTTCCTATCCTCTGGAAATGCGCGACGAGCGGGTGAATACTCCCTTGCGCGTGAATGCCACCGACATCAGTGGAAACGGCTGCTACGTGGAGACCGTGATGCCGCTAGCCGTCGGTACTGCGCTTCGAGTGGAGCTATGGATCGAGGATGAGCATCTCACGCACACCGCCATGGTTCGCACTCGCGACCCCGGTGTAGGGATGGGTATCGAGTTTACGGGATTGGTTGAAGAATCCAAAAAGCGCTTCCAAGCTCACCTCGACCAGCTCGATCCGGGAATGTCGCTCGGCCCCAAAGATCCCAAATAAACGACCGTCTCGCGGTAGCCTGCCGCCCACTCGTGTAAATTCTGCAACTACTGAGCATTCCAGCCATCGAATGACAGAGCAACGAGAAGGCGGCCTCTCGCACATGAAGATCGGAATCACCTGTTATCCGACATACGGCGGCAGCGGAGTCGTCGCCACGGAACTGGGCCTGGAGCTGGCTCAGCGCGGACACGAAATTCATTTCATCTCCTACGCGCAGCCCATTCGCTTGCGGGGCGAGGAACCGAACATCCACTATCACGAAGTGGAAGTTTCGCGTTATCCGCTATTTGACTATCCCCCGTACGATCTGGCATTGGCCACTCGGATGGCGGAGGTCGCGCAGCTTTACGATCTGGACCTGTTGCACGTTCACTACGCCATCCCACATTCTGTCAGCGCGCTGCTGGCGCGGCAGATGCTTGCGGAGGGACCGCGGGGGCGGCGGCTGCCATTTGTTACGACCCTGCACGGCACCGACATTACGCTGGTGGGGCTCGATCGCTCTTACCTGCCGATCACGCGTTACTCGATTGAACAAAGCGATGGCGTCACCGCCATTTCGAATTACCTGCGCGACCGCACGCAACGCGTCTTTGACGTAAAGAACAGCATTGAGGTGATTTATAACTCGGTGAATTGCGACGTCTACAGCCGCAATCAGGAGACGAACGCAGAAATGCGAGCGGAGTACGCGCCCAACGGCGAGCGCGTGCTGGTGCATCTTTCGAACTTCCGTCCCGTCAAGCGTCTCACTGACGTGATTGAAATTTTTGATCGCGTGCACAAGCAAGTTTCCTCGCGGCTGCTGCTCATCGGCGATGGCCCCGACCGCTCCACCGCCGAGTGGCTGGCCGTGCAAAAAGGGATTCATAAGGACGTTCTATTTCTCGGGAAGCAGGATCAGATTCAGGAGAAGCTGGCCATCGCCGACATCATGCTGATACCGAGCGAACTGGAATCGTTCGGGCTCGCCGCGCTGGAGGCCATGGCGTGCGAGGTGGTTCCCATCTCCACACGGGCGGGCGGAGTGCCGGAAGTCATCGACCACGGGAAATCTGGCTATCTCGCCGACGTAGGGGACGTGGACACGATGGCGGGTTATGCTATCGAGCTGCTCAACAATGAGCAGCACCTGCGTGAAATGGGAAAACAGGCGCGGGCTGCCGCGATGGAGCGTTTCTGTTCCACGAAAATAGTGAAGCAGTACGAGGACTTCTACCGGCGCATCCTCGAGCGCTCGGCGTAGAAACCCTCAGGAACGGAACTAGCCGCCTCAACCAGAGGCAGCCGAATCCGAATCAGAGTTCCCTTGCCTTCGTGGCTGTCGATGGTCATGCGCGCCGTGTCGCCGTAGAGCACTTGCAGCCGCTCGGAAATATTTGCCATGCCGATACCCATTCCCGCCCAGCTGCTGCTTTCCTCCAGTTGCGCTCCGCCCATTCCGACCCCATCGTCCTCGACTTCAATAATGAGGCGTGAATCGACGACGCGGCTGCGCAGATAGATGCTTCCACCCTCCACCTTGGGCCCCAGCCCGTGCTTGATCGAGTTTTCCACCAGAGGCTGCAGCAGCATGCTGGGAACGACCACGTCGAGCGAGGCGGGATCGAGTTCCTTCACCACGCGCAGTTTGTCGCGCCCAAACCGCACCACTTCGATATCGAGATAGTTGTCGATGAATTCGAATTCCTCGCGCAACGGCGCGAAGGCGTCGCCGCTGCTGAGCAGGCGGCGCAGGATGGTCGCCAGCTTAAAGATTACGTCCCGCGCCATGTCCGGGTCGAACCGCACCAGCGATGAAATCGAGTTCAAGGTATTGAACAGGAAGTGTGGATTGATCTGGTTCTGCAGCGCTTCCATGCGCGCGTGCAATAGAAGGCGTTCCTGTTCTTCCAGCTTGATCTGGATGCGCACGCTGTTAAAAATCTTCAGCTCGATTCCGATCGCGGTCACTGATGCAGCATAGATTGCGCTGTATACCCACCAGTTGTCAGGACTCTCGATGCTGAACATGGAGTGCGGCCCTAAGTGTTCCGCCAATTCCGTTTGCACGAAACGCAAGCCAATGACGGTCCAGAAAAACATGATCTGCCATTCGAACAGGCGGGGACGCGGTAGATTACGCCGGATGATGCGAAAAATGCCTTCATCGATGAACGGCGAGAACGACCAAATGTCGTCTTTGTCGACGGCCATCGTGCGCCATTGTCCGGCGAGAAAACCAGAAAGCACATCAAACGGCATGGCGGCCCACTCGTGGTGCAGCAGAGCGGGTATCCCGATCAGCACACCGCCCAGTGATCCGGCCCAGCGTCCGCCGATCACTCCCAGCAGCAGGGCGGTTTCAAAACTCAGGTCGCCCGCCGCAAAACTCTTCTGGAAAATTCGAATCCCGACGCCGCCCATGATGGGCAGGCCGAACCACAACACGAGGTAAAGCTTTTGCCGGAACGTGCGCTCCTCGCGAAACAGTAAACTCTTGAATTCCTTGGAGCGCACCAGAGTGCTGGACACAGCCGCAGCTATGCCCAGCTTGACCAGCAAATTGATCAGGATGAGCCGCTGTTCCATGAGATTCGTTGGTGAATTGCCAGATTATCTTCGACGATAAAGGGCGACCAGAAAACTGTAGCACGAAGCGGGGCACTTAATATCCCTTCTGCTTGTCGACCACAAACTGCAAGGGCTGCCGCGCCAGGTAGCGGCGAAGATTATCGGAAAACAGCTCGTAGTGCCGGTGCCAGAGCTTGTCGGTCAGGCCGGCGGTATGCGGCGTGATCAGCAGGTTCTCGACGCCCCAGAGCGGAGAATCCGCCGGCAATGGTTCGCATTCAAATACGTCGAGCGCCGCCCCGGCGATGCGTCGCGAGCGAAGGGCCTCGACCAACGCGGCCTCGTCCACCTGCGGCCCACGCCCCACATTGATCAGGCAAGCTCCGGGTTTCATGACGGCAAAACGGTCGGCGTTGATCAGCCCCTGAGTCGCAGCAATCAGCGGAGCGGCCAGTACGACGTAATCGGATTGCCGGAGCATTTCATCGAGCGCCGCTGGAGCGAAGACGGCCTCTACGCCCTCGGGACTCCCCTTCTCGACGTGCTCGCGCACGGCAATTACTCTCATGCCCATGGCCGCAGCCATCCGTGCCACCCGGCGTCCGATGCTGCCCACACCAATCAGACCCAGAGTTGCACCGGCAAGTTCGCGCGGCGGCACTCCCTCGTTCCACATCGCTTCCTGGCCCCAGATGTGTTTCTGCTGCAGCAGCGCAGCCTGCGGGATCTTCTTCGCCAGCGCCAAAATCAACGCCATCACATGTTCGGCGACCACGGGGCCGTGGACCTCCCGCGAGTTTGTCACGAGTACGTCGCTATTTACTAGGTCCGCAAACAGTAATTCATGCACGGCCGCCGAAGGCGCATGAATCCACCGCAGCTTTGGCGCAGCGGCTAATTGCTCCGCTCGCAGTGAGATCGCGAAGAGGATTTCCGCCTCCTGCAGATCTTTCTCGCTGCCTTCGTAGCTTTCGCGTTGCGTGATCTGCAGTTGCGGAAACGCCTGCGACAACTGCTGCCCAAACCACCCAGGGACATTCCATAAGGCGAGCGGATGATGCACCACCATCAGCAGCTTCATCGGTGGAAGGATTTAATCACAGAACACCGGAGTAAGCAGAAGAAACAACGTCGCAAGAGTTCCAGACGGCTGGTTCTTTCGATCGCGGGAACCTCGACACCGTATCCGGAGTCTTAAGAATTGTAGAATGTACTGTAGCTCGGCTAAGAAATGTGGGCTTTCGGGGAGGGCAAAAATGCGTCGGATCTTGGTCGTTTTGCTAATGACCCTCGCAGGCAGACTTTCGCTCCGCTGCCAGACACCGGCCCAGACTTCCCTACCCCCTCCGTCCCAGTCCGCCCGCCAGGCGTTGATCGAGATGTTTCTGAGTAAGGATGCCGGTGACTTCGCGAAACATCTTCCGGAGGACGCTCGCCGAGCCTTGATTCACAAAGGTGAAACCCCCGAGACATCGATTGTGCTTCGCATTTCCACCGTCGGCCGCCAGATGGTAGCACAGGGCGAACACATTGAAACTTTTGACGTCGGTCCTAATCTGCTTGTCAGCGTACAAAGCGGCGGCCGAGGAAGGGTCGAGGTCGCGGTGGAGCGGGACAGTCTGATCGGCGAGGAAGACGAAATCGAACTATCGGTTCACGTCTATAAAGACGGACAACCCGAATCGCTTCCTGTGGTGCCACGCCTCATTTTCACTTTGAAGCAAGAAAAGGAAATCTGGCGACTGTCGGAGATAACTCTCGCAGCCCATGTGCCGCTAACCGATCCGGACTATCTCCAGGGCCTGCGCAAGGAACAAGACGCAGCGAACGAATCAGCCGCACAAATGCGCTCGACCGTTCTCACCGCCGCTGAGACTAGCTATCGAACCAAGCATCCCAATCTCGGCTATACCTGTACATTATCGAATCTGTTTACGCGAGATCCGGCAGGGGATGTTGCCGGAGAGGCTGGAGAAAGCGGAGGCTATTTCGATCCAGGGCAAAGCAATGAGGAATCGAACGGATATCGCTTCGCACTCACCGGCTGCGATGGAAACCCGGCATCTAAGTATCGCCTCACTGCCGCACCCATTGACTCGGACTCCGGCTTGAAAACATTCTGTTCCGACGAATCCGGAACGCTACGATTTGTGACCGGCGGAAAAAGCTCAACCTGCTTCGGTCGCGGACAAGTCCTGGAACCAGGGGCGGCCATAACACCCGGCCAAGACTAACGCGGCTATTCAAAGTACAGTTCTTTATCCGTATGCCAGTTCCTTCGCGCGCTGCGCCGCCTTTACTACTGCTTTGATCAGGGTGACGCGCAGCTTCCCTTCTTCGAGTTCCATGATGGCGTCAATGGTACAGCCGGCCGGGGTGGTTACTGCATCCTTGAGCAGCGCCGGATGATCTCCCGTCTCCAGCACCACGCGGGCGGCGCCCATCGTGGTCTGCGCCGCCAGCAGCGTCGCGATATCGCGCGGCAGTCCCACTTTCACCCCCGCCTCCGCCAGCGATTCGAGAATGATATAGATATAAGCTGGGCCGCTGGCCGAAAGCGCCGTTACCGCATCCATGTGTTTCTCGTCGACCACGACCGTTCTTCCCACCACATCAAACATGTGGCAAGTCATAGCGACGTCCTTTGCACTGGCGTGCTTTCCTTTGCAGATCGCCGTCATCCCAGCTCCCAGCTGGCACGGCGTATTAGGCATGGCACGTATTACGGGAACGTTGGGCGGCAGGTTCTTTTCGATCATGGATGTTGGCACCGAGGCCGCGACTGACACAATCAGTTGCTTCGGAGTAATGTGACCGCTGATTTCTCGCACGACTTCTTCAACCACCTGCGGCTTCACTGCAATCACAATAATGTCGGCGCCTTTGGCGGCCTCGACGTTGTTGGTCCCTATTTTGACTTTCAGTTTCGCGCCCAGAGCCCTGGCCCGCTCCTGATGCGCCACGGTGGCACGGGTTGCCTTTGGCGAAAGCGAACCGTTCTTCAGCAACGCCTGCAGAATAATGCCGCCCATCTTCCCCGCGCCCAGGAACGCCACTTTCTTTCCTGCCAGATCATTGGCCATAATTTTCCTCAGACTTGAATAACACTATGGAAGGCTCAACCACAGAGGCCACAGAGTTCATAGAGGAAGAAAACCGGATTTCCTCTTGGATTCAAGCCGTATCTCTCGGGTTCACAGAACGCTTGTCTTGACGCCGCCCGCCGCTCGCCTTTCCATCCAATTCCATGCGGTTGTCACAATGTCGCTCAACCCGCGCGTTGCCTTCCACTGCAACAGCGCCTGCGCTTTCGCCGGATTCGCCACCAGCCTCGGAGGATCTCCCGCGCGCCGCGGCACCATCTTTCGAGGCACGGGCTTCCCGGTGACTGCCTCGACGGCGGAGATCACTTCCTGCACGGAAGCTCCAGTCCCCGTTCCTACATTGACGGCAAAGCTTTCCTTCCCAGCCGCCAGGTGGTCCAGCGCCCTTACATGCGCACTCGCTAAATCGTTCACGTGGATGTAATCGCGAATGCAAGTTCCATCGGGCGTCGGATAATCCGATCCAAACACCTGCAACTCGGGTCCGAGTCCCGCGGCCGCGCGCAAAGCAACCGGAATCAGGTGGGTCTCCGGGTCGTGCAATTCTCCGATTTCGCCGCTGTCGTCGGCGCCGGCCGCGTTGAAGTAGCGCAGGCTCGCGAAGCGGAAGCCGTAGGCGCGGTCATACGCCTGCAACGCCTGCTCAAAGAACAACTTCGAAACGCCGTAAGGATTCACCGGCTGCCGCGGCGTATTTTCCTCGATCGGAACTTTTGCCGGTTCGCCATAGACGGCGCAGGTGGAAGAAAAAATGATCTTCTTGACTCCCGCGTCGAGAGCTGCGTTCAGCAGGGATAGGCCGCCTTCAACGTTATTATGGAAATATTTCTTCGGATTCGTCACTGACTCCCCAACGTAGGCGTAGGCCGCGAAGTGCATAATGGCATGGGCCCGCGGCAACACTCGCGCCAGTGCGTCCGCATCCAGCACGTCGCCCTTGATCAGTTCAAATCCCGCGGCCAGAAATTCATATCCGGTGCTGAGATTATCGAAAATGATCACTTCATGCCCTGCGCGCTTGAGTGCCCGAGCCGCGTGGCTCCCGATATATCCTGCACCCCCAATTACCAGAACAACCATGTTGATTAACCTTTTCAACTACTGTTGCCCATGACTAATCCTGAAAGCTCATCGCGGGTGGCGCGTCAAGCCTCTAAGTGCACGGCATTTTCAATGACTTCATGGTTGCCGGAGTGAATGCAGAACCGGGCGAGAAGTAGAGATGATTGTACACAACGGAATTATACGGGCTCCCGCAGTGCATCCGACAATGTAAGCCCCGCAACTCACCTACGCCCTTCCCTACCGGCCTGCTAAGATGTCCCGATCCTTGTGGGAGGTCCCGTGGAAACCGAACCGCCACCAGATCGCGGACCCAATCTCAGGAATGCGTCCGACTCGTCGCGCGAAGCTTTCGCGCCTGTCCCAGCAGTTGTTCCCGGCGTTGTCGATCCGCTAACTCCGGAAGTGCTTGGATATCACGACCGCGGCACCGGCCTGGTGATCTTCGGCGTCCTTCAGATCATCCTCGGCCTGCTGGCCGCGCTGATGGTACCTTTCATAGCGCTGGGCGCATTCATGTCCCGTCTCGCGCCTGGCGGCGCGCTGCGTCCCGGCCAGTTCATCTCCGGAATCGCCACCTACGGATTCGCTGCCTCCGGGCTGATTGGACTCGGGATCGGATCGGTACAAATGAAGCGCTGGGCGCGTGCCCTGACGCTGGTCACCGCCTGGTACTGGCTGATCACGGGCTCGCTGATCACAGTCCTGCTGACTGCGATGCTACCGCTAACTCTGCGAAGCGCGTTGGCGCAGGCCCAGCAGACTGCTTCCGGGGGTCCGTCTGCAACCATATCCACCGGTATAATGGCCGTTATTATCACTCTCATTATCATTTTTGCCGCGGTTTTTCTGGTGCTGGCGCCAATCGCTTTCGTCGTTTTCTACAGTCGGAAAGATGTCTCCGAGACCGTTCGCCATCGCGATCCCATCGAGCGCTGGACCGACCAAACACCGTTGCCGGTGCTCGGCGCCAGCGTTGTACTCGCCATGGGAGCGCTCTATCTTTTGCTGGTGGGGGTCACGACCCCGGTATTCCCTTTCTTCGGACAATACCTCACCGGAATTCCAGGGAGCGCATGCTTTGTCGTGATGGCCGCTCTCGATGCCTATCTGGCAATCGCGCTCTTCCGTCTGCAATCTTCGGGCTGGTGGATCGCCGCCGTCAGCGTTCCCATCCGCCTCCTGTCCATGGTGCTCACCTATGCCAGGGCAGATATGATGCAGGCATATTCCAAGATGGGCGTGTCGGATGCGCAGTTGAAGATGCTTAATTCCAATCCCATGTTTCGCGGTCACGTTCTTTTGTGGTTCAGCCTGATCTCCATGGTGCTGCTTTTCGCATACTTGTTGTGGTTGAAGCGATATTTCAGAAGGCCGGCATCCGCACAGTCTGATAATCTTTCAGCGCAGGTGGGCTGAAATCTTCCTCTGCATGAGGTTGACGACTTCATTTCAGATTCTTTTGGAGAATTTTTATGACCGAACAACTAGCCGACAAGAAATGCGTACCGTGCCGCGGCGGCGTTCCGCCGCTCAAGGGGAAGGAACTGGAGAAGTTACAGCAGAGTGTCCCTAAATGGATGGTTTACGACGAACATCAGCTTCACTGCGAGTTCAAGTTCCCGGACTTCAAGCAGGCGTTGGAGTTCGTGAATCGAGTTGGGGCGCTGGCCGAGGAGCAGGGACATCATCCAGATATTCTGCTGGCGTGGGGCAAAGCCGAAATCACGCTGTGGACGCACAAGATCGACGGCCTCACCGAGAGCGACTTCATCATGGCGGCAAAGATTGACCGGCTGAGCGCTGCGTAGATTTAATCTTCCCGAGTCCTGGGAAAACGACTTCCTATGTCCGAAGCGAGTGGGGAGCCAGGCTACACCAATCGGATGCGAACTCGCCTTTGCCCACGCCGCCTCTCGGCATTGTGCCTTCTGATATTTGTGCTGGCGCCACCGGTCTTGGGCCAGAATCAATCGGCGGACGAAGCCACGGAAAGCAAGCGGCAGAGCCAACAACCAAAAAAAGAACAGTTAAATGTGAACTGGCTCTACGGCGCATACGTTCCCAAAGAGGCAGCGCTCGTGTCTTTGACCGTGCATCAACGCGAAAAGCTTTTTATGCGCCAGACTTTCACGACTCCGGGTATCTACATCAAGAGCGGCTTTCTTGCATTGCTCGACCAAGCGAGCGGCAAACCTATGCGTGGGGAGGCGGCTTGGACGGTTACGGACGCCGCGCGGCTTCCAATTATGCGCGAACCGCAATTCAGAACGCCTTCTCGACCGCCGGGAATGCTGCACTGCGCTACGAACCGGCTTTGACCGTTGCCACTGTGTCGGCTTCGGTCCCAGAACCATACGGAACTTCCTGACTTATAACCGTACGGGAAAACAATGGCATCCCCAGTTCGCGCTCTATGGGGCCGCGCTCGGGGCTGGGATGGTCTCCAGTATATGGGAGCCAGGCAGCAAGCTCTGGCAGGAAGGTTCCGAAAGCGTTCTGACGCAGGCCGCATTTGGCATGCTCTCCAACTGGGTCGGCGAGTTCGCGCCTAAGATCAAAAGCCAATTAGAACGACACAAGAAACACACTGCGAGTAGCTCACCGTGACGCGCTGGTTGCATTCCCTGAGAGGATACGTTAGCCGATGCACAAATGCGATTCAGGCGGCCTTCCTGGAACGGGTTTGCTCGGCAACACTCGATCCCCTCGGAAATGAGCGTTCGGGAATGCCGCGTTACTGGTAACTCTCTGTACATGGCAGCGTTCCGCTAGCAGCCCCCAGCTCAATATCGTTTATCAATGTCGAGTTGACAAGTATTCCATTTTGGTAGTGTTTCCATTGCCATAGCCCATATCCTGAGGCCAGAAAGAACTGCTCCTCGTTGATGCAGTTGTGAAATGCATTGTCGCAGTTGTAGCGATAATGCAGCACTCGCGTGGACAATTGCCCGAGGTTCCCTCCAGTATCCATTAGCGCCGGCGCATCTAAATCATTCAGTGCGGTTCCAAGATTGCTGGATTTGTAGGGATTGCACGAGGAGAAGTACTGAAAGCTGGTGTCGGCCACCTCAATTTCGGGCCCTGGACCGTCGGGAGGAACGCAACGAGCAGCAATTGGCAAGTCGTTGACAAATCGTTTGAATGTCGTGTTATCGGACCAGACCAGTTCCGTAGAACGAATGTAGACGTAATTCTGGTCGAATGCTTTGACATCGAACCCGTGCGCGCCGGCACTCTTCAGCCAAAACCAATAGCCGCTGGCGGCAAAATCCTCGTCGGGAAATACTTCGGTATATATGGGATTTTGCTGCCCGTTCAGGAACTGCACGTCTCGGTTTTGCTTGCTCATCGCGAAATATGGCATCACATCGATCTGCCCGATAGAACAAGAAAAGCTCTGCGTGGCCGGGGCGGGCGGGGTGGACGCCGCCGGTGCGGAGCTTCCGCAACTACAAAACATCCAGCAAAGTGCGAGGGCAATCGAGATAGCCGGATATTTCGAATTGCTGAGCATGGCTTTTGCTTCAAAACATTTCAATCCAGAGTGTAAGTCGCGCCAGTTTTCTTAGTTACTCTTGCCCTTTAACACCCCACAAAATACCAACCCACCTGATATTAACAAGTTGCGCTCTAAGAAAACATCTGCTCTTCTTTATCAGAAGAAAACCGTAGCGGCAGACATCACGAGAAAATATGTGCCTGCCTGGACCGACCGGCGTGTAGCACGATCGCGAGGATCGCTGCGGGAACCAGCATCAGCACACCCGTGCTGGTGGCGACCGTGCGAGCGGAGATTCCCGCATCGAGAAAACGACCAGCCAGATATGCGGTGACGGCAAAGGTAAGGCTGCCCAAGCCAAGGTCCGCGGAAAAGACGCGTCCTCGAAAGCGGTCCTCGGTGTGAAATTGCAGAAGCGTCGTGGAGAAGACCCAGACCGTCGAGCCTCCCGCGTGCGCCAACAAGGCGCAGCCGGCCGCCATCCAAACACTGCGGCTGGCGCCGAGCACGCAGTAACCGAACGCGATCGTCAGATAACCCAAGAGGATGCCGAGGCGCAGGCGATGATCGCTTCGACCCGCCCACCGCGCCGCCACCAGCGGCCCCGCCATCGCCCCCAGTCCGCGCCCACCGAGCAGGATGCTCATGCCGAGCATGGCACCACCCGCAGCATCGATCCCGCGCCCATGCACCGCAAATTCTCGCGCTCCCATCACTGTAAAGATGACCCAACTTGGCCCCACCATCAATTCTCCCGCTTTGGCAAAAACTGCCGGCAGCAAGGTCGGATGACTGCGGATATAGCGAATCCCTTCCAACACTGGAGAATAGTCGATGAGATCGCGCGGGCGAAGCGGTGCGGCGGATTCGGCGTGGGGTTCGGCGAAGCGCATGCCGCCGATCAGCAACGCCGACATCAGAAACGAAATTGCATTCAGAATGAAAACCGTGTCGCGTCCGAAAAAAGCCGCAACCACGCCGCCGACCGCAGCCCCAATCAGCAGGTTCATCGACCACGTCGCCGAAGATAGCGTATTGGCGACCAAGACTTCATCCTCAGCCGTGATGTTGGGAATTACCGAACTGCGCGCGGGTTCAAAGAATGCGGCCATGGCGGTTTCCGCCAGCAGCAAGGGATACACAAGCCACACCATCGAGCGGGTACGCACGAATAACATTGCCAGTACTACCAGGAAGCGAACGATGTCAGCCGCGATCATCACCTGCTTGCGGCGCAGCCGATCATTCACCACCCCCGCCGTCGGTCCCACCAGCGTCTGCGGCAAAACTTGTAACACCAGCGCCAACGCCACCGAACTGGCATGCCCCGTCAACTGCAGCAGCAGGGTGTAAATCGAAAGCGTGTAGAACCAATCCCCGATCTCGCTGACAATCTGTGCCAGCCACAAGCGCCGGAAATTGCGGTTCCCACGAACTAGCCGCAGGTACGATTCCAGCGAAATGGATGGAACAGGGTGCTCTGGTCGAGGATCCATGCTGCGTTAAGTTTAACCTCGCTAAAGTGAGCGCCTAACTTTGCCGACAGCCTGGCCATCGGCTGTCTTCTTGCGATCGAGCGAACCAGGCTTCATATGAACCGCGCCTATCAATGGTTCGCGAACTCCAGCTTTTGCTGGTTCCTCCCCGCCGCCATGCTCGCGGCAGGCTGGCGGCATTCAGCGCTTTTCTACCAGGGGTTCGGAAAAACCCTGATGCTGCTAGCAATTGCAATCGGAATCGACATTTCCATCCAGCGCTCCAAAACAGCGTGGGGGCGATGCCTGAATAATGCCGTATTCGTGAGATTGGGATTGTGGAGTTACTCGATTTATCTTTGGCAACAAGTCTTTACCCTCCAGTTGCCTGGAGCTCAACCCTATGCGCGGTTCCCGCTCAATCTCGCGCTCGCCCTCAGTGTGGGGATTACATCCTACTACCTAATTGAACGGCCTGCGCTGCTTGTGGGGCCGACAGATGATTCCGCGGGTGCAAGGGTGGGCTGATGATGCGGTTCCAAAAGCGGCGGCGTGATGCCTCTACAAGGCATCAATCGTTTGCGTTCCCAGATTTCATCGCCGTTCGAAAATCTCTGTGCTACGTGGTAGTGTTTCCGCAAATACACTCGTGTGGGACCAAGATGGTCCCCGCGTGCAGCCTTTCGAGAGGAACAAACTTGTACCCAACCCCGTGAACGGTGAAAACAAAACGGGGCAATCAGGATTGTTCTCGATCTTCTGCCGCAATTCCAGGATGTAGTTGTCTACAGTGCGGTAATGAGAGCGTTTCCGCTCTGGCCAGACGGCAGCAGCTTTTGGCGTGACACGACAATTCCCGACCTGGACACTAAAAACTTCAGTACTTTGAACTCCCGGAGAGTTTCGAATCTACGTTCAGGCATAACGTAACGCTGGCGACCCGACGGCGTGTCGCAGAACTGTCACATTCTTGTTAAATCGGTGTATATGAAATGGATTACCCTATGGTCAAGGGCTGTTTTGATCGCTCGTGCCCGAAAGAAGGTGCGAACGAGGGTGCCACATTTCCACGGATCGTTCCCGAATGATTGGCGCAGAACCTGTGCGGTTTCGCACGGAGGAAAAAGCAAAGGAGCAACCCCATCCGATGAAGAAGATCACCTTGAATGTGAATGGTCAGCAGCATAGCGTGGCGGTTGATCCGGAAACGCCTCTGCTGTTTGTTCTGAACGACGAGCTGGGGTTGCGCGGACCTCGATTCGGATGTGGCATGGCTCAGTGTGGCGCCTGCACCGTTATCATGCGCGGCCAGGTCGTGCGGTCTTGTGTCATGCCTATAAGCGTAGTCGGTCAAGACGAAGTTACGACGCTGGAGGGCTTGGGCACGCCGGAAAAACCTCACCCAATTCAGCAAGCCTTCATTGAGGAAGGGGCGGCCCAATGCGGGTTTTGCCTCAGTGGCGTGATCCTGACGGCGAAGGCCGTGCTCGACGTAAAACCGGATGCCTCCGATCAGGAGATTCGCGCTGCCCTGGGAGGCATTTTGTGCCGCTGTTTTACGCACACTCGTATGTTGCGGGCAGTTCGAAAGTATGCCGAGGCAACACGAGTATGACTCAATCCCGCCGTGAGTTCCTGAAAAATTGTGGCGCCTTGATTGTCAGTTTCAGTGCTGGACCGTTGAGCGTGTTGTCGGCACAGGGTCAAGGACCGTTCGGCACTCATCCCTCCCACATTGATCCGGAGAAGCTCGATTCGTGGTTAGCCGTCGGCGCCGATGGGATCATCACTGCATATACAGGGAAATGCGATTTCGGGCAGGGCATTTTTACGGCTCAATCGCAGCTGGTCTCGGAGGAACTGTGTGTTCCGATTGCCCGCGTCAAGCTCATTCAGTGCGATACATCTGTCTGTCCGGATCAGGGAACCACGTCTGGAAGTCAATCGACTCCGACTAACTTTAACTCAGAAAATCTTGCACTTGCTGCAGCGACCGCTCGGGAGGCCCTATTGAGTCTCGCTGCCAGCAGGTTGGGAGAGCCCGTTGAGGAGCTTAGGCTGGCGGACGGCGTCATCCTAGGCAAGATGGGGCGCCGCGTCAGGTACGAGGAGCTTATTGGGAACAAGCATTTCAATCTCCCGCTGATCGCAACTGCGAAGCGGCGATCCGCTGCAGGTTGGACGGTGCTCGGGAAACCAATTCCTTCACTGGACAGAACCGCCCTGATGACTGGTCAGTTCGAGTTCGTTCACCACGCTCGGATCCCTGGGATGCTGCACGGACGAGTCGTACGGCCTCCGGAGATGGGGGGAACTGTTGCGCATGTGGACGAACGATCGGTGCACAGTGTTCCAGGTCTGGTGAAGGTCGTCGTCCGTAAGAATTTTGTTGGCGTCGTGGCCGAGACTCAGTACCAGGCAGGATTGGCGGCCGGGAGGTTGGCGGTGCAGTGGAATCCCGGGCCGGAGCTTCCTTCGCAGAATGGCTTCTTCGAGTATCTCCAGAAACAGCCTTCCCGCGACGCCGTTAGCGTTGACTCCCGGGACACCGAGGCTCAGCTCGCTGCCGCAAGCAGGGTCATCCGCGCCAGGTACACGTATCCGTACCAAATGCATGGATCGGTTGGCGCATCGTGCGCCCTGGCCGACGTCAAGCCGGAGAGTGCAACCGTTTGTTCGGCAACACAGTCGGCTTATCCAACCAGGAGCATCGTGGCAAAGCTTCTGGATATGCCGATTGATAAAGTGCGTGTGATCTATCTGCGCGGCTCGGGCTGCTATGGACTGAATGGTGCCGACGCTGTCTCCTTCGACGCGGCCATACTCTCTCAGGCGGTGGGAAGACCGGTGCGCCTGCAGTTCTCCCGTCAGGACGAAATGATGTGGGAGAACTTCGGTTCCGCGTGTGCAGTGGAACATCGTGCCGGGCTGGCACGCGATGGACGCATCGTTGCCTGGGATCGGGAGGACTGGGTAGCTTCGCTGGGCAATCGACCGGGCTATGACCAACCGGGAAACGTTATCACCGGCATGTTGCTGGGGTATGAACCCGAGTTGCCCGAGCCTCGCTCCGTCAAGCCGCCTGCTGGCAAGCTTCGCAACCAGAGCAACACAGTGCCATCCTACTTCGCAGGGTGCATTGCCGGCAGCTGTGGTGGCGGCGGAACCATTCGCAGTGAACGGGCGCTGACGCATACCGTGCGTTCGCCGTTCTTCACCGGACCACTCCGATCACCGCTGCGAATTCAGAACACCTTCGCCAACGAATGCTTCATGGACGAACTCTGCGCGCACGCAAAAGCCGACCCTGTGGCTTTCAGACTGCAGCATTTGCAGAACTCACGAGTCATCGGCGTCCTCAAGGCTGCTGCCAATGCAGCGAGTTGGCAGGCCCGCTCCTCGCCCAGGGCGGACATCTCTCGGGCGCAAACCGTAAGCGGACGTGGTATCGCCTGCGTCGCGTATGAAGGAGACAACGGCTATGCTGCGCTGGTTGCCGAGGTCGACCTAGATCTACAAACAGGAACGGTCCGGCCGAAGCGCTTTGTAATTGCGTTGGACTGCGGTCCGGTCTCGAACCCTGATGGTCTGCGAAATCAGACCGAAGGCGGCATCCTGCAGGGTATGAGCCGCGCCTTGGTGGAAGAAGTTACGTGGAACAACCGGCGTGTGACCTCTGTCGATTGGGAGACCTATCACAGCTTGTATCTTGATTACGAGATGCCTACGGTCGAGACAGTCTTGGTGACGCCTGCCAATGTGCCCGCAACGGGTGCGGGCGAGACCGCCATCACAGTCACTCCCGCCGCGATCGGAAACGCTATCTTCGACGCGACGGGTGCACGACTCCGGGAGCTGCCCTTCACTGCTGAGCGCGTGAAAGCTGCGCTACTTGCGCACAGAGCCGAGAGGGCGTGAGTATGAAGAATCGAAAATCCATTGTGTCCCTCTTCCCTGTCGGCGCAACCTATTGTCTCCTATCCTCGCTCGTCTTATGGGTTGCCGTGCCCGGAGTGGAATATGCCACAGCACAACTCGTCCATGAAGGAATGCGCGATGATGCCGGCGCCGCTGCTGCTTTCGAAGCGATTGTGCCGGTGCTCCGCCATCCTCGCTGTATCAATTGTCATTCCCAAGGAGATTTTCCTCGACAAGGAGATGATAGCCATCGACACACAATGCAAGTCCGTCGTGGACCAGACGGGGAGGGCGTAAACGCCGTCGAATGCAGCACCTGTCATCAGGGCCACAATCTCGCGGGCTTGCACATGCCTCCGGGAGCTCCCGATTGGCATCTGCCATCTCCTGCGATGCCGATGATCTGGGAAGGGCTGACGGACCATCAACTTTGTGAACTGTTCAAAGATCCCCAGAGGAACGGTCATCGTACGCCTGAGCAGATTGTGGAGCATCTGCACACGCCCCTTGTCCTCTGGGGTTGGTCCCCTGGCGACGGCCGCACTCCAGTCCCCATCCCTCAGCATGAGTTCTTCGCGAAAGTGCAAGAATGGGCCGAAAAAGGAGCGGCATGTCCCTTGGGGCAAGCGCCACAACATCCCCAGGTGTTCGGGTCTTATTCTGATCACTTCCCATAGGACGGCTTATCATTACGAATCGCCGTACGCCGGCATCAGATCAATTCCGGTGATCGCACCGTACCCCGAGCGAATTCCCTCTCGTTCAGATAGCGGTTTGGCAGCCGCAGTCCAGTTGCTATCCCGCCGGGTCGTAGTTCAGGTTTTGCCCGAGCCATCGCTCGATCTGTACCACGCTCATCCCCTTGCGTTTGCTATAGTCGGCGACTTGATCACGGTCGATCTTGCCGAGGCTGAAATATCGTGATTCCGGGTGGGCGAAGTAGAGTCCACTCACGCTTGAACCGGGCCACATCGCAAACGACTCAGTGATCAGCATTCCGGTGTTCGCCTGGACATCGAGCAAGCGCCAAAGTGGACCCTTCTCGGTGTGATCCGGGCACGCCGGGTAACCCGCAGCCGGCCTGATCCCACGGTACTTCTCCTGGATGAGATCCGCGTGGCTCAGACCTTCTTCGCAACCGTAGCCCCATTCATCCCGCACTCGCTTGTGCAGACATTCGGCAAAAGCTTCCGCCAGGCGATCCGCGATGGCCTCCGCCATGATCGCGTTGTAGTCGTCGTTCTCAGATCTGAAGCGGTCGCACAGTTCCTTCAGGCCGATCCCGCTGGTTACCGCGAAACCTCCGATGTGATCGGGTAATCCTGTTTCCTTTGGCGCGATGAAGTCGGAAAGTGATCGGCATGGCTCGCTGCCTTCTTTGTTTGATTGTTGCCGGAGGAAGTGGAATCGCTCTAACACCCGTTCGCGTGCGGCGTCGGTGTACAACTCGACATCGTCGCCGATAGCGTTGGCGGGAAACAAGCCATATACGCCGCGCGCCCTGATCGTGTTCTTCTCGATCATGTTATCCAGGAGAGCATTGGCTTCGGTGAAGATCTGGCGCGCCTGTGCGCCTTGTCCTTCGTCCTCGAGAATGCGGGGATAAACACCCTTCAAACCCCAGGTGTGAAAGAACGGTGTCCAGTCGATGAACTCGCGCAGCGTCGCCAGCGGAAAATTATCCAGGCCGCGCACACCGGTAAACACGGGCTTGGGCAAGTCTTCGGAACGCCATTTAATCGGAGTCCGCCTCGCGCGAGCCGCCTCGATCGAAATGACCGTTTGGCGCGGCGCAGAGTGGGCTTTGCGAAGCGCTTCGTAGTCGGCGCGATGCTGCGCCACGAAGGGCGCCTTGCCTTCGTCGCTAAGAAGGTTGGTTGTTACGGGCACCGCACGGCTTGCATCCAGCACATGCACCACTGGCTCGCTGTAATGGGGCGCAATCTTGACAGCCGTGTGCGCCCGGCTCGTGGTTGCCCCCCCGATGAGCAGCGGCAACTTGAAGCCCTGACGCTCCATTTCGCGGGCAACGTGCACCATCTCGTCGAGAGACGGCGTGATTAGACCGCTGAGGCCGATCATGTCTGCCTTTTCCGCCTTGGCACGTTCGAGGATCTTCTCGCAAGGGACCATCACTCCCATGTCGATCACCTCGTAGTTATTGCAGGCAAGGACGACGCCAACGATGTTCTTGCCAATATCGTGAACGTCGCCCTTGACCGTCGCCAGTACGATTTTTCCCTGCGCCTTGACCACCTGCCCGGACGCAGCCATTGCGACTTTCTCGGCTTCCATGAAGGGCGTCAGGTGCGCTACCGCCTTCTTCATCACCCGGGCAGACTTGACGACCTGGGGCAAGAACATCTTCCCGGCTCCGAAGAGATCGCCGACCACACTCATGCCAGCCATCAGCGGGCCTTCGATCACCAATAGAGGGCGGCCAAGTTTGACGCGGGCTTCCTCGGCGTCGACCTCAATGTACGCGTCGATCCCTTTGACCAGCGCGTGAGAGAGCCGCTCCTCGACCGTGCCAGTGCGCCATTCTTCCGCCTTCTTTTCATTTACGTCCTTGCCGACGCCCTTCAGCGTTTCGCCGTAATCCACCAACCGCTCGGTCGCGTCGGGACGTCGGTTTAGCAGCACGTCCTCGACCAGCACCTTCAGGTCGGGCTCAATCTCCTCATAGACCTCGAGCATTCCCGCATTCACGATGCCCATGTCCATGCCTGCGGCGATGGCGTGATAAAGAAATGCGGAGTGCATGGCCTCGCGAACCTTATTATTGCCTCGGAAGCTGAACGAGATGTTGGAGACGCCACCGCTCACCTTCGCGTGCGGCAGGTTGGCTTTGATCCAGCGCGTGGCGTTAATGAAGTCGACCGCGTAGTTGTTGTGCTCCTCCATACCAGTGGCAACGGTAAGGATATTCGGATCGAAGATGATGTCTTCGGGGGGGAAACCAACATCCTCGACCAGGATCCGGTAGGCGCGCTCGCAGACGCGGATTTTGTCCTGGTAAGTCGCGGCTTGGCCCTGCTCGTCGAAAGCCATCACTACCACCGCCGCGCCATATTTGAGGACGGTAGACGCGTTCCGGCGAAACCTTTCTTCGCCTTCTTTCAGCGAGATCGAATTGACAATGCCCTTGCCCTGCAAACACTTCAGTCCCGCCTCGATGACCTCCCATTTCGAGGAGTCCACCATAAAGGGTACCTTGGCGACTTCGGGCTCGCTCGCCAGCAATTGCAGGAAGCGTGTCATTGCGTTGACGCCGTCGATCATGCCCTCATCCATGCAGATGTCGAGGATATTCGCTCCGTTCTCGATTTGCTGGCGAGCGACGCTGACAGCCGCTTCGTATTTGCCGACTTTGATCAGCTTCGCGAATTTTGGCGAACCGGCCACGTTGGTCCGCTCCCCGATCATGATGTAGACGCCGCGCTGTTGCGTGAATGGCTGTGAGCCCGAGAGACGAAGCGGCTTCGTCTCCGTGGGCACAGTCGTGCTAGCGGGTAAGCTCACGCTCTACTCTCGCTTTGGAGGGCGTAGGACGCGGTGGTGGGCTGAGTCTTCCACCTTCGCGGAGGCTGGCCTGCGAGCGCTTTGGCTATAGCCGCGATGTGCTCGGGCGTATTTCCGCAGCAGCCGCCGGCAATGTTGATCAGTCCTCCCCGCGCGAAGTCGCCCAGATAACGGGCCATGTCCTGCGGCCGCAGATCGAAACCGGTCTCCGACAGAGGATTCGGCAAACCGGCATTTGGGTAGCACGAGATCGCCACATCCGCCTTTTCCGAGAGTTCCTCCAAGAACGGATACATCAGATCGGGACCGAGAGAGCAGTTGAGCCCCACCGCGAGCGGGTTTACGTGCCGCACCGCGTTCCAGAATGCCTCCGTGGTCTGCGCCGAAATCATCGTCTCGCCGCCGCGCCCCACCGCCGCGGAAATCATCACCGGCAGTTCCTTGCCACCTTGGTCGAATACCTCACGGATAGCGACCAGGGCTGCCTTGGCGTTCAGCGAGTCGAAGATCGTCTCGACCAGCAGCAAGTCTGCGCCGCCGGCGATGAGGGCGCGCACCTGCTGAGTGTAAGCCGCTTTGATCTGATCGAAAGTGACCACCCGAAAGCCGGGGTCGTCGGCATCGGGCGAGTTCGACAGTGACACGGTCAGCGGCCCGATCGCCCCAGCCACGAACCGTTGACGCGAGGTTGCGGTCCCGACCCGATCGGCCCATTCGCGGCACTGCCGCGCCGATTGCTCATTGATATCCCACGCCAGGCTGCCAAGAAACGGATCCTCGATGATCTTCTGATAAAACGCGGGATCCTTGCGACCGCCGCGCTCCCGCGGATCGTCGACAAAGAATTCGCTCTGGGTGATGCTGGTTGCGCCGAAGGTGTTCGTCTCGATGATGTCCGCCCCGGCTTCGAGAAACCGTCGATGGATGTCGCCGATCATCTCTGGCTTAGTCAGCGAGAACAGGTCACCGTTGTTCAGAAGGCCCTTCGTCGAGTCCTTGAAACGCCCCCCGCGGATGTCCGCTTCCGTCATGCCATAGGTACGGATCGTCGTGCCCATCGCTCCATCGATAATGGCAATTCGACTCTCGAGTATCTTTTCCAGAGGATGTTGGTGGGCTTTCGTCATGTCTTTTTGATGACCTTAGGCAGCCTTCGATTCGACCTTAACCTTGCGACATCACCGCAAAGTGCGCTTCTTTATTATAGCGATTGGCAGTATGTCCAAGCTCTGGCGCGTGTAATCCCTTAAGTAATCGTGATAGCGTTGAAGTGCGTTGGAGCCGCCGAAGATGCCTGACGGGAAGGTTCTGCTCTCCGGGCATGACGGCAAGACTCTCTGCGGAGAATGGAAAAGAGTGCAACCCACAGCGGTTAGGTCTCACACCGGGCGAATGCCCTTCGTGGCGGCAGGTGCGGTCACCGGCATCAGCAGTTTGCCTCTTACGTCCATTGCGTCGGCAATTCGTTCAATCGCCGAATTTTCGCCGGAAGTCCCCTTTTGGCCTCAGCTGCCGCAACTCTCAAAACAGGAGAGTATCGTCGGCCAAGGCCTCGGTATTGTGGGAGACCTGATTGAGCCTCGCAACCATGGCTACGGTTATCAGGTTAAAGAAGGCCGGCTCGATTCGGTGCTCGAAATCCTTCATCGGAGTAGTGGGGAGTTGACGCCTCGGAACGCAGCAGGGTTTATTGCGTTCGAAGAAGCATTATCATCCGGCCTCTTCCGATCTGCGGTTGTCGTTAAGGGGCAGATCGAAGGTCCAATCACGCTGTCCGCATATTTGTTCCACCAGGGCCGGCCTTTCCTGTCCGATCCTGCACTTTTTGCAGCCATCGCGTTCCATGTCTCACAGATCATCTGTTGGCAGATTGATCGCCTGAAATCGATCGGCTTGCCTGTGCTGCTGTTTGTGGATGAACCGGCTCTGTGCCTGGAAGCGCCCCTCTCGAACGCTGTCTCGGAGGAAGAGAGGCTCAACGCATTGGCGATCACACTCGAGGACGCGCGACTTCGAGGAGCCTACGCCGGACTGCATTGTTGTGCAGCGCGTCCGTTCGAGCGCATGTGCCGCGCTAAGCCGGATATCATTTCGTTCGATGCCCATGAGGGACTTGACTTGTTTTTCGCCAATTGGCATGCGCTCGACTTCGTGAATCAGGGAGGAACGGTTGCCTATGGAATAGTCCCCACACGGCCAGGTCTGAACGCCATCGATTCAGCGAGCATCTTTGTTCGCTGGCTGAAAGCGGCATCACTGGCTGGCGATCCCCAAAAATTCGCTCAGCGCGCGATGATCACTTCAACCTGCGGACTTGGGCTGCTGGATACGTCCTCGGTGGGAGAGTCCTTCAGCGTCGCCCACAGCGTAAGCAAACTGATCCGATCCTTAGCTGGTTCGCCCGAACAGTGACGCTTTCAAGACAGTTTTCATACCAATTCCAGCATTGAGTGAAGGGCTCTTCGGATGAGAGATGGAAAAGGCTGCTTCGCGGTGAAGCCCATGCCTAGCACAGTCGCTCCAGAATGCCCTTCTGGCCGTGGGGTCACCAGAAGCACTAGCCATTCGGGCAATCGACGTAACCACCTGCATTGACGATCTAAGCGGGATGTCATGCTTTTGGCCGAGGTGTAACTCCGCTTCCCTGGTCGGATCCGTGAGTGACTTGTGGGTAACTCAGGGGCGGCCGCGATTCCAGTTCCCTCCGGACAAGGATTCTTGCTGACTCTTTTCGCCGCATAAGTCCTTTCGACTCCATTAAAAGAGGAGAGTCATTGAACCTTCTGCCTGTGGGTCCGCACGAACTTATTCTCGCGGCTGCCGGATCCTGCTGAGATTGAGTATGTTTGGCAAGATGGTGCTGATGGGTCGGTTCGCGTCAACCCTCAGAGCTTCGTGGCGTACTCTGCATACAGCAAACCTATCCCCTCCTTCCGCGATTACGCGCTTTGGCCAAAGTGGGGCAGTTCGGCGAAGGGCGGGTTGTCTTGCACGGTCAAGGTTCGTCGTTTGCCGGCCGTCCGCGCGCCTATTTCACTCCCGAAAAATCGGCCGTGCCTACCCGGACCGCCGTCCCGCCGCGTCGTTGGCCGCCGGGAGCCGCTTCATGTGCCGGGCCTTCAGCGGGGAGAGGAGCAGTCTCAGTCCACACCCCGTAGACTTTGTTGTTGTAGGCGGTGAGCCAAGTGTAGTCCCCCAGGAAAGCCTGCTGACTTTCAAACGGCGTATCGGTCCACGCGTAGTTGGTGAAGGTTTTGCCTGCATCGGTAGACCGCGCCAACGTGAACCAGGTTTTGCGATTTGCCGGATCATCGCGCCGGTCGTAAAACTGAACGTAAATCACGCCCGTGATCGGATCTACCGCCATCCACTGGAAAAACTGGTCATTGCCGTCGTGCAGCGGGTCGCTGTTGACGCGTACCGGCTGCGACCAGGTGCGGCCGTGGTCGGTTGACGACGCGGAGAATACGTCCACATCTCCATTTCGGAAATCGCTCCAGGCGACATACAGGTTGCCTCCCGCCCTGCCTTCACGGGGATCAACTCCGATTTGCGGAAATCCCATGACTCGCGAAACCCCCGGTATGCCGCCCGCGCCGCCAAAGTACGGAGGCGCAACCTCGACAATCACTCGTGAGGGCGCAAAGGTTTCGCCGCCGTCCCCCGAGGTGGTGAATGTGATCGTCGATCCGTCGTTCCAGATTGCGTAAATGGTTCCCTCCGCACCTACCACGCCAACGAAGCCGACTAACCCGCCGTTGTCATCGCGGGGTAGGCCGGCGTGTGTGCTGATGCGGATCGGAGTCGAGAAGGTTTTGCCGTGATCGGTGGAACGCGCAAACAGGATGATGGACTTGTCAATCTGCCATTCAATCCAGCCTAGGTAGAGATTCCCCGCGTATGGACTCGTCGGAACAGTATCGGCGAAGATACGCGGCATGTCCTCCCACTGTATGTCAGGCTCATTGCCTTGGTAGGCTTTCACGGTCGCGGCGTCGTTCTCCCAGGTTTGGCCGCCATCCAGTGACCGTCGGACGAAGATCCCGTTACGCCCCGCTCCGTGCGCCCAGTAAGAGGCGGAGCCAAGCCGGTCGAAGTGAAGACTAGACAAATAAACGTGCCCTTTGTTGTCAAAAGTTGTCGACACGTCTCCGCCAGCGCGCCAGCCGGGCACAGGCGGGAGCTCGGGGCGTGTAAAGGTTAGGCCGCCGTCGCTAGAGTAAGCGACGGTTGCCGCCTGATAAACCGCGACCACTTGGTTCGGGTTTTTCGGGTTGACAGTAATTCCCGGCTCGCTCCCGGATGAGTTTGGAGGAGAAATGGTCACCACATGCGCGGCTGGAGCGCGGGGCAGCGTTGTCTGTGCGAATGCCGCAAGCGCACCCAACAAGAACAGCAAGAGACCGGAAAGTTTCATGGTCACCTTAACCCTGCGATCGGTTTCCAATGGTTTGCTCACTTCTATTCTTAAGATGTGCTTGCATCCAGACCCATGCGTTGGATCAGCGACCGCCTCCGCCGGTGCACTGTCCACTGCTATCTCAAAACCTTGCTCTTTCTCTGTCGATCTCTCAACTTTTTCAATCGTGGTTTGGGATCCACAGTCCAGGGAAGATCCTAATTCCATCGGCACCCGATACCGCTGGGTTTTCACCAGTTCAATCTCAATCTGCTCGTTATGTCGCCCTCCGCCTTCGACTCCAAGCCATCCCGGGCGCTCCAGCCATGGCTGAAGGCAACCCGCAGGCATTGTCGCCAAAGACCGCAAACCCAAGTATCGCATATTGTATCCACTACTCGCCTCTGATTGGATATCATATGTTCTATACATTTTTGCACTCGACGCAGCATGCAGTTGGGGACTTGGAATCGTGACTCTAGAGATACCCGCGCGGCGGCGATCGCGACTCAGAGGTCGCCGTTACTTTGCGGACAAAGTATTTAGGATGGAGGCACATTGGGGGAAATCGCCCAGCCGTGTCCCATTTTGCAACCGACGGAGCGTAAAGGCCGATCCAGAGGGGGTCGAAGTGGAGACGTCGACTGATTTTCCAATCGGTCCAGCCGCGTCGGTGAAAATCCGAACCAAAGAGCCGAAGAAGTTCACGCTGGCGTTGCGCAGGCCATATTGGGCGGGAGACGGTTTCAGCGTTAGGGTAAACGGCCAGTCACTCAAAGATCTTCCACCGGCTGATTCCTACGTCAAAATCACCCGCGTGTGGCGGCAAGGTGACATTGTTAACCTCACTCTTCCGAAAGTGCTGCGCAAGGAGCCGCTACCGGACAATCCTAACCGCATGGCGTTCATGTGGGGCCCGCTCGTGCTGGCCGCTGACCTCGGACCGGAGGTCCGGGGAGACGATGGCGATGAAGAGAACCCCTCTGCGCCTTCGGCTCCTCCGCTTGTCGTGGCCAATGAACCTATGCAGCAGTGGCTCCAGCCGGAGTCCGGAAAACCAGGATGGTTTAAGACGACCGGAGTGGGACTCGCCCAGGACATCGAATTTGCACCGTTCTACGAACTTCCACGCCGAAAATACGCCGTCTATTGGGACGTTTTCACTCCGGAAGAATGGAGCAAGCGTTCGGCCGAATACAAAGCGGAGCAGGAGAAGCAGCAGAAGCTCCAAGCAGCCACGATCGCTTTTGCCCAGCCGGGCGAGATGCAGTCGGAGCGCGACTTCAATGAGCAAGGAGAGGACGCTGCTCCTCTTCTTTGGCGCGGCCGCCACGGACGCTCAGGCAAGGGCTGTTTCTCCTTCGATATGCCGGTCGAGAACACGCACCGCGTTGCGCTGTGGGTAACGTACGGTGGCAACGGGCGGCGAAAAAGCACGTTCGACATCCTGATCGACGGAAAGAAGATTGGCGATTACGTCGCCCTGCCACGCAGCCCAGAGCAGGACGCCCATTTTGTTGATGCCGATTACGCAATCCCGGCGGAGCTGCTTGGAGGAAAGCGCAAAGTAACTGTGCGCTTCCAAGCGACGGATGGGAATGAAATCCGGGGCATTTTTGGGGTGCGGACGGTTCGGGCTGGCGAAGCTCGCTAGCTCGGCTGCAGGAGTTCAGGAGTTGATTCTTCCCTATGGAGAGAGCCCGTGCAACCGAGTAGCTTGTTGGGAAAAATTCGAATCCGCTTGCTTGCCGTCGGATTGGCCTTTCAGTCCCGGCGGTTTTGTCGCTCCGGGTGGCTTGAGTGCTTGACACAAAAAAAGTGCAATTGCGAAAGCTCATCCTGATAATCGTTTGCTCACACGGCGTGCTTGCGTTGAGCCAGCAACTCGAGAACGATCAATTCAAGATCGCATTTTCCCCCGCCGGTCTCACCAGCCTGAAACGGGTGCATGATGTCTTTGATACGGACTACGTTCTTGGGAGTAGAAGTCTCGGCGACGTGCTGGTGCGTTACCGTCGGCCCGGAGAAGCCTGGAAACAAATCTCGAGCGGGACTTCCGTTTCGCAACGTTCCCCTGGAGAAGTCACATATGAGATCGGCCGCGCGGTTCCGACCATTGCTACAGCGAGCCGCGCGAACTCCTCAATCGGGCCCTGGCGAGTGAGCGCGCTGAATGATCAGGCTGAGCCTAAGAATTCGCGCGACAAAGAAATTCCCTTTTTTGCGTGGGGGGACCGGCACGCAACCGAGCAGTGGGTGGAATACAACTTTCACGGGCCAGAACAGGTGTCCTCGGTGGAAGTGTACTGGGCCATTGGCTCGTACGGGGACTACAAGTGGGATTTACCCGTGTCCTGGAAAATCCAATATCGTGATGGCGATCAGTGGATGGACGCTCACACGGCGGATAAATATGGCATCGCTCCGGATCAGTTTAATCACGTAAGTGTGGAGCCGGTGACGACATCGGCCCTCAGGCTTGTGGCAAAACTTCCGCAGGATGCAACGTCAGGAATCTACGAATGGCGTGTGAATACTGAGCATGGGAAGCAGGTCGAGTCCGTCCAGGACATCGCCGTGACGGGAGCGTTCCGCATGGAAGGAGATTCTCTCGTTTGGACGATCGAGGCTCGCAATCAGACTTCAAAGCCGCTTGAGGTCGGAGATCTCGGCGTCGCTCTCCCGTTCAACACGGAATACGTTCCAGACAAGACCGAGACCTACACGAAACGGCTCATCCGGCACAGTTTCATAGGAGGGGACGGCTCCTACATTTTTTGGATGCGCTGCAATGGGATTGGGCCATTTCTGGTGATGGTTCCTGAGGAGGGGACCCATCTTGAGTACTACGATCAGCAACAAGAGCGGAACTTCACCGCTTATGTCCATTCTGCTGCTCGTGGCGAGGAACTGGCGGCGAAGCGCGGCAAATGGCGATTGCCAAATACAATGCTCACATTGGCGCCCAAGGGAGAGCCGGCCGATTCCGCGAAGTACAGCTTCAGACTTCGCTGGGCGAAAGACTACGCCGCAGTCCGTGATGTCCTTTACCAGGAAGGCGGCGTTGACGTCAATGTTGTCCCGGGCATGACCGTTCCAACTGATTTGCCCACGATGTTCTCGTTGCGCACACGCAACAGGATTCGCCGCATCGTGCCCGAATTTCCTGACAAGACCTCCGTGAAGCTCGTCGGAGAACCCGGCACGGATACTCATGTTTACTCAGCCACCTTCTCGCGCCTCGGCGAGAACATGTTGAAGGTGCAATACGGCGACGGGGGTTATTTATCGCTGGAGTTTTTCGTTACCGAGCCGCTGGAGACCCTCATTAAGAAACGTGCGCGCTTCTTGATGACGCACGAACAATGGAACGATCCCCAGCGCTGGTACAACGGCTTGTATTCGCAATGGGACATGCAGCACCAGATCCTGCGCAGCCCCGATGATCTCGACGGGCTACAATCCTACGCCGTGGCTTGCGATGATCCGGCGCTGGGCAAAGCCCCTTATCTCGCAGCCGAGAATGTCTTCTTTCCTGATCGGGAAGAGATCTCGTCGATTGAGAATTATATTCAGCATTATGTCTGGGGTGGTTTGCAGCGGACTGACAAAGAATCGTATCCGTACGGGATTTACGGAATACCGAACTGGAAAGTCAATCGTGAGAGTCCGGAAGACAATGAGCGCGGCAAGAGGCACCTTTGGAGAATCTACGATTACCCGCATGTGATTTTGCTTTACTACAACATGTATCTCATCGCGAAGGATTATCCAGCGATGGTGCATTATCTCGACGCGTCTGGTTACCTTGAGCGCGCCTATCGCACCGCCATGGCTTTCTTCACGGTACCGATGGAGATCGTGAAGTGGTCCGCGTACGAAACCGGTACCTACAACGAATTGGTGATTCCGGACTTGATTCGCGTGCTCGAACGGAATGGCCTGAGGGGCGAAGCCGACAGACTCCGCGCCTGCTGGGAAGCCAAGGCGGCATTCTTCATCAACAAGCATCCTGATCTGTTTCAATCAGAATATCCCTTCGACTCAACTGCATTCGAATCGACACACGCGCTTGCGAAATACGCGCTTCGGCGGCTGCAAGATGCGACAGCCACTGAGTTTCGCAAGGCCGTGAACTCCTCCGACGCCAATGACTTTCTCGAAGAGCAGATGCGTTTGAACGTTGCTGCTCGCGGCATGGAGCCTGCGTACTTTTGGATGGGAAGCGACTACCGGGCAAGCGGCAACACCGCCTACATGCTCAGCTATATGTCTCAAATGGGAGGCTGGGCGGTCGAAGACTATGCGTTGAATACTGCACGGGACCCGGTTCCCTATCTGCGCCTGGGTTATGCGTCCTATCTGAGCTCGTGGGCGCTGCTCAATTCCGGCACAGCCGAGTCGAACTACGGCTACTGGTTCCCCGGCAAGGAGAACGACGGCGGCGCGGGTGGAGGATTTGAGCCCCGGCCCTGGGGGCGGGCCTGGCTGGGGAACAAGGAAATGGGACACGGTTCGTGGTGGTACTCGGGCGAAATTGACTTAGGCTTCAGCGGAGCATTGCGCACTTCGGCGACGGTCATAAGCGATGATCCAATTTTTGGGTTGTATGCTTACGGCGGCCAACTAACGCGCCACGGCGCTTCAATACAAGTAATTCCTAGAGATGGTCTGCGCGACAGGTTTGACGTGGTGAGTGGAAACACACGCTTTCAAATGCGACTCGATCGCGACGGCTTCGAAAAAGGCAAACCGATCGCTTTGAGCGAGTCTCTAAACCGTTTCAGTTTCTGAATTGAAAATCGTTCCAACGATCAACACGAGACAACGCTGACGTTGAGCGGGTTACCTCCAGGGAGCTATCGCGTATTGTCAGCTGGGAAGCTGCTGTTGAGCTCGGTAATCAGAGAGGGTGAAGAGAAGAACGTGAAAGTTACAATGTCGCCGAGCGGCGACTCTCTGGTGACAATCAACCGAGATGAAGACAGTCATCCTCCCACCATGACCCATCGAGAGGGTTTCAGTCCGCAACGCTCCCATTGATTGTGAGCGCACTCAACGGACCCTCACGCTTGCGGAAGAGCCGGAACCGCCTACCGTCTGCGTGCCAGATGTCTTGATGACCATGTTCAACCGCAGCTCCCTCGGACAGCTGAGGGCGCAAGTAGTCGAATTGTCGGTGTTGGCAAGGGCCCGTATCGAAGTAGCGGAATGGGGGAAGGATGAGAAGACGGGGCGTTCAATGTCTCGTGCGGTCTGGCATTTTGGCTTTGTGCACGCTGCTTTGGAATCACACCCTATCACACGCACAAGACGAAGAAATCGAGCCAGGGCATTCGATCGGCAAAGTATCGACCGATGGCAATCTGGTTGTTATGGAGCTGGATGATGGTGCGCTTGGGAAGGCGAACCTGTTCGACCTGGTCGGCAAGACGCTCCGTTTCACGCCCGATGGCTCCCAGTATCGTGTGGATCATGGAACGTTGAACTGGGATTCAGATTTCGGTTCTCAACTTACCGGCGCGGAAGTTACTCTTCATCGGTTTGCTTTCCCATTCTCGGGCAAGAAGTGGAATTCATTCTTCATAGGAGCGACCGGATCAATCAGCTTTGGCACGCGAGAAAAAGACGACGGCCCCGATGGTTCTCGCCGCCCCGAAGGAGGCGTTTCCATCGGCCGATTCGAACCGCTGGCGGAAGCCGCCAGCACTCTGATCGACAGGGCGCCGGCGATCTGCGTTTTCTTTAAGCCGCGAATGTCCGGACCTCATTACGTCAAAGAGCTCGCGGATCGTGTGGTCGTTACGTGGGATACTACCGAGCCATTCGGAAACATCCAGGACTTCACTTGGTTTAAAACGATCAACCGATTTCAGGTCGTGCTGCACCGCGATGGATTGGTTGAGATGTCGTACAAGGAACTCGCCGCGAAGGACGCCATTGTTGGCATCTATCCCGAACTTTCGGGGACCGGAAAGCCTTTGGCGACCGTCAGCGCAGAGCCAAATCCGGCGTTGGCTGCGCATCTCGATGTTCGGAATCTCAAGTTGTCAGTGGAAGATGGCATTCGACTGAAGGTGACGTTCGAAACGCGTGGGCCAGCGCTGCGCGAAGGCGACCCTGCGGTCGACGGCCTTATTTACCGCGTTTTTCTTGATGCCCAAAAACCGACTTCGACGAGTGCGGATTCTGCTCAGACAAAGCTTACATGGATAGCACGGGGGATTGCGTGGCATCACCGTCCCTCAAGGTACATCGCATTCGGTCCGGGAGTTTTGCGCAAGGTGCTCGCAAGCGGGAACACGATCACGCTCCAAGGAGTTCTGCCAAGTTCACTCCGCGGACGGCAGCAGGTTTCCGTCTCCGCTGAAGTCTCTGCGTCTGGGAGTCCCGAGCCTGTTGCCAGGATTTCGCCTCATGTCATCCGGCTATCGGGAATTCGCAATCCCGAAGTTCACCTTTCTTCTCTGACGCGCAAGGATAGCCCTTTAGGAGTCGTATACGAAGCGTTCCACTACTTGACTTTGCCCAGACCTCAGGACCTCTCCTGCACCGTGATTAAGGCTCTCGGGGATAAGTTCGATTTCCTCGCCTACTACTCCGATTTCCGTATCGATAACCAGGAAGCGGGAACTCCCAGCGACGGTCCGGCGGGAGGCAACGTCACCGGGATTGGCGCGCCCATGCACGACCTTCGGAGCTATTGCACTGAAGGCAGGTTTCAGTGGGGGTACGTGCAGCCCGTCTATGTTGGCTCGAACCAGATGCAGGAATGGCCGCCCGATGGAGCGCCGGTGGGGAGCGACCACGACCTAACGTTCTACTTACACCAACTTGCAGAGCGCTCTCCAGACGGAAAGATACTTCCCTACAACTATGCGATGTCGCAAATCGGGCACGAAATGGGTCACCGGTGGGCTGCTTTCGTGTCTGCGAACGTCAACGGTGGAACGATTCAGCTCGGTCCGGTCCACTGGGCCCGAGGATTGCAGGCCCCGGTTGCGTTTCCCTACCAGCGTCCGACGGAGGCGTCTGCGATGGGCGGGAGCGTTTGGCAGGATAACTTCGATGGAACTTACACGCAGCTCGACGACGACTACTATGTGCCAGCGACAGGCTATTCCTACCTTGATCTCTATTTGATGGGTTTGATTTCTGCCGCGGAAGTGCCTGACTTTTTCATTCTGCAGAATCTCGTGCCCGCAGGAAACAAATTGGACGGACATCCAATATTCAAGGCAGATCGAACCAAGGTGACGATTCAAGACGTGATCGCAGCAGAGGGTTCACGCTTACCCGACGTCGATCACTCCGAAAAGAAGTTCAACACAGGGATTGTCGTTGTCGTGGAACACGGGCACCCCCCGAGCCTGGAGCTTCTGGAGCGCGCCAAGGGCATCCGCATGCGGTGGATCGATTACTGGGAGACGACCACCGGACATCGCGCATCGATGACAACAAATCCGCGCTGAGTGTCACCTCGCAGCACCTTGATGAACGGAGTTCTTCTAAATCAGGACACCTGAATCCTGAACTCGTCCTGTGACTTCGGCCGAGTTCGTGTACAAGCATCTTCACTTCGCAGCGGAAGCCGAACTCCGGCAGATAAGTTCCCGGCTCGATCTTCTATTTGCACGTTCCGGCATCCTCAACAGATTCAGCCCTTACGAGAAAATGCGGACCTTCCTATAACTCTTGGGGAATCGGAAGGCTGCGTGATGGGCTCACCGCACAGGCAGCCGAGGCCGAAATGGCGACCATCATCATCTCTTGACTTTCGACACTTCCATAGTGGTTCCCTTGCGGTCCTCTTCTTGCCTGTCACCTGACCTGGTCCTTGCCAGGCCTTTTCCTTCTGTGCTCACGACCATGGCTTTTGTCCACAGCCGCCGAAGGTGGTTTGGAACCTGTCCCTGCAGACGGTTCCGAGGGGCCTACCCTCATCAGTTAAGCAGTTACGCACTACTCAGCCTTTCGGCCTTTCGCGCTCGTGGCGCACAGTCGCCCGTCACTCGCCCAGAATCGTTGGCCAAAAGCGGCCGTAGGTCTTGCAAGAAAAAGAGTCCTAACCGTCGAATGCATCATCTTTGGTTTTAAGTTTTCGTGTTTGGAGCAGACCCATGGCAGCCAGTCCAAACTTCACGGCACCGCTTCCCTCGAACCCTCTCCTCCTTGATCTGGATCAGGTGGAGGATCTCCTTAAGCTGCAAAAGGCAGCTCAGAAAATCAGCTCTATCCTTGACCTCGACCAGCTCGTTGATAAGGTCGTAAACGAGATCGCCCGTTCTTTCGGATGTCTGGATTCTGATATCTACCTGCACAACCAAGAGCGAGGCGAACTGTTGCTGGCGTGCGCCCATGGCTGCACCGGCTGCGACCTGCACGGCCCGGCCCACAGTCTAAAGATTGGGAAAGGCATGGTTGGATACGTCGCATCCACTGGCCAGATGCATTACGCGCCCGATGTGCGCCAGGACCCCTATTACATTGGCTGTGAAGAATCCACGCTCTCGGAAGTTGCCGTTCCCCTCCATGTAGAAGGGCAATTGGTAGGCGTATTCACCGCCTCCCACAACGAACTGGATGCCTTCAACCCCTGCCAACTGCGGCTGCTCCAAGCCCTGTGCAGCGATGTGGCCGTGGCCGTCCACAACGCTCGCCGATTTCAACAGGAACAGCGGCAAAGGGAGCAAATGAGTGGTGAGGCTCGGGAGGCCCGCGTCATTCAACAAGCACTTCTTCCCAAGACCCCTCCCTCCATTCCTGGTTTCACCGTATCCGGGCTTTCCATTCCCGTGGGCGCCGTAGGCGGCGACTGGTACGACTTCATTCCCATGGACAAAGGCCAATGGGGGCTGGTGCTGGCCGACGTTTCCGGCAAGGGAACCGCTGCCGCGCTGCTCATGTCCGCTACTCGTGGCATCTTGCGATCCCTAGTCGAGGCCGCCTGCACTCCTGGTGAAGTGCTGACGAAGCTGAATCGCCTTCTGGTTGAGGACTTCCCTGCCGGCCGTTTTGTGACCATGGTGTATGCCGTGCTTGATCCTGTTCAGCGGACTCTGACCTTCGCCAATGCGGGTCACCCGCGGCCGCTCTTGATGACCGGCATTTCGGCCCAGTTCCTCGACGTGGAGCGAGGAATTCCCCTGGGACTAGGACCAGGTGATTTCTCGGAGGTGGAAGTGAAGCTTCCCATGGGTTCTCGCTTGGTGTTTTACAGCGACGGCATTACCGAGGCGGAAAATCAAACGGACGAAGAGTACGGATTGGTGCGTCTTCAGGAACATTTTCTGCGAACAGACGCCTCCGCCGAGAGCCTCCTCGATGACGTACACTCGTTCGCCGACGGTTCGGGTCTGCGCGATGACGCCAGCGTCATCCTAGTGAAGGGTTAACCGAGTCATAATGTCGGCGACCGAGGATCCAGCAGAACGCCAAGCCCCTTCCACGCAGTACTTCTGCGCGGAAAGTTTCGCTGGCGGCCACGCTGCGAGTGCAGCTAGGCAAAGCAACAAAGTGGCGAGTGCAAATGTCACAGGGTCCGTGGCGCTCACCTCGAAAAGCAGGCTACTCAGCGCACGCTCGATGGAGAGCGCTCCGATGACACCGATTAGGATTCCCAACAACGCGATCCTTCCTCCTTGTTCTAAAACAAGGCGAATCACGTCAGGCGGTTCTGCGCCCAACGCCATGCGCACACCGATTTCGTGCGTGCGCTGTGTGACCGAGTAGTGCATGAGGCCATAAACGCCTATCGCTGACAGGATGACCGCCAGGGACACAAAAAGGCTCAATAGGAGAGTCTGGAAACGTCTTGGCGCAACCTGGTCCCGAAGCGCGTCCTCGAGTGTAGTTACATCGAAGACAGGCGCCGTCTTATCCGCAGACCGAATAGCTGCGCGAACCGCCCTTGCGAAACTGCGTGGGTCGGCTGACGTTCACACTACAAGGTCCATACCGCGCGCAGGGTGCTGCGAGAGAGGCAAAAGAATCTCCGACGCGGGATCGCGTGTGACTCCATCCCGATGCATGTCTCCGACCACACCCACTACCGTGGTCCATGGATCTGCTGCCGTTTGGTACCTGAACTTGAATCGTTTACTCAATGGGTCCTCGTCTGGCCAGAAGCGCCGCGACATGGTGGCATTGATGATGGCAGTTCGAGGAGAAGTGGTACCGTCTTGTTCACTGAAGGAACGTCCTCGCAACAGCGGTACCCCTAGCCTAGGGGATTGGAAGTTTAGAGATGATAAGAATGAGTCAACAAAACATCAGTCACGTCAGGTGCCCCTCTCACTCTTGAGTCAACAGACTTCCTGCGTAGGCTCCGCCAAAGGTTGGCCGGTTAAAAGAGACCGACGAGTGACCACTTTCTCGACGGCCCGGGACAACCACAATTCCCATGGGAACGAGTACCGGTTCTTTCCAATTCGCCAGCGGACCGGCGCTCCCAGAAACCGCCGGACACCGCGCCGTGCCCACGGGATCTTTTTCGTTACTTTGCGAATCTGATTATTCAGAAGGAAATAGTCCAGGCTTCGTCGCAGCCTTCGTAGATCTTCCCCGCGCAGCCACGGCAGAACATTGGTGCCCAGCGCCAGGGTCTCCCACTCTTCCAGGGATTGCGGTTCACGAACTCCCATCTCTTTCAACTGAGGCCAAATCGGAATCCCCGGGTACGGAGTAAAAATGTTGGGCGAAAACGTGACGTTCGAAAACTCTTTGGCAATATCGCTCATGATGCGAAACGTTTGCTGGCGATGTGCCTCGGTCTCGCCGGGGTAACCCAGGATTATGTTGAACACGACATGAATGCCGGCGAGGTGAGTCTTGCGCGCCGTCTCCACCATTTGTTCCACATGCTGGAAGCGCTTGTTCATCAGAGTCAATACCTCCTGGGAGGCGGACTCGGTGCCAAACCCGATGTGGTGCACGCCGCTTTCGGCAAGCAGGCGGACATCCTCTTCGCTCATGAGCGCCAGGAAATCGGTGGACGTCTGGAAGTCCCAGCGAAACTTGATGCCACTGGCAATGATGCCCTTAGCGATGGCAACGCCACGTCTTCGATCCACCAGGAAATTGGAGTCAAAGAAAGGCACATGCTCGATGTTGTAGCGTGGCACCAGTTCGGCCAGCTCGTCGACCACGCGTTCGACGCGATAGGCGTTGAAGCGCCGTTTGTAGAAAACCTGGTCGGTGCAGTAATTGCACTGGTACGGGCAACCTACGCTGCTGGTGTAGGCGAGCTGACGCACGCCAGAGACGACGGCGTAGATGCCAGGGTCCGTCAGATGATAGGCAGGGGCCGGCAGATCGTTGATGTTGGCCACAGGCCTTTCGGGCTCGTGAATGACCCTTCCCTCTGCATCCTTGAATGACAGGCCGCGAACTCCGTGCCAATCTCGCCCACCCGCGATTCGCTGCGCCAGCTCGAGCAGCGTCAGCTCACCCTGGCCCCTCACCACGGCGTCCACAAAAGGTTCAGCCAGCGTTTGCTGGGTTGCCAAGCTGGAGTGCCAACCGCCAAACACGATAGGCATTTTCGGACGTAACTTCTTGACCGCTCGCGAGACGCGGACCGCCGCGCCGATGTGCGGCCCGGTCAATACCGAGATACCTAAGCAAAGTGCGTCTTCGGTTTCGCGAAGAATCGCCCTTTCGTAATCGGGGTAAAGCAGGTTGTCCACGAGCTTGACTTCGAATCCAGACCGCAACAGTGGGGATGCAAGACAAAGCAGGGAAAGCGGCGCGCCCAAAGGAGGTCCGTCATAGGGCGGATAGAACAGCACGACTTTGTTCGTTGCTGGCAAAGCGCGTCCGCTTTCAAGAACTCGGATTACAGCACTCTAGGTTGGCAACACAGGTCGAATTGTCAGTGAATTGTTAATTTTGTGTCACTTCTCGGCGGTTCTGTAGAAATGCCTTGGAAGACTGCTGAGCCTCGCCCTTCTGGATCTTGAATTTTGCATAAATTTGACAAACTTGAGACAAATCCGAATACAACGATTGTTACCGTACCTCCCGTACTCTCTCTCATAGCCGATGCACAACTCTGGCTGGCCAAGCGAATAGGCCTGAGTGTTTGTCGATGATACTTTTCTACAATCCGAAAGCAACGAAGCCACGCAATCGTCGTTTTCCGCTATCGATTCTTGCGATCGCTGCGGTTGTGGAGGGTAAAGAAGACTACGCTATCGTTGACGGCAACCTGGATCCCCATCCCACGGAAAGTTTGGTTGCGATAATCAAGGAGCGGACTGTGGAACTCCTGGCTGTAACGGTTATGCCGGGCCCGCAGACGGTCGGCGCGGTCGCAAGCTGTCGTGAAATTCGTTCTCGGTTTCCAAACCTGCCGATCGTTTGGGGTGGCTATTTCGCCTCCAACTACACGGCAGCAGCACTCAACGCAGGGTACGTCGATTACGCGGTTCGCGGCCAGGGAGAAAAGACTTTCCTGGAACTGCTCGATGCAATCCGAGGCCGTCGCGATCTCAAAAACATTGCTGGCCTCTCTTATAAGACGGCGGAAGGGACGCCGCGCCATAATCCTGAGCGCCCGATGAGCGGCCTCAATGATTTCCTGGTATCCATATCATCGCCTTCCGGTGGATCGATATCTCCTTCCGACCTTTCTAGGCCGGCGCACGGCGGTTCATCAGGCAAGCCTCGGTTGCCCGTATCGTTGCAACTTCTGCGGCGTAGTCACCTTTTCTGGAAGCAGGGAGAGAATGGAATCGCCGTCCCGCACCGAGGGCATGATGCGACATCTGGTGCAGACCTCCGGAGTCGATGCCGTACAGTTTTATGACAATAACTTCTTTCTGCGCGAGGATCACACCCTCGAACTCGCCGACCGACTTGCACCGCTCAATTTGCGATGGTGGTGCGAAGGACGGTCTGACATCATGATGAAATATTCGGACAGCACATTGGAGGCGCTGCGAAGAGCTGGCTGCACCATGATCTTCTTCGGCGCCGAATCGGGATCCAACGAGGTCCTGAAGGAGATGAACAAAGATCTGCGCGCCGAAGATACCTTGGCTCTGGCTTCGCGCATACGCCGGTTTGGAATTATTCCCGAGTTCTCCATCATTTTTGGAAATCCAAAAGATCCGGAAGGCGACACCCGCGAATGCATCAGGTTTATCAGGGAGCTGAAGCGCTTGAACCCGGACGCCGAAATTATTGTCGAGCACTATACTCCGGTGCCTCAACGTGCTCGCATGTACGGCGGGGTGGAAGATAGAGTCTCTTTCCCCACCACCCCGGATGAGTGGGCGACGGAGCGCTGGCAGCGCTTCGCAACCCAGAAGGATCCTCAAACGCCGTGGCTTCGGCCTACTACCAAACAGTTGATCGACAATTTCGAACTCGTCGTGTCGTCTCGTTGGCCGACAGTCCAGGACGTTCGCTTGCCGAGTTGGGGTCGATTAGCACTGAAGGCGATGAGCAGTTGGCGCTATCTTCTCGGCATTTACGGAGCACCGTTAGAACTGAAATGGATGCAGCAAGCGATTGAACTGCGAAAGCCCAAGGCTGAGAGTCTGTGAAGAGAAGCCCAAACGCGGCGCTGGAGTCGCAGACAATTGCGGGACATGAGCATCGTGAGGCAAGTGCACCTTGTGCGATTTCTGTTGAGGAAGGCTATGAGCGGTGGGCCCCAACCTACGACCACGATCCCAATCCCCTTCTCGCCCGTGAACAACGTCATCTCTTGCCCTTGCTAACCGACCTGCACAGCAAACGGATCCTCGATCTGGCGTGCGGTACAGGCCGGTGGCTTGAAACGCTCATGCGGCAAGGCGCGGAGTCGGGCGTGGGAGTCGATTGCTCAATCGCGATGCTGCGTGTGGGTGTAAGAAAAAGTTGCCTCGCCGGACGGCTCGCCCGAGCGACCTGCGAGAACCTGCCGTTTCGCGCCGCAGTTTTCGATCTTGCAATCTGCTCGTTCGCTTTAGGACATCTGAGGGACTTGGGACCAACGGTACGCGAACTGGCGCGTGTAACGAAGCCGCAAGCCGACGTTTTCGTCAGCGATCTTCATCCCGAGGCTTATGCGCGAGGCTGGCGAGTCGGCTTTCGTGACGGTCGCAACGCGCTGGAAATCGAAACGATGCCTCGCGAAGGCGAAGAGATTCCGCAGGCGTTCTCTGCCAACGGGTTCGAGAACCTGGCGTACCTCGCCCTGTGCCTTGGCGAGCCGGAGAAGCCGATCTTTGCGCGAGCGGGCAAGGCCCACTTCTTCGCAGAAGCCTGCCAATCCGCAGCGGTCCTGGTCTGCCACTTCAAACGCCTATCAGACCGTTTAACCCCATCAACTGTGGAGCGATTAGCCGAGGCGCTACAGTGAGACGAACTCCAGCACAACAGATCGTTGATTTCCTGAGTTTTTCGAGCGACTCAAGACCGAGCATCGCCGGGCTCAGGGACTTTCGTCAACGGGACTGGAAGCATGCCCTGAGGTGGCTGGACGACGCCGGCTTAGCATTCTACTTCTTGCGGAAAGTCAAGAACACAAACGCGAACGACACAGTCCCGACTTGGGCGATGTCTGGTCTCGAACAAAGGTTCGCGGCCAACCGGCAGCGAGTTGACGAGATGGCGCATCGATTCGATTTTCTGAACAGTAAGTTCAACGACGCCGGGGTCCGCTACGTAGTATTGAAGGGCCATTCACTCATTCCCGAGTTCTGCCCGGATGCGCATCTCCGGCATCAAAGCGACTTCGACTACCTGGTTGACGATGAGTCGCTTCCAGTGGCCCAACAGGTTGTGGTGGAAGCTGGATACAGCCCGAAACCCTCCGTTTCCGGCCAAGAATCCATTTTCCTTGCGCCGGGAAAAGAGAACGCATCACGTGGCCCCGAGCAATACTCTGCCGGCGCGCCTCATGCCGTTGAGTTGCATCTGGATATCTGGGACAGCGACGTGCACAGGCTCCCATCGATGCCAAGTCTTTTCTCGGTAGACCGAACCAAGACTCATGCGTGGAATGGACTCGCGTTTCCCGCTCTCACCGATGAAGACGCATTTCTTCTTCAGGTGTTACACGCCTGCCAGCACCTCTTCACCTATTGGGTACGAATGGCATGTTTTCTTGAAATCGGCTTTTTCCTGAATCAGCGGGCTTCCGACACATCGCTATGGAACCGGTTTGAGCAGCGCGTAGGTGACAACTTAATGCTGCGAGAGTTCGTCGTGGTGATCACGGAGTTGGCGGCGAAGCTTTTCGCAGCGCCGATTCCGTTGCTGGTTCGTGTCTGGAGTAAGGAAATTCGACCGGCGACTCGCGTATGGATTGAGAACTATGCTCACCATTGTGCATTTTGCGTCGTGCCAGCCTACGAGTTGTGTTTATTTCCAAGGGCCAAGCTGGTTTTATTTCTCCAGCAGCAATATGAGGGTGCCAGCATACAGAAAAACTCGGTACGGAATCGGCTTGTAAAGTTCTCGCGCCTTTCACGCATGGCTTCGTCGATAAAAGATAAGCCTTCCCTGATTCTGAATGCGGACTGGTGGACAAGCCAGCTTTTTCTTCGGCGCAGCCTCTTTCACTCTCTAGCTGGGCTGCGATATTTGTGCGAGATCCCACGGTGGCGGTGGCTGAATCGGGCGAGAATGCGGTCAGCTTCTCCGATTCTGTGATTGGCTCTCTGGTTCGCTCGATAGCCGACGGCAGGTGCAAGTGCTGCAATCGTTGTCACGTTTTCGCGACGCCGACCGCGCTCTGGAGAATTCACATTCAGCTAAGGCTATGAGGAGGCGGATTTTGCACAGATTTGACAATTTGGAGACAAAAGTCCAGAAAACGATTGTTACTGTAAACCCTTCAGCTCACTCCGGGTTCGTCGGCCGCAATTCAACGAAGGCACTCAAGTGAAATCGTCGAAAAAAATCGTGTTTTTCGTTGCCTCGTTTTCCAGTATTGAGGCTACCGCTCCGCTTGGCATTCTGGCGATTTCAACGCCCCTGCTGAATGCGGGGTACGACATCCGCATCATTGACGCCTCGATCGCTCCTGATTACAAGAAACGGATCATGGAGGAAGTGAAAGATGCCCTGTGTCTCGGCATTTCTCTCGTGACCGGGCCCATGATCCGTGAAACCGTCGAGGTGGCCAAGGCGATCAAGAAGTGGGACCCGGACTTTCCAATCGTTCTGGGTGGCTGGCACCCGTCGCTGCTGCCTACGCAGACGCTGGAAGCTTCGTACGTGGACATTGTGGTTCGCGCGCAGGGTGAGGAAAGTATGCTGGCGGTCGCGGATCGTTTGCGAGACGACGCTCCCCTCGATGATGTACTAGGCGTCGGATTCAAGCGCGATGGAAAGCTTTGTTTCACTCCCGAACGTCCCCTCCGGCGACTGGAGGAGATGCCCGCCAAGGCCTATCAACTGGCGGATTTCGACGCTTACGAGAAAGTTTGTGGACGTCGCTGGGCCATGTACGTCTCCAGCCTCGCCTGTCCCTTCAACTGCGCCTATTGCACGAACGCTGGAGTCTACGGACGCAAGTGGAATGCGCTGCCGGTCGAGCAAGTGGTCGCGGAGACGATCGAACTGACACGGCGCTACCGCCTCGAACTGCTGTGGATGGCCGACGACAACTTCCTGGTCGATCTGGATCGATCGCTCAAGATCGCCGAAGGCCTGATCCAGGCAGGCGGAACCTTTAAGTGGAGTGTCCAGGCCACAACTAATCTCACGGCCCGACTCAGTATCAGCGAGTTGAGTCTGCTGCGCCGTTCCGGCCTGCATCAGATTTGTCAGGGAATCGAAACCGCTTCTCCGACTGTCATGAAGCTGATGAACAAGGATTTCCAGGTTCTGGGCGATATCTATCAGTCAACCGAGCGCTGCATCAAGGCGGGAGTAATTCCATCGTTCAATATTATTTTTGGTTTTCCGGGAGAAGGGCCGAAGGAGCGGCGCGAGACGGTGAACTTCATGATGGATATCTGTCGGAAGTTTCCCGGCGCAGAGTTTTGGACGAACATTTTTACGCCGTATCCAGGTTCACCAATTTTTTCGCAGACCGCGAAGTTGGGCATCGAAGTGCCGAAATCGCTCGAAGGTTGGGCGGACTTTTTTCCGCGTTACACCGTTCTTCCCTGGCTCAAGGGCAGCGATCACCAGCGAGTTCAGACCATGCGAGATTACCTGCGCATTGCGTTTGACCGGGAGCCCATCGCCACCACTGGCCATGGCCGATTCGCCAAGGCGATTCAACATCTCACTGCCTACCCAGCGCGGGTGCGTTTAAATTATGACTTCTATAGCTTCCCCGTTGAGCTCTGGATCAATCGTCAACTGAAGAACATCGTGAAGCTGCCCAAACCGAGCGTGGATGCGAAACGACTTCAGCCGGAAACAGCGCCGAGCTAAACCTGAAGAGACACTCGACAAATGAACGCGCTTGGCTTTCCTGTGTCCGTCGTCGCGCCGCCCGAGACCGAAGACTCGGCCGAAATGCTCGACGTTTCTGTGGTCATGCCCTGCCTCAACGAAAGCGCAACGATTGGAACATGCGTCACAAAAGCCCTGCAAACGATCAGACGGCTAAATTTGAGCGGTGAGGTAATCGTCGCAGACAACGGCAGCATCGACGGATCGCGACAGATGGCCAGTGCCCTCGGAGCGCGGGTGATCTCAATAACAAAAACCGGCTACGGGGCCGCGTTACAAGGCGCCATCGCGGCGGCTCGTGGCCAATTCGTTCTGATGGGTGATTCTGATGATAGCTACGACTTCACACAGCTAGGAGCGTTCTTGAGCAAGTTGCGCGAAGGATACGATCTTGTCGTGGGCAACCGATTTCGCGGAGGGATATCTCCCGGTGCTATGCCGCTGTTACATCGCTACGCGGGAAACCCGATCCTATCAGGGATCGGAAGACTTCTTTTCAAGAGTCCGGTCGGCGACTTCCACTGCGGCCTTCGCGCTTTTCGCCGTGACAGCATCGAGCAACTTCGTTTGCAGATGCTTGGAATGGAGTTCGCAAGCGAGATGATTGTGAAGGCAACGCTCTTCGGCTTGCGACTTACGGAGATTCCAACCACTCTTTCGCCAGCTGGCCGGAAACGCGCCTCTCACCTGCGAACCTGGCGAGATGGCTGGCGGCATCTTCGCTTCCTCTTGCTTTACGGTCCGCGCTGGTTGTTTCTTTATCCCGGAATATTGCTGTTCGTGCTAGGCACGCTGGCGTGTACTTGGTTGCTGTTCAGCCCGCGCACCGTTGGGAAGATTACTTTTGATGTCGATACCCTACTGTTTTCTGCGATGGCGATTCTACTCGGGTTCCAATCAATCAATTTCGCAGCGTTCACGGAGGCCTTTGCGATCACGCGAGGCTTCCGGCCGGCGGGTACGCGTTTGGATCGACTGCTCCGACATATGAATCTGGAAACAGGTTTAGCGCTTGGCACGTCTCTGCTTTTGGTGGGAGCAGGAATGTGGGGCGCCGGACTAAGCTACTGGAGCAGCATGCATTTCGGTAACCTCAATCCGGCAAAGACACTCCGACTTGTGATTCCGGGAGTTGTGTGTCTCACGCTTGGTTTCCAAGTCATGCTTTCCAGCTTTTTCCTGAGCGTGCTGGGCATAGAACGGCAGCAGTGATCAGCGATTCGATTGGCTGCGTTGTGAGGCGCTCAGCTTCGCGTCGATTCCGCGCAGCGACCGGTTCTCCGGATGCTTGGGCTTCCAGATGTCAGAGCAAACAGCTACGGCTTTATCGCAGTTGCCGAATTCGAAACCGTTGACTCGCGCATGGTTTAATTTGCCGCGTGGTTGGGCCATCTGGAGCGAAAGAGCTTTCCTGCTCGTACTCATCCTCCTGTTTGTAACCAAGGGATTCATTCCGGCGTGGAAACATTTGAATACGGATTTCCCTAACTATTACCTGGGTGCACGCCTGTATCGCCAAGGATCTCCAATTGAACGAGTCTACGAATGGATTTGGTTTCAACGCCAGAAAGATCACCAGAGAATTGATCAGCGACTCGTTGGTTTTATTCCTCTTACCCTGCCATCGATCTTACCGATTGCGCCATGGTGTTCGCTCCCGCCACTTCAAGCCAAGCATGCTTGGCTGCTGATCAACCTGCTGTTCTTGGGATTGACAGCCGTTTTGCTCAAAGCCAGTACGCAGCTCGATTTGCAGCGCATCGCGATATTGACGTTCCTGGCCGTTTTGCCCCTGCACGACAGCTTTCTTTATGGGCAGATGCACATCTTTGTTCTGCTCCTGTTGACGCTTTCTGCGTGGTTGTATTTCAAGAACTCATTTTTCTTTTCTGGACTCGTTCTAGCCATTGCCGCAGCCCTCAAGATTTATCCAGCGTTGTTTCTGATCTTCTTTGTATTCAAGAAGCAGTGGCGTGCAGCCGCCGGCCTTATTGTCGGACTCTCCTGCGCAGCGCTGATGTCACTCTATCTTTTCGGACAGGACGCGTGCCGGCTTTATGCTTTGGAGGTTTTGCCACGAGCTCTAAGGGGCGAAGTGACAGATCCCTACAATGTCACTTGGAACTCATTCACGGCACTTTTACGGCGCCTCTTTCTTTCGGAACCAGAACTCAACCCCGCTCCAGTTGCCCACTTGCCGTCGCTTTATGCATTTCTTCAACCCGCCGTTCACGGTGTGCTCTTTGTGGTTTTCATGTGGGCAATCAGCTCGAAAACCGAAGGCAGCAGCCGAACAAAGCTGGAATGGGCAACGTATTCTTTTCTGCTGCTGCTGTTGTCGTCTCAACCTGCCTCGTACCATTTTGTGGCATTGATATTGACGGTTGCCTTTGTCGTCGATTACCTGCTCGCCCGTCAGCAAGCAACCCGGGCGATTGTCGTGGTTGCGCTCTACGCCCTGATTTGTGGTCCACGCATTCAATTACCCGGGATTCAGGCAACGGGGTGGCGCAACCTCCTCTTTTTCCCACGTCTGACGTTGATGATGCTTCTTGGAGGGGTGTTGCTGTGGATTCTAATAGACCTATCACCGGAATCAAGGGCACTCCGCTTTAACCGTAGAACGACGCTGCTTGCTGCATCAGCGTTGATCGCAATCCTCACGGTTGGTTTTATTTCAAACAAACGGCATCTCAGGGGTTTCGACAATTACCGGATGCGCGTGGTCACAGTGCCCGGTTCAGCACTCGCAACGGATCCGGTCGTCACTTCGGATGGCTTGCTCTTCACTGCGTTGGTACCACTGTCGCTCCCTACAGCTCCTGATACGTACTCCGTCCGCGAACTCAGGGCGGGGGCAGTTGTCTCCTTTGCAGGCAGAGGGGATTGGTTCCATCCTGCTATGGGAAAGGATGGTCATTTCGCCTGGGCCGAAGTTGCCACCATCAGCGGTTCGCGAGTTGTGCGTTTTCTTCCCGCTTCTTCGACAGCGTCCGCGGACGATACAACGGTTGAAGCCGAAGATGCGGAACAGCCGGTCGCGTCGCCTGACGGCAAATTGCTTGCGTTCATCCGGCAGGTGAAGGGTCGAGATAGCTTGTGGATCCGGAATGTCGCCGCAGTGGGGGCCGAGGCAACCGCTGTCGGAGAACGCCAAATCGCAGGCCCTCAATATGATGTGCGGGACGCAACCTTCTTCCCGGATCATCGCGTAGCGTTCAGCTCGAGGCGCGACGGACGCTTCCGGTTGTATGAGGTGAACCCCACGTCCGAAGCCGTCGAAGAGATGAGCGTTCCAACTTGCTCGGCACGCTATCCCGCCATTTCGCCGGACGGGAAATGGATCGCGTTCAGCTGTGAACATGGCGGTTCATGGCAAATTCACGTGATGAACCTGAACACCAGAGAACAGGTCCAACTCACAAACGCAGATTGCAACTCGGTTAGTGCCGTTTGGACGCTCGATTCCAAAGAGCTCATCTACGCCACGGATTGCGGTCGCGGTCTCGGATTGACGGCTCTGGCGAAATTGAACGTGTTTCGATAAAGCTGTTCGTTAGGAATCTGGGCTGGTGCACGAAGCGATGGGAGCCAGTGAACTGGAATAGTTTGACAGTGTCAATGAATTGAGATGCCGAGTTTCTTCGTTGTTCTTTACCGGATGTATTTCGCAGCCAAGGACCGTGGCATACCTGACAGGTTACGGCGATGGCCTCGGCTACTGCGAGCCCTTAAGCGATTCAAGGCGCTGCTCGAACACTACGCGTTGCCAAACGAGCAAGTTTGGGTACGCGCGCAAGCTGGGTTGTCTCGGGGAATGTGGATGCGGCTTTTCCTTCCGGATGAAGCACTCCACTGGCGCGGAGAACATGAAACCGAGGTGCAAAGTGTGATTCGCGCCGTGGTTCGGCCTGCTGCCGTTGTATATGACGTTGGCTCCCATGCCGGATCTTTCGCTCTCGGGATGGCACGGCTCGTGGGACAATCCGGCCGAGTGGTAGCTTTTGATGCTGATCCTGATAACGCAGCGACCTTGCAAGAAAGTATTGTGCGAAACCATCTGGAGGCTCGCCTTCAAGTCGTGCATACCGCTGTGTGGTCTTACACTGCGAGACACGGAATTCCTTTTCGGCGCGGAGGAAGGCGTAGGTCACAGGGCGGCGTGGAAGTGAACGGGCAACACCCGGTGGTGGGAACGGGCGAAGTCATTGCTGTGCCGGTAGTCACATTGGACGCTTTCATCGCCGCCGGCGGGCCCGCACCGGAACTGGTCAAGATTGATGTGGAAGGCGGCGAGTACGAAGTCCTATGCGGCGGCTCGACCCTTTTCACGAAACAGCGGCCGCTCGTCATCGTTGAGGTCCATCATCAGCAAGCATCCGATCAGATTGACGCTTGGTTGGGAACAAACCGCTATTGCGCGCGATGGAACATCCCAAAGGAGAATTTTCCACGCTGTTTGTTCGCTTGGCCAGTTGAATATGACGGAGGCGCCCCAGTGTGGTTGAAGGGCCCGGTTTGTTAGGATCAACTGCCTTGGCAAAATTGAGCATATTTCATTCGAGCGATTCGTATAGGAAGGCTAGTTCTTCGAGTCGGCGGCAACGTCGCGTGCCGGTACAAGAAACAGTAAATGCCCGTATCCGACGGATGCCACCGGCTTCTAACGCAACAACCAATCCATCGGCTCAGATCCGTGGTATGTGCCCACCAGCCGATTAGCGCTGACCAAAACCCTTCCAGATTGAGGTCTTTCCGGATCGAGCGCTACATCAGGGTTCCGCATTAGAAAATCGTGTACTAGCTCGCCGTCCTGGCCCCAATCGAGATTGCTATCGACCAGGATTTTGTAGGACTGTTTACGGTCGAGCACCCACTCATTCATGTAGGGAATCAAGTTTGGATAGTAGCTAAGGGTGGAGATGCAGGTCCACAGGACCAGTAGGCCAAGGACAATTTGCGTTCTCCGGGACCTTTCGGCAAACATGGCGAACGCCGCCCCAGCGATGATCACTTCAATCGCTATAACCGGAAGGATGTTTCTGATGCCTAATTGACTTTTTCTGAAGAGCGAAAACCACAGGAAGAGCAGGACAGCGGCTGATAACAGGATTCCTTCTCCTGTAATGAATTCACGATAACTGCGATTCCTGCAAATCCACAGCGTGCCTAAAATGAATAGGATCTGGACTGCGATGGGTTCTTTGAAAAACATTGCCACCGCCGAGCTGAGAGATCCATTCGACCCTTCCTTTCGCAATTTCAAGTCGTACTACGCGAGAAGATAGATCTTTCCATAGGTGAGCCCCGAGTCGTCATGGTACTTCAGCATGTCGACCCCCTGCAGGAATGGTAAGGCACGGGGACAGGGAGGCTGCGTAGGACGGGCACTTCTTGTAGCTTTACGAACGGCTCACTGTAGAAATGATACGACTTCAGTGGAGTGAACGACCGATTCGAAAGCAGAAGCCGGCATTCATCACCAGGATGAAACTAGCAAACCCAAGCGAGACAAAGCCGATCAGATCTTTCCTGCTCAGCAGAGGCGGACCATTCTTCCTGTCGTTTGAAACGAGCAGAAGGAAGACCGCAACAACAGCATACAAGTAAAGGGCAAAGGACTTTGTGAGCTGGGCTAATGCAAGAGTAGATCCACTCAAACAGGCGTTTCCCAATGTCGGGCGGAGCAGATATTGGCGAAAGAAAAAAAGCGATGCAACAACGCCGAGCGCGAAGTAGCCATCATTGTTCGATAATGTGCCATGTGCAATCAGATTCGGGGAAAACACCACCAAGATGGAGACTGCTATCGCTGCGACTGTCCGCAGAGCGCATAGACCCAGCGATATAGGAAGACATTGAGGACCAACGTTGCCATAACGCTGGCCAGGCACGCGAAGCGCATGGAGCGACTTCCTCATTGTTGAGATGGACCGCAAGCACTCGCGGAGCCGCGTTCAAGGCAGCGACCGGTGCCTTACTGTTAAAGAGTGGATCGGATCGGTCTGGCTGGCAGCGCAGAACTTGCTCCCCGTCGGCGACAGAAGACGATTCGTCGAACGTCGTACTCATTGACCTCGCCACGAATAAATCAAGCACGCAAGCACGCACGCACGCACGCAAGCACATCCGACCGCCAGCAACAGGCAAAGGCCAGACGCTCTGCTCGCTTTGGTGCGGAAGACGTCCATTCGGATCCGGCTATCGAGAACTCATCGCCTTGCTCATGCCGCGTGTCTCCTGCTCAAGTGAAAGCCCTCGCCACACCTATTCCGCGCGTCGTCATGGGTTTCGTTCCCAGATCTGGTCGCCGTTGGCGAATGTCTGGGCTACATGGTAATGCTCGTGAAGATAAAGGCGTATGGGAGCGAGATGATTGCCTTCCGGATGTCGAGCTGCTCTCTTCTCACCTTCTAGGCCGCTGTACCAGCTCACGAATCGCACCTGGTACTTTTCTAATGCCTGCATTGCATCCTGGACCTCCTCAGGTCTGGTGTAGTCCGTGGGGCGAAGAAAAGGAACACGACTCACATTCCGCAGCAGAAGATCGAACGACATTAGCTGATCGCCGAAGAAATAGTCATAGGGCCGCGTTCGGTCCGCGATCCACTTCGTTTTCTCGTAAAGTACCGGTTCGAAAAAGGCCGTGCGCCCCGTGGGCAGGTCGAGGTACGCCTTCCAGCGAATCTGCGTAACGAGCGGTCGGACGATTGCCATTACGAAGACCATCACCCAAAGAAGCCGTAACATGGTGCGTTCAACCTTGCGGGGCGAATCCAGGAACCAAACCAGCAGAACAAGCGCCGGCGGCGAGACCGCGTATAGGCGCGAGTACGCCGGAGCTGAAGCGACAGTAAGGAAAAGGAACAGGCCTGTGAAATTGACCAGCATCAACCGATTCCACAATTCGTCGGACTCTTTCCTTGACTTAAGAACATAGGTAGCACGAAAGAGTAGGTAGACCATTGGGACAATTGCGTGCACGAGTGCAAACGCGGGCAGATCTGGCCAGGCGGTCCAAACATGGAGAGATGGCCGTCCCGTTAGGTAGACCCTCCAGGTATTAAACCAATCAGCCGGATAATATTTCACTACGAATACGACTGTGTAATAGAGGAGCTGTTTCAGTCCGACCGTCCACACGAAATATGCGAGGCACGCCGTGATCGTGGCCATGAAACTGGCGAGAAGAGAAACTTCTTTTTTGAGCAGCAAACTCCATGTTCGACTTTCTCGCCTACGTTCCCAGAGCAGGAAAAGCGCGAAGCCGAATGGAAGTAGTACCATCGATTGCGTGAAAAAAGTAGCCACCCCTAGAAGGATCCCTGCCCAGACGAGCCGACCAACGCTCCGCTCTTCGAGCAAAACGGCAAGTGCCGCGGTAGTAGCCACCGTGCTGTACCAATGATGCGTGCCGTCCAGATAGCCGGTGAAGAGCAGAGTGATAAATAAAAGACCTGGCAGAAAAGCCGCGGTTCCGCTCATCAATTTTCTGGAAATGAAGATGACGAGGTACACCGTTGATACCCCCAGAACAATCAGCATCGCCTGCGGAATCCACGCGCGTACACCAAACAACTTGAAAAGCGCCACGTAAACCACGTCCGTACCCGGCAGTGTGAAATGATCGTAGTCGCGATAGATCATTTCGCCCTCCAGCATGCGCACCGCATGGTGCAGGTAGATTGCCTGATCGCCAGAAGCCACACGAGGCGTGGCTGGAAGAATAAACACTTGCAGGTAAAGGAAAAGAGCTGACAGTACAACAATTGGAATCGTCCATCGCGAGCCATTGAATAGCGCCCGTCGCTCCACTCGAACAGTCTGGCAACTGCGCAGTTTTGGCCGTTGATCTTGTAGCGTTTCGCTCATGTCATGCCTGCTTAGCGTCCTTTGTTGCGTCCCTGCCGTCGTGAGCTGTCAGCAAGCGGTGAAAGAACGGCGCCGCCGTCGCAGGATCGCTACCGTAGGCCAGATGGTACGCAGGTAATCGCGCCAGAGCTGCGAGAATCCGCAAACGCTGTTCATCGAATTGGCCGTCATCTTTGAAGGCAATGCTCGCGGACAGCCATGTGGAAAGATCAGATTTCGCAAGAGGAACCAACTGTGGCACAGAGGCGCACTCCCTCTTGAGAACAACACAGCATATTGGGGACACCACGTTGGTTTGTTCCGCATCAAGTTTGGCTTTAGACAAGTAGTAGAAATTGAAGTCACAGTACGAAAACTGCTGTGTTAGAGGCGCAAGTTCAGGTAAGAAATGAAGTGTCTCAGGGCGAAATGCAGCCGGAACAAAGTCACCCCAAGCTTGTAGCCCGCTGCTTCCGATCTCCAGAAACACCGCTTGATCTGCGTAGTATGTCAGCCCGCCTTGGGCAGCCAGATAGCTTGCAGTGGTCTTGCCCTGATTGGGGTGGCCCAACACGAGAAGACCTTTCGTTCCCAAGGCAACACATGCGGCTGCGAAAGGAACCAGGCCCAAGCTGCTTGCGGTCATGTAGAACAAAGTATCGATAAAGGGACTGGTGAATCCTGGCTCGTCTTCGACAAGTCCTTCAGAAAGAAAAGCAATCGCTAGGCGCGCCTGGATGTCAACCGCCAGAAAATTCCTTTGTCCAAATTCGGCAAAACGAAGGCCACAACCCGAAAAGACTGATCTCTTGGGCCAAGGAGAACTCATGTGAACATCGGATTGACTCACGATTCTCCATGTGAAACTGGGCTGTCCCTTCGGTGACCCTGGATAACGCGAGAACAATTCCACGCACTGCCGCAAAACCCTCAGACTGTTAGTTTCCAGGCGCACCGTGCGACCCATAACAGGTAAGGCAGCTGTGCATGGAGTTGGCGTGAAACGGCGGAGGGGATCTTCTTGGGGCTCCCCTGAGAGTTCTGATGAGTTGACTGCAGCATCGCCCACATGTGCCATTTCCCTGAACTGCATGTCGCCGAATGCGCTCTTCATATTAGAGTGGCCCTGGTGTGATGCTGTTTTGTTTTTCATTCTTGGGAATGGCTGATCAATTAACTC
>Ga0182018_10000325_pt1 | contig 62522 bp, 54 predicted proteins | sample 812P2MmetaG_FD_120490 | JGI IMG/M metagenome (GOLD analysis project Ga0182018, IMG submission 120490) | Permafrost microbial communities from Stordalen Mire, Sweden - 812P2M metaG | ecosystem: Environmental > Terrestrial > Soil > Wetlands > Permafrost | place: Sweden: Stordalen | collected... | reverse complement strand
TCATGCAACAGGCAGCCGCCACCTCGCCGAAAACCTACGACACCTTAATCGGCGGCACAAAACCCGAAAAGCGGGCGGCACAACAGGTTGGGGTCGGGTGAGTCAAGGGGATACCCAGTTGAATCCATTTGAATCCGGGTTGTGGGCGCATCGGGGCTCAACGCGACCATGGTGCGGAGCCAAGCATTAAAGCAGTTCCGCACGGTCCAAGGCCAGGACTACCAGTTTTTCTATAATCCGATGTGGGGACATTTTGGGGAGCACGACCGGAAGCCGCCCGGTACATACTATCGAGACTCCAATCAGCACGTGAACTATTACTGGAACATGTTCGATCAGGTTCTCATCCGCCCCAGCCTGCTCGATATGCTTGCGCCAGACGGGGTTGAGATAGTTACGCATGCGGGACGATTTCCGCTGTTGACATCCCGCGGACTACCGGATCGTGCGCTCGGCTCCGACCATCTACCGTTGCTGTTCAGATTAGGATTTTGAGTATGACAACGAAAAACGAGGATCTTTGGCCGAAGCTGGAACTGGGCTCGGCTGTAACGCCCTTATCGATCTTGCGGGAGCAGGCGGGCTTGCTAACTCAGCGGACACGCGGGAGGCTTAGAGGGGAGGTGGAGACCTGGAGCGCCGGGGGACAGGTCACATTTGCCTTCAACATAGTTGTCCCGTCTCTGGGCGGCTACAAGTACATTCTGTTTACAATGCGTTACTATCCGACGGAACCGAAGGGCTACCCAGTATTTGTGGATTCCGCGCCAAAGTGTCTTTTCACAGGGACTGCCTGATGAGAAGCCGTCGGTCGCGGGAAGGATCGACAACGAAAATGATTTCCGGAATTGGCTTCGCCTGACATTCGCCTCAGATGAAGTGAAGCGGTTAGTCGAGAGCCTCTACGGTCAGGCGAGCGCTTGAATCGCTACAAACCGGACCCCATGTCCCGACATCCGGATGGGAAAGGACACCGACAATGCCACTTCCTACTTCGCCGTCGAGGAGGTGCGCGACATCCGGCAATCGCTGGCCACGCACGGTAAGCTCGAATCGGTCACGCCCACCAGCCTAAGCCTGCGCGGCGGCAGATCCATCGCGGGTATCGGGCCGTCTCCCGGAAGAAAACCGTCTTGTTGAACACCTATCTGATGCCCGATTGCAAGTACGAGCAGTTCCCGATCATGGAGTAGCGGCGCCTACTGCCCGCTGCGCTCGCGCTGTATCTGCGCGTCGAAGGCCCGTTGCAATTGGTCCACCGCCGCGCGGTATCCCGCGGGATCGACAAAGCGCTGAGGCTGGTATTCGTCTCCGGGCTGATATTTCTGATGCAGCCGGAACTGACTCGCGTGGGATGCCAGGAAAATCTCCGGGCGCCGCTCCTTTTGGGTCGCCAGAGTGTGCGCATAGTCGGCCATAATATTGGGGTATTTGGCGTTCTTCAGCAGCGTCACGCCGGGATTAATGGACGGCAGGTTGGCGATCAGCACGCGATAACCGCGGCCGCCATCCTCCACGGTGAATTCGTAACTGGCCGCGCCCTTGGTGTGACCGGGATCGAGGTGCACGGTCAACTCCATGCCGCCTAGCACAACCTTCTGGCCGTCTTCGAGGATTTGATCCACCTTGACCGGCTGGAACCACGCGCTGCTATCCTCGCCGAATCGGAAGTCGGTCTTCCCGCCGCTCTCGAACAGCGTCACTTCTGCCTTCGTGGCTGCCAACCTGGCGCCGGTGAGGCGTTTCACTTCCGCCATGGCGGAGACATGGTCGAAGTGGGCGTGCGTCGCCAACAGCAGTTTGGTATCGGCAAAACGGAATCCCAGGGTCCCGACATTCGCGCGGATCTGCGCGGCCGAATCGGCGAGGCCGGTGTTGATCAGGATGTTGCCGGCGGGGGTTGCGATCAGGTAGCAGGCCAGATCGTAAGTGCCGACGTAATAGAGGTTGCCAACGATGCGGAACGGTGGAAATGGCCGCGTCCACTCGTCGGACCCGAGGTCCTTCGCTTGTTGCGCTAGGGCGGAAGCCGCCACCAGGAAGAGAATACGGGATCGCGAAATCATCTCCCTCAATTCTCGCTCGGAATCTTCTCCGCGTGGTCGATGACCATGATATCGGCGGGGGAAGCGACGAAGACTGTTCACCGCGGAGACGCAGAGCCGCAGAGGAAGAAAAGAGAAAGCGGAAGACCACCCTCCTGAGGATCGAGAATAGCGAGGCCAGTCGACGATGTCCCTCCCGGCGGTGAATCCTCTCTTTCGCCGTTCCCGGTTGACACGGCCCGCCGAATCGCACATACTATCAATTTCGTAATCGAATGTCGAAAACGAATATCGAGTATCCGATGCCGGGGAATGACCGCGACCTGTATTCCGGATTGATCCGACTCCACGTGCTCCACCATGCCGTTCGCGAGCCAATCTTCGGCCTGGGGATGGCGGACGAACTGGCGCGCCACGGCTACCGTATCAGTCCGGGAACCCTCTACCCGCTGCTGCACGGCCTCGAAAAGCGGGGCTATCTGCGCTCCACGGCGGTGCAAAACGGCAAGTCGCGGCGCAAGGTCTACCGCGCCACCGCGGCCGGCCGGAAGGCGCTGCAACTGGCCAAGAGCAAGGTCCGCGAGCTGTTTCGCGAGTTGATCGAGGGTAAATAGCGGTGAGAACGGCAAATATTTTGGGGATGTTCCTGGCGGCCGCGTCCGCGCTGGCGGCCCAACCGCCAGGCGGACTCACGATGGCGCAGGCGGTAGACGGGGCGCTGAAGAACTACCCCGCCATCCAGGTTTCTCAGGAGCAAATCAACGCGGCGGCGGCCGGCATTCGCCTGGCCCGCACGGCCTATCTCCCGCGCGTGGACGCCACCGCGCAGGTCAATCGCGCCACGCGCAACAACGTCTTCGGCCTTCTCCTCCCGCAGGGCGTCATCCCGTCGATGTCCGGTCCGGTGATCGGCTCTAACAACTTCGGCACCGCCTGGGGCAGCGCCATCGGCGCGCTGGTCACGTGGGAGCCCTTCGATTTTGGACTGCGGCAGGCCAACGTATCGGTGGCCGAGGCGGCGCGAACCCAACAAGAGGCCGCACTCAAGCGGACCCGCTACGACATCGCGGTGGCCACCGCGGACGCGTTCCTCACACTGGCCGCGGCGCAGGAGACGGTGCGCGCCGCGCAGGCCGGCGTGGACCGCGCCGACACGGTGGCGAAGACCGTCCGGGCGCTGGTGGAGGCGGAACTTCGCCCCGGCGCCGACCGAGCGCGCGCCGAAGCCGAGGCCGCCGCCGCACGCACTCAACTGGCGCAGGCGCAGCAAACCACCGGTGTCGCGCGAGCCAATCTCTCGCGCTTCGTGGGACTCGATCCGGCGCGGATCTCGATCGCCATGGCGCGGCCCCTGGATCCCCCCGCCGAACAAAACGCCGCGGCTCCCGACAGCGCGGGGAATCCGCTGGTAGTGGAACAGAACGCCGTGGTGGAGCAGGCCCGGGCGCAGCTTCGCGTGCTGGAACGCTCCTACTTTCCGCGCTTCTCCCTGCAAGGCGCGGCCTACGCCCGTGGCACTGGCGCGGAGACCAATGGAATGAATCTCGGAGGACTCAACGGCCTCGCTCCCACCGTGCAGGATTACGCCGTGGGCTTCAGCGTGACGTTTCCAGTGATGGATAAGCCAGCCCTCGCAGCGCGCGAGGCGGTGCAGTCCGCCAACATGCGCGCCCAGGCGGCCCGCGGGCGGCAAATGCTCACCGATCTGCGGGCGCAATGGAACGCCGCCGTGGCTGATCTGCAGGGAGCTCGCCAGGTGGCAGCCAACGTCCCCGTGCAAATGGCAGCGGCCCGCAGCGCGGCGCATCAGGCGGCAGCGCGCTATCAGGCGGGCCTCGGCAACATCGACGAAGTAGCCGAAGCGCAGCGACTGGTGACCCAGGCCGAGATTGACGACGCGCTCGCCAGGCTCAGCGTGTGGCGTGGCTTGCTGGGATTGGCGGCGGCGGCGGGCGACATCCAGCCATTCGTCGCGGAGGTGGGCGAGTGATGGGGCGCACGCACGCTCGCCGGAGGCGCCGAGACTCACTTCGGCGCCGTGGGACTTTGCCGCCGCACCGACGAGGGCCGAGAAGGCCAACAGACGGTCCCTGCCGGGAACGTTTCTGCCTGCAGAAGGCAGTTTGCGATCCCGTGGCACTCCCTCCGCTCCTTACAGTCGCGGCTCGGTGCGGGGGAAGCGCGCACAGAGCCGCTGCGCCACAACTGCTCGCGCCAAATTCCACCAGATCGGGGGCAGCCCGGTGAAACTCGTCCTCGCGGCGCTCAGCAGACCGCTGACCGTAGTGGTGGCGTTGATCGCCATCGCCCTCTGCGCCGTACTGGCGCTCCAGCGCATGCCGGTCGACATCTTCCCGCAGGTGGGCGACCCCGCGATCTACGTCGCGCAACCCTATGGCGGCATGGACCCGGCGCAGATGGAAGGCTATCTCACTTACTACTACGAGTATCACTTCCTCTACATCACCGGCATCGACTATATAGACAGCAAGAGCATCCAAGGCGCCGCGCTGATGAAGCTGGTCTTTCATCAGGGCACCAACATGGCGCAGGCCATGGCGGAAACCGTCGGCTACGTGAACCGCGCCCGCGCCTTCATGCCGCCCGGCACCGTGCCGCCCTTCATCACGCGCTTCGACGCCGGCAGCGTCGCGGTGGGCCTGCTGGTCTTCAGCAGCGCCGCGCACACCCAGGGCGAGATGCAGGATTTCGCGCTCAACCGCGTGCGTCCGCTCTTCGCCACCCTGCCGGGGGTTTCGGCGCCGCCGCCCTTCGGCGGCAACCAGCGGACCATCGTCGTCACGCTGGACCCCGACAAACTTCGCCAGTACCGCGTCTCCCCCGAAGAGGCCATCGCGGCCGTCGGCAAGAGCAGCGTCGTGATGCCCTCGGGCAATATGTGGACCGGCACCGTGGAGCGCATCGCCCGCACCAATGCCGCGCTCGGCGCCAACCTATCGGAGTTGCTCTCGACGCCCATCCGCCCCGTCTCCGGCTCCACCGTCTTTCTGCGCGACATCGGGACCATCGACAACGCCACCGATCTGGTCACCGCTTACGCCCACGTCAACGGCAAGCGCACGGTCTACATCCCGGTGACCAAGCGCGCCGACGCATCCACGCTCGCGGTGATCGACGCCGTGAAGGCCGCCATCCCGGAATTCAAGAAGGTGGTGCCCGACGACGTCGACGTGCGCCTGGAATTCGACCAGTCGCCGTATGTCTCGAACTCCATCCGCGGCCTGGTCACCGAAGGCTTGCTGGGCGCGATGCTTACCGGCCTGATGGTGCTGATCTTCCTGCGCGACTGGCGGAGCGCCTTCATCGTGATTCTGAATATCCCGTTCGCCTTGCTGAGCGCCGTGATTCTGTTGTGGGCCACGGGGCAGACGGTGAACATCATGACCCTCGGCGGCCTGGCGCTGGCGGTGGGCGTGCTGGTGGACGAGGCCACGGTGGAGATCGAGAACATCCACACCCGGATGCTGCCGGGCGTCTCGCGCGCCCGCGCCGTGGTGGAAGCCTGCCAGCGCACGGCCATGGCGCGGCTGCTCTCCATGTTCTGCATCCTGGCGGTTTTCGTTCCCTCTTTCTTCATGATCGGCGTGGGCCGCCAGTTATTCGTGCCGCTATCTCTGGCGGTGGCGTTCTCCATGATCGCGTCGTACCTGCTTTCCAGCACTTTGGTGCCGGTTTTTTCCACCTGGCTCATGCGCGAGGCACACCGCGGCGAAGAAGAACGTCTGCGCGGCCTCTACATCCGCTACCTGGATTTCATCCTGAAGCTGCGCTGGCCCATGGCGCTGGTCTACCTGGCTTCGGCCGGCGTGTTGCTCTACCTGGTGACGCCGCGCCTCGGAACCGAGCTATTCCCCGACGCCAATGCGCCGCTGTTCCGCATCCGCCTGCGAGCGGCCCCCGGCACGCGCATCGAAGAGACCGAACGCATCGTGCTCAAGGCGCTCGACGTCATCCGCGACACCGCCGGCGCGGACCACATCGCCATCACCAGCGATTTCGTCGGAGTGGTGCCGTCGAGCTATCCGGTGGACCTGATCCATCTTTTCACCAGCGGACCGCAGGAGGCCATCATCCAGGTGGCGCTGAAACCCAATGCGCCGCGCGGCGAGGACCTGCGCGAGCGTCTGCGCCAGAACTTGCGCCGCGAGTTGCCCGGAACGGAAGTCTCCTTCGAAGCCGGCGACATCGTCACGCAAGTGATGAGTTTTGGTTCGCCCACGCCCGTGGAGGTCGCGGTGCAGGGCGCCAGTCTGGCCGACGATTATGCCTTCGCACAGAAACTGCGCGCGCAGATGGCCGGGCTCTCCTTCCTGCGCGATCTGCAATTCGCTCAGGAACAGAACTTTCCCACGCTCGACATCACCATCGACCGCGAACGCGCCGGCCAGTTCGGTCTCACCACCGCCGACGTGGTGCGCTCGGTTGTGCCGGCCACCTCGTCGTCGCGCTTCACCGATCCCAACTATTGGCGCGATCCGGCGTCCGGCAATGCCTTCCAGATTCAGGTGCAGTTACCGCAGAATCGGATACAAAGCGTGGAGCAGGTGGGCAACCTGCCAGTGATGCGCGACGGCCGTGCGGCGCCGCAGCTCACCGACATCGCCGGGTTGAAGACCGGCGCCATGCCGGGCCTGATCGAGCGCTACAACGGACAACACATCGTCAGCCTCACCGCCAATATTCATGGCATCGCGCTGGGCGACGCGGCGCCCAAACTCGAGCGGGCGCTGGCGGCGGCCGGAGCGCCTCCCCGAGGCGTCACGATCCGAATGCGCGGCGAAATCCCGCCGCTCGAGCAGACTCTTTCGGGCTTGCGAGTAGGCTTGGCGCTCGCCGTACTGGTGATCTTCCTGCTGCTGGCGGCGAACTTCCAATCCATCCGGCTGGCGATGGCGATCGTTCTGACCATCCCCGCCGTGCTCTGCGGAGTGCTGCTGATGTTGCTGGCCACGGGGACCACGCTGAACGTGCAATCGTTCATGGGAGCCATCATGGCGATGGGGATCGCGGTGGCCAACTCGATTCTGCTGGTGACCTTCGCGGAGCGCGCGCGGCGCGAAGGCCGCCCGCTGCTGGAAGCCATCCGGGAAGGCGCCGCCGGCCGCCTGCGGGCCATCCTGATGACCGCGGCGGCGATGATTTGCGGGATGGCTCCGATGGCTATCGGGTGGGGTCAAGGCGGCGCCCAATCCGCCCCGCTGGGCCGCGCGGTAATCGGCGGCCTGATGGTTGCCACCTTCGCTACCTTGACCATACTGCCTTCGATTTATGCGATTCTACAGAGCCGCGGGACAGCCAGTTCGCCCTCGCTGAACCCGATGGACCCAGAGAGCAGGTATCACGATGCGACGTAGATTTTCCGATATGGCGCAGGCACTCTCGACGGCTGGCTTCGATGCCGTGTCACACCTGCGAAAGAGCAGCGGATGGTCGCTGCCGGGAACGTCTCTGGTGGCAGGAGCCTCTTTGTGCTCCCGTAGCACTCCGCTCTCTAACGGGGTGCCCTCTGGGCCCGGCTCGGTGTGCGGGAGTCTCACACCGAGCCATGATGGTCAAGGAGCGGAGAGCCTCCTGGAGAGTTCCTGCGCCGCAATTCTTGCAGCCTGCCTTCTCACAGTCTGCGCCGCTGCCCAGACCACCGAGACCGTCGCCGTCGTTGCCAAACCCGTGTCCCGCATCGTCGATCTCCCGGCGGAGATTCTCCCCTACCTGGAAGTTTCACTCCACGCCAAGGTGCCCGGGTACGTGGAGCGCGTGCTGGTAGACCGCGGCAGTAACGTCAAGCAAGGCGACCTTCTGGTAGAACTGAGCGCCCCCGAAGTGAAAGCGCAGATCGCCGAAGCCGAATCCAAAGCTCAAGCCGTTGAGGCCGAACGTCCCCAGGCGGAAGCCCAACTCGCTGCCGCGCAAGCCACCTTCGACCGCCTCAAGAAAGCCGCCGAGACCCCCGGCGCAGTAGCCGGCAACGAAGTGGTGCAGGCTGAAAAGCAAGTGGAAGCCGCGCAGGCCCAAGTGCGCTCACGGGAGCAGTCTGGCGCGGCCGCGCGCGCCTCAATTCCACCCTTGAAAGAGATGGAAGCGTATCTGCGCATCACCGCGCCCTTCGACGGAGTGGTCACCGACCGCCTCATCCATCCGGGCGCGCTGGTCGGCAAAGGCGCGGACCCGGTCCTGCTGGTGATCCAGCAGGTGTCGCGGCTTCGCTTGGTAGTTCCCCTCCCGGAAGAAGACGTCGGTGGAATCGTGCCAGGCGCCGCCGTTCCCTTTCACGTGCCGGCCTTCCCCGAACGCGCCTACTCCGGCACCGTGGCGCGCAATGCCCATGCGCTCGACCCCAAAACGCGCACGATGGCCGTTGAATTGGACGTGGTAAACCGCGACGGCTCGCTGGCACCCGGCATGTACCCCACGGTCAAATGGCCGGTCCGCCGGCCGGGGACCGCGCTCTTCGTACCCAAGACTAGCGTGGTGACCACCACCGAACGGACCTTCGTGATCCGCGATCGGGACGGCCGCGCACAATGGATTGACGTAAAGAAGGGCGCCGCCGATGGCGACCTTGTCGAAGTGACCGGCAATCTCAAGGCCGGTGACCAGGTAGTGCGCCATGCCACGGACGAATTGCGCGAGGGGACGGCAATCGGAGGGAAAAGTTAGGTGGCATGCTTTAGTGCGTCGTTTCAGAAGTTTCACTCACGTATTCCGGCACTCCGCTCCTTGACGGGGTGCCCTCTGGGCCCGGCTCGGTGAGAGGCTTAGCTGTTAATTCTTAAGGCCGCAACTTGATCCGCGGGCTCTTAGTCTTCTTGCCGGAACGCTTTCGCAGCAGGTGATCCTGACTATCGACCTTATGACGTCCGTCGGCAGCTTTCTTGCGTGTGTAAGTGCCGTTGGACTGCATGTGGCGCGCTTTCACATTGTCCGCCAGGTAGACAGCCAGCACTTCTTCGCGCAAATTGCGGACCAGGGTTCGGTCGAGAATGGGGACTAACACCTCCACCCGATGGTCGATATTGCGCGACATCAAGTCGGCGCTGCCGATGTACACTTCGTCCTCGCCGCCGTTATGAAAATCGTAAACCCGGCTATGCTCCAGGAAGCGGCCGACCACGCTCAGTACCTCGATATTTTCGCTGATTCCGGGCACTCCGGGGCGAAGACAGCAGATGCCGCGAACCAGCAGTTGGATCTTGACGCCTTCGCGGGAGGCTCTATACAGCGACCGGATGATCCGCGGATCGCCCAACGAATTCACCTTGAAGATAAGACTGGCCTTACGCCCGGCCTTGGCATGTTTGATCTCGCGTTCGATCAGGAATTCCAGGCGCGCACGCAGGTTTACCGGGGCCACCAGCAGCCGTTTGTAGTCCGACTTATAGGAATACCCGGTAAGATAGTTAAACAGATCCGTAGCATCGTCGGCGATGTCTTCGTCGGCCGTAAAGAGCCCTATATCGGTATAGAGGTGCGCGGTCACGGCGTTGTAATTACCGGTGGAGATGTGCACGTAGCGCGCAATCCGGTCCTGCTCGCGGCGTACCACCAGGGCGACCTTGCCGTGGGCCTTCAGCCCCACGAGCCCATACACCACGTGCACGCCGGAACGTTCCAGCGCCCGCGCCCACTCGATGTTGCTTTCCTCGTCGAAGCGCGCTTTGAGCTCCACCAGGGCCGCCACCTGTTTGTCTTCTTCCTGCGCCTCCAGCAGCGCTTCCACTACGGGCGAGTTCCGGCCCACGCGGTAGAGACAGATCTTGATGGCGAGCACCGCCGGGTCGCGCGCAGCCTTGCGCAGGAATTCGATCACCGGCTGAAAGGAATCGAACGGGTGATGGATCAGGATGTCTTGTTTGCGGATGCGGCTGAAGACGTCCTCCTCTTCGCCCAACGCCGCGAGGCCCGGCGGAGTAGCGGGCACGAAAGGCGGGTCTTTCAGTTCCGGGCGCTCCAGACTGTAGAGTCCCATCAGGCGTTTGAAGGAGAGCGGCCGAGCCGTCCGGTACACCTCGCGCGAAGTGATTTCCAGGTTCTGGATGAGGATGTTGAGGACCGAAGCCGGCATATCCTGCGTCACCATCAGCCGGATGGGACTGCCAAAGCGGCGCTGCCGCACACCTTCCTCGACGGATTCGAGCAGGTCTTCGGCTTCCAGTTCCTTGATCGCCATATCGGCGTCGCGGGTGATATGGAAAGGATGGGACTCCAGGATCTCCATTCCGGGGAACAGCGCCGCCAGGTTGGCGGCAATTACCTGTTCCAACCACACCAGGTCGACGCGTTTGGGGCGGATCCTCTTGTGGTTGGCCTTGGCGGGCGCGTTCAGTGGAACCAGTTGCGGCAGGGAGTCGGGCACTTTGACGCGTGCGAAGCGCTCTTCGCCGGAGTGGTCGCGGATCAGCACCGCGAGGTTCAGGCTGAGATTGGAAATATGAGGGAAGGGCCGGCCCGGATCGAGTGCCAGAGGAGTGAGCACGGGGAAGGCGGTATTGGCGAAATACTTGGCCGCGCCGCGGAGCTGGCCGGCATTCAGGTCGGCATGATCGTGGATGAAGATGCCTTCTTCCTGAAGCAGCGGCAGCAGTTTTTCCAGGCAGCGGTGAGCCTCGTTCAGCAGCCGCTTGTACTCGCGGCGGATGGCCACCAATTGCGCCCGGGGGCTCATGCCATCGGGCCCGGCTTCCACCGATCCGGAATCCATCTGGGCGGCGAGACCAGCCACACGCACCATGAAGAACTCGTCCAGGTTGGAACCGAGGATGGCCAGGAACTTCACGCGTTCCAGCAGCGGGTTGGCCTCGTCCTCGGCCTCTTCGAGCACGCGCCGCTGGAAGGCCAGCAGGCTGAGCTCGCGGTTCAGATAGAGCGAACTATCTTTCAGATCGACTTCGGGAACGGGGGGCGCCGGCGCAGAGCTCGCGGCGGCAGCGGCGGACTTTTCACGGATTTCCCTCTTTGGCATATCGTGGCTCATTCTAGCCTACCGATTCCGGAAGGATTCCGAAAGGTCAAAGCGAGAATACCGTCACCGGACGTCGCTGGGCTCCACTGTGAGGCTCGGCAGATTGCTTGCGCTAAGCTCGATTTTGGCAGCGCCGGCAAAGGCGCGTTTTAGCTTGTGGGGAACTGGGCTGTGTTGTCTGTTTGCGCGCGCAGCCCACTACGAGGAGCCCGTCGGCAACAGGGACGAAGGGGCGCATGACTCATCTCTGTATCGCTTCGTAGTGAAGCACATAATTGCGCATGCCGCGCTCCGTCCAACTCATGCCAAAAGTGAGGGCCTCGTCGAGCGCCTTCTGGTTCGGCCACTGGTCGTGGGCAATGCGATAGCAGGCGATCACCGTACCAGTGCGGTCGGCTCCCCGCAGGCAATGCACAAAGACCGGACCGCTGGCGGCATCCTGCAGGACGGCCAACGCGCGGGAGGTCTGCGCCGCGGTAGGCGGACCCAAACCGCTCATCGGCACGTTGACGTACTGCAAACCCGCGGCACGGGCCAGTTCTTGCTCCGCGCGCGCGTGTTCTTCGCCTTCGCGCAGATCGAGGATGGTTTTCACGCCCATGCGGGCCAGACTCCGGAAATCCGGCGCCGCCGGCTGGGCTCCGCGATAGATCCGCTCGTCGACCTGGTGGAAATTCCCGATAGCCGGTGCGTCAGACCCGGCGAAAACCAGACCGGCGGCAAGAAGAAGGGCGAAGATTCGGAAGCGGCCCATAAGTCCTCCGGCTATATTATATCGGCTCGGGCAAAGTGCGGCGACTCAATGGGATCCAGGGGGTGTGCGACATGAAAGTGGAGCGACCCGCAGTTCCTCAGCAAAACGACGAGATCCCGAGCGTACATGGTACGCAATGCAATCGAGGCGCCTCCGCATGCATTGAAACCCCGACCGCACCGAGTCTGAGCCCTGCGGTAGGCCTTTGTTTCCATGCTCCGCCACCCGGTAAAAGTCGAGTGGCGAGATCGGCTCCACATTTATGTCGCGCACCCGGATCCAGGCGCCCGACAGCAAGTCACGCGACTCCCTTACTCGGCGCGCAATGAAACCAGGGGTCCACGCGGGTGGCTCACCGCGCCGGCAGATAACAGGCAGCTAAGGCTACGGCGCAGAACAGGAACGCCACGCCGAAGAAAGTGGCCGGGTCGGCTGGCTGCACCTCGAAGAGCAGGCTGGCGATGGATCTGGTCGCGAACCAGGCGCAGGCAAATCCGAGCGCGATACCGGCGAGTGCGAAGCCGGAACCTTGCCGAAGCCCCAGGCTCACGCTCCTAACTCCATGCGGATCGCGATCTCCACGGTTCTCTGTTGCACGGAGTAGGACATCAGAGCGTAGAGCAGAAAGCCGACTTCCACGGCATCAGTGGGCGAAGGAGCGGGACCGCAGGACTTCCAGAGCATGCAACCAGTCCTCTTCCGGGGATCCGTCCGGGCAGCCTCTGGCAAGCCACAGTGCGTGGGCGAGCGACGCGATTTCTTCGTGCCCGAATGCGGCAATGCCGTGTCCGGCCATGGCAGTTTGAGAATGCCCATGCGCCTCTTCGGAGTGTTCCAGGGCCTGCCGGGAATGCTCGTGTCCGGTGAGATGCTCCTGTTGTCCGTTCTGCTCGGCAACGCGATGGGAATGCGCGCCGGTGTCGTGCAGTTCGGCGGCCCGGCTATGGTTCTCGTAATGCGATCCGTCGTTATAGCGCGTGGACATATTAAGAGTTCTCCATCCGGCCGGACTTATTGTGGGCTTCCTTGGCGAGTTTGTAGGCGTGATCGGAATACTCCAGCGCTCGTTCCGAGTGCCAGTTTGCCGCAACGTGATCCCCTTTTTCGTTATGTTCCGCAGCGGTTCGGTGGCTGCGCGCGGCGGCTTCGTGCAATTCGGCGGCTTGCCGGTGTCCTTCGTGCATGGCGATTCCTCCTATGGAGCTCACTTTTATTAGCACGAGATGCGCCAATGTCGTTTATGACACGGTGGCACAAGCATGACAGGTGGGTGCGAGGAGCGGGCTCGGTCCTCGATCGACCGCACTTGGTCAAGTGACGGTATGTGGTCGTGAACACACTGGATATGGCTGACTGCCGCTGTTCGGTGCTTGGCGTGCTATTTGCGATATGGACCGGAAGCGCGGTCAATCAACCGCCCAGGAGGGCAACGACGATGTTAAAGAATGCCAGCGATTTGACGGGTTTCGAGATCCGAGCCAAGGATGGACCTCTCGGAACCGTAGACCAGCTTTATTTCGACGATGAGACATGGGCGATCCGCTACCTCACGGTAGAAACCGGCGGCTGGCTTGGCGGCCGGCAAGTGCTGATCTCGCCGTATTCCATACTCGAAACGGATTTCGAAGGCAAGCGGGTGGATGTCGCGTTGACCAAAAAGCAGGTGGAGAACAGCCCCGGAATCGACACGCGCCTGCCGGTCTCGCGGCAGCACGAGGCTGAATTTCTTGGGTATTACGGGTATCCCTATTATTGGGGCGGACCGTATCTTTGGGGGCCGGCCTTCTATCCAGTAGGACTGGAAGCCCCAGCGGTATCCATGGAAGCGGTGGCGGACAGGGTCCGGAGAGAGTCGGCGGATTCGCATCTGCGGAGTACGAAGGCCGTGACCGGCTATTACATCGAGGCGGCGGATGGTGAAATCGGCCATGTGAACGGGTTTGTGGTGGACGATGAGGCCTGGGTGATCCGCTACCTCGAAGTGGCAACCCGAAACTGGTGGCCGGGCAATAAGGTGCTGGTCTCACCCGCGTGGGTGGAACGGGTAAGTTGGATGGACTCCAAAGTCTACGTAGGACTTACCCGCGACGCCATCAAGACGGCGCCAGAGTATGCCGAAACCACGCCGATCACGCGAGAGTACGAAAACCGGCTCCATCTTCACTACGGCCGTCCGCCTTACTGGCTGCACGAAGACGAACACCGGCATTCGTTATCGTTGAGCGGCGTTTAGATTCGCTTTGGGGAAGAACATGCAGTGAAGAACAGGGTTCGCCGTTGCGCTTCCGACCGCAACCCGGATTCGTGGGCGGCTTCCAAATGCCGCAACGGCGTACCCTCGGACGATAGGCCCGCGGCAGAGGTCTTTGCCCCACCAACTCGAGGGTAGTCTGGCGATTCGTAGAGTCCACCCTTTGGCCGTCCGAGTGCCTTTGCCGATTCATGATTACAGGTCAACTTGAAACACCGCGGCGCGCAATCTCCGCGGGAACCATGCACGCACTGGTCTATCACGGACCGGGCCAGCCATCCTGGGAACTACACCCGCGACCCTCCATCCAAGCACCCACGGATGTGGTCGTCCGAATCACCACTTCGACCATCTGTGGATCGGACCTCCACATCCTCAAAGGCGATGTCTCCACCGTCGCCGAAGGCCGCATTCTCGGTCACGAAGGCATTGGCGTGATTGACGAAGCGGGCGCCGGAGTATCGGCTTTCCATAAGGGCGACCGGGTCCTGATCTCGTGCATCACGGCCTGCGCAAAATGCGATTTCTGCCGGAAGCGGATGTTTTCCCATTGCCGGAACGGAGGCTGGATTCTGGGCAACACGATTGATGGCACGCAGGCGGAATACGTGCGCATCCCCTATGCCGACACCAGCCTCTACCCACTGCCGCCGGATGCCGAAGAAGAAGCGGCGGTCATGCTCAGCGACATCCTGCCAACGGGCTTCGAATGCGGCGTGCTGAACGGCCACGTGCAGCCTGGCGATACCATCGCGATTGTGGGCGCCGGCCCGGTAGGACTGTCCGCATTGATGACTTCACAGTTCTACTCGCCCGCCCGGATCTTTAGCATCGATTTGGACGATAACCGTTTGGAGGTGGCGAAGAGCTTCGGCGCCACCACGTCGATCAATAGCTCCGACGGGGCCGCCGTCCAACGCGTGATGGAACTGACTCACGGCGAGGGGGTCGACGTCGCGATTGAAGCGGTCGGGCTCCCCGCTACGTTCGATATCTGCCAGGGCATCGTGGGCGCCGGAGGCCATGTAGCGAACATAGGCGTGCACGGCAAGTCCGTGGTGCTGCATATGGAGAAACTGTGGGACCGCAACATCACGCTGACCACCCGATTGGTGGACACCGTCACCACGCCGATGTTGATCAAGGCGCTTGAATCCGGCGCTCTCCAACCCGGCAAGCTGGTGACGCACCGCTTCGCGCTGGACGACATTCTCAAGGCGTACGATACCTTCGGCAACGCCGCCAAACACCGAGCGCTGAAAGTGGCGTTAAGTGCCCGGTAAGTTCCAAGGGGCCGCCGATCCACAGCCCGGCGGGCAGACGGGTTCGGGCCGCCTGCTCGCTTCCGCTTTCGGGCAATCTTAACCGTGGGCGACGACCACCGAGTGGGCGGCAGCCCCTTCCTGTTGGTCGGCAATCCCCGCACCCGCCATCTGTTCGGACACAAACCAGACTTGAAATTCGTTCACGCGAAGAACGTCGCTGACCAGCAAGTCGTTGGTTCCATCGTCGCCACTGGCCACGGCGGACTTAGCCAACTGGCGGGTCTCGTCAATGATAAGTTCATGCGCCTGCAGCAAGCGGAACAACTGCATGGTAACGTCTTCACGGCCGCGGGGGACGCGGGCAATGCGGGTTGTCTCGACAACGTCGTGAGCCATGGCGATGGCGACGCCACCGAGGGTCTGCACGCGTTCGGCCAGCGCATCGACAATCTCCGCCTGTTCGCCATAGTGCTTGTCGTAAAGAAGGTGGAGTTGGTAAAACGTGGGGCCCGACACCTGCCAATGATGCTTCTTATACATATCGCGTAAGGTCATGGTGTCGGCCAGGATCTGATTGAGGCCGTCGGCGCTGGCCAAGCGAACTTTGTGATCGAGCGACAAGGGTCGATTCGTCACGGTTCCATATTTTTGGATCTCGGTCTGCGTGGCGAGGTCCGTCTCTTTAGAATGATTTTGTTTCATAGGTTTTCCTTCCCTTGACGAGCATGCTGGGGGCCATTTTGTACTTACTCGAATGCGGGCAATGGCATACCACGTGCAACAAGAAGCGCATGAGAAAACAACGCGATGATGGAACCCGAACTTACGCTGTCGCAGCGCCCCGTGAGAAGGGAGTGGGTTCGAATTCAGCCGGCCAATCGGGGGACACTCAGGGACTGTCGAATGTCGCGGAGTCCGGATCCGAAAGCGTGGAAGAATTGTTGGAAGAAGGGCAAGCCTTCGAGGCCGAAGCGATCGGCGGTGTGGAAGAGGCACCCGAGGCGGACGTGGCGGAAGTGCACACGAAACAAGTCCCGGAGGACGATGTGCCTGGCGAATATCTCGGCCCCGAGTCCGATGTCGACCGGTAAGGCGACGGGAATTCGGTCTGTCGTCGGAATCAATACGGCCATTGGTTACCGCGCGGCGAGGACCTATTCCGGCTTGGTTTTCGCGGCTGCCTGCGCCAGACGCGAGTCCTTAATTGCAGCCACTGCAACTCCAGTGAACATGACAAGAAGGACGAAACCGTACGAAGCCCACAGCGGGCCCACCTGACTCAATGCCTGTTTCTCCATATAACCCTCCGACAGAATAGATTACCTGCCGGGGCTGCGAGGACCGCCAATTAGGGTGGCGGCCCTCGTAGCGCGTCGTCCTCCGATTACCTGGCTGCCATCGGCGATCCGATATCCGTGCCAATTACATCGCCGGAGATCACGATTTCCACTCGCCGATTCTGCTGCCGGCCCTGCGCGGTGTCATTCGAGGCTACCGGTTGAGACTTTCCGAAGCCCCTCGCCGTAACCGATCCAGCCGACATTCCCTCTTGAGTGAGGTAGTCGCGAACGGCCCCGCCGCGCTGCTCGGAGAGCTTCTGATTGTACTCGTCGCCGCCGACGCTGTCGGTGTAGCCTTCCACCACCAGCCGAAGGCTCGGATGCCCGGAGACGATCCCGGCCACCTTGGCGAGTTTCTCCCGCGCGAGCGGCCGCAAGGAATACTTGCCGGTGTCGAAGAGGACATCCGACATGTTCACAATCAAACCGCGCGCGGTATCGCGAGTCGCCAGAACCGCGTTGAACTGCTTCAGCAATTGAGCGCGCAGTTCCACCTTTTCGGCCTCCGCTTGCGCCTTTTCTTTGGCCGCGTTATCGAGTTGTGCCTGAGCGCTCGCTTGCCGAGCGTCGTTCTCGCGTTTCAGACGGTCGGCTTCGGTCTGGGCCGAAGCCATCTGCGCTGCGTTGTCGCGCATCAATTGGTCGGCCTGAGCCTGGGCGGCGGCGGTCCTTGCATCGTTCTCGCGTTTCAGACGGTCGGCATCGGTCTGCGCCGCCACTATCTGCGCTGCGTTGTCGCGCCTGGCGCGGTCTGTTTCGATCTGAGCAGCCGCTATCCTGGCGGCGTTCTCCTGCTGCAGGCGGTCGGCTTCCGACTGTGCTGCAACCCGCGCCGCTTCCGCGTTCCGTGCGATCCGATCGGCGTCGGCTTGTGCCGCGATACGGCCATTTTCGGCCAGTGCCTCACGGTCTGTGGCCGCCTGACGTTCATTGGCCAGCAACTCCCCTTCGATCTTCTTTACGGTGATGATACGGGCATCCTCGGCCATTTGGACGGCCTCGCGCGCTACCGTGCCAATGGGCTTGCTTCCGGATTTACCTTTCAAATAGCCTTCGGCGTTCTCCAGGCCCTGGACGGCCTTCTGGTAGGTGTCCGGAGCGTACCGCTCGGCGCCGGTCCAACGTGCTATCTGGACCGCATTCCGCGCTTCATACAGTTCCAACGGCACCTTGGCGTCGAGGCGCAACGGCTTGATCTCGGCCGGATTCACGTTCAAGGTGTATTGTCCCCGCTGCAAGAGCTCGAACTTCGCGTCCACCTGTTCAATCGTTCCGACCGTATCCAGCCGGACGAAATTCTCCATCACCACGACATCGCTCGGTTGAGTCACGGCGAAATAAGGTTCGGCGGTTACAATCAAGCCGAACGATTGCAACTCCGTAGTGGCATCCAGCTTGGACTTATCCCCGTTCAAGAGCACTTCGCCGACATTGGTGGCACGGCCCTCGGGAGTGATGGCCCACATCACATAGGTCAGATACTCGGGACCATACTTTGTGGCTGGCTGGAGTTTCTCCATGCGGGCGTCGATTTTGATGACGCCTTGTTTGCTCTCCACGCTGGCCTCGCCGCGGGCGTCGGGCAGGAGCGCCGTTCCACGAAATCCGATCTTCGTGGATCCGCTGCGGTGGTTGTAATTAATCGCCTTCGTGGTGCGAGAGACCACCGTAATGCGATAAATAGGCATAGACCCGGAAGCCATACGGGCCGCATTCTCGTTGGACTGCTGAGTCGGGTTGGGAGCTTGTGCCGATTGGGCCGCTAAGAGCCCACATACCGTCAGGAACGCACTTATAGTCTTCATTTTGTCCTTATTCTTTTTGTCTATTCGACGGGCGCGGTCGCGCCAGGTAACGGTTCGGGAGCCATCAGCGGACCAGCCGACTCCGATCCTCCACTGGATGGCCACAGAGCGTGGCCTGATCGTCCAAGTCCTCTCGCAGGGTGGCGCTTCGTGCGCAACACCGGCAAACAAGTCCCTGGGACCGCGGCCGCGAAACAATCACCGCGTGCAGTGTGGGTGCCTGATTGAGCGGTCGCCGTGCGGGCCGACGATACTCGCGGCAATGGAGCCCCTGCCGCCCCAACTAAACCATCGTTAACGGCATCGGGTCCGTCGCAGATCCGCCGACGCTTCCGCCCTCGCTGCTTTACCGTCGCGGGCGCCGGCGGTCTTCAGGGAGGCCCTTCGCGTCCAGCCAAACGCCACCCCCAAGCCGGCTGGACCCGGCGTGGGCGCCCCATTGGCCCGAGCCGTTCGCTATGCCGGCCGGCGGGCGCTTCCGTCGATGACCGCCCTGAGGGTATCGCTATGAAGGCTGATCCCTCGCCGGGAATAACTCACGTAGCCGCGTTTCCGGAACCGGTTCATATGATGACTCACGATTTCGCGCGAGGTGCCGACATAGCGCGACAGCAGAGCATGGGTAAACGGCATCATCCGTACAGACCCGTCCTGCTCCGGCGTGCCCAGGCGCTCGGAGAAGCGGAGGAGCGAGCGGGCGAGCCGTTGTTCCACGGAGTCGATCGCAAAGCTTTCGATGCGCCGGCTGAACTCCGCGTTGCGCTGCGCCAGGGTCTGCAGTAACGCCACCGCCAGGCGAGGCCGTTTCATGACGAGGTCCTCCATAGCGGATATGGTCCACGCCATCAGCGTTACTTTCTCGAAGGCGGTGGCTATTTCGGGACGGCGGACATCGTCGAGGAAGGCCGATTCGCCAAACAATTCGTCGGCTCGCACGATTTCCAGCAGCACTTCACTGCCATCTTCGGCTATCTTCGAGATTCCCACTTTGCCTGCTACTACCAGATAGATACACTTTGAAGGATCATCCGGGCCGTAGATGATGTGACCCGCATTGTAATTCGTCGTGCTGGAGTTCGGCAAATAAGCCAATATATCCTCCAGGTGACTCTGTGTTTCCATCGATGTGGTGCTTGATGCCATTGTTATCTCCTCAATTAGTGCGAGTTCCCGTTCCACAACCGGATCACGCCGCGTGATCCAGAAGTTCCGCGCTTTCCCCATCCCGATCCGCAATCTCCTGGCACTGGATACATCGCAGCGCCCATGGCACGGCTGTGAGGCGTTTTGGACTAATCGCCAATTCGCAGTCAATACAAGTTCCAAATGTGCCGTCGTGTATCCGTCGCAAGGCGCCTTTCACCTCACGCAGCAGGCCAGACTCCCTGTCCACGTTTCGAATTGCCAAATCCCGTTCGGATGCGTACTGAATCTCATCCATCTGGTCCGCGCTCTTCTCGATTGCGATTCCATCCCGGTTTTGCAGGACACGAACCAGTTCGGCCTGTTTTCGTTCGAGGATCTCTTGGATCCTGCCGTCTTCAGATATCATGACCGCCCTCTTTCCGTGCCTCGGATTCCTTTTCTCCCTATAAGCACGGGATGGTCCATCCCATAACCCCTGTATTTGGAAGATGATAGCGCTAGAAAAGCGTGGGTTAGGGGAAAGTCGCCGAAAGGAGATGCAATTTCTGCACGTGGCCATGCGGGACTTGCCGGATCGGGCTCTCTATGGCGCGTGCGGAAGGATCTTGTGCAGGCTCACGCTCTCGCCGTCGCCGCTCTTCAAATCGCTGAAAATGAGAGTGGAGATGACCGTGAGTGCGCCGAGCACCAGGAACGCCTGGTGGATTCCGTGAATCATTTCCGGCGCGCTCGAGTGGAAGCGGTCCGGAATGAAGAACGCCGTGGCCAGCGACGCCGAGGCAACGCCGAAACTGATCGCCATCTGCTGCATCGTGCTGGCAATGCTGCTGGCGCTGCTGGTTTGCTCCTCGGTGACGTCGGCATAAACCAGCGTGTTCATGCTGGTATATTGCAGCGACGTGAAGAACCCGAAGAAAAACGTCTGGATGACGATCAGCCAGACCGGCGTGCGCGTGCCGATGGTGGCGAAGAGCGTAATCAGCAGCCCGAGGATCACGGTGTTCGAAATCAGCACCCAGCGATAGCCAACGCGCGCCAGAATCCCGGGCATCGCGGGCTTCAGAAGCATCGCGGCAATGGCCTGCGGCATCAGCAGGAAGCCGGATTGAACCGGCGTGAACCCCATCCCCACCTGGTAGAGCAGCGGGAAAAGAAAGGGGATTCCGCCAATGCCGAGGCGGGTGAAGAAACTGCCGCTCACCGCCGCCCGAAACGTGCGGATGCGAAACAGGGTCAGCCGCAGCAGGGGAAGCGCGGTCCTGGTCGCCCGAAGTCCATAGGCGGTCAGCAACCCGGCGGCGACGGCCAGCAGTCCCAGCATTTCGCGGCCGGACAGCGTGTGTTCGCCGAAAACTTCCAGTACGTACGACAGCAGCCCGACGCCGGAACCGAACAGCAGAAATCCGGGCACGTCCAGCGGGTGCGGATGCTCCTCGCGATAGTCCGGCAGATGCAGATAGACCATGTACAATCCCGCCAGGCCGATCGGAATGTTTAAGAAGAAGATCACTCGCCAGTGGAAGTACCCGACAATCAGCCCGCCGGCGACCGGTCCGAGCATGGGAGCCACCAGGCTGGGGATGGCGACGAAGCTCATGGTGCGGACCAGTTCCGACTTGGCAAACGTGCGCACCAGGGTGAGCCGGCCCACCGGCACCATCATGGCGCCGCCGCAGCCTTGCAGGACACGGCAGGCCACCAGGATATGGATGTTGCTGGATATGCCGCAGAGAAACGAACCCAACGTAAACAGGCCGATGGCGGATGCGAATACCCGCCGCGTTCCGAAGCGGTCCGCCATCCAGCCGCTGATCGGAATGAACACCGCGAGGCTCAAGGTATAGCTGGAAAGGACCGCCTTCATGCTGAGCGGAGCCACCTTGAGGGCCGCCGCAATGGCGGGAACCGCGGTGTTCAAAATGGTGGTATCGAGCGACTCCATAAAGAACGCGACGGCCACCAGCCATGGCAACATGCGCATGCTGGCGGTCTGCGGCGAAGGGGTGGGACCAGGAGGTATCACTTTTGCCATGGTAGCGTTTCCATTCCAAACGCGGCAGGAATGCGGAAGCCGCGACATTCGCCGCCATGCAGTAACTGCACTCTACCGTGCGAGAGTTGCCGACCCGCGATCCACCAGGGGCCAGCCAGCCCGCGGATTCCCATCCATTCTGATTTGGCCCCCAATCTGCCTCTGAACCCGGTTGGACAGGGAAAAGGACCTTAAAAATGAAGGCTCTCACCAATTGGCCCGCGGTAGTGGCGATGCTTGCCGCCGGAGTGCTTGCGGGGTGCGCACACACCACGAAATCACCCGACATTTCCGATAACCTCCGCAAGGCTCTCGACCAAGCCGGCCTGCAGAAGGTTACCATCAATCAGGATCGCGACAAAGGCGTTGTGACCCTGGGAGGACAGGTCGCAACCGACAACGACAAGGCCGAGGCGGAAGCCGTTGCGAAGCCCATCGTGGAGGGAGAAGTGGTGTCGGTCCAGATTGCGGTGGTTCCGGTGGGCCGGGAAAGCGAGGCCAGGGAGATGAATTCCGACCTGGATGCGGGCATCGAGCATAACGTCGATGCCGCGCTCATTGAAAGCAAGCTGCACCATGGGGTAAGTTTCGCGGTCAAGAATCACGTGGTGACGTTGAGCGGCGAGGTTGACTCTCCATCCAGACGCCGGGAGACCGAAAGGGTGGCGAGTTCCGTTCCCAACGTGCAACAGGTGGTGAACGAGTTGCAAGTCAAGAATCAAAAGGCGAGTTCTTCGCATTGAAGGACGCTGTTTGGCAAGAACAAAGGAGAAAAGCACATGGGCACCGGCACAAACGATCAGGTTAAAGGCGCGGTTCACGAAGTAAAGGGCAAAGTCAAAGAAACGGCAGGCCAAGTTCTCAACAATCCGGACTTAGAGGCTGAAGGCACAACCGAGAAGGTCGCCGGCAAGGTCCAAAAAAAAGTGGGCCAGGTTGAGCGGGTCCTCGAGAAATAGGTTTAGCGGAAGCGGAATCGACGATGATTATACTACTCATAGTATTACTGTTGGTGTTAGGCGGCGGTGGCGGATACTATGGCCACAGTCGTTGGGGTTACGGCGGTGGGGCGGGTATCGGGCTCGGCACTATATTGCTCATCCTGCTGCTGTTCTGGGCGTTTGGCTTCATGCACTAAGGCGTGACTGAGCCGCGAATCGGAGGCGGGTGCAGAGAAGCCGTGGACGCGGGCAGGCTAAAGCGTGCCCACCACTCAAACACATCGGCAAGTTTGGGTGGGGCATGCTTTAGCTTGCCCGCGGGGCCGGAATACGCGAGGAACTTCCGAATGGCGACTAAGGAGTCGTCAAGAGTTAACAGTGCGGATTTCAAAGCCGGTCCCAGAGGGCACTCCCACAGGGAGCGGTTGTTTTTCGACGGGCACTAAGGCGTGCCCTTGGCCGCCAATCGCAGCCGGGAAAAACGTGTCCCTAACCGGAACACGGTGACGACGGGAGCCCTGAAGGGCGCATCCGCCCAAGCAATCGCCTATGAAACACGACCTCCCGCCAACAGGGCTGGCCGCGATGCCCACGCTCCGGAGCGACGCCGGAGTGATTGTCCTGGTGCTAACCATCGCGGCGCTCTATTTTGCGCGCGAGATTTTAATCCCCTTCGCATTTGCCCTCACTCTCACCTTTCTCTTGACGCCGGCGGTGACGCTACTCCAGAGGGTGCATGCCGGGCGGGTGGTGTCCGTTCTCACCACCGTTCTGGTATCCATCGCCGTGGCGGGCGGCATCGGCTGGATCATCGCGAGTCAGTTAGTGGACGTCGCCAATCAACTGCCACTCTATCGCCAGAACATCCAATCCAAGATCGCGGCATTTCACGTCCCGGCAACGGGCCAACTGGGGCAAGCCGCCGCAAGCGTGAAGGAACTCGCGCGGGAACTGTCCGGTTCGGGCGAGCTGCCGGCCGCGGCGCCGCATAATCAGGATCGCAAGCAGCCGAAAGCCGCCCCTACACCCACGTTACCCATCCCGGTTCAAATGGTCCAGGCCCCAGCCAGCGAATGGTTGGAGCTTCGCGATTTGGGCACGCCCGTTCTTGCGCTTTTAGGGCGGACGGGAATGGTGATCATCTTCACGGTCTTCATGCTGTTGAAGCGGGAAGACCTCAGAAACCGTCTCCTCCGCCTGGCCGGCCTCAGCCAGTTGAACCTCATGACGCAAGCGCTCGACGACGCATCCGGCCGCGTGAGTCGGTACCTGTTGATGCAGTTCCTGGTCAACGCCGGGTTTGGAACGTTGTTCGGCCTTGGACTTTATTGGATTGGCGTGCCCGATCCGGCACTCTGGGGAGCGCTCGCCGGCCTCCTGCGAATTGTGCCGTACGTGGGGACGTTGACTGCGGCGGCCCTCCCGCTGGCGCTCTCGCTGGCGTATTTCGATGGATGGCTGAAACCCTCGCTGGTGTTCCTGGTGGTTGCCTGCCTCGAACTCATCACCGGCAATGTGGTGGAACCCTGGCTCTACGGAACGCGCGTGGGGATCTCTTCCCTGGCGCTGCTGGTGAGCGCGGTCTTTTGGACCGTTCTGTGGGGACCCGCGGGCCTGATCCTCTCCACGCCTCTGACAGTCTGCGTGGTGGTTCTGGGGCGCTACGTGCCCCAGCTTTCTTTTCTGCATATCCTGCTGGGAGACGAACCCGTTCTCGCAGCCGAAGCGCAAATCTACCAGCGATTGCTGGCCATGGACCAACCGGAAGCTCAGGCCGTCGTGAGCCAATTTCTAAAAGGACGGCCCCTGGTGGAATTGTACGACTCGGTGCTGATCCCGGCCTTGACCATGGCCGAGACCGACCGTCACAAAGGAGCCATTGACACGGCCAGGGAAGAGTTTCTCTTTCTCAGCATCAACGAAATGATTGTCGAATTCTCCGAGTATCAACAGGTGGCCACCGCCGAGGAACTCCCGGTGCCCACCACACCCGCCGCCGCGGAGAATCCCAGTCACAGAATACTCTGCCTTCCGGCCCACGACCGGGCCGATGAGCTCACCGCCGCCATGCTGGCACAGCTCCTGGAGCAAAAAGGATTCGCGACTTTGTCCTTTCCGGTAGGCACTTCTCCCCAGGAATCGCTCACTCTGATTGAAGCCGGTCCCGGCGACGTAATCTGCATTTCCGCCTTGCCTCCCTACGCGTTCGCGCCGGCGCGGACCATGTGCAAGCAGATCCGGGAACGGTTTCCCAAGGTGAGAGTGATGGTTTGCGTCTGGGGCTTCGGCGGCGACGCGGAGAAGGCCAAGGCCCGCTTCGAACGAACCCAACCCGACCGCCTGTCCACCAGCCTCGCGCAGGCCGTGGATCATGTGCGGGATCTTCTTCATCCCGCCACGGAAGCGGCTCCCCTGGTTGTTGCGTGAAGAGGCGTGGCAGTCGACCGTATCCGTCAATCGTTCGGCGGCAACGCGAAATAGAATTTCGACCCCGCTCCCGGTTTCGACTCCAGCCACATTCGGCCGCCATACCAATCGACGGCCTTTTTGCAAAATGGGAGTCCAAGTCCATTTCCGGGGTGTTCGTTCCCGTGCAGACGCTTAAACGGCTCGAAGATCCGTCCATGGAATGCGGAGTCGATTCCAGGACCGTTATCCTGCACCGAGAATACCCATTCGCTTTCCAGTCTGGCTGAAATGTGAACCCGCGGAGAAGCGTCGCCGCAATATTCGATGGCATTTCGAAGCAGATGGTTCAGGACCTTGGTCAGGATGGCGAAGTTTCCGCGTACCCACGGCAAGGGGTCGTGAGTAACGATGGCGCCTCGCTCCGCGATCAGCTTGTCGGCAGAAAGGAGCGTCTGGTGGAAGACCGCTTCCATGTCGGTAGGGGATGCCTGCCGGTCGCCACTGCCGGTGGCCCAGAAATCCACTACGTCGGCCAGCAGCGTCTGCATTCTTGCCGCGCCTTCCCGGATGCGTTGGAGTGGCTGAATGTCTTCGGAATCGGCGCCGGCGCGGGCTTCGGCCATCAGATCGCTGAATGCGGTCACATCGCGGAGACTCTCGCGCATGTTGTGAGCGGCCATCGAGACAAATTCTTCGAATCCTTCGTTCGCCCGGTCCAACCGCTTTTGGAGCTCGAAACTCGCCAGGGTTGCGGCGTCGAGCGCCTGGCGTAAGCGCGTGATTTCGTCTTCCGAACGGTCTTGGTGAGAAGTGTCCATGTTTACGCCACGCGGCGGCGCGCGGCCTCCTTATGGCCGCTGGGAATGGTGAACTTGAAGGTCGCGCCCAGCCCTGCCTCCGACTCCACCCAGATTCGTCCCCCCTGGCGCTCGACGATTTTCTTGCAAAGCGCCAGGCCGATGCCGGTGCCGGGAACTTCGTTCCCATGCAATCGTTTGAACATACCGAATATCCGGTCGGTGTGTTCCGCGGCAATCCCGATTCCATTGTCCTGGACCGCGAACCGCCAACCCTCCGCGATTTTTTCCGCGAAAACATGAATTCGCGGCGCGTTTTGGCCGGCGTACTTGATCGCGTTGGAAATGAGGTTCTGGAAAAGCTGCACCAATAAAACCTCTTCGATCACCAGCGTTGGCAACCGGTCGGAGGTTACGACGGCGCCGCTCTGCTGGATGGCCGCCTGAAGGTTCAACAGCGCTTTGGCGAGAACCGCGCCGCAATCCACCGGGGCGAAGCTGCCCGGTTCGCGCTCGGTGACCTCCCAGTAAGCCAGCAGGGCTCTCAGCAAGGCCTCGATCCGCAGTGCGCCATCCACCGAATAGGAGATGAATTTATCCGCGTCCGCACCCAGCTTTCCTCCATATTCCTGCTGCAGGAGCTCGGTAAAGTTCACCACCATCCGCAAAGGCTCCTGCAAATCGTGGGTGAGCGCATAGGCAAAATGCTGCAGTTCGGCGTTGGTTGTCCGCAGCGCTTCCTCGGCCTGCTTGCGCTCCGTGGCGTCCTCAATCGCCAGAAGGATGTTCCGCGCTTGCGCATTCGGATTGAAGATCTCGCTGGCGTTCAGCAGCATCACTTTCCGTCCGACGTGTTCAAATTCGTGGGTCACTTCAAAATCCCGGAACGTGGAGTGCGCGGGGAGAATGCTTTCCAGCAGCTCACGCAGTTTCGGGATATTCCATTGTCCGTTCCCAAGATCGTAGATCAGTTGCTTTTCGGTTCCCTCGCGCGTGGCATGGAACGCTTCGTAAAACGTCTTGTTGGCTTGCACCACTTGGAGGTTTTGGTTCAGAATCACCAGCGGCTCGCGTACCGTTTCTACAATCGCCTCGGCGAAGTCAAGGCCGCGCTTCGAGGCATCGATATCGATCAACATCAGTACGGCGCCCTCGGTTTTGCCATCCGGGCCCACCGACGGGAGGATCCGCAGCGAATACCAGCGGCCGTACGAATCGCGGATGTCGCGCGGTTGCCGATTGCCGCCCTCCATGGCGTCCAGCAGCAACCGGCGCAGGTCGGGCAGTTCCATTTGAGGCTGAAGATCGGTGATCGAGCGCCCCACATCGGAGGGGATCAGATTCAACATCGGTTCCATGGCGCGGGTAAAGCGGCGAATGCGCAGATCCCGGCCCACCATCACCAGGGGTATGCTGATACTCTCCAGAAGATTGGTCAGATCCCGGTTCGCCTGGCCCACTTCCAGGCTACTGATCTTCAAGTTTTCGTTGAGCGTGTTGAGTTCTTCGTTGGTCGATTCCAACTCTTCCTGCGCGGTCCGCAATTCCTCGTTGCCCGCCTGCGCCTCTTCGTTGGCTGCTCCGAGCGCTTCCAGCGCGGTCACCTTCTCGTCGACGATGGTTTGCAGATACTTCTTGGTCGCTGCAAGTTCGCGCCGCAGCCGGCCGCTCTCCCGATGGCCGTCTGTCGACGGTGTATGCGGGGCGTTCGGGCCGCCATTCTGCTGGGCGTCCGCGAACAGCACCAGGAAATGTCGTTCCTTGGAAGCGGAGGATCCCGCAAACGGAGTCACCTTGATGGCAACCTCTCTCAATTGGCCGCTGCCGTCGATGCGAAAACCGTCTTCCTGGGCGATGGCGTTGGTTTGCCGGGCAGTCCGGATCGCCTTACCCAAGCCCGCAATCAAACCGTCGCGCGCCAGTTTCAGTAGGTTATGGGTTGGCGCGCCCGGCGAAAGTTCGAGGTACGGAGCGGTGTGACCCCGCACCTGAACGATATTCATATCATTGTCGACGATGGCGCCCGGAGGGGCATGTTCGGCCAGCACCAACCGGTCGGCTTCTTTCTGCAGGTCCACGTCGCCTCGACTTTCGACCATTTTCTCCCCCGGAACCGCCTGGCCTTCGGCGGAACGGACGCCGGCAAGTTGTGCCGCCGGCGTACTCGCGGCCGGCCGCAGGCAATAGATCTTGTGGCTCTTCTCGACTTGCTCAAACGCCTCGGAAAGCGTACCGATGGTTTCCGCGGGACCGACTACCAGGAAGCCGGTTGGCTTGAGCGCGAATTGCATCGTCGACAACACCTTGCGTTGCAAGACCACTCCCAGATAGATCAGTACGTTACAGCAACTGATGAGGTCCAGCTTGGAGAAAGGCGGGTCCTGGGCAACGTTGTGCCGGGCAAAAACGCATGCGTCGCGGACGGCCTTCGCGATCTGGTGCCCGCGTTCGGTAGTGGTGAAGAACCGCGCCAGCCGCTGCGGCGAGACATGCGCCAACGCGGCACTCGCGTAGGCGCCGGCACGCGCTTTCTGGATCGCCGTTTCGCTGATATCGGTGGCGAAGATCTCGATCGGAAGGCTCAATTCAGCCTCCTCCAGGAATTCCATCAAGCAAATGGCGATGGAATACGCTTCTTCGCCCGTGGCGCACCCCGGCACCCAGATCCGAATAGGGTCGTCGGGTGCTCTCTTCTCTAGCAGCGCGGGAAACACCATGGTTTTCAGCGCCTCGAAGACCGTTGGTTCCCGAAAGAAGGCCGTTACGGTGATAAAACAGTTCTCGCACAACGCGTTGGCTTCCTCGCGGTTCCGCTCGAGATATTGGATGTAGTCCGCCAGGTTTGCGCATCCTTGGAGGTCCATGCGCCGCTTGATGCGCCGCACCAGGGTGCTCTGTTTGTAGAACGTGAAATCCACTCCGGTGGCGCTGCGCAGCAACCGGAAAACCTTTTTCAGTTCGGTTTCCTCCGACCGCACCGTCGCCTGGCGGAGTTTGATCGGGAGATGCGAATCTCGCGCGAGGGCCGCCAGTTTCCGCGAAATTCCAGCCGGCGGCAGGACAAAATCCACCACCCCGGCGGCGATGGCGCTCGTCGGCATACTGCCAAACTTGGCGGATAGCGGCTCCTGGGCGAAGGTGATACCGCCCGCCGACTCGATCGCCTGGAGGCCCAGCGTCCCATCCGACGCGGTCCCGGAGAGTACCACGCCGATGGCTTTGCCGCCCCGGTCTGCCGCCAGCGCCCGGAGAAAAGAGTCGATCGGCAGGTTGGGACCACCGTGCGGCCGGGGAGCGGTATGAAGGACTCCATCGGAAATGCCCAAATTGAATCCCGGAGGAATCACGTAAACATGATTGGCCGCGGCGCGAGTCTGGCCCTTCACCTCGGAGATAGGCATTTTGCTCGCCTTGGAAAGCAACTCCGTCAGGTGGCTCTCGTGCTTCGGGTCGAGGTGCTGAATCAACACGAAGGCCATACCGGTATTGTCCGGCAAGTTGCCGAGCAACTCCGTGAATGCCTCCAATCCGCCGGCGGAGGCCCCTACGCCCACGATGGGGAGCGGGCTGTCGACGCCGGGTTCGCCGACGGCTGGCGGCGCTTCCGCAGCGATAGGAGTTACGGCTGTCCTCTCAATCGGGGCCTTCTGCCGCTTGGAGCGGGACGAATCGGGAGCGCGGACTACGCCTAGCCGAAGAACGCCGGTCTTCTTTGCCAATCCACCACCATTTTCTTTCTCGCCGGAGAACGGGCGTGCTATATAGAACCGAAACGTCTCCCTCTAAGCACGTAACGTACCAATTTGGGGCTCTGCGGCCAGCCAGCCATCCGTTCGAATTGTAACGCCGCGCCAGGCAGGGGTTTGGCTTCGACCCTGCGTGACCACCCTCGGAAGAGCCAGTCACATGCTGTCGGAGGCCGGAACATATAACCGCTCGGTTCAAGAACAGGCGAACAAACAGCGAAAACGCCTCCCCGCCGCGACCGCGTCTTCATCACCTTTGGTGGCCTACAGGGCCATGGGGCATTCCTTCAAACCAGTGCGATTAGCCAAAAGAACTCACGCGCAGGCAGGAGCGCCCGGGCCACGGAGGAAAGGGGGTTAGGCGGCGGCAGGACTTTCAAGCAGATCCTTAATGATTTTGCCGATCTCCATGAATTGACCCAGCCCGGAAGGCTTGGTGATGAATTGCGAAACTCCCAGATCCTTGAGCGCGGACTCGTCCCGCCGCGAGCGGGACGAACTCCACACGCATACCGGAACGCCAGCCAGATGCGGGGCGCTTCGGATCTCCTGCAAGATATCTTCGCCGGTATATTTGGACAGATTCAAGTCCACCAGGATGAGGTCCGGAACTTCCGCCTCCGCATAGGCTCCCTGTTGGCGGATGAAAGCCAGGGCTTCGCCTCCACTCAGCAGGTGAACCAGTTCAAAGTCGAATGCCTGCCTCTTGAGCGCCCGTTCGAGGAGGAAGACGTCCGAGCCGTTGTCTTCAATGACAAGGATTCGAGCGGCGCATGCCACCGACGCGTGTTTCAAAACTCACTCCCAGCGGCCCTCGTCAAGGCCGTTCTTTTATCGTTCCACAGTTGAGGCCGCCGTTTGAGGTGACTCTCCCCGCTTGACTTGCCTCTGGCACGTTTGCTGCCGTTTGAATTCGGGCGACTTATGTGACAAGACTCACACTCGCCAGCCATCTGGAGCCATCCGGCGCGGCGGAATGTGCATTCCGAAGGCAGATTCTGCACCTGTGCGCACCAGCATATCCTGCATCCCTGCAATGCGGCGGTATCTGAGAGCTTGGCCCGGCTCGTGCACAGACACGAACGCGACAGTTCCAAAAAGGGAGGAACACTCTATGGCAAAGAATACCGCGGTAATGGGAATCTATCCGGATCGCACCACCGTTTCGGATGCATTCAATGTGCTGCATAAAGCGGGTTACCGGCCGACGGACATCTCGGTCCTTTCCTCGGACAACCAAGGCTCCAAGGATTTCGCGCTCGAGAAACATTCGATGGCGCTCGATGGCGCGGCAATCGGAGCGGCAGTGGGCGCGCTGTCGGGCGCCGCATTGGCATGGTTCGCTTCGACTCAAGCGGCAACCATCACGGCTTTCGCGTTTCTCGCCACGGCTGGACCGGTGCTGGCGGCTCTGGCCGGCGCCGCTGCCGGCGGAGCGGTGGGCTGGATCATCGGGCTGCTGGTGGGCCTGGGCTCGACCGAATACGTCGCCAAGCGGTACGCGGGCAGAATCAGGCGGGGCGGGATTCTCCTGTCCGTTCATTGCGACAGTCCGGAATGGTGTGACCGGGCGAAGAAAGCCCTCAAGGACACCGGCGCGCGGGATATCTCCTCCGCCGCCGAGTCTGCCGCCGACTTCGGAACCACCGACCGGCCGACCGAGAGGGCGCCCGTGATCGTAGAGAGAGTGCCAGCGGCCGTGGAGAAGGCGCCAGTGGTCGTGGAGAGAGCGCCCGCGGTCGTGGAGAGGGTGCCAGTGGCCGTATTGACGAATCGCGACGAAGTGACTGTTGAACCCGTGATCGAGGCGGTGGTTGTCCACGAAGTCAATAAGTAAGAAGCCGCTGCCATTCGCGCGGCAAGGAGACCGGCAATTGCGTGCACGCCGACCGGAAGGACACCGCAGCGGACGCGTCGGGTGGCTGCGCGCGTCGGTATTGGGCGCCAACGACGGAATCCTTTCGACGGCCAGTCTGGTGCTGGGCGTTGCCGCGGCGCACGGGACCCACGGCAATGTAATGATCGCCGGGGTCGCCGGACTCGTCGCCGGGGCGATGTCGATGGCAGCGGGCGAATACGTCTCGGTGCATTCGCAGGCCGACACCGAACAGGCCGACCTCAAGAAGGAAAGAGTCGAACTGAAGGCGGATAACGCGGGCGAGCACCGGGAACTAACCGCGATCTACGTCGCCCGCGGACTGGACCACGCGCTCGCCAAACAGGTCGCCGTGCAACTGATGGCGCATGACGCCCTGGGCGCGCATGCCCGCGATGAACTGGGCTTCTCGGCGACTTCCAAGCCGCGTCCGCTGCAGGCCGCCTTGGCGTCGGCCGCCAGTTTCGTAGTGGGAGCGGCGATGCCTCTGGCGGTCGCGGCGATTGCGCCGGAGACGGCTCTCATCCCGATTGTCGCCGTGGCTTCGTTATTGTTTCTGGCTTCTTTGGGCGGGTGGGCCGCGCAAGCTGGGGGCGCGGGCGTTATGGTGGGCGCACTCCGCGTTACGTTTTGGGGCGCCCTGGCGATGGCGGTGACGGCGGGTGTCGGGGCGCTGTTCGGAAGCGCCGCCGGAGCCTGAGCGGACTGGCGGTCTGCGTGCATTACCGCACGGCGAGATCAAAGTGAGCAAAAAAACATTGCAATCCGTTCGAGCTACCAGTACCGCTACCCTGTTTCTGCTCTTCGTGACCATCGTCCCCGCGCACGCGCGGCAAGAGCGGCAGAAGGAACCACAGGGTCAGCCTGAAAAACCGCAGAGCCAGCCACAGCAACGTGCGCCGGCGCCCGCACAACAACACCCTCAGGCACAACCGCCCCAGCAACACGCGCAACCCGTCCCACGGCCTGCGCAAGCGCAGGCACAACGCGTACCACAACTGCAGAAGCCGGCGCAGCCGCAGCAGGCGCAACAGACTCCGCAAAAGGCGCAGCCGCAGGCACAGCGCGCACAGACCGAGCCAAAGCCGGCGCAGCCGCAGCGGGCGCAACAAACTCCGCAAAAGGCGCAGCCGCAGACACAGCGCGCCGAGACCCAGCCAAAGCCGGCGCAGCCGCAGCGGGCGCAACAAACTCCGCAAAAGGTGCAGCCGCAGCAGGCACAGCACGCGCAACCCGCCCAACAGGCCCAACAGAAGCCGCAACAGGCGCACGCGCAACCCACCCAACAAGCCCGGCAGCAACCACAGCAGACGCAACCACAGCGCACCCAGCAGCAGGCAACTGCCTGGCAACAGCAGAAGGGCTGGGCAAAAGATGGCGCCTGGCAGGAGCATAGTACGTGGCAGCAGGATCGATCGCCCGAGTGGGCCAGCGCCCACCGTACCTGGGCGCAACGCGGAGGCTATGGCGGTTCCTACATTCCGCAAGCCACCTTCAACCTTTCTTTCGGGAATCAACACTGGTTCCGGATAGGAAATCAACCTTCCATCTACATGGGGTATCCGCGCTTCTCGTACGACGGGTTTTCGTTCCTGCTGGTGGATCCCTTTCCGCTAGCCTGGGCGGAAAACTGGTATGCGACCGATGACTGTTACATCGCCTATGACAACGGGTACTACCTTTACGACCGCAGGTATCCAACTATCGGACTCGCGATCACGGTCGCACTCTAACCGGCCAACGGTCACCAATTCGTTGTGACACTCGGCAAACTGTCGGGCTTCGTGCAGATTCTGCATCTGGCGCGAACCGGGCCTCCCAAGTTCCGGCACCGAGCGGTGGCCCGCAATCCAGCCTGTAGCGCAATTCGGCCCTTTGGACCTGCGCTTGCCATGGTGGATTGCAAAGGAGCAAGCCGAATGTTGTGGACAATCTGTGTGGTTCTGCTGGTTTTGTGGGCCTTGGGGATGGCAACCTCCTACACCGCCTCCGGGCTCATTCACATCCTCTTAGTCCTCGCCCTGGTCATCATGGTCATCCGCCTGGTGCAGGGCCGCAGGATGGTCTAGGCCAGGCTGGGTCAGGGATCGCGGGTTGAAATCCCGGGAGGTTAAAGCACCATTGAATCTGCACATCGAGCAGCGGGAAAGCGAAGGCATCGTCATCCTCGACCTGAAGGGCCATCTCACGTTAGGCGCGGGAGATCTGGAACTCCGCGACAAGCTGGTGGCACTGCATCAATCCGGCGAGATCAATATCGTTTTAAACCTCAAAGGCGTCGGTGAGATTGACAGCACCGGACTGGGGACGCTGGTATTTGGACTGGCCCGTTTGACGAAAGCCGGCGGAAAGCTGGCGCTGGCAAACGTCGACAAGAAGCACCTGCAACTCTTCGTGTTGACCAGGCTGGCCATCGCCTTCGAGTTCTTCGAGGACGTGCACGATGCGGTGGATAGTTTTTTCCCGGATCGAGCGCTTAAGAGGTTCGACATCCTCAACTTCGTGCAGACGGAACAGGATCGTAGTACGAATCCCGGTGCTGGCATCGAGGCGGCCTGCTAAAATAAAGATTGATGCCCCGGCTGCCGACAGTTTCGGGCCGTATCCTCATCGTTGACGATGACGAGCGCCAGCGCTCCGCCTTGGTGGCAATGCTGGCCGATTGCGACTTTGAAACGGCTGTCGCGGCGGACGGGCAGGAAGCGCTGGAACGGCTGGCCGCCTTCAATGCGGACGTGATTGTCGCGGATTTGGTGATGCCGCGCATGGACGGCTTTGAATTGCTGCGGCACCTGAAGGAACGCGGCAACCTCACTCCGGCGATCGCGCTCACCGGCTTTGGCAGTATGGAAAAGGCGCTATCCGCCATCCATGACCTCAAGGCATTCTGGTTTCTGGAGAAGCCGGTGGAACCGCGCACGTTCAAGACTCTTCTGGAACGCGCGATCCGCTACAAGAGAAGTCTGCAGAAAACCGACGAACTGAAGCGCGAACTGAGCCTTCGCGGCGTGCTTGGCGACCTGGTGGGGATATCCCCGGCGATGCAGCGAGTCTTCTCGCTGATCAGACAGGTGGCTCCCACATCGGCGCCGGTGTTGATCTCCGGAGAAAGCGGCACCGGGAAGGAATTGGTGGCGCGCGAAATCCATAAGTGCAGCCCCCGCGGCGATGGGCCATTTGTCGCCATCAATGCCGCCGCCTTACCCGAGACCCTGGTGGAAAGCGAGTTGTTCGGCCACGAGAGAGGCGCGTTTACGGGCGCCATGGAGCGCTCGGCCGGTTGCTTCGAGCAGGCCCACGGGGGCACGTTGTTTCTCGACGAAATCGGCGAGATGCCGCAGTCCACGCAACCCAAGCTGCTGCGCGTGCTCGAAGACCTGCGAGTGCGGCGCTTGGGCGGTAAGCACGAAATCGCGGTCGATACCCGGGTGCTCGCCGCCACCAGTCAGGAACTCGGAACGCATCTGCGCGAAGAGTTGTACTACCGGTTGAGCGTATTTCAGATCGTAGTTCCACCGCTGCGCGAACACAAAGAAGATATCCCGCCGATCGCCGAAGCCATGCTGCAGAACCTGAACCGGAAACACGGCACGCGCATCACCGGGGTCGACGCCGACGTGCTGGAGGTTCTCGGGCGGTACGATTGGCCCGGTAATGTGCGGGAGTTGCGGAACATTCTGGAGCGGGCCGCCATTCTGGCAGGGGAAGGGTCCATCCGGCTGACGGACCTTCCCTCCCCAGCCCTCGGTCTGAGCCCTGGCCCGTATGCCCGGCCACAATCCGGCTATGAGGGTCCTGTCATGCTCGAGCCTGGGCAACCGCTGGCGAAAATCGAGGAATCGTACATCAAACTCACTCTCGATCACGTGGGCGGCAATCGCAAACAGGCCGCCGACATGCTGGGGATCAGCCTGCGCACACTGCAGAATCGGATCGCCGCGCTGCGCGAAGAAGCCAAGGCGACCTCTCCCGGCGCGTAAATCGCCGCTCTTTGTAAGGCGACATATGCACAATTAGTGGGGCAGACCCCCCGGTCCGCGGCCGACGCCCCCGTCGGCCCGCTCGCGTCTTGTAAGAGACGGGTTTCGTTGGTTCGGGCAGCGGGCGTCGGGGTTGCCCCCTGGACCGGGACCAGGGGGTCCGCCCCACCGTCAATCCCACCCCCACCCTTGCGAGAAATGCGCCGTGACATTCCTCACGAATCACGCCCGACGTGGGCCGTATCCGTTGATGATGCGTTGCCAGTTGGCCCGTCACGTGCATCGGCCTCATCGGGCGAGATATCGCCAAGGAGATTGGCGTGAAAAAGACGATAGGGTTCATATTCCTGATTTCCGTGGTTGCTCTTGCGCAGCGCGGCGGGGAGCAACACGGCGGCGGTCACCCCGCCGTGGGCGGTGGCCACATCCCCGCTCGCGGCCCTGCTCCCGCCAGGGCTGCCCGGCCGGCCCCTGCCGCACGAGGCCAGGAGTCCCATGCCGCGACCGGGAACCGCGTTGCGGTGGACAAGAAAGGTCATCCGGACGTTCCCCACGTCGACGCCAAGAACGATAAATGGGTGGGACACGATAGCGGCGCCAACGATGCGCATTACCACCTCGATCAGCCGTGGGCACACGGACATTTCACCGGTGGCTTCGGACCGGGACATGTATTCAACCTTGCGGGAGGAAACCGGGAACGCTTCTGGTTTAACAACTTCTTCTGGGACATCGCCCCGTACGATTACAACATCGTCGAAGGCTGGAACTGGATGGGCGATCAGATCGTGATCTATGAGGACCCGGACCATGTCGGCTGGTATCTGGCGTACAACCCGCGGTTAGGCACGTACGCTCACGTCGAGTATCTGGGAGTTTGACGCAAGTCCCACACGTCCAGGTGCAGCTTCTGCACGCTGCCCGGAAAACTCGGAGGCACTTGGCCCGGCGCTTGCTCCATGCGCGGAGTGGTCTTCACATTATGCTCGATAGTTCAAGGACAACCACAGCTTGACAGACGACATAAACACGCAGCCACCCATAGGCCCTGACCATCAAATCGCCGCTCCGGCTCGTCCCCCGCACAGGATTCGGCGGGTTCTCATCTGGAGTCTGTTGCTGCTGCTCCTTGCGCTCGCGTTCGTCCTGATCTTCCGACACCACGAGGAAGCCGCGAAAAAGGCGGCGGCGTTGGCGGCAAAACCCGCCCCGGGGATTACCGTTACGAGTACCACGGCTCAAAAGGGCAGCATCGGCGTATACCTCGACTCAATCGGTACGGTAACCCCGGTCTATACCGCTTCGATTACCAGCCAGGTGACCGGGCTGATCGTGACCGTTCACTATCGGGAGGGTCAGGTCGTCCGGAAGGACGATCCGCTGGTGGATATCGATCCGCGTACCTACAGCGCAACGCTTTTACAGGCGCAAGGGACGCTGGAGAGAGATCAAAATGTGCTCGCGCAAGCCGAGATGGACCTCGCACGTTATCGCTCCGCGCGAGCGCGCAACGCGATTGCACAGCAAATCCTGGACGACCAGGAAAAGCTTGTGCTCCAGGACGAGGGCACAGTCAAGAACGACCAGGGGACCGTGCAATACGACCAGGTTCAAGTCGACTTCTGTCACATCACCGCTCCGATCGCCGGCCGCGTAGGTTTACGGCTGGTGGATCCGGGCAACGTGGTGCAGTCCGCCGGCACCGTGACCCTCGCAATCATTACGCAGCTCGATCCCACCACCGTAATCTTCACCATACCGGAGGACAGTCTGGGGCAGGTCGCAGCTCGCCTGCGCAAGGGAGCGAAGCTCACCGTCGATGCCTTCGATCGCACTGCGCAGAAGAAGATTGCAAGCGGGACGCTGTTGACGCTCGACAACCAGATCGACACAACCACTGGCACGGTAAAGGGGCGATCGCTCTTCGACAACAAAACCGACGTACTCTTCCCGAACCAGTTTGTAAACACGCGGCTGCTGGTAAATACACTACAGGGCGTGACGCTGCTTCCCTCGTCGGCCATTCAACAAAATGGCCAGGCATCGTTCGTTTATCTGATTCAAAACAATATCGCGCATACGCGTAGCGTAAAGCCGGGAGTTACCGACGGGGGTATGACGCAGATTGACGGCATCAATCCCGGAGATGTGGTCGCCAACAGCAGCTTCGATAAGTTGCAGGACAACGCCGCGGTCGTAGTTTCGAACACGCCCGTTTCCGCCGGCACGGGCGGGAGCAAGGCGCAGTGAGTCCATCCCGCCCGTTTATCTTGCGGCCGGTAGCCACCTCCTTGCTAATGGCTGCAATCCTCCTGGTCGGTCTTGTCGGCTATACACAACTCCCTGTCTCCGCACTGCCGGAAGTCGATTATCCCACCATCCAGGTACTCACGTTTTATCCGGGAGCAAGTCCGACCGTGATGGCGACCACCGTCACCGCGCCGCTCGAGCGCCAATTCGGCGAGCTGCAGGGCTTGAGCCAGATGACCTCCACCAGCTCCGGAGGCACTTCCGTCATCGTGCTGCAGTTCAATCTCACCATGGCTATCGATGTAGCCGAGCAAGAGGTACAATCCGGCATCAGCGCGGCACAGAGTTTGTTGCCATCCGTCCTTCCCGCGCCGCCCACCTACAGTAAGACGAATCCAGCCGACGCCCCCGTCCTGACCTTGGCCATCACCTCAAGTTCCATGCCGCTTTCTCAGGTTGAGGACCTTGTGGATACGCGCTTCGCTCCTAAGATTTCGCAGCTCAACGGGGTGGGCCTTGTAACCATCAGCGGCGGGCAGAAACCGGCCGTGCGCATTCAAGCCAACCCCACGGCGCTGTCATCCTACGGCATCAACCTGGAAGACCTGCGCACGGCGCTGACACAGTCCAGCGTGAACGCCGCCAAAGGGAACTTCGATGGGCTGAGCCAGGATTACCAGATCGACGCCAACGATCAACTGGTCACCAGCGGAGACTATCGGAGCGTGGTAGTTGCCTACCGTAACGGCGCGCCGGTGATGCTGACCGACGTAGCCAACATCGTGAATGGCGTGGAGAACAATAATCAGGCCGCTTGGATGAATCAGACCCCCGCGGTGATCCTGAATGTTCAACGCCAGCCCGGGGCCAACACCATCAGTGTGGTCAAGAGCATCAAGAAGCTGATACCCCAGCTTGAGGCTAACCTGCCTACGGGCATTCGGGTGACCACCCTTACCGATCTTACAACCGCTATCGAAGCGTCGGTTTCCGACGTGGAGTTCGAGCTGATGTTGACGGTCGGACTCGTCGTGCTGGTGATCTTCCTGTTCTTGCGGAGTCTCTATGCCACCATTATCCCGAGCGTGGCTGTGCCGCTGTCGCTGGTGGGAACCTTCGGGGTGATGTATATCCTTGGTTACAGCCTGGATAACTTATCGATGATGGCGCTGACCATCTCCACCGGTTTCGTGGTGGACGATGCCATCGTGATGATCGAAAACATCTCGCGCTATATCGAAGCGGGCGATCCACCCATGGAAGCGGCGCTCAAGGGTGCGGGGGAAATTGGCTTCACCATTCTCTCGCTGTCCGTGTCGCTCATCGCCGTACTGATTCCGCTGTTGTTCATGGGTGACGTGGTGGGGCGCCTGTTCCGCGAGTTTGCCGTGACACTTGCCGTCACCATCGTGCTATCGGCGGTGGTCTCCCTTACGCTCACGCCCATGATGAGCGCGCGCATCTTGCGGCACCAGCCAAAAGAGCAACAGGGGCGCGTCTACCGGGCCTCGGAGCGTGCTTTCGAGGCGATGATCGCGTTCTATGGCCGGACGCTCAAGTTCGTCCTTCGATTCCAGACGATTACCCTGTTGGTCGCGGTGGCCACCCTGGTGCTTACGGTTTTACTTTACGTCGTCATCCCCAAAGGATTTTTCCCGATACAGGACACGGGCGTGATCCAGGGCATCTCGCAGGCGCCGCCGGCGATTGGTTCCAAGGCCATGGCAGCGAAGCAACTGGAACTTACAAAGGCGGTTCTGGACGACCCGGCGGTTCTAAGCGTCTCCTCGTTTATCGGCGCCGATGGAACCAATACAACCATGAACAGCGGGAGGATGTCGATCAATTTAAAGCCGCTCGACCAGCGCAAGATCAGCGCGTCGGACCTGATTCGCAGGCTCAACTCCAAAGTGAGCCAGGTGCAAGGAATCCAGTTGTTTATGTCCCCTGTGCAGGACATTACCGTGGATGACCGGGTGAGCCGCACCCAATACCAGTACACTCTCGAAGACCCCGATGCCGGCGAACTGAATGACTGGACCAACCGATTCGTCACCCGGCTGAAGCAATTGCCGGAACTGGAAGACGTGGCCACCGATCAACAATTGGGCGGGCTGGCGGTATCTCTGGTGATCGACCGGGTCACCGCCTCGCGGCTGGGCATCGCGCCTTCGACCATCGATAACACCCTCTATGACGCCTTCGGTCAGCGGCAGATCAGCACGATGTATACGCAGGTAAATCAGTATCACGTGGTGCTGGAGAGTGAACCGCGGTTTCAGACGGATCCCAACAAACTGAACCAGCTTTACATCCAGTCCGGCGCGTCCGCGGGCGCAAGCGGCGCCGGAGCCTCGTCCTCATTCGCGTCCTCCGGATCGTCCTCCGCGGGATCCAATGCGCTGACGGCTTCCGCACTGTACACTCCGTCGGCAAATACCCTCGCTCCTCCCGCGAACGTGCTTTCGGCCGGCAGCTCCACGGCGGCGTCCAGCAAGGGAGCCGGCTCCGCGGGCGCGACCAGTTCGGCCACCAGCAGCGCCGTTCCACTGAGCGCTTTCTCCCACTTCGAGAAGACCACGGAGTCGCTCGCCATTACCCACCAGGGTCAATTTCCGGCGATCACAGTGTCGTTCAATCTCGGGCCGAACGCCGCCCTGGGAAGCGCCATTACGGCGGTCGACAAAGTGCAAAAAGACATGCACATGCCACCCAGCTTGCAGGCTGCTTTTCAAGGCACCGCGGCATCGTTCACCAATTCCCTGGCCGGTGTGCCGTTGCTGATTCTTGCCGCGCTGGTCACGGTGTACATCGTGCTTGGCGTCTTGTACGAGAGCTTTGTGCACCCCATCACCATTCTCTCCACGCTGCCCTCGGCGAGCGTCGGCGCTTTCCTCGCGTTGATCCTCTTTCACCAGGATTTGAGCATGGTCGCGATCATCGGCATCGTGCTGCTGATCGGCATCGTGAAAAAGAACGGCATTATGATGGTCGACTTCGCGCTGGAAGGGGAGCGGAAGCACGGCAAGAACGCCACCGATGCAATTTACGATGCCTGCCTGCTCCGCTTCCGCCCCATTATGATGACCACCATGGCGGCGCTGCTGGCGGGGCTGCCGCTGGCGCTGGGAACCGGTTTCGGCTCCGAGTTGCGCAAGCCGCTGGGGATCGCCATGGTCGGTGGACTGCTGCTCAGCCAGGTGCTCACGCTTTACACCACGCCCGTCATCTATATCTTTTTTGACAATCTGGGGCACCGCTTCGCGCACCAACCGAACCAGCAGCAGACCGGAGGCGCGGAACTGGCATGAACATCTCCGCACCCTTCATTCAGCGGCCCGTGGCTACCACCCTGCTCACGGCGGCGATTGCGCTTGCCGGGGCAGTCGCGTTTGAGGTGCTGCCGGTATCGCCCCTGCCTGAGGTCGACTTTCCGACTATTTCGGTGAGTGCCGGTTTGCCGGGGGCCAGCGCCGACATTATGGCGTCGTCCGTCGCCACTCCCCTGGAGCGGCAGCTCGGTCATATTGCCGGTGTGACGGAGATGACCTCCACGAGCACGCTGGGCAGCACCTCGCTCACCATTCAGTTCGACCTCAGCCGCGACATCGATGGCGCGGCCCGCGATGTCGAGGCTGCCATCAACGCCGCGCGATCCTATCTGCCCGCCAACCTGCCCGGCAATCCGACTTATCGCAAGGTCAATCCCTCCGATGCGCCGGTGATGATCCTCGGTCTTACCTCGGACAAATACGGCCCCGCGAAACTGTATGACGAAGCCTCCACCGTAATCGAGCAGAAGTTATCGCAGATACAGGGCGTAGGGCAAGTTAGTGTCGGAGGTGGGGCGTCGCCGGCCGTGCGGGTGGACGCCAATCCCACACAATTGGCCAGCTACGGACTTACCCTCTTGAATTTGCAGTCCGCGCTGAGCCTGCAAAACGCCGACCTGGCGAAAGGCCAAATCTCCGATGGCGTGGTGACCGCGGACATCCTTGCCAACGACCAGATCTCGCTCGCCGACGACTACAAGCCGCTGGTCGTCGGTTATAAACACGGCGCCGCGATCCACCTGTCCGATGTCGCCCAGGTAACGGACTCCGTGCAAAACGTCCGTACGGCCGGCTATTTGAACGGCAAGCCGGCGGTATTGGCCATCATCTTCCGCCAACCCGGCGCCAACATCATCAATACGGTCGACCGCATCCGAGCGCAACTTCCGTATATCCAGGCATCCATTCCGCTCGGCATCGATACCACCATCGTTCTCGATCGCACCACCACCATCCGCGCATCGGTCAGCGACGTCGAGAGGACCCTGCTTATTTCCATCTGCCTCGTCATCGCCGTGGTATTTATCTTCCTGCGCAACGGCCGCGCCACGCTGGTTCCGGCGGTTGCGGTGCCGGTCTCGCTGATCGGAACGCTCGCCGTGATGTATCTGTTCGGATACAGCCTGGACAACCTCTCGCTGATGGCCCTGACCATTTCAACGGGATTTGTGGTGGACGATGCCATCGTGGTGATGGAAAATATCACGCGCCATCTGGAAAACGGCATGACGCCCTTTGCCGCGGCGCTGAAAGGCGCGGAGGAAATCGGTTTCACCGTCTTCACCATCAGCCTTTCGCTGATCGCCGTCTTTATCCCTCTTCTGTTGATGGGCGGAATCGTGGGCCGCCTCTTCCGCGAGTTTGCCGTCACTCTCTCCACGGCCATTCTCGTGTCCATGGTCATCTCCCTCACCACCACCCCAATGATGTGCGCATATCTGTTGAAGAACGAGCGGGAGACAAAGCATGGTCGCCTCTACACGGTCAGCGAAAAATGTTTTGACTGGGTACTGTCGTTATATCGCGGCAGCCTGCGTTGGGTGCTGGACCATCCCACGCCCACCCTGGTCGTACTCTTCCTCACCATTGCACTCAATGGGGTGCTGATCGTCAAGATACCCAAGGGGTTTTTCCCGCAGGAGGACACCGGAGCGCTCACTGGTTCAGTGCGAGGGCCGCAGGATTCGTCCTTCCCGGCGATGAACGACTCTATCCGGCAGATCGGCGCCGTGATCAAGAAAGATCCTGCCGTCGCGAATGTGATTGCGTTTACCGGCGGCAATGGAGCCACCAATTCGGGATCCCTCTATATTGCGCTGAAGCCACTGGCGGAGCGCAAGACCAGTGCCGCTCAGATCATCAACCGCCTGCGCCCGCAATTGAACCGTCTGCCGGTGGCTTCCGCCTTCCTCCAAGCCGTGCAGGATCTGAAAATCGGCGGCCGGTCGAGCAATGCGATGTACCAGTACACCAGCCAATCCGACAATATGCAGGATCTTACCAAGTGGGCGCCGATACTATTGGGCGGGGTACAGAAACTGCCGGGTTTGCAGGACGTGAGTTCAGACCAGCAGAATGGCGGCCTGGGTGAACTGATGACCTACGATCGCGTGACGGCGGCAAAGCTCGGCCTTACCGTACAGTCGCTGGACTCGGCGTTATACAGCGCATTCGGCCAATCGGAAGTATCCATCATTTACACTCAGCTCAATCAGTATTATGTGGTGCTGGAGGTCGCTCCCCAGTATTGGCAAAGCCCGGAAGGATTGAAAGATATCTACCTTCCGACGTCCGCGGGCGGTAACATCCCGCTGCTCGCGGTAGCCAGAAGCCAATCCAATACAATCCCACTGGCCGTCAACCATACCGGCTTATTCCCCTCGGTCACCGTGTCCTTTAACCTCGCGCCGGACTTGTCTTTGAGCGATGCCACATCGCAGATCGGCCAGCTTCAAACGCGGCTCGGCAAGCCTTCCACGATTCAAGGTTTTTTTGCCGGAACGCTGCTAGCGTACCAGCAGTCCCTGAGCACCGAGCCCGTGCTGATTCTGACGGCCCTGCTGGCGGTGTATATCGTTCTCGGCATTTTGTACGAGAGCCTGGTCCATCCACTGACCATCATCTCCACTCTCCCGTCGGCTAGCGTGGGAGCCATGCTCGCACTGATGCTCTTTAAAGTGGATCTGAACGTCATTTCCATCATTGGCATCGTGCTGCTGATCGGAATCGTAAAAAAGAACGCCATCATGATGATCGATTTCGCTCTTCAGGCCGAGCGCCAGGAGGGAATGAGCACAGCCGACGCGATTTTCGAGGCCTGCATGTTGCGCTTCCGTCCGATCCTGATGACCACGATGGCGGCGTTATTAGGCGCTCTGCCGTTGGCGCTCGGGACCGGCATGGGGTTTGAGCTCCGCCGGCCCCTCGGCATCACCATTGTGGGAGGGCTCATTTTGAGTCAGTTGCTCACGTTCTATACAACGCCGGTGCTCTATCTGGCGTTCGACCGCCTGCGGCTACGGATGCGGGGAACGCGGCATGGCACGCTGGGCCATGCGGCCGGACCAGCCCCTAGCGCCGCAACTTCATAGGAGCCATCATGGAGTGCATAACATTATGACATCCTTCCATATAAGAGCCGCTAACTACGAGCAAAGCTGCCGGATAGAAGATCCGGAAAGTAGGATCTATGACCGCGAAGCCCCTGAGTCAGACTGAAAAGCGTAAAACAGCCAGAGCCATGGCCGGCGCCGCTGCGCTCTGCATCTCTCTACTGTCCGGGTGCAACGTTGGACCCAGATATGCCGTGCCTGCCGCTCCCACTCCGCCGGCTTTCAAGGAGGCGGCTCCCGCGGCCTACAGCGCCGCCCCCCCGGGCTCCTGGCAGCCCGCGCAGCCGCAAGATGCGGAGCTCAAGGGAAAATGGTGGGAGATGTTCAACGAACCCGAGCTCAACGCGCTCGAAGATCAGTTGAACATCGATAACCAGAACATCGCAAAATACTTCCAGGACTTCATGGCAGCCCGTGCGCAAGTGCGTGAAGCCCGCGCGGGCTACTCTCCCACCGTGACCGTGAATCCTGCGTTCACCAGGACCGGAACTGGCCCCGCGGCCTCCGGGACGGCAACTGGCGGAACATCGGGCGTTTCGTCGACCAGCGGACGCACGTCCAGTGCCGGGTTTTCCCTGCCGCTCGAGGTCTCGTGGGAGCCCGACCTATGGGGCCGCATCCGCAATACCGTCACCGAATACCGGTCTGCCGCCCAGGTGAGCGCCGCGGATCTCGAAAACGAGCGTCTCTCGGAGCAGGCCGCTCTTGCGGAGTATTACTTCGAACTCCGTGGGCAAGACGCACTCCAGGATCTGTATGAGAGCACCATCGAGGCTGATCGAAAGTCGCTCGAATTGACGCGAGCTCTGGTTGAAACCGGGATCGACAGCCCGGAGGCCGTCGCTCAGGCGGAGGTAACGCTGGCCAACGCGGAAGCGGCGGGAATCGGCATTGCCACAAACCGCGCCTTATACGAACACGCGATGGCCACGCTGATCGGTAAACCGGCTTCCAGCTTTTCGATGCCGGTGAAATTGCTGACCACGCCGGTTCCCGCGATCCCGGTTGGAGTCCCCTCGGAACTGCTCCAACGCCGTCCCGATATCGCCGCGGCGGAACGAACCATGGCGCAGGCAAACGCCCTCATCGGAGTGGAGAAGGCCGCCTACTATCCGACGCTGAGCCTCACTGGAAGCGGTGGCCTTCAATCGTCGGCGATCTCGAAGTTGTTTTCGCTTCCGGCGCTGCTCTGGTCGCTCGGGGCTTCGGCCGCCCAGACGATCTTCGATGCCGGTCTGCGCAATGCGACGGTAGCTCAGTACACCGCGACTTATAATGCCGACGTCGCCGCTTATAAGGAGACTGTGCTGACCGCGTTTCAACAGGTGGAGGACTACATTTCGACGCTACGTGTGACATCCCAGCAGATCGCCAAGCAGGATGCCGCGGTGCAGGCGGCGCAACGATACCTCGACATCGCCATGGCGCGCTACGAGACCGGTCTCGATCCTTACCTCGATGTGATCGCCGCGCAGACTATCTTGTTGGGCGATCGGCAAACCCTGGTGGTTCTCCGCGTAAGCGAGATGACCGCGGCCGTTCAGTTGATCCAGGCCCTGGGAGGCGGCTGGAATGTGACCCAGCTTCCAGCGGTATCGCAGGTTAGCTCCGGACAGGCATCCCGTCGAGCCGTGCGGTAGTTATGGGGTGGACGGAATTTTGGAGGTGATATCGTGAGCGACAATATGGAAAAGAATACGTCACCGTTCGACTGGGTAACTGCGCGTTCCTCATGCTCTCTACCGAACGTATTCAAGGAACTCAGGTTACAAGTGGAAGAGGACGTCAAGACCCGCAACGCCCTGCGCCCGAATAATTCACCTTATGAGTTTTCGGTGGTGGAGAATGGCGACGGCTTTACGGTTATCCTGGAAGCCCAGGATGTGCACAGGTCGGTAGAGTTCAGCCTTGCCGGGCACGCGATTTTGGTGCGGGATGGCAAACGCGAAGACATGTTTGATGTGACCCTGACCTTTAACGACGAGGGCCAGTGCAGGCTGAATGTCAAGGAGAAGGAGTGCGAGTTGTGGCAGGTTCGAAGGATGGCTCTTGAGGAGTTATTGTTTCGAAGCTATTAGGCTGCGGAAGCCTCTCACCGAGGCTGGAACACGTGACTGCGCCTCTTGGATGAAAGCGCCCACCGTCTCAGGCGATCCTGGAAAGGATCACGTCGTCTCCGAGTCTCCGGCCCTGCCGCCGAACCGCCAGCGAGCCGGCGCCATCGCGGCGCGCCGCTCAGCGCCCTTGTTCGAGCAGCCCGATCACACCCAGAAGCGCCCCCCAGTGGTAATAGGCGTCGCTGCTTCGCACGTCGTTGCCGGCGCCGGTGTTCGCGTTGTAGTTCTCATAGATCGCCCGATCGCTCTGCCACGACTTCATCAGCAGGCGGGCCGAACGCTCCACCAGGTCCGCCCGCGCCTCTTTTAGGTCGTAGTTCCGCAGGCCCAGGTACACCAGGAAGTTCATGGGCCCCCAGACGCGACCGCGCCAGTAGTTCTGATCCGCGTATCCGGGCACGTTGCGCGCAATCGAGGGCATCACCCATTCGCCGTGGAACTCCTGTGGGTTGAAGTAGTGCTCTTGAATCATGCGGCGCGCTTGCTCTTCGGTGGGCGCCTTGGCGATCAGCGGATAGAAGTTGGTGGGCGAAAGCCTTGACGAGGCCTCGCCGGTATCGGTGCGCCGGTTCAGGTACATGCCGGACTTCTCGTCCCAGAGCGTCGCCAGCGCCGCGGCGTACTTGTCCCCACGCCCGCGCAACTCCCCCCTGTCCTCCTCCCGGCCCAAGATGCGGGCAATCTCTTCCAGCGCCCGGCAATCGGCGACGTATAACGCATTCAGCCCTACGTCGGAAATCTCCAGCAGGTTCGTCCGCGGGTTGAACGGCACGCCGTCGTACATCGGCGAATTGTCCAGGCCGGATTCGTACAGCGCGGCCTGGAAGTTATGCACCGTACCGTCCACCAGTTGCGGCACGTCATCGGAGCCCCAACTGAGCAGACCCGCGCGATCGCGCGCCGTCGGCCACCACCGGTTCCACCGCAGCAATTCGTCGTAAACCTCGGCCAGGAACCAACGCTCCGGATAGCGCTTGTAGATCTCCAGCACCATCAGGCTGCCCACTGGCGGTTGCGACCGGTCGTCGCTCTGAATGTGATAGGCCGACGCACAATTCGGAACGAAGCCGCGTTTCGTGATGCCCTTGGTCACTTCCACCGCGTTGGCGAAGGCGAGATCCCGATTGTAGAGGCTGTACATGAACGACGCGAAGTACGTGTCCCAGTCGAACAGCACGTAGCCGCCCCAGTTCGCGCTCCACGAGCGGCTCACCGGCGAAATGGCGCGGTCGTTCTCGGGATCGTAGGTCACGTTCCATCCAAGAATCGTCTGCATGGCCGTGAAGACCTCGCGCGCCTCGCCGCGCGCGTCCAACGTTCTTTGGTGGGCCGTGCGATGCGCGCCGACGATGGCCGTTACCTGGTCGAGCGTCTTCTCCGTGCCGGTGTACACCGCCACCCGGCCTTCGAGAGGCACCGCAAAGTACGGTCCGTTGACGGTGAGGAAGGGATCGCTCACCTCCGTGCCCGTCGTACGCACCGTAAATGCGCGACCGCCGGCAATACCCGGCTGGGCCTCGATCGCGCGCCCCTGCCGCCGCACGGTGCCGGGACGGTTCCAGTAGTAGCCGGCCTCGATTATCAGGTGCGCCGCCCGCAGCGCGGCGCGCTGTTCGACGGTGACCAGAAGGTAGTCCTCGCCGTCCTGCTCCGCGCTCTCCACCCGAACCACGTTTTTGGAGCTCTGCTCCGGGAGTTCGAGGGTGAGTTCCGTGTAGCTGCCGTCGTCCGAGTGCCGGCCGAGGCGGATCTTCTCCGGCCGGCCGGCGGACTGGTTGGCCTGGAAGAACGAGTTCTGGTAAGCGCGCCCCATGCCGGCGCTCTTCACGCCTAGCGTCAGCGCAAAACCGTCCGGCAGATGGACATGCGCCATCACACTGTTGGCGCTCCAGGTATTCCAACCGCGGCAGAGGCGCTGCTGGAGCGACCGATATTCGGGGGTTCGCAGAACCCGCGGGTCGCTCTGCGCTCCGGCGGGAAGGGCGGCGCCGGCGCACCAGCAGGCCGCCGCTATCAGAAAGAGGTTGATCCGTGGCATGGCAAGAAGAGTATCCACTTCATCCTATTCCTAAAGTGCCCCGCACTGAGCCCCAACTGTCTTCACCGTCTTCACCGAGCCGCGACTGTCAAGCAGCGGAGTGCCCGAATCTCCGGCGCTCGCGAGAAATTACCATACTTTGCTCGGCAAAAGTGACCCGGCACGACGCTAGGGCGGGTGCACTCTTACCGCTGGGCAAGGCCGTTTGCCGCCGGGCAAATTACAGCCGAACCCGGCCGCGCAGCGCTCCGGCTGGCTGATCGGCTTAACCAGCCGCATGCCGCGAACTGAGTAGGTTACGCGCCTGCGGCGCGTATTAGGCGCGTATCAAACCGCACGCCTTCGCCCTGGATGATATCTACCGCCGCCTGGACAAGCTTCGGCTTGTTTCTGCGACAGCCGCATAAGCGTCGGATCCCGTAGGTATCGCCGACCCCTTTCGCTCAATCCTCCCGAAAGCCGTTAGGAGCCGCGGCAAAATAAGCTGGATATTTGGCCCGAAACATTTTATGCTACTCGTGCGGCTGCGCAGTCCCCGCTGGAGAGGAAGTATGCTCAGTTGGATCCCTCAGTGCCGTCTTCGTTCGGCTGTGCGTGCGGAACGCCAGACGTTGCCGAGGCGAATCCGGTGATCGGAACGGGCGGCCCGCGCAACATTCAGCTTGGCCTCAAGTTGATCTTTTAGGTCGGCGACACGACTACTTCACACCTGGTTCAGTTGCTGGCGGCAATTCGGGCCGAGACCTTTGTCAGATTCAGCAGGATGGCCGCCAACGCCACACAGGCGCTTATGAGGACAACATACACCAGCCAGGGCGAACGTTCCGAAAACGGCTTGGGTTCCGGACGGTAAAGCCGATTGGCGCGCTCCGGTCCGAGAAGGACGCGGGGAAATGTGCCGTTCGCATCTATGGGAATTCGCAGGGCCAGATCGTAGTGCGGGACGATCCCTTTGGGATTGCCGTAATACAGACGGACCGTGCCGTTGGGCGCATGGAAAATTACTTGTCGCGCTGCGCTCAACGCGGTGACGCTGTAGATCGGGAGCGGCGGATTGCGATCGTCGGTGACTGTCAGTTTCAGACGGCGGGCGAAGCGTTCGCCGAAATCGATCTGCGCCGGGGCCGCGGCATTGTCCTCGCGGCGATTCAAATCGCCCGATGCAATCATCTCGGGCTTCGCCGGGTCGTCCACAATTTCCAGTTGAAACGGCCGCGAGAAGGTCCGCTCGCCCACGTTGAGCACAAGACTCTGCAAGGGAATGCGCCCCTGCAAGTCGATCCGCCAGATAGAGGCGGGCCGTCCCTGTAGTGGATCGGCTTCACGAGATTCCAGAATGGCCTCGAACGAGACGGTCTCGCCCTTCCTACGGATGGATCGCCGCACGCCCAGGCTCGAAACCTCCGGGGCCGCGCGATCCACCTGCGGATCGTGCTCGACGCGCACGCGCACATAGCGGTAGCGGCTCGCGGGATAGCTCACGGAGTTCTGCTCGGCGCTGCGGCCATCGGCGCTGAAGCGAAAGAGAATCGCCTGCGACGCGAGCGTGAACCATCGCTCGCCATCGGGGCTGCCTTGCACGTCGACCAGCCGCCGGAAGTTGTTCCCCGCGGTGGAGATCACCACCTCGTTGTGTTCCTGCACCTGCGCTCCGAGGTCGCAGGAGACCAGCGCGGCGGTGCCTTCAACCGCGTGGTTGAATTCGCGGCTGGTAAAGAGACTGTGGGTGTCCACCTCACGGCGAATGCGCAGGGCGTAGGGGATCTCGCTTCCGGCGTTGTCGTAAAGGCGCAGGTCGGCCTGGTCGGGGCGGGCTTTGTCCAACACCTTGCGGTCGAGTTGGAACTCCAACAGCCCGCTGCGAGCCTGGATCTCATTGTAATAGGGCCAGGCGCTCTGGCGCTCCGGCGTTCGCGCGGCCTGCGACCACAATGTTCCGCAGAGTATGCCCGTCGCGCAGGCAGCGCACAGGGTCGGATTCATCACGTTTGCTCCCGGCGAAGACTTCGCTGGTATTTCCATGCCACGCCCAGCAGCACCAGGCCCAACATCAATAGGGCCACGATGCGATAAAACTCCCGCAATTCCGAGATGTCGATGAGCATCGCTTTGACCAGCGTGATGCCAAAGAGAATCAGGCCGGCGATGCGCAATGCCCGCAACTGAAAGCGGAAACCGGCTGCCGTCAAGACCCCGGCATAGGCCGACCACAACAGGGACACCGCGAGTTGGCCCGCCCAAAGCAGGCGGCGGGTGGCGTCGAAGGCACCCAGTGTAGTAGGCCCGACGGCCGTGGCCCGAGCGGCGAAAAAGGTATACGCTTCAACGCTCGATCCGAGCCAGAATACTCCGAACGCCAACAGGCCGGTGACCACTAGTTCGTCTGACCGCCGGTAGAGATAGGCAGCCCCGGCCAGGCACACCGTCAGCGCCAACATTCCCAGGAAGTAGCGGTTGAAAACGGGTGTGAAGAGCGAGCGATATCCCCAGGGCGTATCGACAAACAAAAAACGTCCGAGGGCGAGCGAGAAGATCACGATGGAGAAAATCCGCAGGAGTTCGGACGCCATTTCGAATGACACCCAAAGCATGAGCAACGCCTCGACGCCCCATGCGATGGTGATCCAGTTGGAATCGAGCTGTATGGGAATCGCCAGCGTGACGAACGTCAGGGCCGTCCCCACGGTCACCAGGAGTACGCGCCGGTCCGCGGGACACAGACTCAATTGCGCGCGCGCCAGGGCGGCATACGCGGTGGCGAGCAGCAGGGCCAGCACCGCCATCCAGTCGTGGTAATCGTCGTTCAGCAGCGCGTAGCAGATGCCGTAAAAGACAAACGGATTCACCGCGAGACGGACGGATTCTTCCCACCCGGCAGCTTGGCGGCGCAGGTTCGGCGCCAGATCGGCGCCGGTGAAAATCAGAAAAATTGCAGTTTGAAAGAGCAACGCCGCGAGGCGCTTCTCAGGATGATAGTGCTCGCCATACCAGCCCCAAAACAGGAACTGCGTTCCCACATAGCCCAGCGACCCGAGCCATTGCCAGGAGCGCGCGATCACTACGCCCAGCATGCCCAGATCGAGGACTCCGATATAGGTGAACAGCACGCGATACTGATCGCGCCCGGTGCTGAGCAACAGTGGAACCAGGAAGCCGCCCGTCAGCGCGAGGACCGCAATGGCTGGCGCGTCGTATGCCATGGCCAAGAGGTGCGCTTCCGCCACCAGGATCGCCAGGAAGATAAAGGCGGTGCGCTGGTCCACCAGATGGTAATAGGCGAACGCACCGTAGACGGAGAGGTACAGGATGACGATGCCGCCGCCCGTCAGCACTTCCGATAGATATCGCCAGGGTCTGCCGTGCCGTTTGTAGCCGCCCCAAACCAGCGTGAGGCCCGCGACGACACCCAGCGTGACCCGTCCCAGCTCGCCGATCCAGCGGTTCTCGAAGGCGTATTTCAGGAAGAATGCGGTGGCGGCGACGATCAGCGAAATGGCGACCAGGCCGATCCATCGCCGTCCGATGACGAGTTCCAGATGTTCCGAGGACGGGGGTTCGATCGACACGAACAACGGCGCGGGAACTGGCGCCGGAGCCGGGACAAACACGGGCGGAGCCGGAATTCGCTCCGGGGCTGGTCTCGGGACTTCAACCTGTTGCGGAGCGGCCGCGCGCCAGGCCGCTGCTTCGAGATGTGCGATGCGCTGCTCCAGCTCTTTAATTCTGCTGGTACGAACGATGGCGACGATCGGCAGGATCAGAAGTCCGCCAACAATTACCAGCGCGAAGATTGCGAGCAGCGCTCCCATTTCCACACCACGGGCTCCGATTCAGGATACACGATGCCGCCGGGGAATTCAGTGCTGCGGCTGGTGCGGGTCGCTAACGTCACCTTAGCGGCCCGTCATCTTATTTCTCCGCGGTGGCGAATCGCCGGAAGAAGCTGTCCTGGCGCCATTGCGGACGGGCCGCGTCGTCCGCCACGGTCTCCATAAGCCGCAGAATGATGCGGTCGAACTTCGCGGCCGCGGCGATATCCACCGGCTGCGTCAAATCGTCGGAGGGCTTGTGGTAGCGATCGCGAACCCAGTTCCTGCGCGTAGTCTCATCGGGCGACCCCGGCTGGTAACCGAACTTGAATGCCAGCGCGGGGACGCCCCGGCGGATGAAGCTGTACTGGTCGCTGCGGATGAAGCGATTTTGCTCCGGCTCCTGGTCGATTTGCACTGCCACGCCGTCCACCTCCGCGGCGGCCTTCACCGTCTCGCCGAGCGTGGATTCCATCAGGCCCTGCACTTCAATCACCTTCAGCGGGTAGAGCGGCAGGAACATATCGAGGTTAATGTCGGCCACAATCTGTTTGAATGGCACGGTGGGATGCGCGGCGAAATAGCGCGAGCCCAACTCGCCCTTTTCTTCCGCCGTGACGGCGAGGAAAATCACCGAGCGCTTCAGCTTGACCTTGGATTCCGTGAGCAGGCGCGCCACCTCAATGATGGTGGCAATTCCCGAAGCATCGTCCATGGCGCCGTTATAGATGGAGTCGCCATTCACCGGGCGGCCCACCCCGATGTGGTCCAGGTGCGCCGAGAGGATCACGTATTCGTCCTTCAGCTTGCCGTGTCCCGGAACCGTGCCGGCCACGTTGGACGATTCCAGAGAATCCCGCTTGAGGGCGGTTTGCGAGCGTAGCGTCCCGGTGAGCGGAAAGTGAGGCAAGGGCTTATTGTCGCGCGCCAGTGCCTGAATTTCGGCGAAGGTGTGGCCCGAGCCGGCGAAGAGCTTGTCCGCGCCGCGCGCCGTGAGCGTGAGGGAGACGCCCATGCCGCTGGTTTCCGACAGCGTAGGATCGGCCAGACTGATGGAAGGCTGCGGCGCGCCACGCCCGCCTCCGCCCGTTCCGCGCCCGGCTGCGGTTGGTGGTGCGTTGGCGGCGGCCGATGAATCGGCCGGTGGTCCACCGCGTCCGGCGCCGGCCGGACCGCCCGGGCCACCGCGGCCCGCGGCGATGGTAGCGATGCCAATCGCGCCGGCGTCGTGGAGCATGCGCCAGCGTTCCGCTGCGGACGTGAGGTGCGATTTCACCGGCGCCGGCGCCTCGGCTGGACCGGGGGCGCTCACGTAGACGGCGATCTTGCCCTTGAGGTCGAGCCCGGCCAGCTCGTCCCAATGGGCCTCGGGAATCACCAGCCCGTAGCCGGCGAAGACCATGGGGGCTTCGAGTTTGGGCGCGAGGTCGGCGCGCGCGCTGAGAGTGGCATCGGCGCCGAGGGTGAGCGGCTCTTCCTTGCCGTCGCGGATCAGCGTGAGGCTGGACTCTTCCTGCACCAGTTGCCGCGACTCGAACTTGATCGGCTGCAGGTATCCGGCCGTGCCCGCCGGTTTGAGGCCGAGTGTCCGGAATTGGCCGGAGACATACTCCACCGCCTGGCGGAATTCATCGGTGCCGATATTGCGGCCTTGCAGCTTGTCGTCGGCAAGGAACTGAATGTGAGCCCACCAGAGTTTCCCTTCGGCGGCGTAGTCCACCGCGGTGGCCAGCAGCGGCGCCGCGGCGAGAAAGAGGAGCACGGGTCTTTTGAACACGATCCTTATAGGAATATCACGGGCGGCGTGAGTTCCGGTATCATGAAATGTCGGCTAGGGATTCGCGCGCATCAATGCCAACCGTCAAGAATATTCCCGGCCCATACCGGTTCTTCTTTTATAGTTTCGACTGCAATGAGCCGGAGCATGTCCACGTTCAGCGCGAGAAAATGGTATGCAAGTATTGGCTGCGTCCACTCGCGCTCAGCGACAATGATGGTTTTTCGGCGCGAGAGTTGAATTTGGTTCGCGCCGAAGTTGCGCGGAATATACGGAAAATATTGGAGGCTTGGCATGGGCACTGCCATTAACGTCGATGCTCGCGTTCAAAGCGTTACGGTGAACGACGACACAATCTCGGCCAATCTGGTGGATGGGCGAACGATCAGCGTCCCTCTCGCATGGTCCTGGAGGCTCTCCGAGGCTACACCCGAACAGCGCTCCCATTTTGAAATCCTCGGAAGCGGCTCCGGGATCCGTTGGCCGGAGATCGACGAGGATATCAGCGTCGCGGGCATGCTTCACGGGATTCCCGCACGACCTTGAGTATCGCTAGCCCCTCAACTTGCGCTCCTGCTTTTGCGCCAGGCGGCTCCAGCGCGCCGTGAACGGACGCCGATACCGCGGGGCCGTCCGTGCCGATTCCACCGCCCGTGCGTAGATCTCGCGAGCTTCCCCGGGATGGCCGAGCCCTTCCAGCGCCTGCCCATAGTAATACAACCCTTCGGGGTCGTAGGGCCGCCGGTCGACATATACTCCGAGCTGCGCACGCGCATCTTTCAATCGGCCGGCGGCCAGGTAAGTGCCGCCTAACTCGCGCAAGATTTCGCTCAGGTTATGTTTCGGATCCTGCTCCAGCACGATCTTGAATTCCTTCAACGCGTCGTCCGTGCGGCCTTGGTCGCGGGCGATCCGGCCTAACTGGAAATGCGCGTCGGTCTCGGTGGGATCGATTTTGACGGCGTTCTGAAATCGCTGAATGGCTTCGGCATAGTTGCGCCGCTGCTGATAGATCAGCCCAAGCTGATACTGCGCTTCGCCATCGTGAGGATTCAGCGCCGCGGCCTCCAGCATGCGGCGGAAATTCTGCCGATTCCGCATACCCGCACCCAGGCCGGAGAATTCGCCGCTCAGAAAATACCAGGCATAGAAGAGGAAGAACGGGGAAGCGATCCATCCCATCAGGAAATGCAGCGGCGTCCATAGAAACACCGCCGCCACCAGCGGAATCCACGACAGGCACACCACCGCCACCGACGCGCCATTGCCCGCGCCGAAGACGGTGCGGATGGCGAAGAAGATCAGTACCGCGAAGTAGAGGTACGTCAAACCTGCCAGCACCAGCAGGACCTCCGGGGGTGCGGTCCACCCGGCCAGCGCCAAGGGAAGGTTCGCGGCGGACCACGCCATCGCCGTGCAAGTGAGCAGCGGGGAATAGTCGCGCTGGAACGAAACCACGAAGCCGCCTCGACGCCCCACCAGCCCGCAGAGCAGCAGAATTCCGGGGACATACACTACCGCCAACACTAATAGCGGGCCGTAGAAAGGCAGCCGCATCCAGTTGGCCGCACCCCGCTGTAGGGCGAACGAAACGGCCACCACGCTCAGGCTGGCGGACAACAGGCTGCCGCGGTCCAGGATGGCACTCATCGCCGCCACGGGTTGATAAAGGAGCCGGAAGATCAGCTTCATGCTGTCGGCCATGGTAAATGGGAGAATAACACGGCTGGTGTGGCGCGGCTGAAATTCGGCCGGTTTTTGTGGGGCGTACAATCTTGCCCGCAGCCGCATACCCGGCTGCAAGCCACGATCGGCTGCCCCGCAACTTGTGCGGACAGTTCTCTCGGGAAAGTGAGTCGCATGGAGCAGGATTGCCAGGCAAGAGCGCCGGCAAGAGTGCCTGCCCCACACGCCTTCGCAATGCTTACCGATCGTTCTTGTAAATCCGCCCGTGCTTCATCACGAAGACCACGCGGCGGACCGCGGTGATATCGTCAAGCGGATTGCCTTCCACCGCGACGAGGTCGGCTTCCATGCCGGGGGCGAGTGCGCCGATCTTGCCGGCCATCCCCAGCGATTCGGCGGCTACCGACGTGCCGCTCATCAGCGCGTCCATGGGCGTGTCGCCGCCATCTTTCACGCGATAGATGAACTCTTCGGCGTTACGGCCATGCGCGCCGGCCACGGCGTCGGTGCCCAGTACGATCTTCAGATGCAGCTTGCGCGCCCGCCGATACACGTCGGCCACCAGCGGGAGACCCTTTTCCATGGCGGCGAAGCCCTCTTCATTGTAATTTCCGATTCCCAGAAACTTCGACTTGTTATCCAGGTAATTATGCAGCACCAGGAAATTCGGATCGAAGTAAACACCGCGGTCCGCCATCAATTGGAGCGTCGCGTCGTCCAAAAACGTTCCGTGTTCGATGGAGGTGCAGCCGGCCAGGACGGCGGCCCGTGCGCCATCGGCGGCGTGCGCGTGGACGATGGTACGCAAGCCCTGCGCCTTGGCTTCGCCGCACGCGGCGTCGATCTGCTCCACCGTGGCGGTCATCTTCCCGCCATCGCGAATGCTGGCGGTGGCGAACAGCTTCACCAGGTCGGCGCCATCGGCCTTCAGCTTTTGCACCATCGCACGGATCTGTTCGGGCGTGCCGGAAGTCTCGGTGATCTGGCGTAGCGAGGTGAGAATGCGCGGACCGGGAATCGCTCCCGTCTCGATCATGTCGCGCAGATCGCCATCGAGCGGCGCGCCCACACTCTGCACGGTGGTGAAGCCGCCCATCAGCGTGGCGTAGGCATTGGCGGCGGCGTACAATACAGCCTGCGGTTGGGTGGTCTTGCCGCCGCGGCCGGGGCCCGTTTCGTAGCGGCCGTCTTTGTTGAAGTACCAGGTGATGTGGACGTGGGTGTCGATCCATCCGGGCATCACGGTGAGGCCGCTGAGATCCACCGTGGCCTTCTGTTTCGCGTCGGCGATACCCGTGATGCGCCCGGCCTCGACGGTGATCTCCTGGTTCTTGAGGACATGGCCCTTGCCGTCGATTAACGTGCTGGTTTTGATAACCGTAGGTTGCGACACCGCCAAAGCGGCGAGGAAGGGCAGAACGCAACAATTCCGGAGTATAGTCATTTCGGGTACTAGCTTATCGCAACATCCAGGCCTCAACCGCGTAAAATAGGATTCCAATGGGTACTCTTTATAGGCTTACCGCGCTCTGTCTGCTGGTTCTGTGTTCCGGCTGCTCCATCAAGAAAATGGCCGTCAACAAAATCGGCAATATGCTGGCATCGAGCGGCTCTAACTTCGAGAGCGACGAAGATCCCGAACTGGTGGCCGCGGCCATCCCCTTCGGACTGAAGCTGTACGAAGGACTGTTGGCGGAATCGCCCAAACATCGGGGACTGTTGCTGGCGGCCGCCACGGGATTCACCGAATACGCCTATGCCTTCGTCGATCTGAAGGCCGAGGAGATGAAGGAAGAGAGCGTGGATCGCGCCGACGCCCTGCGCGAACGGGCCCGCAAGCTCTACCTGCGCGCCAACCGGTATGGCATGCGCGGGCTGGAAGCCAAGTACCCGGGTTTCGGCGCCGCGCTCGATAATGACGCCGCCACAGCCCTGAAGCGTACGCGCAAAGCCGACGTGCCCATGCTGTATTGGACCGCGGCGTCCCTGGGACTCGCCATCTCCAGCTCCAAAGGCAGCCCGGAGATGATCGCCCAGTTACCCCTGGTGGAGATGATCGTGAACCGCATCGCGGAGCTGGATGAGACTTTCGAGAATGGGGCGGTGCCCGAGTTCCTCATCACCCTCGAAGCCGCCCGCAGCGGCGTCAAGCTGGAAGATCAGGAGAAGGCGATGCGGCAACATTTCGACCGGGCCCTGGAGATCTCCAAGGGCAAGCGCGCGGGCACCTATGTTTCGTTCGCCGAGAATGCCAGCGTGCCCGCGCAGAATGCCGCCGAATTCAAATCTTTGCTGGAAAAGGCGCTGGCCATCGATGTCGACGCCGATCCCGAGAACCGTCTGGCGAACATCGTGGCACAGCGCCGCGCGCGGTGGCTGCTCCAGCATCAGAGCGAGCTTTTCCTGGAGTCGCATTAGTGTGCTGCGTCCAAAGTCTCGAAGGCTCTCGCGAAGACATGGGGCAGGCAATCCTGACTGCACGCGCATACCTTTCCCTTGGCGGGGCGGCCCTCCGGGTCCGCGGCCGACGCCCCCGTCGTCCTGCTGGGGTTCCGCGAGATCCGATCCCGCCGTACCGGCAGCGGGACGGGGCGTCCCGTGGCCCAGAGGGCACCCCCCGGGGGTCCGCCCCAACAATTTCGCGGCATTCCAAGAAAAGTATGCGGCATCAGGCAATCCTGCCTTGCAGCCGCCTTTCCAGGCGGCTGGACCCGCTGGAGAGGGCCCAAAGAGTGCCTGCCGCGGGCTGGATAGCGCGCTCCACAGTCGGGATATAAACGGGATCCCAGTTGCCGCACTGCAATGTGAATAATAGAGGAATACTGATATGACATCCAAAACCATTTCATACGCAATCCTACTGTGCGGTCTGGCGCTTCGGGCCGGCGCACAACCGATCGAAATCAAAATGGCCACGCTGGCGCCCAAGGATTCGCCCTGGTGCGATGTGCTGGTCCGCATGGGCGAACGCTGGAAGGCCATTTCCAATGGCAACGTCAAGCTCACCCTCTATGCCGGCGGCGTGATGGGCGACGAGCCCGATACGGTCAACAAGCTGCGCGTGAAATTGATCCAGGCCGTGGCGCTCACCGGCGCGGGCATGGGCGATATCGAGAAGGGCGTCGCCGCCCTGCAAATCCCGCTGATGTTCGATTCCTACGACGAGCTCGATTACGTGCGCGACCGCTTGGCGCCCAAGCTCGAAAAGCGGATCGAAGCCAATGGCTATATCGTGCTCAACTGGGGCGATGCCGGCTGGGTCTACTTCTTTTCCAGCAAGCCCATGACGCGGCTTGACGACCTCCGCAAGCTCAACATGTTCACCTGGGCCGGATCGAACGACGAGTTGGAACTATGGAAAGCCAACGGCTTCCACCCCGTCCCGCTGGCCGCCACCGATATTCAGATGGGCCTCAAGACCGGTCTCATCGACGCCATCCCCACCACTCCGCTCTATGCCCTGTGGAACCAGTGTTTCACCCTCGCCAAATTCATGAACGACGTCAAATGGGCTCCGCTGGTAGGCGCCACGATAGTCTCCAAGGCCGTCTGGGAGAAGATACCGGAAGCGCAACGCGGCCCCATGCTGCAGGCGGCCCGCGATTCCGGCCAGCAGTTGCGCAACGGGATCCGCGGCATGGGCGACAAGGCCATCACCGCCATGACCGCCGGCATCCCCGGCAAGAAAATGGACAAGCTCACGGTGGTGCACGCCGATGACGCGGCCGTGGCCGACTGGCGCAAGCAGACCGAAGCCGTCTACCCCAAGATGCGCGGCAAACTCATTCCCGAAGATCTCTTCGACGAAGTCCGCCGCCTGCGCGACGAGTATCGCGCGCGGCCCAAAGGCGGAGCCAAGTGAGCCTGGCCCGCGCCTTCGCGGCTTCCGAAAAAGGGGTGGCCGTCGCGGCCATATCGCTCATGGCCGTACTGCCGGTGGCCGAATTGCTGGCGCGCTATACCGGCCTCAACGGAGTGCCCGGCTCCACGGTCTTCGTGCAGCACCTCACGTTGTGGGTGGCCTTTTTGGGCGCCGCGCTGGCCGCCGGGTCCGACCGCCTGCTCTCGATTTCGGCCAATACCTTTTTGCCCGAAAAATGGGCCGCGCCAGTGCGCATCGCCGGCTGTGGACTCACCGCCGCCATCGCCACCGGCTTGTGCTGGGCCAGCTACCAGTTCGTGCTGTCGCAGCGCGAAGGCGGAGCGATTCTGGCGCTGGGTATCGCCAAGTGGGTGGTGCAACTGGTCATGCCCTTCGGCTTCCTGATGATCGCCATCCGCGCCGTATGGGGGGCCGGTCCGCGAGCCACCCAACGGATGGTCGCGGCGCTCTTCCTCTTGATCCCCCTGGCGATGTTCTTCGCGCCCCAGCCGCAAGGGACCACGCTGCTGTGGATCGGCGTCCCGGTGATCCTCGCCTCCGCCGTCTTCGGTCTGCCCATCTTCGCCACATTGGGCGGCGTCGCGCTGCTGCTCTTCTGGAACGCCGGGCTGCCCGTGGCGTCAGTGCCTGTGGAAACGTACCGCCTGGTGGCTTCGCCGGTGCTGCCCTCGCTGCCGCTGTTTACTCTGGCCGGCTATCTGCTGGTGGAAGGCGGCGCTGCCGCGCGGCTGCTGCGCGTCTACAGCTCGCTGTTCGGATGGCTGCCCGGCGGACTCGCCATCACCACCGCCGTGGGCTGCGCCATCTTCACGTGGGCCGGTTCCGGCGTCACCATCCTTTCGATGGGCGGCTTGCTGCTGCCCATGCTGGTGAAGGCGCGCTATCCGGAGCGTTTCTCGATCGGCTTGATTAACGGTTCCGGCTCCCTGGGGCTGCTGTTCCCGCCCAGCCTGCCGGTGATCCTTTACGGGATCTATTCCCAAACCGCCATCAGCACGCTGTTCGTCGCCGGCTTTGTTCCCGGCCTGATGATGGTGGCGATGGTTTCCGCCTGGGGTGTCGTGCAAGCTGCACGCAGCGGCGCGGAGCGAGCGGCTTTCTCCTTTTCCGAAGCGCGAAAAGCGATTTGGGAAGCCAAGTGGGAGATCGCGGTCCCGTTCATCGTCCTCGTCGGATTGTTCGGCGGCTTCGGAACGCTGGTGGAAGCCGGCGCCATCACGGTGGTCTATTGTTTCCTGGTGGAGTGCCTGGCTTCTCCCAGTTTTTCGGTGCGCCGCGATTTCCCCCGCGTCGCGCTGGAATGCGTCACGGTGGTTGGCGGCGTGCTCATGATCATCGGAGTGGCCGTGGGACTGACCAGTTACCTGGTGGCGGCCGACGTGCCCACCATGCTCATCGGCTGGGTGGACGCCCACATCCAGTCCAAGTACGTCTTCCTGTTGTTGCTCAATCTGGTGCTACTGCTGAGCGGCACGTTCATGGACGTCTTCTCGGCCATCATCGTGATGGTGCCGCTGATTACGCCGCTCGGCGCCCGTTTCGGCGTCGACCCGGTGCAGCTCGGCATCATCTTCCTGGCCAATCTGGAACTGGGATATCTCACGCCGCCCATCGGCATGAACCTGTGTCTCTCGGCCTATCGCTTCAAGCAACCTATGACTACGGTCTACCGCGCCACGCTGCCGGTCTACCTGATTCTGTTGGCGGGTGTGCTATTGATTACCTATGTGCCCCAGTTGACTCTATTGCCGGTGAAGTGGCTGGGGCTGTGAGTCAGGCCAATTCCTGAGTGCGAAAACGCACTGGAGCTGGTGTAGTTCACCAACGTTTCCGAGATCCAAATCCGAAATAACGGGTATAATCCTTTTGTCTCTGCAAACATTTAAACGGAGGGGTATGATGCGGAATTGTCTTTTCTTCGGGAGTGCACTGCTTCTTTTCGGTGTGCCGGCGTTTGCCGTCCCGGCCTATACGTTTCAAACTGTCATCGATCCGGCCGACACGAACTTCACGCAATTGCTCGGCATCGACAATAGCGGCACAATCGCCGGGTATTTCGGTGACGGCATGGTCGTGGCGAACAACGGCTTCACGCTCGCTCTGCCCGGCACGTTTACGCCGGAAAACTATCCCGCCTCGCTCCAAACCCAGGTGGTCGGCATCAACAACACCGGCGAAACAGTCGGTTTCTTTGTCGACGGCAGCGGGGTGACCCACGGATTCACTGATTTCGCTACCATTCTCACAGCCGTTACCGATCCCTTCGCCCCAACCGTCACGCAACTTCTGGGAGTAAATGACAGTGGCGAGGCGGCCGGTTACTACACCGATGGCCTCGGCAACTTCAAACCCTTCACGTGGCAAAGCGGGACCTTTACTCCAATTCCGGGATTTGTGAGCGCCCAGGCCACGGACGTCAACAACGCTGGAGACATCGTTGGCTTCAACATGACCAGCGCGACTACCGCCGACGGCTTCCTGGACATTGGCGGCAGCTTCACCACGCTCGACTTCCCCGGCTCCGTATTCACGCAGGCGCTCGGCATCAACAACGTGGGACAGGTGGTGGGGGATTATGTCGATAGTTTTGGCGCCATGCACAGCTTTGTATACAACATAGGGACAGGGACCTTCCAGTCCCTTGACGATCCCAATGGAATCGGAACCACGACTATCAATGGGATCAATGACAACGGTCAGTTGGTCGGTTTTTATGTAGACGGGGGCGATAACACCGACGGGTTTGTGGGAACCGTGGTGCCGGAACCGGGTACCCTGCTTCTGATGGGCGCGGCGATCTTGCTAGGGATTGGGCTGACCGGCTGGAAGCGGCACGCTTAAGGCCTCAACCCAACCCCACAGCCAGCAGCCGATCGAGCGACGCCTGCTCCATTCCCTCGATCTCCACCACCTTCGTGCGGCTGGTTGCCCCGGTCACAATTCGGACGCGCGCCCGCGGCACGTTCGCCAGTTCCGCGAAGAAGCGCACGCACTCCTCGTTCGCCTTGCCGTCCACCGGGGGCGCGGCCAGATCGAGCTTCCACGCCTCACCCAACCTGCCAGCGATGCCCGACCGCCGGGCTCGCGGGTGCACCTTTACCGTGAGACGCGCCATTCCACTTTGGCCCTCAAATTGGCCACGCCCGCGGC